>Ga0210409_10000126_pt1 | contig 170929 bp, 144 predicted proteins | sample IncBWH17MmetaG_FD_161649 | JGI IMG/M metagenome (GOLD analysis project Ga0210409, IMG submission 161649) | Forest soil microbial communities from Barre Woods Harvard Forest LTER site, Petersham, Massachusetts, United States - Inc-BW-H-17-M | ecosystem: Environmental > Terrestrial > Soil >... | reverse complement strand
TGCGTGCGGAATGATTACAACGAGTACATCAATTTCTATTATCCGACTCCGAAGGGCCAGGAACATGGACAAATCGTCATCCGCGCCCCGGAAAAACAAAAGTCAAAATAGTTCAGAACGAAGGTATCGCTGCCCAAGTCCTGATTAACGCGGTAATCGGAAAAGTGGAGGCTAGTACGAGATGCCCTGCCACGGTTGCCCACAAACAACTCTTTGTGGGCATCCAAAACAGCGAATTCAGCGCGCACAGAATCAGTCACTTGCGACCCGGGTAGAAGCGGGGTTTCTGGGCAGCCTTGGTCTAAGGAGGTGTGTATAGCCGGCTTGGTCAACATCCTCGAATGGGACGCGTCACACGCACGGGGAAGGCCGCTGGTAGGAATTTGCAACTGCTCGAGCGTGTTTTCCTGAAATGCCCAGTCATTCTTGATTGGTTCGACCTCAGGGAGGAATGACTGGCTTCGCGCGCCTGGCTTACGGCATGGAGCCGCCCTTTCTGTCAAGCGGCGTTGAGTCACGGCCTGCTGCTCGACCCCGGAGACTTGCTGGGGAGTTCCGGATCACTTTCGCATCGGATTCGGTGTGGGCAGGGAGTGGTATCCGCGCGCAATCACTACCGTCGCGAACGTCGCCACTCGGGATAGAAAAAGGGCATCGCTAACACCGTGCAGCAGCAGAGGATTTCCCGGGTACGTTTTCGAGCGTAAGCGGATCTTCGGAGGCAAACTATTCATAGCGCAGAGCGACCACGGGATCAACGCGCATGGCGCGGCGTGTCGGCACGTAACAAGCCACCAGTCCAACGATGGCTAGCAGGATCGCCACGACTGCAAAGGTTTCCGGGTCCGTCGGTTTGACTTCAAAGAGGAGGCTAGTCATCACCCGCGTGAGGGCAATTGCGCCGGCGATACCCATCGCGATGCCAAAGAATGCGAGCTTCGCTCCGTCATACAGCACAAGCCGCAGCACGTCCCGCCGCTGGGCTCCGAGAGCGATGTAGATGCCGATCTCGTGCATGCGCTGGCCGACGCGATAAGCCATCATCCCGTAAATTCCCACGGCTGCGAGAATCAACGCGAGCGCAGCGAACAGGCCAAGAAGCAACATGTTGAAACGTTGCTGCGCCAGCGAAACACCCATCAGGTCTTCCATGGAGTGAACTTCACTCACAGGAATCTGGCTGTCCACGTTCCAAACTTGCTTCTTCACATCTTCGATGAGCTCGGTGGACGCGCCAGGTGTTCGGATGGCTAGCGTCATCCACCGTCTCCAGGCCTCGTCGGATTGCGGAAACGGAGCGTACACGGCGGGATCGACAGGCTGATTGAGTCCGGAATGCTTCACGTTCTGCGCGACTCCTATGATGGTCATCCATTGATGCGGTCCTTCTCTTCGCGACCAATCGATACGCGCGCCGATGGGGTTTTCGTGCGGGAAAAACTTCCTCACCATTTCCTCGTTTACGACCGCCACTAGCGGTTGTCCTTCGCGATCCATAGCCGTGAAGCCGCGCCCCGCGCGAATCGGGATCTGCATCACGCGGAAGTAGTCGCCCATCACCGACAGGGTCTGCGTTTCGGGTTCGGCGCCCACAGGTACCGGGGGACGCCCATCGATGACGAAACTGTGGCCCACGTAATTTCCGCCAAGCGGAATGTCCGTCACCATGGCGGCGTCGACGCCCGGCAGCGAATTTAGGCTTGCCAGCACTTGACGGCGGAACTCCGTCTGACTTGGAATCTCCGCGTAGCGTGTTGCAGGCAACTGCAGATGCATGGTCATCACGTTTGTCGGATTAAACCCGGGATTCACGGAGCGGAGCCGTGAGAACCCTTTGATTAATAGGCCGGCTCCAACGAGGAGAATCAGCGCGAGGGCGAATTCCGCGGTGACCAACAATTGCCGCAACACTTGACTGAAGGGACCTGCCGTTGAACCTCGCGCACCTTCTTTGAGTGATTCCGCGACGTCCGCGCGCGCCGCCGACCAGGCGGGCATGAGTCCGAAGACGGCGCCCGTCAGCAGTGAGATACCGAAGACGAACAAGAACACGTGCGCATCCATTTGAATTCCGCTGAAACGCTCCAGCTCCGGCGGTTTGAGCGAAACCAGAAAGCCCGTGCCCCATTTCGCAAGCAGCAGGCCGGCAGCGCCGCCGATGATCGCCAAAATCCCGCTCTCGGTAAGCGCCTGACCAATCAGCCGGCTCCTTCCCGCGCCAAGCGAAGCACGAATCACAAACTCCTTCTGGCGCGCAATCGCACGGGCCATCAACAGCCCCGCGAAATTCGCGCAGGCAATCAGCAACACTAGTCCCACAGCTCCGAAAAGAACCAGCAGCGCCGGTCGAACGTCGCCGGTCAACCATTGATGCAAAGGGACGAGCAACGTCTCCCGATCTCTTTCGGTGTCGGGATACTGCTGTGCGAGCCGGCCGTCGATCGTGGACAATTCCGCTTGCGCCTGCGAGAGCGTCATGCCTGACTTCAGCCGCCAGTAGGTCCTCATGAAATGCACGCCGCGGTAAGGAGCAGCTTCTGGATAAGCCACCCAGAGCGAAACGAACACATCCGCATGCTCCCTGGGCAAGGCAAAGCCCGCCGGCATTATGCCAATCACGGCGTAGTTGTTTCCACTGAGCGGGATCGTCTTTCCCAAGGCGTGAGGATCGCTGCTCAGAAAGTTTTGCCAAAAATGGTAACTCACCACGATGTTTCGGGGTCCGCCGCTTACATCTTCCTCCGGAGTAATGATGCGGCCCAACATCGGCGGAACCCCAAGCGTTTCAAAGAGCCCAGCATCGACATACGCTGCAAGAATCTGTACAGGTTCGGTTCCGCCGGTGTAATCCAGTGCCTCGATGTTGACTCCGCCTCCCTGCGAGAGTGTGTGTGTCTGTCGCCGGATATCGATCACGTTTTGCAACGAATCGTTCTGCTTCGTCGCGATGAGCTGCTGTGGCTCCGAGTAGGGGAGCGGACTGAGAAGCACGCTGTCAATCACGCTGAATATTGCGGTGTTCGCCCCAATTCCGAGCGCCAGCGTCAGCCCCGCCACGACTGTAAAGCTGGGATTCTTGCAGAGCATGCGGAAAGCGAAACGCAGGTCTTGCAAAAGAGTTTCGAGGAAGCGCGTGCCGCGGGAGTCGCGGCAGTCTTCTTTCTGTTGCTCCAGGCCGCCAGAGTCGAGGCGCGCGCGGCGCATCGCTTCCTCGCGGGGGAGGCCGGAGTCGATGAGCCGTTGGACTTGGCGTTCCAAATGGAAGCGGAGCTCGTCGTCCAATTCGGACTCGACCTCGCCGCGACGGAACAACGAACGCAAACGGAAGAAGAGATCATTCAGCATTGCGGCCCTATGCGGTTTCGAGAATTTGCGCGACCGCGGCGGTCAGCTTGCGCCACGCGTCTTTTTCGGCCGCGAGTTGCTTGCGCCCTGCCGTAGTCAACTCGTAGTACTTGGCGCGGCGATTGTTCTCGGACGTCCCCCACCGAGCTTTGATCCAGCCGCGGCGCTCCAGCCGTTGCAGGGCGGGGTAGAGCGTGCCCTGCCGAATCTGCACGACTTCGAGCGAGACTTGCTGCAGGCGCTCGGAGATCGCCCAGCCGTGGCGCGGCTCGAGCGCAAGCGTCTTGAGAATGAGGAGATCGAGGGTGCCTTGCGGAAGCTCCATGCGATCTTCGGGCACGTGGTTACCCCTTTCGCTTCGACAGGATCATAGCAGCACTCTTGTCGAAGCGCAAGGTGAAGTTCGGTCTGGCGGGGTGACAACGCGAGCAACGCTTCGCGGGGAGAAACGGCGATCTAGGAAAATTGGAAGCCACGTCCGGCGTGAGGCCGCGAGCGGTTGCCCAAAAACCTTTCCTCCCATGGCGTGAACTAAAGCGCCGTCTCAATGATTGGGCATCCCGCTCCCTGAAAAGGGAGTTTGAAGAAGTAATCATGGTCGAAGTTTGGATCGAAGAGATGTTTGGGTCGGACTGAAGCCGATCGAAAGATTACGAGCGAGCCGTGGTCGTCGATGCAGAGAAGAAAAGAAAACGAAAGAAAACGAAAGAGAAAAACTCTTTTAGGTGAAAAGAAAGAAGTGTCTTCAAATAGAGCTTGCCACAATTGATAAGAACGAGAGTATTTGTCAGGCGGAAAACTCAACCGGAAATTCGTAAAACCAGAAGCTTGAGAGTGGAAGATTTGTTGACGGGTCATCGAGCTTATACGCGATTGTGAGTGGTTGTCCCTCAGTCGGTGTGAACCGTGTTCCGCCAACATTTCCAACATGCAGCGTGTCGTCTGCCAATAGAAATCCGTACTTGACCCGTATCCCGCGCCTCACCCCCAATTTTTTATACACCAGAACGGTTCCAACTGCTTTGCCGCAATCGCTGACGATTGCGTGCTCTCGCTTAAAACGAAGCAGACACACCATGGGGATTGCCGTAGCAAACACCAAATAGAAAAATCGGGACAGTCCTTGTTCAATGGCGACAAAATATAACAGAGCAACACAGAGAAATAGAACCCCACCAATGAGTATTTTGCGAAGAACGGGGGCTGGCAGCAATGCCGATCGTTGTTCCAGGAAATCGTTTTTCACCAAGAGGCTTCTGTATCTGCCAACCGTTGAATCCAAATGTGAAATCTCTCGTCCCAAGCTGATTGCCCCTTACGAAAGAAGACTCTCAGATTTGTAGTTGGTATGCAAAACATGGGTTGAAGCTAGGTTCTAACGGGTAGTGCCTGATTAACGCGCTTACCGGAGAAGTCCTATGTGTGAAATCGGCTCGATCCTCAATGATTCCGGTTGGGCTAATCGGGAGTTACGGTAACGGATTGCCCGAAATAACTTTTAACGGCCCGAATGTCGTTACTTTCAAGCTGTCTCCACTGGGGGCCACGTCAATCGAAAAATAACACCCTCCTTTAGGGTACTCGCTAGTAGGCACCGCATACGTGAACTTGCGGATAGGACTTGAATGGCCATCTAGATAGACTTTCGTCCCTGTTCCTGCTTGTTTCAATTCACTACTAAGAGGCCAGCCGCAGTATTGCAATAACTTTTCTAGTTGAGGTGCAAATTCGGAGCGCTTGACCATCTTGGTAAATTCGGGTTCCATCTTGTCGAAGGCCGCGTCTGTTCGGTGAGCAACCAAATCTGTCATAAACGAGTCGCTCAATCTTTGCGCCGCCGTCGAGTCGATAGACGAACCGGCGGCACCGTGACCGCATCCTCCGAGTGTTAGAAAAAACAGGGTCACGCTAAGGACTGCGGCTCTCATAATTTATCCCCTAAGCGGCAAGTATACGCCAGTCATCGGCGAGGGCATTTCAGTGCCTGGTAAACGCGCAAACCGGACATGTGGTTTTTGGTAGGGATTTCATTTGCCTGGCAACACAACTAACCAGGTACCATGCTTCACGCTGAGTTGAACTCTGAGGCACTCGGGAGGATGGGAGTTGAACCTTCACAACGCCATTCGGTGGGGTAGCATCGTCGGCATTTCAGTCCTTTGCTTCAGACGAGTTCTGTATCTCAAATATCCGGGGTTTCTGCCCACGGATAATTGGCATCCCGCATCGATGTCCGCGAAATGGACGGCAGTCTTCATGAGCTCTATTGCGCTCTTCATAATGCTAATTGTTCTCCCTGGAGTGCTCTTATGCCTGTATCTTGCGGTCCGCACTCGAAAAACGCCGGGCGACAGCATTCCTCTGGCAGCAGACACCATTGCAGTTGCAGCCCTATACGCTGCTACCTACTATCTTCTTTTCCCCTCATCGTGATGAGGCGGGCTAGTCAAGCTAGAGAGGCTCGACGCCTGATAAAACGCGCTAACCGGACATCAAATGCCGGGCAGCAAAATCCTTGGGAAAGATTTGGGAAAGAACTTAAAATCCCAAAACGTATGCTAAGTCGCACAGAATCAACGGGCCGTGTGTTTTTTATGTTCTCATAAATCGAAGGTCGTTCACTTGGGTTAATATCACCTTGAAATGAATTACCACGTCGTTTTTGATGCCTCTCGTAACAGTTCCGAGCTAGCGATTTTCGCGTTGGCTCCGGTCGGCGTCTTGTTGGCAGCGTTGATTGGATGGGCTTTGAAAGGCTCCAGTGACCCAAAGGAAGCTCTTAAAGGAAAGATGTTCTTGTTGTTTTCGGCCGTTGGCTTTGTATTTTCGCTGGTGCTTTTGTTTGGCCACTACAGCGAATACTACCGGGCAAAGAAAGCTCTTCGGACCAGAGACTACCAAGTCATAGAAGGAACCGTTGAGAACTTCGTCCCGATGCCACCCGGTGGCCACTCCACTGAGAGCTTCGATATTGACAAAACATCGTTTCGATATGGCAGCGGACGGGGTTCGATTGTGTTCAATTCCGAGTGGAATCACGGCTACATCCACAATGGCGTCCAAGTCAGAATCGCTTACAAGGATGAAGACATACTGCGCATCGAAGTCATGTGAAAACATCCGGTAAGTCCTTGGGAAAGATTTGGGAAAGACCTCAAAATCTCAAAACGTATGCTAAGTCACACAGAATCAACGGGCCATATGTTCTGATACGTCTCATAGCCCGAAGGTCATCAGTTCAAATCTGACCCCGCAACCAATTTCCATGGATTCACCGGGTCGGGTACAGGCACCCGGCCTTTTTTCGGGCTGGTAATCCCCGTGTGCCGATCACATGGCTCTTTCCATGACATATCGCTACGCTTCCCTCTCTTCAGTCTGAGGCGCAAGCGCCGAGCAAAATAGTTCGGTCCAATTGACTTCAGTTCGGTCCAACTTCAGTCCAAAACGGTCCATTTTCGCGTCGGATTCTGGTACGTCAGCAGGGTAAAGCCAATTGATCCATCGGGTTTTATGGAGCGGGCGATGGGAATCGAACCCACGTCCGAAGCTTGGGAAGCTTCTATACTGCCATTGTACGACGCCCGCTCTGCTCTGTAGCTCGCTGATTATACACGACTAAGCGACTGTTCGTATAGAGCGGCCATTTTCCATATTCTCCAAAACTACCTAAAACCATGCTTTTCTCGCGAGAAGCGTCAGTTCTTCCGTTTGGGGTGAGTTTCGTAAGCCTTCCACAGCCAGCAACTTAAAGAGTTTCTTCGCAGATTCGATCCCTGGTCGTGGTCAAGATCCGAAGCTCGCGGGGCTTCGGATGTAGGACCCACTGGCACGACCACATCTTGTTCAAGGCTTTACGCTGAGTTGTTCCGCGGTACCGTGTCTGCAGCGGTCAGGGAAGTCCGATCTCGCCGGTGTTTGTCATTGTTGCCAGCCGCCGCCGAGTGCTTGATAGAGCTGAACGAGTGCGAGGAGTTCGTTGGCCTGGGCTTGCGCAAGATTGAGCTCGGCGGTGAAGTAGTTGGTTTCGTTGGTGAGAACCTCGAGGTAACTGGCCACTCCACCTTTGTAGCGAATATTGGAAAGCCGCGCGGCACCTTGGGCGGAGGCGGTGAGAAGTTCCTGCTGCTCGCGAAATTCGCGGTTTTTGCGATAACCGATTAGAGCGTCGGAAACGTCGCGGAAGGACTGTTGGATGGTTTGTTGATAGGAAAGGACTGCTTCCTGTTGCTGGGCTTCGGCAAGTCTGACACCAGAGCGAATCTTGCCGGCGGTGAAGATGGGCTGAGCAATAGACCCAGCAAAGGTCCAGAGACCCGCAGAGCCGGCGAAAAGGCGTGCGAGCGCATCGCTTTGGAAGCCTCCCTCGCCGGTCAACGAGATTTGAGGATAGTAGGCGGCGCGGGCGACACCGATCTGAGCGTTGGCGGCAATGAGGACCTGTTCGGACTGGCGGATATCGGGGCGCCGCTCGAGAAGCTCCGAAGGAATGCCCGCGGGAATGTCGGGAGGGTGAGGCTGCTCAGTGAGACGCAGGCCCCGGACTATCGGGCCCGGGTTGTTTCCGAGCAGGGTGCTGAGGAGATTTTCCTGTTGCTGAATGCGGCGCTCGAGGTCGGGAATTTCTTCGCTTGCGGTGTAGACAAGTTGTTCGGCCTGGCGAACATCCAGATCAGATGTATTGCCCTGATTGGAGAGGACAGAAGTAAGGCGAAGGGACTCGCGGCGCGCGGTCAGAGCGTTTTGGGAGAGTTCCATCTGAAGATCGAGAGCGCGAAGCTGGAAGTACGCGGAGGCTACGCTGGCGACCAGGGAGCTGATAACGGCGCGACGTCCCCATTCCGTGGCGAGGAGGGAAGCGCGAGCGGCTTCCGTGGCGCGGCGATATTGTCCCCAGAAGTCGAGTTGCCACGCGGCGGAGAGTGTCAACTGTCCGGTGGATTGCTCGACGGCGGGAAAAACAATGGATTGCGGAGTGCGTTGTGCGGAAAGATTTGCGCCACCGCTGACGCTGGGAAATTGATTGGAGCGCGTGATGCCCAATTGTGCTTGCGCCTGGAGGACGCGGGTGGCAGCGATGCGGACATCATAATTCTGCTGTACCGCGGTGCGGATTAGAGATTGGAGCTGCTCATCGCGGAAGACTTCCCACCATTTTTGATCGCCTAGCGAAGCGGCGTCGGCTTTGGAGGCTTCGGGCGATACGGCGCGGAACTCCGTGGGGACCACGACCGAGGGACGTTTGTAGTCAGGTCCCACGGTGCATCCGGAGATGAGCACTGCGATAAGGAGCGATGCCAGGAGCGTTCTCATTTCAATCGTCTCCTCCGGCTGAGCTTGTGCCTGGCGCGGGGATCCCGGTGACCATGGCGCCGCGGCCCGCTTTACCTAGCGAGAGACGCTCGACTACATAAAAAACGGCCGGAATAAAGAAGATGCCGAGTGCACTGGCTGCGAGCATGCCACCGATCACGGCGGTGCCCATGATCTGGCGAGCGACGGAACCCGCACCGGAAGCGGTCCACAGAGGGACGCAGCCGAGGATGAAGGCAAAGGAGGTCATTAGAATGGGGCGCAAACGTAAGCGGGCACCTTCCAGAGCGGCATCGACGAGTGGTTTGCCCTGTTCGTATTCGTCCTTGGCAAATTCGACGATGAGAATGGCGTTTTTGGCCGCGAGGCCGATGAGCATGACGAGCCCGATTTGCGAATAGACGTCGTTTTCGATCTGCACCATGTAAGTGGGGAGAAATGCAGAGAGCAAAACTCGCCGCAGCCAGAGGATGAAGAAGGCGCCGAATATTGCGACCGGAGTGCTCAGGAGGACGCTGAAGGGCAACGTCCAGCTTTCATAGAGTGCGGCGAGAATCAGAAAGACGAAAAGGAGAGAAAAAGCGAAAACCGCAGAGGCGGGAACACCCTGCTGTGCTTTTTTCTCCTGGAAGGACATGCCCATGTAGTCGTAGCCCATTTCGCGGGGCATGGTTTGGTCGAAGACTTCTTCAATGGCAGCCATGGCTTGGCCGGCGCTGTAGCCGGGAGCCGCGGCGCCGTTGATTTGTGCGGAGCGGTATTCGTTGAAGCGCATGGTGAATTCAGGACCTGGGCGTGGCTCGAATCTTGTAACAGCGGCGAGGGGAACCATCTCGCCCTTGGTGTTTTTGACGAAAAACTGGCCGACATTTTCGGCACGGCTGCGATAGGCGCCTTCGGCCTCGATGTAGACCTGCCACTGGCGTCCGAAACGATTGAAATAGTTGATGAAAAGGCCGCCCATGAAGGCTTGAAGAGTCTGGTAGACATCCTTGACGGCGACACCTTGCTTGATGACTTTGTCGCTATCTACGTCGACGAACTGCTGCGGGACACTGGGGAGGAAGGTGGTGCTGACGTTTGCGATTTCCGGGCGTTTGCGGGCAGCGGCGAGAAACTTATTCAGGTTGTCCGAGAGGAATTGCACGTCGTTGCCGGCGCGATCTTCCAGCACGAAAGTGAAGCCGCCAGAAGTGCCGACGCCGGGAATGGCAGGAGGAGAGAACGAGAAGGCGATGCCTTCGGGAATTTTGCTGAGCTCGCGGTTAATATTCTGCTTGATTTGTTGGAACTGTTCATCGCGGGATTTGCGATCGTCCCAAGGCTTCAGAGTGACAAAGAAGAAGCCGTTGTAGCTGGTGCGGACGAAGCTGAGCAAGCTGAAGCCAATGACGCTTGTCGTGTACTGGACACCCGGCGTGTGGGCAAGTACGTTTTCAATTTCGCGAGCGACTTCATCGGTGCGTTGAAGAGAAGCGGCATTAGGCAATTGAAGGTTGATGTAAAGATAGCCCTGGTCTTCATCCGGAAGGAAGCTGGAAGGAACTTTGGCACTGAAGAAGCCGGCAGCAGCTCCAAAAAGCACGAGGAGTATCAGAGCGATAGCGCTTTTCCGAATGAGGAAACCGCAAACGCGCACGTAGGCGTGGGTAGCATTCCGGAAAGCACTGTTGAACCAGTCGAAGAATCTCTTGAGCAAGCCTCCGCGAGTGGGGTCCTTGGGGCGTAGCAGCAATGCGGCGAGAGCAGGGCTGAGCGTGAGGGCATTGAAGGCGGAAAGGGCGACGGAGATAGCGATGGTGACGGCGAACTGTTGATAGAGACGGCCGGTGATGCCGGGGATGAACGCAGTCGGGATGAAAACTGCGGAAAGAACCAGGGCGATGCCGACAACGGGGCCAGAGATCTCCTGCATGGCTTTTAGAGCGGCTTCCTTTGGCGAGAGACCATCTTCAATATGGCGCTCGACGGCTTCCACCACGACGATGGCGTCATCGACGACCAAGCCGATGGCCAGAACCAATCCAAACAGTGATAACGTGTTGATGGAAAATCCGAATAAGGGAAAGAAAATAAAGGTGCCCACGAGAGAAACAGGCACAGCGAGAAGTGGAATGAGAGTGGCACGCCAGCCCTGGAGAAAAATGTAGACGACGATGATGACGAGGACAATGGCGATCAACAGCGTTTCGACGATTTCCTTGATGCCTTGAGTGACGGCCTGCGTGGTGTCCAGGGACACGACGTAATCGATATCGCCCGGGAAGCGCGACTTAGCTTCGGCCATCAATTTTTTGAGGGCATCGGCGGCTTGTACAGCGTTGGAGCCCGGCAATTGGTAGGCGGCGACGATGGCGCCAGGTTTGCCGTTGAGGCGGCCAAGGACACTGTAGTTTTGCGCGCCAAGTTCGACACGCGCCACATCTTTGACTCGCACTACTCCGCCAAGAGGCGTTTCGCGGACGACAATATGGCCGAATTCTTCGGGGGAAGAAAGACGGCCACGCGCACGCACGGAATACGTAAACTCCTGACCTTTGGGGACAGGTTCGCTGCCAACCTGACCGGCGGGATTCACGGTGTTTTGCGACTGGATGGCATTAACGATTTCCGGAACGGTGATGGCCAGCTTAGCCAATTGGTCGGGTTTTACCCAAAGGCGCATGGCGTACTGGCCGGCGCCGAAAATCTGCACGCTGCCGATCCCGTAGAGACGTGTGATTTGGTCGCTGAGATTGATGTAGGCGAAGTTCGAGAGAAACTGGGCATCGTAAGTACCGTTAGGGGAATACAGAGTGATGAGCATGAGCGGAGCAGTGACGGTTTTCTGGACCGTTATGCCGTAGTTGGTCACGTCGCCGGGCAACTGTGATGCGGCTTGCGTGGCACGCATCTGGGTGAGAATAAGATCGGTATTCGGCTCGGTTTTCACGTCGTAATCTACGATCAGGCGCATGCCGCCATCGGCGGCGGAATTCAGCGAATACATGTAGTTCATGTTGTCCACGCCGCTCATTTGCTGTTCGATGGGCGTGGCGACGGATTGCTCGATGGTTCCTGCGTCTGCGCCGACGTAGGTGGCAAGCACTTGAACTTCGGGCGGAACGATGTTCGGGAAGAGCGCGACCGGCAGAGTGAGGATCGTGATGGCGCCAATAATGACCATGACGATGGAGATGACCATGGCGACGATAGGGCGATTGATGAAAAATTTTGACATGGGTCACTCCGCTCCCGCGGCTGCGGTCAGTCGTTTAGGATTGACCGAAACTCCGTCCCGCACTTTTTGCACGCCTTCGACGATGACCATCTCGCCTTGCTTCACGCCACTGTCGATGATCCATTCCGTGCCCACACGTTCGCCAACTTTGACGATGCGAACGCTGACCTTGTTGTCGCTGCCGACTATAGCGAGTTGAAAGCTGCCTTGCAGATCAATGACGGCGCGCTGCGGAACGAGAAGCGCACCAGTTCGCGTGTAAGTGGAGGCACGAATGCGCCCGAATTCTCCGGGACGCAGGAAATTCTTGGGGTTGGGAAACGCTGAGACGACACGGATGGTGCCCGTGGTTATGTCCACCTGGCGGTCGGTATAAAGAACACGGCCCTTGGATGGATAGACAGTTCCGTCGGCGAGGATCAATTCGAGCGGAGGGGTATCCTTGGGAGCGTCAACATGGTCTTGTGGTGCATTGATGCTATCGGCGAGACGCAGATACTCCTGCTCGCTCATGGGGAAATACGCTTTGATGGGATTTACCTGAGAGACGGATGTAAGGACAATGCTAGGGTTCACCAGGTTGCCGAGCTGGACTTGAGCGATGCCGGCAATGCCGTCGAAGAGCGACGTAACGTGAGTGAATCCCAAATTTAACTGAGCCTGCTCAACTTGTGCTTCCGAGGACTGAACGGCAGCCTTGGCGGCAAGATTCGCTTGAACGTCGTTGTCCAACTGGCTTTGCGCGATGGCGCGCTCTTTGGCTAAAGGTGTGTCGCGGTCGACGTCCAACTGGGTCTTGCCCAATTGCGCCACAGCTTGGGCCAACTGAGCTCTTGCTTGGTCGAGTACAGCTTGGAAAGGACGCGGGTCAATTTCGAAGAGAATGTCGCCTTTATGAACGGGCGATCCCTCTCTATACGTTTGTTTGACGATATAGCCGGCGACTTGCGGCTGGATCTGGGCGTTGACGTAGCCGTCGAGCGTGGCGACCCACTCGCTCACGATGGGAACATCTCGTTGTGCTACTGCAATGACTTTCACTTCTGGCGGGGACATGGGAGGCGTTCCTCCTCTTCCGCCACAGCCAGCGAGGAGAGCGACAACCGAAAGGGCGCTGGCGATGCGGGATGCGGTAACGCTGGCGGCGTGAGTCAACCGAAAATCGAGGAGCTGCAGGCCGTGGTGGAAAGGTGGACTAATCGGTCCAGCCAATTCGAGTGACATCAGGTCTCCTTACGCGACGAGCATTGCCACATCCGCGAAGCACTGTAACGGTTGGCAGCGGGCCTCATCGACAGCAGCAATGTACAGGGCGCGCGGTAAAGTTCGCAAGGGCGTGCGGATTTTCGAATCCGCCGTCAATGATCACCTTAGATGTAGAAGGGACGAAAGGGGATACAAGAGGGAGGCAGAAGAAGAAGGCCAGCCCAGCGTCAAAGGTCCAACGCATCCCGCATAACTTTGGGATTTCAGGAGTGGCGCGATTCTCTCAGAACAGAATCCCTTCCTGGAAATCTGACATCAAATTGATGGATGGAGCTGGCTCCTGGAAGGCTCGCCGAATTCGAACAACGGCGCCGCACGGACTTTCGGGAAGTTCCGGGATGTTTCAACTGAGTGCCAACTGATGCCGATTGTCATTTCAACGGAAAGAAGAAACGCTCGGTGATAAGTTGACGGCGATGCGCATTCTGCTCCTCAACCTAGGTATGGACTCTGCCCGGGAAGTAAAGCAGGCGTTATCAGGACAAGGCTATGAAATCACCGCGGACCGCAGTCTGAGTGTTGATGAGATTCTCACTCTTTCCCCGGAAGTCCTGGTCACAGAAGCAACGCCATCCGACCTCAGCTGCTGCGGTGTGATCAGCCAAATCAAGGCAAGTCCTGACCTGCCAACTCTCAAGATTGTGATGCTTGTTCACGGTGGCGCACTGGAACGTGCCCGCGCGCTGGATCTAGGCGTTGACGATGTCGTCTCGTTTCCGTTTGAACCGTTGGAATTCGCGGCGAAAATCAGGACACAGTTTCGTGAAAGACAGCCAGAACTAGAACTCGAAGCAAAGCTGAAAGATGCGCTGCAAAGAGAACACCTGGCGGAGGTTGCCGTGGAAGCCCTGAGTGGGGGCACGAGTGCCAAGCGGCGCTTTTGGCTGGTTCCGGCGATTTTTGTTCTCAGCGCGGCAGTGGTTCTGGCAGCACTCGCAACGCTTATTTCGAACCGGCATAGCCGGAAGGAGACGCTCCAACTCAAAGCGGAAGTTGCACGGCTGAACGGCGGAATCCTGCAGCAGGAAGAACTCTTGCGCCGCGCAGAACAAGCGCGTGCGTCCCTGACCGCGAGCGACGCGTCGGGGACTCGCGAGTCTTTGAAAGCGCAAACCGAAGAGATCCGCAAAAAGATGGCCGCGGACGGCGATACAGATGGCGAGTCCCTCAAGAAGCAGCTTCAGGAGACGCAGAGTCGCCTCAACCGGCTTGAGAACGAAGGTCGTGTCGCGGAGACAATAGTTCACACCTACGGACCCAGCGTCTGCTTGTTGCACGTTGTCGTGGAGTTTCGGGACAAAGATTCCGGACAGGTACTTCGTGTCGCTGCGGATGCCACGGGTAAGCCACTCGTGGACGACAAGGGGATGATATCCCTGGAAACAGAAGGTACGGGACCGCCTCTGCAGCTTGACGTCTTTGGCACCGGGTTTCTCGTAGCACACGATGGACGTCTCCTTACAAACCATCATGTTGTGGAGCCTTGGTGGGGTGACGAAACATTGAAACAGCTTCTCGACAAGGGCGCTACAGCATTCGCCTCGTCTTACACCGCATACTTCCCCGCTAGCTCGCAAGGCATCCCGGCAAAAGTCGAGCGGATTTCGACCCAGGCCGATTTGGCAACCCTCAAGCTACAGGCTCAAACGCCGCCTCGCACTGCACTCCTGGAGCTCGATGATCGGAGTGAAGCCAGTGTGACGGGCGATCCCGTCGTCCTGATTGGATACCCTACCGGAATTGAAGGTATCCTTGCCCGCGCTGGAACCGACGTCACACGAAAAGTGGCTGAAAACGCGCACGGGGTGACACAGATTGTTTCGCAGTTGGCAGCGCAACACCTCGTTCGCCCAACGACTACTCAGGGACACATCGGAGACATCTTAAAAGACAAGATTGTTTACGATGCAGCGACAACCTCCGGAGGTTCCGGCGGACCGCTTTTCAATCGCAATGGCAAGGTCATTGGCGTGAACTTCGCCATTCTCAGTGACTTTGGCGGCTCGAACTTGGCGGTTCCCGCGCGTTACGCGGATGAACTGGTGAAGTAAGCATCCATTGCCCGCCCACCTTGGCTGACCGCATTTCCTTCGCACCGTTGAAGTGAGATTGCTGTGCTCCTGACCGCAGGGGCTATCAGACAGCAGCAGATCGACGCGGCCATGGAAGTTTCACATGCCAAGCCGTAGCGATATTCCGCAGCGCTTGTTCCCTTAAGCGCTGCTTTGGCTTTTAGCTTGGATTCTTTTTCGCTGCGCATCTCGCAACTTTGGCCAGCCCTCCGTTTCCGAATGAACAAGAATAGTCGCGTGATCTGAAGAGAAAAGAAAATCTCAGATCTGTTCGCGTTGATTATCGATTACCTGCAGCGGGATGCCGCGCGAGATTTGAATTCCCTTCCGCAGTTGGTTGCGGGCCGAATCATTTGCACATGGCGCCGGGACTTCACAGCTACGCGATCATACAGGAGTCTGCAATCCAGTCTCGGCGGAGAGGATCGCTGAGTTCTCCAACGTCTCCGTCAATTGTTGAAGCTTGACAGGTTTGATTCCAGCCAGCAGCCCTGGCGGCCTCCCCGCATTCGTCCAATCCATGACGTATTTGGCTGCGTGGGAAGCGAGCAGGCGCCAGCATCAGCAGGGCCACCAAAGCTTAGAGCAGGCAGAAGAAGAGCCAGCAGGCGAGAAGTTCGCGTACGTGATAGGAATAGAGGCAAAGTCCGAGAAAAATCCCAGAGAACAGTGATACACGCTGGTAGTCGCGCAAGCGCTGCAAAGATTCCTCGATATGATTCAGCTGGGACTGGACGGCGCTATAGAAGGCGCGGAATAAAAACAACGGCGAGAGGAGAGACACTGCCCGGCCCAGCCTTGCATACCGGGCAATTTCGCTCGTTCTCGCCGTCGATAGATGCATGTTACGGGCACTGAAACCCGAAAGCTGTCCAATTTTGGACTGGTGGGCCCAGAATTTTTGTGGAGGGCATTGGCGGTTGGGCCCGTATGCTTGGAGGAGCCGGAAGCCGCAGGAGGCACCCACCTGTACCCCCCTGTTTTTGTAAGTGTTGCCAATAAAGGATTTACGGCAGAGTAGTCTTGGCGAGACCATAACTGCCTGGGATGCGTAGATTTCGCAGGAGATAGAAGAACGGCGTCGCGAGCAACCATACAAGGCAGGCAGGGAAGAAATGTGCCAAAATCTCACAGCTATTATATCATATCGGTATCGTTGGTCAAATGATTAATTATAAGCTGTTTGTCTGCAATGGGTTAGGGATCTGCACGTGGCGAGCTCGGCCCAGAAGAAAGGTCCGTGCCATCGGGAGATCAAATGACGGAAGCCGGGGATTCCTTTATATCCCCGGCTTCTGGTCACCCGGCTGTTGCCCCGACAACGAGTCTCCGCAGCCCTGTCAGTTTTTGGGCTTCTTGCTGACGGGCGGCTTCTTCTCTCCACCCTTGGTATTAACCAGGGCCAAATAATCCTTGGCGTTAAAGGGGTAACGGCGAACAGACTGCTGCCCGGTGGTGCTCAAAGTGACGTCCACGCGCCGATTGTTAGCCAGGACGAGAACCCTGAGATTCGTCAACATCTGTTGACGATCCTGGGGAGTCAGGTCGGGATTCTGGTCGATCTGTTCCTTCACCTGTTCTGTGGTCAGGTTGTCTTCCTTGCCAAAAGACCGAGTCTCGATTGCGGTGGCGAGGACACCATGCTCGACCAAGAAACTTCTGGTACGGTTCACACGACGCTCGGTCAAGGCCTTGTTGTAAGCCTCCGAACCGCGGACATCCGCGTGACCACCAAGAATCAGGTGGGCATTTGGCATGTATTTGAGATAGCTCTTGAAGTCTTCGGCGAGCGTCTGCAGGATCGCCGCCTGACTGTCGACCAGGCCACCTTCGGGATTCTCGGCGGTGGGCCGGGCGGTTGCGAAGTAAATGCTATGGAGGGAAAGCCTGGTTTCCAACCGTTTGACCTCCGGAGCCGGAGCAGGAGGCGGAGGAGCTTCCAGGAGCACGCTGGTGGTGGAGGATGCCGCCAGGGGCGGTATGCGGTCATCGTTGACATTGCAAGTGACGGTGATGCGGCCTGGTTGTGCACTCTGGGTATTCAAGGTGGCGGAGTCACCTGTGCCGGAGATCTCACCGGCGGTAGCGGTATAACTGTAGGCGAGCCTGCGGCCATCCGGGCTGCTGGCCGTCGAGCGGATGGTTGTGGTGCCGCCGGTTTGCAACGTGGCAGGGTCCGCCGCGCAGGAAATTGTGGGTGGACGGGGTTCCTTGACTCTGAATCTGCCGCTGCAGGATGCAACGCCCTTCTTGGTGCCGTCGCTCAAGCTGGCAGTGGCTTCGTATGAACCCGGCTGCAAGCCGGTGGTGTCAATCTGCGTGGAGGCTTCAGCCCCGGCAACTTTTACTCCCGTGCCATTCCAGCTGTACGTGACGGTGCGCTTGGGATTGAAATTGGAGCCGCTGGCGGTCGCGGTGACCGGCTCTCCGGCAAAAACTTCGACTGGCTGGAGCGAGCAAGCGGCAGTGGGCAGGGCTGGAGGAGGTCCGCCACCGAACATGAAATTGATACCGGCCTGAGCTCTCAGGCCGCGGATATCTGTGTTCGGAGTCACCGAAGGAGAACCATAACGGTAATTCGAGTACACAAAATCGGCTCGGAACAGGCGCAGGGCGACGTGGGGGGAGACGTTGACGTCAAGACCGCCGCCAAGCATGAACCCTAATTTGTCGATATCGTGGAAGGCATCGGGCATGAGGCGATGATCGCCAACCAGGACTTCCAAAAAGGGTGCAAAATGCTTGCTGCGAAAGGTGATCTTTGGGCCCAGTGAGAGGTTGTAAAAAGCGGCGTCGTCAATTCGCTTTGGGAGACCGGCTTCACCGCTGCCCCAATGGAAGCTGGTGTCGAGAGTCAATCCGAACCAACGATTGAAATTATAGGTAAGGCTGGCGCCAGCGCCGCGGGGATTGGATTCCATCCGGCTGGACAATGGAAGCAACGCCCCCGGTAGCTGGCCGTGCACATTCGCGCCGGGATAGAAATAGGAGTATCCGCCGTAAAGCTCCACCTTAGGAGCAGGCCCCTCCTGAGCTGCGGCGAGAGTGGGAAACAGAGACAGGCCAGCAATCATGACCGACAGCATTTTTAATACACGCGCAAGGCGGCCCTTTGAATGAGTTGACATGCGAATATTCCTCCGAAATTTGTTCACGTGAAACCCTGCTCTTCCCCACTGAGCGGTAGCAAAGCAGCTACCGGCCGTGCCAACCGAAGAATGACTCATGGTCCGGGACACGGAGGCACATTGACTGTGTCGCTGATCAACGTGACGGCGGCAATCGACGCCAGCGCTCTGCCGTTGAGCGTCACGCCGGTGTTCAGCGTGATGGAAGCCTGGGCCATAATGTTTCCTGCCATTGTCGTGTTTGCCCCAAGGGTCGCTGAACTACCAACCGCCCAGAAGACGTTCTGGGGCAGGGCGCCGTTTTGCAGTTTGACCTGCCCGGCTGCCGTCGTCAGTGTCGAAGAGATCTGGAAGATCCAGACGGCCGTCGAATCGCCTTGAGCGTCGAGGGTGAGATTCCCGGTAATTCCAAGCGTAGGCTGGGCAACGGTTGTATAGACCCCAGGGAAGAGGGTTTGGCCTCCTATGTCCGGGGGGAGGTGGGTTCCGACGGGTTTTCCTGCAGCGGTGTTATAGGCGACGGTCAACTGATCCTGAGCCGTGTGTGCAGTGGAATCGGCGGAATGGAGTGCGCCTGTCAACATGCCTGGTGGAAATCCAACGATGGCACTTCCTGCCCATACCCCGACGTCTCCGCTCACATTGGTGGGGGCGGGAACGGTGGAAGTGTTTGTGACGGTAGAACCGGCCAGAATTCCGAAACCACAGCCCGGCTTTCCAAACGCTATGGGCCCTGCACAAGCCGTGGTAGCCGTTGTGAACATCCAAACGAAATCCGCGGCCAGACCGTTGCCGAACTGATCTTTAGCCCCGGTAGTAATCGTGGCAGTGTAGGAGGTGTTGAGTGCAAGTGGGCTGGTCGGTGTAAAAGTGGCGATCAAGTCGGTGGAATCCAGAGCCACCGTTCCGAGTACGGCGGCCGCGCCAGCAACCAACTTAAAGGTTCCCGTGTTGATGGTTGCAGGGTTCATCGGCTTGCTGAAATTTGCAGCAACAACGGCACCCTGGCAGATACCTGTAGCACCCCCGACAGGAACTACGGAGACGACGGCAGGCGGGGTCAAGGGAGAGGTGGGGCCCCCAGTGGTTTTGTCCGGGTCGCCGCATCCGCCTATGACGACAGCGAATAGGAATGCCGGGATCCAAAGTTTGCTAATTCTCAATTTACACATTCGCTTCTCCTGTTCACCCGCTTAGAAGGCGTTCGACACTGCGAGCAGCCACCCAGAGAAAATCAAGAATTCAGGTTTCACTGGTGTCCAAGAAAGAACACAAACCGATAGCTGACCCTGTGTACATAACCACTCACTAAATTCGCCGTCTGTCCGATATGGAACAGTATTGACGTGAAGCTACCGAAGCCGCTAACTGTGCTCTTTTGCACAGAAGCGGAAGAAGGCTCCTTGATAAGGTGAAGGGGCCGTGAGGCGTGATGTGAAAATAGTGCTTCGACTTCAAAATGAAACCAACAAAACAAAAGGCACTTAGAAGCGACTCCTTTGACCCGCAGGTCTTTCTGGATACCGCGGGAGTGGCGAGAAAAATCGCAGAATTCCGGAAGAGCGAATCGATTTATTCCCAAGGCGAGGCGGCAAACAGCGTCATGTACGTGCAGAAGGGCGGCGTGAGGTTGTCGGTGGTGAATGGGTCCGGCAAGGAAGCAGTGGTGGCGATGTTTGGCCCGCGCGACTTTTTTGGCGAAGGATGCATGGCAGGCCAAACGATTCGAATGGGCACGGCTAAGGCGGTAACGCCAACCACCCTCCTGGTGATTGAGAAGGACGAGTTGTTGCGCGCGCTACACGCGGAACATGGGCTATCCGACCATTTCATCGTGTATATGCTGGCGCACAACATCCGGGTCGAAGAGGATTTGATCGATCAGCTCTTCAACTCGAGTGAAAAACGCCTGGCGCGTTCGCTACTGCTGCTCGCGCGCTACGGAAAACAAGATCACCCGGACAGCATACTGCCAAAGGTTTCACAAGAGACGCTGGCGGAAATGATCGGAACCACGCGTTCGCGGGTGAATTTCTTCATGAACAAATTCCGGAACCTGGGATTCATCGAGTACAACGGCAAAATCAAAGTAAATAAGTCCTTGTTGACGGTATTTTTGCACGAGTAGTGCAACAAAACCTCCCTGGGGAAACTGTGACGCGCGAGGATTCGAATGACGGACCCGGAAGTCCAAGCACCTCGAAGCTGAATGTTTTTTTGGATGGCCGTGCGGTGAAACTTCCGCAAATCATAGATTTATAGGAATCGAATGTCCCTCCCGAAAATAATGCCACTGTCGGAGCCCATAGCGCTGATTGAATTGCAATCCCTGGTCCTGGAAGAGAAGCCCATTGTCCTGACACCGGTACCGTCGCGCCCGGCACTCCCTAACCGGATCGCGGTGGTGGGAAATTATCTTCCGCGACATTGTGGGATCGCCACGTTCACCACCGACTTGTGCGATGCCATCCATGCGGAATATGGGGCGATTGAGCTGCTGGCGCTTCCGGTGAACGATACGGAAGAAGGTTACGACTATCCCGACCGCGTGCGCTTTGAGCTGTCCGAAGCGGACCTGGCCTCTTACCGGCAAGCTGCAGACTTTCTGAATTTCAGCAATGTCGACCTGGTCTGCCTGCAGCACGAGTACGGAATCTATGGGGGCCGCGCGGGACGACATATTCTGGAGCTGCTGCGGCGACTGCGGATGCCGTTCGTGACCACGTTGCACACGGTGCTTCGCGAGCCGAATCCGGATCAACGAGCGGTGATGCAGGAAATTGCGGCGCTCTCGGACCGCCTGATCGTGATGAGCCAGAACTCGGCGGAGATCCTCCAGGAAGTGTTCCAGGTTCCAGGCGACAAAATCGACCTGATTCCACACGGGATCCCCGACCTGCCGTTCACGGACCCGAGCTTCTACAAGGATGGATTTGGAACGGAAGGCAAGAATGTTTTGCTCACGTTTGGATTGCTCTCGCCGAATAAGGGCATCGAAAACGTGATCCAGGCACTGCCAAAAATCCTGTCGCGTCACAGCAATGTTGTGTACATGGTTTCCGGTGTTACACACCCGCATGTACTGCGGCACGAAGGTGACAAGTACCGCTATTACTTACAGAAGCTGGCGAAGGATCTGGGGGTCGAAGCGAATGTGATTCTCCGCAACCGGTTCGTGAGTCCTCAAGAACTAGTCGAACTAATCGGCGCCGCTGACATTTACATCACGCCGTACAAACATAAGGAGCAAGTGGTTTCCGGCACGCTTGCATACGCCTTGAGTGCTGGCAAAGCGATCATCTCGACGCCCTATTTACATGCAATCGAACTGCTGAACGGCGAGCGTGGCGTGCTTGTGCCCTTCGACGATCCAGACGCCATCGCCGAAAAAACAATTGCTCTTCTGGATGACGAGACCGGAAGGCACGCCATGCGGAAACGCGCATACTTGTACGCGCGAGACATGGTGTGGAACCGAGTGGCCCAGAAATACATGGAGAGTTTCGAGCGCATCTACAATGAGCGGCTGCGGAATCCGCGCGCCACGTTTTCGGCCCAAAACACCGAAAAGGCCCTCGACCGGCTTCCCGCGATCAAGCTGGATCATTTGTTTCGAATGACAGATCACACGGGAATCGTGGAGCATGCAATATTCGTCGTGCCGAATTATCCGGAGGGGTACACGACTGATGACAACGCGCGCGCGCTGATTGTAACTACGCTGCTGGAAGAAATGGGAGTGCATGCGCCTGCGGGTTCTGCCGACCTGGCCTCGCGGTATTTGGCTTTCCTGTGGCATGCGTTTGATCCCATCACCAAGCGGTTCCACAACTGCCTGAGCTACGAATGCCGGTGGCAGGAAGCGGAAGGCTCAGAAGACAGCCATGGGCGAGCTCTCTGGGGACTGGGAACAGTTCTGGGGAGATCCAAGAACGCAGGGCTACGGGGAGCGGCTGGGCGGATGTTTGAACTCGCGATTCCGGCGGCCGTCGAATTCAAGAGTCCCCGCGCTTGCGCTTTCGCGCTGCTGGGATTGCAGGAATATCTCGACTGGTTTCCGGGAGATCGCGCAGCCCTCACGGCCTCCGATGCATTGGCAAATCGATTGTTGAGTTCGTACCGTTCGAACCGATCGGATGAATGGAAGTGGTTTGAGAGTGGGCTGGCTTATTCCAATGGGCGTTTGCCCCAGGGGCTAATTCGGGCCGGCATGCGGGCGGCCAACGAGGAAATGATTTCGGCGGGGCTCGAGGCATTGGATTGGCTGGTGGGGATTCAACGATGCGAAGTGAAGGGCCATTTCGTGCCGATCGGATCGCAGGGGTTTTATTCCAAAACGGCGGAGAAGGCGCGTTTTGATCAACAACCTGTGGAAGCTTGCTCGATGGTCTCGGCCTGCCTGCAGGCCTATCGCGTAACTGGGAAGGGACAATGGCGGAAAGAGGCGTGGTCCGCTTTCAATTGGTTTTTGGGAGACAACGATTTGCAGATTGCACTCTACGATCCGACTACGGGCGGATGCCGCGACGGGTTGCACCCGGATCGGGCCAATGAAAATCAGGGAGCTGAATCGACGCTGTCCTTCCTGATGGCGCTGCTGGAAATGAGGCAATTGGAGGAAGCGGACGGCACGGAGAAGAAGCTTTGAAGTGATTTAGTTTGACTACTGGCTGATGCATCATTTCAGAAGTGTATTCATCTGCAGCGGTAATTCACCCCATGAAAGCACAAATGACAAAATACGAAACTTTATTTCACCGGCATACTGCTAATCCGATTCTGTCGGGAAAAGACTGGCCTTACTCGATGAACAGCGTGTTCAATGCAGGCGCAACACTGCTGCCGGATGGGACAACACTTCTGTTGTGCCGCGTAGAAGATCGCAGGGGGCTTTCACACTTGTGCGCCGCGCGCTCCGCGAACGGGGTAGACAACTGGCAGATTGATCGCGAACCAACGTTGATGCCCAACGCGGAGCAATTCCCCGAGGAAGTATGGGGGATCGAGGATCCTCGCATTACCTACGTGCCGGAACTCAAGAAATTTGCTGTGGCGTATACTTCATATTCGCGCGGCGGTCCCGGAGTGTCTTTGGCGCTAACGGAGGATTTTCGGAGCTTCGAAAGATTGGGTGTCGTCATGGTGCCGGACGACAAAGACGCGGCGTTGCTTCCGCGAAGGATCGACGGATTCTGGGCTCTGATTCATCGGCCCATGACTCCACTCGGAGCACACGTCTGGATTTCTTACTCTCCCGATTTGCGGCACTGGGGGAATCACAAACTGATGCTGGAAGCCCGGCGTGGCGCCTGGTGGGATGCCAACAAGATTGGAATGTCACCGCCGCCAATTGAAACTGCGAGAGGCTGGTTGATGATTTATCACGGCGTGCGAAGAACGCCTTCAAGCTCCATCTACCGGCTGGGGCTGGCGCTCTTCGATCTGCAGGAGCAGGACAAATGCCTGAGCCGTGGGGATTCCTGGATGTTTGCGCCGGAGACGGAATATGAACGGCAGGGTGACGTCCAAGACGTCGTATTTCCCTGCGGCTACACGGTGGCGAAAGATGGGGACACAATCAATCTCTACTACGGCGCTGCCGATTCAAGTATTGCTTTGGCGCACGCTAGCATTCGATCGCTATTGAGCTGGCTGGACGCCAACAGTCATTCGGAACACAGTGGCGACCGTCGTCACAAATGATCGCGGCAGGATGCTGCAAAATCTTCGCTTAAACACTCACAGATAAATCTTGCTAGAGATGGATCGTTCGGGGCCGGCGATCTGAAAAAGTTAGAGGCCATCCTGCAAAGGGTGGTTTGAGCGATACGACCTTTGCAGACGGCCTGAGTTGAGGAATTACTTGCTCAGCTTGTAGTGAATCACTTTTCCGAACTTTAACCAGCTTGCCGGGAGGTGAAAAATCCCGGCAAGCTGGCAAATCGAGACCTACTGGTTCGAAGCGCGTTCGGATTCGTTGCGCGGTGCGGACTTCTGCAAAACGTTGACGAGATGACGGCCTGTTTCTGGCACACCGGTATGCTCGCCTCTCACGATGTCTTTTGCCTTGATGGGGTGGCCATACACTTGTTCACTAGCCTCATCGTCGGGACGAATAGTGGATCCCTCGAGGGAAACTCCGGCGAATAGACCGCGGGAACGCGAATAGCTGAGGATCTCAGCGCGCATCCAGGCGTCGGTATCTGCAGAGGCGTCACGTCCTTTGGGTCCGCCGGCGACGGAAGCGTCGGCGCCCAATTTGACCTTACTGCTGAGGATTGATTCCATGCCGCGGTTATTCATGACCAGCAGAATCAAGTCTGTCGCTTCGCCGCCGATTTGAAAGCCGATACTGCCGCCTTCCAACGCGTACATCGCTGGGGCTCCCCAAGGTCCACGGAAGTGTTCGCCCGTGCGGCAAACCATCGCGCCGCGCCCGTAGCTTGCCCCCACACCAAATGCAAGTTTTCCGACGGACGGAATCACGATAACGCATTCGGCCTTTTCCAGGAGCTCACGAGGAATATTTTCTGGGACGTTAAGTACTTCTTGCATAACGACGCCACAGTTTTCGAGGCGTCTTTGCTCCTTGTTCAGTTTATCGGCATATACTGCACCTGCCACGAACGTTAGACATGTTGCTGCAACCATAAATCTCTTCATCGCTGACCTCCCGGTCAAGACTGCTCTTTTCAACTTTGTATTCACTCAAACACATTGTCTGAAGGACTTTCAGCATGGTTTCAATCACGAGAGGGTTATGCGTCACCCGACTCTCAGGCGGGCACTAGCGGAGCGTCGAGCTAGGAACCTTTCCTGCCCCCGACAACGATCATGACAATTCCGCCAACCAAGGCAAGACCGCCGAGAATTGGTGGAATGGAAACGTGCTCTTGCTTTTCCGCGGTGGCATGGATGGGCCCAAGGTCTATAACCTTTTCCTGATGGGTGTAATTGAAACCCTGATAGGCAAGAGCCAGCCCGCCGAGAACAGTTAAAAGAATTCCAACCCAAACGACCGGTTTCATAGTGTTTGCTTTCGCAACTAAACCGCCGACCTTCGGCCTTGAATTAAGTTAAATACAAACACGACCAGCGCCAACACCAGCAGGATGTGAATGAATCCCCCAAGCGTGTATGAGGTGACCAGGCCGAGGAGCCAGAGGACAACTAAGACGACGAAAATTGTCCAAAGCATTATATTCCAATCTCACAAGTAACCGTTCGAACCGCGCTTGTGCCGCACCCAGAGATCGTTCTTGCGATCTCCCAAGGAATCTATCGTAGTGAGCTTGCATCGCTACGTCTGTACAGTTGCGCACACTTTCGACTATTTTCGGATGCAGCGGATGGAGAAAGGGGCTGTGCCGGGGCAAACCGGTGATCGTTGCTAGGCGAGATCTTGAGGTTCTAGTCGGACAGCTATTAACTGCCTGGCGTTTTTAACTCCATCTTCCCTTGTCGATCACTCCGGCGGCGTCGCGTCAGCTTCACCAGCGCGGACAACGAGACGCTTCGGCGCGGGACCCACGTAGTAGACGGGAAAGCAGGTGAGCAAGGTCAGATCGTGACTGGACGATGATGCCAGGACGCGAATATCCGTGGGATCTACGATGTCGATCGACTCCACGACGTAATCAAAGCTGCGCGCTTGGGTCTTGAACCTGATTTCGTCGCCGAGACGAATATCGCGGAGTGGGCGGAAGAAGGTATCGCGGTGCCCGGCCAAGACGATATTGCCCGAATCGCCTGGCAAAGCGGACTTGGGAAGATGAGCGACGGCCCGCCGCAGGTTTTCGGCTGAGTCGCCCTCAACAACGATGGCGTCTAGCCCCAGGCGGGGCACTTGAATCTCACCGATGACCTCGCCATCCAGGAAGGCGTGCGGCTCCAATGGGAGGTCCGCCTGCTTGAACTTCTTCATTTCGAGGGATTGATATGCATGGGAGTTGGCAAAGACGAGACTGGCGTAACCCAAAGCGAGAATGCCAAACACAAGAAAAAAATAACACGCGCCACGGATAATGTTCGCTGGAGTTGACGAGGCTGGTCGCATGGGGGGAGAAAACCGATTCATCTGGTTCCCGATCCCGACTGGGCCGCCGCCGGTTTCTCGGCCGCCGGCGAGTAGCCCTGCCGAGTGCGCACTCGCAACCTGCCATTGCCTGGAGCGGTGACCTTCACTTCGATTTTTCGAAATGCATCAGCGGGCTTGGAGCTCTGAGGCGCATAACCGAGGGTGTACTGCTCGCGAAGGTCTCGCGCGATTTCCTTGGCTACGTCTGCGGCGGATTCGCCTTCCCGGGGGAAGTAGGAAATCCCTCCTGTATCCTTACAAAGCCTGCGGAGAAGACCGGGATTTTCTTCCCCGTCATTCGAACCGACCAGGCCGATGGAATAGATCAAAGCCTGGGATTGCTGAGCCTGCGCGAGCACTTGCGCGTATTTCAGATGACTGGCATTGTCGCCGCCATCGCTGATGATAATGAGGGCCTTTTTATCCAAATGCCCGTACTGCAAATGATGGAGGCCCTCGCTGACGGCGTCATAAAGCGCGGTGCGCCCACGCGCGGAGACCGCTCTCAGGGCTTCCTCCAGATCCTTCGGATCGTTTGAAAATGCTTTCCCCTTCATAAGTTCAATCGAAACGTCATCATTAAAGTCCACCACGAACATTTCATCCTGGGGATTGCTCGAATGCGCGAAGGAAGCCACCGCGGCGACGACCTCCGGGATCTTGGGACCCATACTTCTGCTGTGGTCGACGATGAGCCCGATAGTAACCGGAATGTCCCGCTCCTCAAACACGGTGAGTTTTTGCAACTGCCCGTCTTCAAATACGCGAAAATCTTCCATCTTCAGGCCGGAGACAAATGCGCCGTGCGTGTCCGTCACATTCACGGGGAGCAGCACAAGCTCTGCCGAGACCACAATCTTCGCCTGGGAGTTCCCGCTAACCGGCGGACGTTTCGTGCCAAGAGATGGAGAGAAACCGATGATGGCCAGAAAAAGAAAAACGGGAGCCAGGAACAGGTGTCCCTTCGCCAGAGAATACTTGCGGGTCTTTGGAGCTTGATTCACGAAGAGGCTTTCTCGCGACGCAGGACGTGATCCTTAGATCACGTCCGCGGCGCGGGAGATACAATCGCTTACGAAGCGAGCTTGAGGAAAAGCTTCAGGCCGAGCGCGAGGCTGATGGACAATCCGCCAAGCAGCGCGATCAGGGGCATGGAGCTTGCTGTCTTCGGCAGTTCTTCCGTTTCCGGAGCCGCGGCGACCGCAACAGGCACAGTCCTTACGACTTCGGCGGGCGGGGTGGTCTGAATGACGGTAGTCACTTCCACTTCTTTCTGGTCTGGCGTGACGGCGACGATGGGAGCCGTCCTCATCGCGCTGTCATCAATAGTTTCGGCGGCAACGGCGGGAACGATGACTTGCGTCGTCTGAGCCAACTGAATCGCACGAGCTCTGGGATAGACGAATTCCTGACCGAAGCTGTCGCCAGGATAGAACCAAGCGCGGAGCGCTTCGGGAGAATCGCCTGGGCGTTCGCTGAACTTCATGACGTTGTCGCCGGTGGGCGTCAACCGGTAGTTATTGATGGCTAGGATGGTAGCGATGATCTGGCTTCCGTCGGCGTTGAAGACCTGAACGATGTGACGGTCAGATAGGGAATCCAATAGTTGAAACGTGTAGGTTCCGGCAGGAAGAATCTTGCCGGGAATCTCCACTGGCTGGCTGAAGGTAACGACGGTTTTCTTGTTCCAAGTGTCCGCTTTAGCGCCAGGCAGGACCACAGGTCCCAAGAGTACGACAGCAAATAAACTAAGTAATGCTTTGAAAGGCTTCATTCAAATCTCCTCCTTGAAGGTGTGTAACACTTCTAAAGCCGAGTTCCGTAGGACTACTCCGAGACAGTCAGGCGATTTCCGATGGGGTGGGGTGCGTGAAAGACTGTTTGTTTATTCCTACGAGGGGATCATGGTTCAAAACGGTTCACGAAGCTGTTCGTTTAGATACACATTCAAGTTTTAGTTGGAGTTATCTGCCGTGGGCATCTTGCAGCCGTCGCAGATCCAGCCGCGAAGGGATCAGGGCTTGATTGTCTATGAGCGTCAGTTAGCTTCAGTTAGCTGGGGTGGCTGCGAGAACCGGAACCGGACTGACCAATTTCAATTGGTCGAGATCAACCAAGACAGCCTGCCAGCGATCTGCTTCCTTTTTGGTTTCAAGAGGAAGCGAAAGGTCAGAATAGAAGCTGAGGATATTGGCGCGCAGGTCTGGCGAAGTCAAATCGAACTTCCGCGCCGCGAGCTGGCCCAACAACTTTGCGTACGTCTCGTCGGTCAAAGAGTACTCAGCTGCTTTGGTTTCCTTGCCGGTATCGAAATCACAGTTGGCCAGATCCAGCGAGCCGGCTCCAACTTGCTGGAGGTAAATGCGGTACTGGTCGACGGTGGTATTGATGCTCTTGAAGTACAAGTCCTCGGTTTTCGGCGTAGGGTTGTTGAATGCCAGCGCCTTGAAGGGCCCGATCTTGGGCATGTATCGCAAGACTACGGACCAGAAGCGCGTGCCGAAATCGGGTTTGGTGTAATCCTTTCCCCATTCTTTTTCATATTCGGAGCGCGACAAACGGTAGAGAAACTTCTGTTTCGCGAAATCAGGCGTCTCCTGCATGATTTCTTTCTTGTGCGTCTTCAGTGCAATCTGAGTCATCTGCGGGATCATCCGGCTGACGGCGAAACGATAGGAGCCGACGGCAAGATCCTCGTGTGCCAGTACGTCCTTCAACTCCACTCCGTAAACGATGGGGAAAGTGCGCTCCAGGAGAGGCTTGGATACCTGGAACCCGATGAAATCGTGATACTGCTGCGAGGCGTAGCGATTCTTCGCCACTTGCACCATGTCGAATCCAAATTCGGTCTTCAGATGCGCGGTATGGTCCTCCGCATACCTGACGGAATTACCGTACTTCGCGCGCAGTTTTGGATATTGAATGGCGACGGATTGGTTTACGGCCGGATGTCCGGCAATATCCGAAGCATAGTGCGCGAGCGCGCCGAGGGCGAAGGCGTACTCGTTAGCGTCCTGACTCTGCAGCAGCAACTGTTGAACGAAATCACCGCTGCGCACGTAGTGAACCAGATTGCTGAATTCCACGCTGCCAAATGGATAGTAACCGAGGTCCTGGATGACGGCGCCGCCGTAGGCGTAACCATGGGCTTCCTTGAGCTGGTCTTCTGTGAGTGCGGGAAAACGCTTCAGGAGAAGTGGCCGTAGCTGATCGGTCCACACGAGATCCACGATTTCCTCGTGAGTGAGGACGGAATAGGCGAGCGCACCGCTGGCGCAGAGCAATACAACGAGAAAAACAGTTGCCACGCGGATAGACCACCGGCTCCAGACACGAAGCGCAGCAGTTTGCGGAGGTCGTGCCTCAATTAGTTTTTTTGAGTTCATGGACAAGTTTTTTCGCTTCCCTCATTCTCTCTTTGTAGTAAGCAGAACTAACCAGTACCTTCTTCTGACCAAGGCGCACATCCGCCTTGATGCCCTTCTTCGACAAGAACAAAGATAAAGCCATGTAGGTCTTGATCTCTTTCTCAAGAAACTTGATGGCACGTTGCATGGACTCATCCATGGCTGACCTCCAAGCTGACAGTGCGGAATGCCTTGGTACGCGAACCGGGACACGGTACAGATACCGGCGAGCTGCTTTCTGTACGACAGCCCAACCATCGTGTTGCGCCGTGGTGAGTGCGCAAGCGCAGCGTTGGCGACCTCTAAATGCGTCCCAGAAGCACCAGGATGACAACAATGAAGAGCGCTAGTCCCACGCCTCCGGTGGGGACGTAGCCCCAGTCGCGGCTGTGAGACCACCGGGGCAAAGCCCCCAAGAGCGCCAAAATCAAGATAACCAATAAGATCGTTCCAAGCATTGTTTGCTCCTTCCCAAGTTAGACCATTTCATGACATTGAAATCCCCCTGGCGCCGGGGACGTTCTTCTTCTCGGATATATCAACGCGCCGGGCCGAGGTTATGTCCGTCACGTCACGGGTACGGAATCTCGCTTTAGATCACGACGCTGATTGAGAAGCGAGCGCCAGGATAGTAAGGGTTGTACATGTAATAGCCGCCGTCGACGTAGTCGATGTAGACATCGTCGGTGTAATACCAGCCGACGGGCCATGGCTGCACAAACCCAAACCAATAGCCGCCGTACTGGAAGCGGGAATATCCGGCGACCATCACGGGGTTGCCGATTCGGAAGTGGTGGTCATGCCCGAAATTGGAGTGAAAACGCTCGTCTGGAATTCGACCGCCGCCCCTGGCACTGAGATGGAGAGCCGGCTGTTCCCGTTGTCTGACCATTGCCTCCTGTGTGCGCTGTGGAGGGTGTGAAGAGCCAGACTGCTGCTGTTGGTGTTGCTGATTCTGCTGTCCCCTGGCTTGCTGCTGTGATTGCTGATTTGCAGAATTGTTTTGCTGTTGGTGCTGCTGTGGTTGTTGCTGTCCCTTGGCTTGCTGTTGTTGATGTTGCTGCGATTGTTCCTGACCTTTGGCCTGCTGCTGCTGCGGTTGTTGCTGCCCCTTGGCCTGCTGCTGTTTCTCAGGCTTTGCCTGTTGCTCCTGTTGCGCGGGCTTAGCCTTTTCTTCTTGTTTCTCCTGCCGCGCCTCAACCGTGAGGGCAATTCCCAATAACAGAAAAAATGCAGTCGTGCTAATGATTTTAATCGGCTTCATGCGTTGTCTCCGTGGCTGCTATTCATGCGCCCTTGACTCTTCTCAGCGGGCGCATACCGCAGGCCTAGACTTGCCTTTATTTCTCGCGTGCGAAATCTGCCAATTCGTTTTTCACCCGACGCGAATTCGCGAGATGGAATGAAAGAGTCCAAATACATTCAGGAGCCACAACACGACGCCGATGACCACGACGGCGTTCAAGATGGACTTGATGCTGCCCGCCATGGGGATGAAGCTGTTCACCAGCCACAGCAGGACACCCACGACGATGAGGGTAAGTAGAATCTGGAGGAGAGGCATGCTTTTTACCTTTCTGTCTTTCGTGCAAGGCACTTGCACACTGACCCGAGGAATTGCCGCATGTTCCGCCTGGTGAGGGAACGTGTTGAATCGTTGGCATTCAACGAAGAGTGGACAACCGATCCAGACGGGCCGTGCAACAAACCTGTTGTTCGACGTCCTCAGCCGCTTGCGCGAGTCGTATAGATCAAGCCGGAGTGGGTAGACTGGCCAACGGTTCAGTCCCTTTGCCGCAATCCAATCCTAGGCCTTGCCGGGCGGCATGTCTGTTCAGTTGTATACAAGTTCGCAGTTTGTTGACCCAGTGATGGTCACGTAGCCGACTAAGTTCAGCGTGACTTTTGCGTGTGGCGAAGGAATAGATTTAAATCTTGCCCTTCAGGGCATGAGTTCTGTCAAGGAGATCTGTATGGATAGAAAAAATCAGATCATTTTGTGTTGCGCAGTTCTGGCGATGGGACTCGGAGTTGCGTTCAGCTCGCAAGCTGCGGCGCCCGGCCAGGAAGTGAGCGAATTGAAGGTGGAAATTCACGAATGGCAAGGACCAACCAAAGGTGCGCATCCGCATGATCCCGCCGTGGGACCAGACGGAGCGCTGTGGTTCACGGAGCAAATGGCAAATAAATTGGGCCGGCTTGATCCCGCAACAGGAGCTTTCAAGGAATATCCCCTGGTCGAAGGGAAAAACTCGGGGCCGCATGGTCTGGTGGCCGACAAAGAGGGAAACATCTGGTTTACAGCGAATTTTGGAGGTTATATCGGGAAACTCGATCCGCGCACCGGAAAGGTGACGCAATACAAGATGCCGGATGAGAGCGTGGATGATCCGCACACAGCGGCATTCGATGCTCACGGAATACTTTGGTTCACGGCACAAGGAGGGAATGCCGTGGGCCGACTGGATCCCCGCACTGGAAAAATCGAATTGAACAAAGTGCCAACCGAGAGTGCGCTACCCTACGGGGATTCAGATTGATAGCAAAGGGGTGCCGTTTTTTTGTGAACTGGGCACCAACAAAATGGGCCGGATCGACCTCCGCAACGGCTGGCGGGCAAGTGTATATTGCCTGCAGCGGCGTGGATAAAGTCGGCGTCGTCGCACCCGCTCGTTGAGAACGACGGGCTTTGGGTTTGATTCCGTGGCACCGCGTACGTCCTCCAAGTTACAGCCCGTTGCGAGCCGAACCCCGAGTGAGTTATGGGCGGAGACTGCCGTTGGCGCTTGCACAGCAGTCGCCGCGCGAATTCTTGACGAAGGCGCGGGGCTTCGCTAGCGTCAGAGCAGGCGGAGTGCCCCCCACTCCGTTTGCGCGAGATGCGCAAATCATTCCGGGTGAGAGAATCCATTGGCCAACGCAATCATTACACTCACGACCGACTACGGAACTAACGACCATCTCGTCGGCACGCTTAAGGGAGTCATCCTCAAGATCAACCCCGACGTGACGATTGTGGACATCACGCACAACGTCACGCCGTTCGATTTGCTCGATGGGGCGCTGGCGATTGGTTCGGCGTATTCGTACTTTCCGGCGAAAACAGTCCACGTGGTCGTTGTGGATCCGGGCGTCGGGACGCAACGCCGGCCGCTCCTGGTCAGCGCGCAGAATCAATATTTCATCGCGCCAGACAACGGGGTGCTGTCCGTCATCTATGAGCGCGAAAAGGAAACGCTGGTCGTGCGCCATGCAAATGTCGAACATTATTATTTGCAGCCGGTGAGCAAGACTTTTCATGGCCGGGACATCTTCGCACCTGTCGCTTCGTGGCTAACAAAGGGCTGGCAGACCCCCAGCATGGGCGACGAGATCAGTGACTACAAAAAGTTCACGCTTCCCCGCCCCAAGGAAACGGCTGGAGTTTTGAAAGGGGCAGTTCTGCGCGCGGATGCATTTGGCAATCTGGTCACGAATTTCCGCGCACAGGATTTGCCGGAATCAGCGCTGAAGGACGGCACGATCAAGCTGCAAGTGGGAACGCACCCGGTGACCCGACTGGTGGATACCTTCGCGCTGGGCAACAATGGCGAGGCGATCGCCTATCTAGGTTCAAGCGGATACCTTGAAATTGGTGTGAACAAAGCGAACGCGGCGCGCACGCTGGGCCTTGGCCGAGGCGCCGCGGTGGTTCTGACAAAGTAGCACTCCGCGGATACTCACTCTTCAGTTCGGCTCTTTCTCCGGGGACAACTTTTATCGTGAAAATTCCTGCGCCGCCATTTGCGAACGCGTGCGCGGGTCCAGCCAATCCCGCCAGGCATCTCCCAGCAAATTGAACGAGAGCACCGCGGTCATCACAGCCAACGCGGGGAACACCACCATGTGCGGCGCGTCGAAGAGATGCCCGCGCGCGTCATTGAGCATGGCGCCCCAACTGGGAATGGGAGCGAGCACTCCCAGCCCCAGAAAACTAAGCGTTGATTCCGCGAGGATGGCTCCGGCCATGCCGATGGTGGCTTGAATCAGAATGGGCTGCAAAATATTGGGCAACAGGTGGCGCACCATCAGGCGAACGTGCGAAGCGCCAAGCGAGCGCGCCGCGAGGATAAACTCCAGCTCTTTGACTTTCAGAACCTGTGCGCGCGCTAGCCGTGCGTAGCCTGCCCAGCCCGTAATGACCAGTGCGAGAATCACTTTCCCGATGCCTGGCCCGAGAAAGGCCGCGAAGGCGATCGCAAGCAGGATCCCCGGGAACGACAAGAACGCGTTGATTAGCAAAAGGTTGATGAACCGGTCAAACCAGCCGCCGGCATAGCCGGCCAGCATTCCCATCGTCAATCCGATGAGACCGCAGCCGGAAACGACGCATACGGAGACAAGAAGCGAGATGCGTGCGCCATAGAGAATGCGCGACAAGATGTCCCGGCCGAGTTCATCCGTTCCCATCCAGTGCGCGCGCGACGGCGACTCGAGCCGCGCAGGCAAATTCTGTACCGCTGGATTTGCCGGGGCTATCCAAGGGGCGAGCAAGGCAGAAATCAGGAGAATCGAGGCGGCGATAAATCCAACGCGGGCCAGGACGCTTTGCCGCAGGAACTCCTTCAGCCCCTTCGGCAAAATCATGACAGTCTCACTCGGGGATCGATCACGGCGTAAAGCAGGTCCGTCAGCAAGTTCACAGCGACGTAGGAGACGGCTATCACCAGGATGCAGCCTTGCAGCAAAGGATAGTCGCGCGCGGAAATGGCTTGTACCGTTAAACGGCCGATCCCCGGCCAGGAGAAAATCGTCTCCGTGACGATCGTGCCCGCAAGCAAAGTTCCGAACTGCAGGCCAAGAATCGTCACGATGGGGATGAGTGCATTGCGAAAAGCGTGCCGGAAGAGAACAACTTGCGTGGAGAGCCCTTTGGCTCTGGCAGTCCGGACATAGTCGCTGGAGAGCTCTTCAAGCATGGCCCCACGAACCATCCGGGTCAAAATGGCAGCAAGCGCCACACCGAGGGTCGCCGCAGGCAATATGTAGTACAGAGGGCCACCACGGCCAGAAACTGGGAGAAGGCCGAGTTCGATGGAAAAAAGGAGAATCAGCACCGGACCCAGGGCAAAGTTCGGGAATGCCAGACCGAAGAGCGTGAAAACTCCGACGGAGCGATCGGCTGCCTGCCCGCGGCGATTTGCCGCCAGCATGCCCGCAGAAATCGCAATCACCGCACAGACGACGAGCGCAAGAAAAGCAAGCTGGAGCGTAGCTGGATAGCGTTCGAAAATAATTCGGCGCACAGGCGCCTGGAACTTGAACGACTGTCCGAGGTCGCCCTTCGCGAGTTGCCAGAGATAGTGGGAGTATTGCAAGTGCAGCGGCAAATCCAAGCCGAGCAGATGACGCAATTGCACAACCTGACCCGGTGCCGCGCCTTCGCCCAGCATTTGCTCGACAGGATCCCCGGGCACGATGTGGATCATCAGAAATACAAGAGTGAGGACGAGCCAAAGCGCAGGCAGGGTCAGAAGAAATCGTTTGATGAGGTAACGCGCCATGTCTGGTTACGAGAACGCAGGTCCGCTCAAGTAGTCTTAGAGTCCTTTGACGGTTGCGCCACCAAGTCCCGCGAATCGGCGCTCCCGCTTTCTTTGGGTGCGGGCCTCAGGCGCTGGATCTTTACACGCGCGACACGCTTTCCGTCCATCTCCACGACCGAAAAGCGAAAATTGCCGAATTCGAAACTCTCCCCACCCTTGGGAATGAAACCCAACTGGTCCAGAACGAACCCTCCAACCGTGGCGTAGGCGGGATCCTCCGGCAAAGTGATGTTGTATTGGGCGTCGAGATCGCGCACGTTTAAGGCCGCATCGAATATGACCGCGCCGTCGGCTAGTGTGAGAGGGCGTTCAATCACGTCAAATTCGTCGTGAATTTCTCCGACCATTTGTTCCAGCACATCCTCCATGGTCACCAGGCCAAGGATGCTGCCGAATTCATCGACGACGACAGCCATACCAACATGGCGAGAACGCAACTCCTGGAGCAGCTCGTTGGCTGGTTTGGTCTCCGGCACAATCAGCACCTCGCGCAGGACACGGCGCAGGTCAAATGGCGGCGGCGGAAGATTCTCTTCCAGGCGACGCTCGCGATCGAGAAGTATCCACATCATGTCCTTGATATGTATAAAGCCGAGAATATGGTCCACGGTACCGCGGTAGACGGGGATACGAGAACGCTGGGTGGTGGCAAATGAGCGCATCACTTCATCCAGATTGGATTCCACAGACAGGGTATGCATATCGGGGCGCGGAACCATGATCTCGCGAACCTGGATCTGCGCGAGTTCGATGGCGCTGAGAATGAATTTTTCCTCGCCCGGGGCAAGAAGGCCGCGCTCGCGCGCTTGTTGGATTTGGATTTGTAGCTCTTCTGTAGAGTGCGCTCCACCATGAGTTTGCGGGGAAGAAACTCCCAATGCCTTTACGATGGCGCCGGAAACGCCATCGAGCGTGTTGATCGCCCAATGGAACGTGTTCAAAAACCAGAGGAAGGGCACGGCAACCAGCAACGCGACGCGCTCTGCTCGTGCCAAGCTCAACGTTTTGGGCACCAGCTCACCGATTACCACATGGAGCGCGCTCAAGAGCGCGAAAGCACAAGCCAGTGCGATGGCATGGGCTATGAGCACGCTGCGCGTTCCAGGAGTGCCCGGCCAGACGGCCTGAAACACTTTCGCGAGGGTGGCCTCGCCCAACGCGCCGATAGAAAGGCTCGTCAGTGTGATGCCGAGCTGCACGCCGGAAACCACTCGGTGCAAGTCACCGAGAAGAAACTCGACCACTCTTGCCCGCGCATTGCCGCTAGCTACTAGTTGCCTCACGCGCGACAAGCGCACCGCGACCAGCGAGAACTCCGTCGCCGCAAAAAAACCGTTCAGCGCGACCAACGCCAGCACGCCGATCAAACGCACTGCAAACATGGACGCTTTCTTCCCCCTGCCGCATTGTAGCAGCACCAAGACGCGACCCGCTCACGCCTTGTCGCCAAGTGATGTTGTGCTATTCGCAACTGAAGCGCATCTCAACGCCCCAGCCATACCTAGGAGCGGTTGCACGGCCCTTGGGCCTCCTCTACACTCGAATTTGCCTAATTCACGGGAGCAAACTTGAGAGCCATTTTTCGAATCCTTTGTTGGATCGTCGCCGTCGTTGTGATCGTTATCGGTGCGGTGGCGTGGTGGTTCATCTACCGGCCACTGCCGCAAATCGACGGTACTACTTCCCTTCCTGGTCTTCGGCAAGACGTAATCGTGGAACGTGACCGCTGGGGCGTTCCGCATATTCGCGCCTCATCGGTGGAAGATTTGGTAGAAGCTCAGGGATACGTTATGGCTCAGGACCGCCTCTGGCAGATGGATCTTCTGCGGCGGGTCGCGCGAGGCCAGCTCTCGGAAATTCTCGGCCCTGCGACGCTGAGCATCGACAAGGATTTTCGAACACTGGGGTTTGGGCGCGCCGCGGAGCGTGATGCCGCCCTGCTCGATGCCGAAACCCGGAAACTCATGGAAGCGTACGCGCGAGGCGTGAACAAATTCATCGAGCAGTACAAAAAAAATCTTCCTCTCGAGTTTTCCTTGCTGCGCTACGAGCCACGGCCTTGGCAGCCCTCCGATACGCTGGCGATTTCCGGCTACATGTATCGGACTTTGACGAATACCTGGGATAGAGAACTCAATCGCGCGAAAGTTACGGCGCTCGCCGGACCGGAGCGTTCCAAAGATCTTTTCTCCGAAGTGGCACCCATGGATCATTTCGTCATCGGCGATCCGAACGCCCCCAATGACGGCTCTCAGCATTTGGCAGCGGATCCCGACGACGAAGATGATGATGACGACATGGAGCCGGACACGGTACTGAAAGCAAGCAACGGCATTCCCAAGGGCCTCGCAACGTCAGAGGGCGCTCCCGATTTAACCACAGCACTGTTGCCATCTATTCAAGGATTTCTCACCGAGTCGGCAGGCGAGATTCGCCGCGGTCTCGGGAGCAATAACTGGGTCGTAAGCGGATCGCATACAGCCACTGGCAAGCCACTGCTGGCGAACGACACGCACCTCGAACTCACGATCCCTTCCATTTGGTATGAAATGCACCTCACCGCGCCCGGCTGGAACGTCAAGGGCTTCACATTGCCCGGCGCTCCGATGATCATCATCGGCCACAACGATCGCATCGCCTGGGGTTTCACCAACAACGGCGCGGATGTGCAGGATCTTTACATCGAGACATTTAATCCGGCTGCAGCGAATGAATATCGCGTCAAGGGCGCGTGGGTAAAAGCGCAGATCATCGACGAGACGATTCGCGTCAAGGGCCAGCCGAACGAACACTTGAATGTGGTGGTCACTCGTCACGGCCCGGTGGTGCAGCGCGAAAACGACAAGGCCTATGCCTTGCGCTGGACGGCCACGGAACCCGGAGGCCTGGCCAATAGCTACAACTGGCTGGGCAAAGCCCAAAACTGGAACGAATTTCGCAACGTCATGAAACACGTTTGGGGGCCAGGACAAAACGCGGTCTATGCCGATGTGGAAGGCAATATCGGCTACATCATGGCCGCGCGCGTGCCGATTCGAAAGAAGGGGCACGGCGAGGTGTCCGTTCCCGGAGACACGGACGATTACGAATGGACGGGGTACATCCCTTTCGATCAGCTTCCGCAGGCTTTGAATCCGGAAAGCGGGCTAATTGTCACGGCCAACGCGCGCGTGGTTGGCCCCAACTACAAACCTTACTTGACCGACCGATGGGAGGAACCGTACCGCACGGCTCGGATTTACGATTTGTTGCATGACCGGCACGATTTGCGGCCAGAGGATATGTTGAAGGTACAGACGGATACGTACAGCTATCCGCATGTGTTCGTCGCGGACCAATTATCCGCGGCCGCGAGAACCGCCAAACCCAAGGATGCGCGAGCTCAGAAACTGATCGAAGGCTTGAAAGATTGGAACGGCATCGCCGACGCCAATTCGCCGGAGGTCTCTTTTCTTCATACGACCCGGCAGGCATCGCTTGATCTCCTTCTCGAACCATTCCTGGGAAAGGACACGGCTATATATCAGTGGCGGAGCATGACGTTCCTGCAGAAGATCCTCACGGACCGGCCGGCCAAGTGGCTGCCCGCAGCCTACAAGAATTACGATGAATTATTGGCGGCCGCGGCGGACCGCGCGGTTGAGAGGCTTGCCGCGCAAAGTGGAAGTCAACGGATCGAGGACTGGGCCTGGAAACGTTACGACTCCCTGGATATGTTTCATCCCCTCGGTCACGCCGGGCTGCTGAAATGGTTTCTTAGCATCACCGGCAAGCCTCAATCGGGTACTGTCTACAGTGTGCGCGCGGCGACGAAGACTCACGGTCCGGCGATGCGCTTCGTTGCGAACCCGGGCAACTGGGACAATTCCATTCTGTTAATACCGGCCGGGCAATCCGGGCAGCCGGGGAGCAGCCACTATTCGGATCAGTTTTCTTATTGGTACGAAGGGAGACCTGTTCTTGCTCCGTTCAGCGAAGCTGCCGAGATCCGCGCGCGAAAACATACGCTCACTCTAAAGCCGGGGTCGTAGTCTTCTACCCTTCCAATGCCTGAGCTTCCGGAAGTCGAAGCGGTCGTGAGAACCCTGCGTCCACTCGTCCACGGGCGGCGCATTCGCTGCGTTCACGTCCTACATGGTATTGCGACAAAACCCCAAGCCGCTGGATATATCGCGAGCTTTGCGGGAGGCCGGCGTATTCGACGAATCGAGCGTAAAGGAAAATATGTGGTATTGCTGCTGGACCGCGGCCTGCTGACGATGCACTTCCGGCTTGATGGCCAGCTCCTGTGGTTTCCCAGTGCTGAGAAACTACTGAAACAGGCCAATCAGGGCAAGAATGGCGTTCATGTTGACGTCGCATTCGAATTGGACAAGGGAGTCTTAGGTTTTGCGGATCGAAGGCACTTTGGCCGCGTCCATGTTTGGGAATCCGCCGATCGATGCCCTGGCCTCGCGGCGCTCGGGATGGATGCCCTCTCGCCCGATTTTACTGTGGATCGATTGAGCAAATTGCTCGCAAGTTCGAGGCGGCCTTTAAAGGAATTCTTGCTGGACCAGACGCACATTGCGGGGATTGGGAACATCTATTCCTGCGAGTCGCTTTGGCACTCGCGCCTCGATCCAAGGCGTCGTGCGAATACGCTGAAAAGTAAAGAAGCGCGAAGACTGTACAAAGCAATTGTGTCGGTTCTCGCGCGTGCCTTAGAATGCTGTCTGCATCCGGCGCCAGACTTCCGCGACCCGGAGTGGTGGTTTCAGGGGTTGGAGAAGATTCTTTGTGCGTATGATCGCGAAGGAAAGCCTTGTCGCCGCTGCGGAGACTCCATCCGGCGCGTCTGGCAGGGCGGTCGGTCAACGTATTACTGCAGGCATTGTCAGAAATAGCTCTCTTTGAAGGATAGGCCGATCGCGTGAATTCACCAGCTCCCAAAAAACCCGAAGCTCCGAAGAAGCCCGATTTCGAGCGCTCGCTCGCTCGTCTCGAGGAAGTCGTGCGTCGGCTGGAGAGCCCGCAACTCTCGCTGGATGATGCCATGAAACTTTTCGAGGAAGGCGTCACGCTCTCGCGCGAATGCCAGAAACAATTGGAAGAAGCAGAAGGCCGCGTGGAAATCCTGCTCAAGAAAGCGGATGGCAAGCTCGCGCCCGAGCCGTTCGATCCTGAACGGGAGAGCGATTCGTGAACCGCCCGCGGTGCTTGTTGGGCGCTGGTTCCCTACCACGATGAAGCTTCCTGCCTTTTTCGAGGAAGACCGCCTTTCTGTAGAAGCTGCTCTTGAACGACTTCTGCCGGCAGCGGCTGCGCAGCCGGCCTCGATTCACACTGCCATGCGGTACAGCGTCTTTGCCGGTGGCAAACGCGTCCGGCCGATACTTTGCCTGGAGACCGCGCGCATCTTCACCTCCGATGTGGCTCCGGCGCAATATCCAGCGTGCGCCATCGAGTTCATCCACACCTATTCATTGATTCACGATGATTTGCCGGCGTTGGACAACGATGACCTCCGCCGCGGCAAGCCGACCAGCCATAAACAATTCGGTGAGGCCATTGCGATTCTGGCGGGGGACGCACTATTGACTCTGGCATTCGAGACCATCGGCGCGGCCCCGGTGGACGCGGAGCGCCGCGTCGCCATGTTGAACGAAGTCGCTGCCTCCGCGGGAACCATTCGAGGTATGGTGGGCGGACAGGTGGCCGACATCGAAGCAGAAGGCAAGCGCGTCGAGCCACAAACTCTGGAATACATTCATCTTTCGAAAACTGCCGCACTGATCCGTGCCTCGATTACCGCGGGTGCATTGTGCGCCGGCGCCGGTCCTGATGACGTCGCGCGATTGCGTCGTTTTGGCGAGACGATCGGCTGGGCTTTTCAGGTTACCGACGACATTCTTGACGTGGAAGAATCCTCGGCCGCGCTGGGCAAAACCGCAGGGAAGGACATCGCACAACAAAAAGCGACCTATCCCGCTGTATACGGGCTGGAGCGCTCGCATGAGATCGCCAAAGATCTCGCGACCAAAGCCATCGCGGAACTCGCGCCCTACGCGGAGCGTGCATTGCGGATTCGTGAGATTGCGGAGTTTCTCGTGCTTCGCCGCGCTTGAAGATTCGAAGGCATTATGAAACCTAAGGCAGGCCGCCTGCGGCTCGATCTTCTCCTCGTGGAGCGAGGCCTTGCCGAATCCGTTCAGAAAGCGCTTGGCATGATCCTCGCGGGTGAAGTCACGGTGGACGGCAGCAAAGTGGATAAGGCCGGCGTGCCTGTCAGCAACGATGCGCGCATCGAGGTAACCAGCCGCGCTCAGAAATTCGCCAGCCGGGGCGGCATCAAACTGGAAGGAGCGCTGGAGGATTTTGCGGTTGATCCTGCGGGGTCCGCTTGCCTGGACGTTGGCGCTTCGAATGGTGGCTTTACGGATTGCCTGCTTCAGCACGGCGCCGTCCGCGTCTACGCCGTCGATGTGAATACCGAGCAACTCGACTGGAAATTACGGCAGGACTCTCGCGTGATTCGAATCGAGCGTAATGCCCGCGACCTTCGTCGTGATGACATTCCCGAAAAAGTTAGTTTCGTGGTCATCGATGTCTCCTTCATCTCTGTGGGCAAGGTCATTGCGCCAGCCACGACGGCAGCAAAGCTCGGCGCGAACTTCCTCATCCTAGTGAAGCCGCAATTTGAATTGTCCCGCGAAGAGATTAGCCCCGGCGGAATAGTGACCGACGAATCGCTGCATGAGAAAGCTATTGAGGCCGTACGCGAGACGCTCGAATCCGCGGGTCTCGAATGCCTTGGCGTGCGCCCAAGCCGTCTCCGGGGGGCCGAGGGCAATCAGGAATATTTTCTGCACGCGCGCAAAAAGTCACTGGAGTAGAATCTCAGACGGATATGCACCCCGGAAAATCCTTCCAAACCATCGGCATCATTTCGCGCCCCCGTCGATCGAACCTCGACGTCGTTGTGCCACCGTTGCTGAAATGGCTCGACGCGCACGGTGTGCACACCTTGTTTGACGAAGAGACGGCCGGATCATTGCCTGGTGGGCCGAAAGGAAAGATTCGGCCAGAAGTGGCTGATTCGTCACAACTGCTGCTGGTGCTTGGCGGTGACGGCACATTGCTGGCGGCTGCGCGCCTTGCCGCGCCACGCGGAATTCCTATCTTGCCGATCAATATGGGGAGTCTCGGTTTCCTCACCAGTTTTACGCTCGATGAGCTCTATCCCGCGCTCGAGGAAACGCTCGCCTGCCGTTATTCCATCAGTGAACGCGTGATGCTGAAAGTGGAACTGGAACGCGCAGGGAGAGTGATTGAAAGTCAGAATGTGCTGAATGAGGCCGTAATCAACAAGGGTGCGCTGGCCCGCATGATCGAGCTTGAGCTCAGCATCGATCACGATTTCGTCTGCCGGTACAGGGCAGATGGCCTGATCGTCGCGAGTCCGACAGGCTCGACGGCTTATTCTCTTTCCGCGGGCGGCCCGATTGTGCACCCTGCGGTCGAATCCTTTGTGATTACTCCCATTTGCGCGCACATGCTGAGCGATCGTCCCCTGGTTGTGCGGGATTTATCTTGCATCGAGATGCAGCTCTCCGGAAACACGGAATCGGTATTCCTGACTCTTGATGGACAGCGCGGCATTCCTCTTCAGGCCACGGATCGCGTTCGAATCTCCAGGGCGAAGGAATTGCTGATGCTGATCCAGCCCCCCAGGAAATCCTATTTCGAAATTTTGCGCAGCAAGCTGAAGTGGGGCGAAGCATAGCATCCGACGTTCGGAAGCAAGTCATCTCACGGACTCATCCGTGCGTAGCAAATCGTCCCGCGTTTCCCGGCGCCGAATAACGCGGAAGTTCTTCCCTTCGACGAGAATCTCGGCAGGACGGCACCGCGCGTTGTAGTTCGAGGTTTGTGCCATCCCATACGCACCCGCAACCCAGATGGCCAGTACGTCGCCTGGTTTCACTTCACCAAGCGGCCAATCGCGCAGGAAGCAATCACCTGTTTCACAGACCGGGCCAACGATGTCGACACGTTGTCTTCCAGATGTTTTCTCATTTCGATCGCGGGTAACTTTGGTGATCGGATGGATCGCGCCGTAGAGCGCGGGGCGCATCAAATCGTTCATCGCAGAGTCCACAACTACAAAGGTCTTGCCCCGGTTGGTTTTGGTGTAGACGACTCGCGTCAAGAGAATCCCAGCTGGAGCGATGATCGAGCGGCCAGGCTCCAGCAGTAAATGGACGCCGAGTTTCCGCACCATTTGCGCAACCAGGCGCGCGTACTGTGTTCGTGTTGGAGGCTTCTGATCGGAATATCGGACGCCCAGCCCTCCGCCCACGTCCAGGTAGCGCAGACTGATTCCGGCTCTGCGGAGCTCGCCGACATAACGGGCAAGGCGCCCGACCGCGCTGCGAAACGGTTCGAGCGAAGTAATCTGTGAACCGATGTGGGTGCTAATCCCCTGCCACTGGACCCAATTCGAATCCCAATGCGTGAAATACAGCCGCTTCGCTTCCGCCCAATCCAACCCGAACTTATGTTCATGGCGCCCAGTGGCAATGTGCGGGTGACCACCGGTTTGAACGTCCGGATTCACGCGAATCGCCACCGCTGGTCGAGCGCCGCCTTTCCCGACGTGGCGCGAAGACTCCTCCATGAGTACATCGAGCTCTGCCTCGGATTCGACGTTAAAGAGCAGGATGCCTGATCGGCCTCCGCCTTGCACACCCGGATAGTGCAACGCCTCCCGAATTTCGTAGCGGGTTTTGCCCACACCCGAAAAAACGATGCGATCGCCGCGCACTCCAACGCGCCGCAAGTAATCGAGTTCGCCACCGGAAACAATGTCAAACCCGCTGCCCATCTTAGCCAGGCAGTCCAGAATGGACAGATTCCCATTGGATTTGACGGCGAAGCACAAAGTATGCGGAAGCGCACCGAGACCGCGATCCAATTCGCGATAGGCATCTTCAATCGCAGCGCGGCTGTATACGTAAACGGGCGTTCCAGCTTTTTCCACAATCGAGGTCAATGGGACTAGTTCGCAGAGGACTTCTTGTGCGCCGGAGCCCCGGCCGCCTCTCGGCTTCCATTGAAGGTGGGGCGTGAATCTGGCTGGGTCAATGTACTCGGGCTTGCAAGGACGAGAGACGGACGAACCGCTCATCGGACTTTCACGATCACCAGGGTTCGATCATCGGAAAGCGGCGCGCTCTGCGTGAACCAATCCACTTCTCGCAATATCAAATCGGCCAGCTCTGTGGCCGAAACTTCGTGGTGCTGTTCGATCAGTTTCTGCAGCCGGGTCGTGCCGAAAAATTGCCCCTCGGGATTTGACGATTCAGCAATTCCGTCCGAATGGAATACGAGAATATTGCCGGAATCCAGCGTCACTCCCCACTCGTCATACGTTACTTCCTCAAAAATGCCTAGCGGAAATCCCGTCAGTTCGATCTTCCCGCAGCGCCCTTCTTTGTACAGCAGGGGTTGCGATTGGCCTGCATTCGCCACGCGCAGTTTCTGACGGCCTTTTTGCCAGGTTGCAAAGCACGCTGTCATGAATCGGCCCTCGATGCGGCGTTCGCCCACAATTTGATTCATCTGCCGCAGCATTTCCGCGGGCTGCAGTTTTTGCGGCGCCAGACTCCGCATGATCCCGATGGCCACGGCTCCGTAAAGCGCCGCTGCCGTTCCCTTTCCACTCACATCTCCCAACGCTATGCCCAGCTGTTGCGGCCCATACCGCAGGAATTCATAGAGGTCGCCGCATACTTCGCGCGCCGAGAGGTACCGCGCAGCCATTTCCAGCCCGTAGTCTTCGGTCGGCACGGGGCGAAGGAGCGCGCCCTGGATGCGCTTGGCGGCCTGCAGATCGCGCTCGAGGCGCGCTTCGTCCCGGGCCAACTGCTCGTAGAGCCGGGCGTTTTCCAGCGACACGGCGAGATTTGCCGCCAGGATCGACAATGTCTGCACATGGTCGTCGGTGAAGTAGTTCAATTGCGGGCTTTCGAGATCCAGCACTCCGATGACCTTCCCTTTGCGCATCATCGGGATCGCCAGTTCCGAGCGCGTCTCCGGATTCACCATCACATAGCGTGGATCGACGGTCACGTCCGCCACTAGCACCGGCTCTTTGAGCGTCGCCGCGGCACCCACGATGCCCTCGCTTGCCGCCACCCGCAACTTTCCCTGAACCTGATGGCCATGCTTCACATCCACGCGGTGCAGAAAGACTTTTTGTTCTTCGTTATAAAGCATGATACTCAGAATCTGGTAATCGATCACCCGCTTGGTTTGTTCCGCGGCACGCCGCAACAGCTCTTCGACGTCAAGGATCGAACCGGTCTCACGCCCGACTTCGCTGAGCAAAAGCAGCGTATCCGCCTGGGCCTTCACCTTCTGAAAAAGGCGCGCGTTGTCGATGGCCACTGCAAGCCGGCTGGCGAGCAGCGTCAGAATGTTCTGCTGGTCGCGTGTAAAGTAATCGAGATGGCGGCTTTGTATGTCGAGAACGCCCACGCACTTGCCTTGAAGCATCAGCGGCACAGCCAACTCAGAACGAACACTGTCAATCGCGTTAATGTAGCGCGGGTCCTTGTTAGTATCGCTGACGCGAACGGAATGTCCCGTCGCCGCCGCAGTCCCAGTAATTCCCTGCCCAAGCGGAATGCGCAAATTCTCCGCCAGCTCGCGCGGGTATCCGATCGCGAAGCGGTGGCGGAGATAGCTGCCATCCCCTTCGATCATCAGGACCCCGAAGATCTCGTAATCGATGTGCCGCTTGATGAGCGCCGCGGTGCGCGCCAGGACCTCGTCCAGGTCCAGCGAAGAATTCACTTCTTCGCCGATTTCGGCAAGCGTGGCGAGGACTTCGGCGGACAGCTCAGCCGCAGTATCTATCTTTGCTGCCTCCGTTTGTGCTCCCGTAGGATTCATGAACTCCAATTATTATAGCAGGTGACGAAGGTCCGGCCGGGCGATCGTGGCTTCCAGAGATGAATCTTGCGCATTTTCCCAATCCGGAAGGCATGGGCCGGCATTCGGCAAATTGGGATAGTCACTCACCGACCTGAAGCTTGTTCGCTATCCATCCTTTTTTGCGCTTATTCTCTTCGCAGTCGGGCTGATCGACAGCACACCAACATACGGCAAGTTTCGATAGCGCTCGGAATAGTCGAGCCCATAGCCCACTACGAATTCATTGGGAATCGAGAATCCCACATAATCGGCATGCACCGCAGTGATGCGTCGTTCCGGTTTGTCCAGCAGGACTGCCACCCGGAGGTGCTTCGGCTTGCGCTGCTGGAAGAGCCGGAGAAGATACCGCAAAGTCATCCCGGTATCCAGGATGTCCTCCACGACGATTACCGTCTTACCCTCGATGCTGGAGTCCAGGTCGCGCGTCAATCGTACTTGTCCTGATGAGCGAGTCGCTTGGCCGTAGCTGGATACCGCAATGAAGTCGAATGAGACTTCCCCGGAAATGCTCCGAGCAAGATCGGTAAGGAAAAATACTCCCCCTTTCAAGACACTCACCAGATGTAGCGGCTCAGCCGGAAAATCTTTTCGGATCTCCTTCGCCAACGCCTGGATCCGCCGCTGAATCCGTCCGCCAGAAATCAAGACCTTCACGCGCTCACCACGTAAATTCGTGGCACGGCGCGTTGTTTTCCTGTGTTTCGGCATAGTAATCCTCGAGTGGGAGTCGAGACTGTAGCGCACCGGGATGCGACGGCGCAAGGCTCACTCGTGACCTGTCATTTTTGACAGATTGACCTGCCAGAAACATGGTTCGAGTATGTGAGGACGCCAGGTTTGAGTTCTCGACTGCCAGTTAAATTGAAACTCTTGCTCCGAGCGCGCCGAAGTTTAGGCAAGGTCTGGGGACAGCCGAGCTACTTCCTGTGATAGAAGTTGGGATACGACGCGAGCTAAGACTCGATGGGTAGCCATTGTCGGCGATTCCGCTCGCGGATTTCGTACCCAGCTGTGGGGAAAGCCCCAGTCCGCCCCCGACGTTTCAGCTGGAGCCTCTCGGGGGGGGTGCAGCAGGCACAATCAAGAGAGGAACTCCGATGAAACCGTGTGGAGCGGGAACCAGGCTCAAACGCTGCCGCGTCGCTTTTGCTGCCATGACGTTCTGGGCATCTGTCGTGCTTGCGCAGACCACTACGGACGGCGCCATCGGCGGCACGGTCGTTGATCCAAGCGGCGCGGCCATACCTGAAGCAAGAGTGGTGGTCAAAAACAGCGGCACAAATGCCGAACAGACGGCCGTCACGGATGCCACGGGATATTATCGTGTGACCCGGCTTCAGCCAGCAGCCTATGTCGTTACCGTGTCAGCAGCAGGCTTCGCGGATTTCACCGCCGAGAAAGTCGTTGTTGAGATTGGCACGCTGACAGAGTTCTCGCCGCAGATGGGCGTTGCATCGGCAGGAGCAACTGTAGTTGTCTCTTCCGAGTTGCCGCTCATAAATACAACCTCGCCGGAGTTTTCTCCCGTCCTCACTCAGGAGGCCATCCAGAATCTGCCCATCAATGGTGGCCGTTGGTCCAATTTCGCCTTGTTGACCCCCGGAGTGGTCAACGACCTCAACGGCTTCGGGTTACTAAGTTTTCGAGGCGTGAGCACGCTGCTCAACAACAATACGATCGACGGTGCGGACAATAACCAGGCCTTCTTCTCGGAGGAGCGTGGTCGCACCCGAGCGGGTTACTCCACGGCAAAAGTGGCCGTGCAGGAATTTCAGGTCAACACCTCCAATTATTCCGCCGAGTATGGGCGATCGGCCGGCGGTGTAGTCAACACCGTCACGAAAAGCGGTACCAACCAGTTTCACGGTGAAGCGTACTTCTATGACCGAGACAATGAGTGGGGCTCGCGCAATCCCTTCACGAACTTGACCACGGAACCGTCTCCGGGTGTTTTTACATCCAATCCGTACAAGCCGAAAGATTGGCGGAAGATGTGGGGTTTGGGGGTAGGCGGACCGATCCTCAAAGACCGGCTTTTCTTTTTCTTTGCCTACGACCAATACCAGCGCAATTTTCCGGGCACAGCAGTCCCGGGAGCAAATAATCCCACCAGCTCTGCTTTCTTCTTTGCCCCTCCCACAACCGCTACCATTGCCACCCTGGCCGCACGTTTGGGAGTGAGCACTGCGCAGGCGCAAGCGGACTACACAAATGGGCTCTCTGGTCTCGCCACCATGCTGGGTCCAGTTCCGCGGACGGGCGACCAAACCATCTTCTTTCCAAAGATTGATTGGGTCATCAATCAAAAAAATAGTGCGTCATTCTCGTTCAATCGTATGCGTTGGTCATCTCCAGCAGGAATTCAGACCCAGCAATCCAATACCTTCGGCATCGCCAGTTTTGGCAATGACTACGTAAAAGACACATGGGGCGTGGCAAAACTAGTGACCATCGTTACCCCAACTCTTTCCAACGAGGCACGGTATCAATACGGCCGGGACTTCGAGTTTGAAAACAACCAGACACCCACGCCATATGAACAAAACACTTTCGTACACACCCCCGGCGGGTACATCAACCCTTTGGGACTTCCGCCTCAGGTTGCGGTTGTTGGCTCGAATGGGTTTACGTTTGGACTGCCGAACTTCCTCCAGCGCCCGCGCTATCCCGACGAACGCAGGCAGCAGTTTGCAGACACTGTCGCCTGGATTCATGGAAAGCATTCCATGAAATTCGGCGCCGACTACAGCCACGTGAATGATTTTTCCCAGAACCTGCGCAACCAGTACGGCTCCTATAGTTACAGCACCCTGTTGAACTATTTCTCCGATTTTTACAAGCCGAACAGCTGCACCGCCACGATCGGCGGCGTGCCCAACACAGCTGTTCCCTGCTATTCGAGTTACACACAGGCTTTCGGCCCCCTCGGGTTCACCTTCAACACCAACGATATGGCCTTCTTTGCCGAGGACGATTGGAAGATTCGCCCGCGATTCACCATCAATCTGGGCCTGCGGTATGAATACGAAAAGATGCCCCGCCCATTCGGCAACCTTGTGAATCCGCTGGCGCCTCAAACCGGAGTCCTTCCGGATGACAAGAATAACTTTGGGCCGCGGGTTGGTTTTGCCTGGGATGTCTTCGGCGATGGCAAGACTTCTTTGCGCGGAGGTTACGGCGTGTACTACGGCCGGATTATCAATTCGACGATCTATAGCGCTTTGACCGCTACCGGCGTTACCGGGAGCCAATTAACTTATGCTTTCAGCGCGAGCCAGGGTGGGCCAGCCTTCCCGACCATCTTGGCGGCAGCCCCATCGAATGCGATTCGCCCTAACATCGTTTATTTTGGCAGTTATTATCAAAACCCCCAGATTCAGGAAATGGACCTGACGCTGCAGCGTGAGCTGGGCTGGAATACCGTATTCTCTGTCAGCTACTTAGGCAGTCTTGGACGCGACCTACCGAACTTCGTGGACGACAATCTTGCCCCCGCGACTTCGGCTGTCTCCTATAAAGTTGTGGACACTACCGGCAAAGGTCCCCTCACGAACGGTTCGACCGTCTCGACGATGCTTTTCACGACGCGGCCCAATGCTAATTTTGGGGCTATGACGCGAATTTTTGGCATCAGCACGAATTACAACGCTATGGCCGTGCAGCTCACCCGCCGCATGTCCAATCATGTTCAGTTCTCTGCGAATTACACGTTTTCTCATGCCTTGGACTACGGGCAGAATGAATCCACCTTCAACGACACTAACGACCTGCTCTCTCCAACAGATATCAAGGGCGAACATGGGAATTCCAATTTTGATGTGAAGCATCGCTTTGTTCTCAATGGAATTCTCGAAGCCCCTTGGCATGCCAACGGTTGGGCGGGAGCTCTCGCCAATGGCTGGGAGCTTGCGCCCATCTGGCAGGCGCAAACCGGCCTTCCGTATTCTTTGGTGACCACCGGCTCGCCACCCACCGGCCTTGGGGCGGCCAGCTCTGGAATTAACGGTTCCGGCGGAGCGTTCCGCATCTTGCAAACGGGACGCAATACTTATCGGTATCCCTGGACCTCGGTTATCGACATGCGCCTCGCCAAAACATTTGCGTTTAAGGAGAATTACAAGCTGCAACTGATCGGAGAAGCCTTCAACCTTTTTAATCGCCAGAACGTCACTGGGGTGAACAACCTTGGTTACATTATCGGCGGTACGGCAACGGCGCCTACTTTGAGCTTTAACTCGGCCTTTGGGACCGTGACCAGCGCTAACAATAACTTCGCCTATTCCACAAGGCAGATCCAGATCGGCGCGCGATTCCAGTTCTAACTGCAGCCTATTCATCACAATTCACCGGGCGCCGCTGCATTCCGCGAGGCCCTTTCCTTTTGATTGTGTTCAGACCTTAGAGTTATTGCGCCGCGTCTTCGCAAGAAAAGGAATATGGCACCCGATCCCGGCTATACTCTCTCCTTCGGAGGACCCCTGCGTTGGAAGTCGCCAAGAGCATTCTGCTGATTCTCACTGCTCTTTTTCCCATCGTAAATCCGCTCGGCGGCAGCCCCGTTTTTCTCACCCTGACACGCGAATACCCAGCCTCCGCGCGCAGAATCCTGGCTCGGCAAGTTGCCGTGAACAGTTTTTTCCTGCTGATTGCTTCGTTCGTGGTGGGCTCGCACATTCTTGCTTTTTTCGGGCTTTCCATTCCGGTGGTCCAGGTCGGCGGCGGCCTCATCGTGATTACCAACGGTTGGGCTATCCTGAAGAGCAAAGAAGAAGTCGACCGCGGCCAGGAGGTTCAGAAAAAAGTCAACTTGCAGGACATATCCCGAAGCGCGTTTTATCCGCTGACCCTGCCGCTCACGGTCGGCCCCGGCTCCATCTCCATGGCCATTACGCTGGGGGCGAACGAACCTCGCCACCTCGGGCCCAACCTCCTCGCTATTCTTGAAGCCCTGATCGGTTCCGCGCTTTTGGCCGTGAGCATCTATCTCTGCTATGGGTTTGCCGATCGCCTTGCCGCGGTGATTGGAGAAACCGGCATGAGTATCATCCTTCGGCTTTCCGCTTTTCTCCTCGTTTGTATTGGAGTTCAAATTCTCTGGAATGGAATGCGTGCCTTGCTGCTCACTTTGCCAAGCCTTTCGCCATGACTCTTATAGACTCGCATTGCTCTCCCGCAAGGTCTCCAGCTAGAATTCAGAAGTATCACGTCGCATCCTTCCAGTGTGTTCGTGGAATGTCTTGATGGCCTGGGAGTGTTTTGCGCAGCACCACGTCGTGCCTTTGCCAGATTCATTTAGGCATGATGCAATGATAGGAAGTGATTTTCAGCGGCAATCAGGCGGGAAGATCAGGTCCTCGGGTCAATTCCGGGGCGGTTAGGGGTGTTAGCGTTTGTGCGGAATCACTGGATTTACAACTAAAAACTGGAAAGCGCCGGCCTCACGTATTCGCGAGGCAACCGAAACGCTCATCCATCGCGGCCCTGACCAGCAAGGCGTATTCCAATCGGAACTCTTTTCCTTGGGCGCCACTCGCCTCAAAATCATTGACCTCGATTCCGGCAATCAGCCCATTCTGACGGAGGACGGAGATAGCGGCATCGTCTTCAATGGTGAAATTTACAATCACCTCGAATTGCGCGCCGAGCTGGAAAAGCTGGGGCACCGATTTGAGTCCCATTCTGATACAGAGACTGTTCTTCGCGCATTCCTCCAATGGGGCAACGATTGCTTCTCGCGGCTGAGGGGCATGTTCGCTGTCGCGCTGTGGACGAAATCCCAAAAGCGCATTGTGCTGGCTCGCGATCGAATGGGGATTAAACCCCTCTACATCACCCGCATCGGGGAAGATCTCTTTTTTGGTTCCGAACTGAAAGCGCTCTTCGTCCATCCGGAAATCGATCGCCGCCTCAGTCTCCATGGTCTCGATTGTTACCTCGCCTTGAATTACATCCCATGCCCCTGGACACTCGTTGAAGGCATCGAAAAACTGCCGCCAGGAGAATGGCTCGAGTGGGGCGGCGGAAAGATTTCCACGGGCACGTACTGGCGCCTGCCCTATGGTGTATCCCCCGATATCACGCTGGAGTCCGCCAAAGAAGAACTCGATTCTCTGCTGCAGAACTCCGTTCGCGAACACCTGCTGTCGGATGTTCCGCTCGGAGTCTGGCTCAGCGGTGGCATCGATTCATCAGCAATCCTGCATTACGCGGCGAACGCGTCAAGTTCGCAATTGAAGACCTTCTCGATTTCCTTCTGCGGCCGCAGCTTTGACGAAACGGAATACGTGCATCGCGCTGTAAAACAATATGGCACGGACCACCAGGAGCTGGACCTCACGCCCGAAGCGGACCTGCGGGGCGCGATCGAGGAATTCGCGTATTTCTCCGACGAACCGAGCGCCGACGCCGGCGCGTTGCCGGTCTGGTTTCTTTCCAAGCTTTGCAAAACGAAGACCACCGTTGCATTAAGTGGTGAAGGCGCGGACGAACTCTTCGGCGGCTACCTGACGTACCGTGCGAATCGTTTGGCGGAACGCGCGCGCCTCGTGCCCTGGGCCTTGCTTCAGTTAGCCCTTGCAGGAGTTCGCCGCTTGCCGGTTTCGGATGACAAGATTAGCTTCGAATACAAACTGAAACGTTTCCTGGAAGGCTCACTGATGTCTCCGGCGCGCGCACATGTCTATTGGAACGGGACCTTTTCCGACGCAGAGAAAAACGCTCTCCTCAAACGAAAACTTCCGGATTCGCTCAACCAAAAACTGGCCGAGATTAGCGGATTGCCGCCCACGGCGGATGATCTCGCGCCTTATCTCTGGTTCGATCAAAAATACTTTCTCGCCGATGACATTCTGACGAAGAGCGACCGCATGAGCATGGCGCACTCCGTCGAAGTTCGGCCGCCGTATCTGGATCACCGCATTGTGGAGTTCGCCGCCAGGTTGCCAGCTTCCCTCAAGATCCGTGGGACCAGGCAGAAATTCATCCTCAAGGAATTGATGAAAGATAAGCTTCCACCCGCGATTCTTCAGCGCAAAAAAATGGGCTTCGATATTCCCGCGCACGAATGGCTTCGCGGCCCGCTTCGACCGCTCCTCGCAGATGCTTTGCAGTACGGCTCTGCCGAGTGCGGCGACCTGTTTGACTGGGGCGTCATCGACACCCATCTCCGGCTACACATGGAACGCAAATCAAATATTGGCTATCACCTGTGGGGATTGCTTATACTGTTTCTGTGGTTGAAGAAGTGGCGAATCCAGGTGGCTTCGCCAGCGTCGTCAAGGCCTTTGACGCTTCAGACCAGGCATCATTAGAGCGCGGAATGCAAAATGCCGCTTGCAATGCCTTCGCGATACAGGTAAAAAAAGAAGTCCGCGGCTGGTAAACTCTTTCCCTGCGCCTTTTTTGCCGAGTGCGAAGCATCCGGACGATATACGTGTGGCACGAATTGCCATTGACAGTAATACTTGGAATTACCTTGAGGAGGGTAAATGAAGATCGCCGTACTGGGTGGGGATGGCTATTGCGGCTGGGCCACAGCTCTCTACCTGTCGCAGAAGGGCCACTCGGTAGCCATTATTGATAATTTCCTGCGCCGCACATGGGATCACGAACTAGGCGCGCAGACGCTAACTCCGATTCGCCCCCTCGCGGATCGCGTCCGGGTTTGGCAAAACCTGACGGGGAAGACCATTGAGCTATTTATCGGTGATGTCGCCGACTACGACTTTCTCGCTTCCAGCCTGAAATCCTTCGAGCCTGAGGCCATCGTCCATTTTGCCGAACAGCGCTCCGCTCCCTACTCGATGATCGACCGCAAGCATGCCGTGTTTACCCAGGTGAATAACGTTGTCGGCACTCTCAACGTACTCTTCGCCATCCGCGAATTCATGCCGGACTGCCACTTGATCAAGCTGGGCACGATGGGAGAGTACGGAACACCGAATATCGACATCGAAGAGGGCTACCTGACGATCGAGCATAACGGACGCAAAGACGTGCTTCCCTTCCCCAAGCAGCCGGGCTCCTTTTATCACCTCTCGAAGGTGCACGACAGCCATAACATGATGTTCGCTTGCAAGATCTGGGGCATCCGCGCAACGGATCTAAATCAAGGCGTCGTTTATGGGACCATGACCGATGAAGTCGCACTCGACGAAGCGCTCATTAATCGCTTTGACTACGATGACGTCTTCGGGACGGTTCTGAATCGCTTCTGTGTGCAGGCAGCCATCGGCCAACCGCTGACGGTATACGGCAAGGGTGGACAAACGCGCGGCTTCCTGGATATTCGCGATACCGTGCGATGCATCGAGATTGCGTGCCACAACCCGGCGGGTAAGGGGGAGTGCCGCGTTTACAACCAGTTCACCGAGCAATTTTCAATCCTGGAACTCGCTCACCTGGTGGAATCAACAGCGAAGAAACTTGGCATGTCCGTTGAAATCGATCATATTCCTGATCCGCGGGTCGAAGCGGAGCAGCACTACTACAACGCGAAGCACTCAAAGCTTATCGACCTGGGTTTGCAGCCGCACAACCTGTCGGATTCGTTGCTGGATTCGCTGATGAATATTGCGCTGAAATACCGGGATCGAGTGGATCTCTCACTCATGCTGCCGCAGGTCAACTGGCGAGAACCGAAAAATGACCGCCGCCGGCAAATGACTACCGCGGCGAGCGCTACCGTGTCACGCTAGCGATTGTCCATCCAAAAGACGGCCTATCAACCAACTTCGCGCGAAAGAAACCAGCGCCAGGTGTTTTTTAGGCCTTCATCCAAACGAGTCTGCGGATCGTAGCCCAACATTCTGCGCGCTTTCTCAATACTCGCGTAGTTGCGTAGGATTTCTCCCGCTCTGCGCGGTTCGTGCCTCACGTCGAACTTCTGTTCTGGCAAAACTTCCTTCATCGTCTTGATCAGAGTCAGCAGCGACGTTTCGCGGCCGGAGGCGATCTGGAAAACCTCGCCTGGCGTATCGTTTTTGTCTGCGAGGAAGATGGCGTCCACCAGATCAGCCACGTATAGGAAATCCCGCGTTTGCTCTCCATCACCATAGATCACGATCGGCTTTTTCTGAATAAGGTCCCTGAAAAATTGCGCCACGACGCTTCCTTTGTGATAGGAAAACGGGCCATAGACATTGGAGAAACGAAGCGCCACCGTGTTCAGGCCGTACGATCCAAAGAACGCGGAACAGTACGCTTCCCCCGCGAGTTTGCTTGCGCCATAGGGCGATAGCGGGCGCGGCACCATCCCCTCGTGTACCGGAGGTTCTTGCTCGCCGAGAATGGCGCCGCCGGTGGAAGCGAAGATCACCTTCTTCACAGCGGCATCGCGGCAGGCGCTCAAGACGTTCATGGTTCCAACCGCGTTGACTTCAAAATTGAGTTGCGGATTGGAAAGCGACTCGACTACGCGGGTATGGGCGGCGAGATGCACGGCCACATCCATTCCCTCGCAAGCTTTGGCAACCGCCGCTCGATCGAGAATGTCGCCTACCTGCAATTCGACACCAGCCGAGGCGAGGTCTTCTCGTTTGCCGAGACTTAAATTGTCCAGAACGCGCACACGGGCGCCCTGCTCTACCAGCCGTGCGATAAGATTTACGCCAATGAAGCCGCAGCCGCCCGTGACGAGGTATGACTTCATGCGGAGAGACCGATCTTGAATTGAGCTTGCTTCAACACTTTCCTCCCACGACTTTATTGAGTTTGAGTTTCTCGTCAGGTCGAAGCGCTCTCCGCCGGACCTGAAGCGACTGGAACCAGCCTGCCTTCCCGGAGACGGTAATCAACGCCGCGCCAACGGATGGTTTTTCTCCCGAAACTGACGAGCCAGATGAAGAAGGCCATAGCGTCCCACACCGGGATGAGCGGCATTTTTTTCCAAAGGCCTTTCTGTTTCATCCCCCATGAGCCAATCAGCCAGGTCATCGCCATTCGAAAGATGAGGTAGCCCCCCAGATAAACCGCAGCGACTCCAGGCGAAGGGTATACCGCGACGGCCACAAGCGCCCATGGCAATCCCCATGTGAAAAGCAAACCGAAATGGCCCCAAGGACGCATATGGCGCATCACGGTCATCCAGCGAACGCGCTTGTAAAGAAGATCGTTCAGCGACCGAAAATCGGCGACCGTCTGGACAACATAAGGAAGAAGGCGAGTTTCGAATCCCTGTTCAGCTGCGAGGCGGCCGATGTAAAGATCATCGGCGGGGCGGTTTTCAATAAACTGGTACCCACCGAAGCCCGAAATATTCTTACGCGTGGTAACGATGGTCTGTGAAAGTGTGAATTTGGCGCCGTCCAATTCCCAGGCGGCCATTATTCCGGCAAAAAAATCCGAGATCATGGAAATAGACTGAAGCTCTTCGAGAAACGAGTTTTCCTTGGTCGAAGTGTAGAGGCAGGTGGCTGAGCCAACCTTGGGATCTTGAAACGGCGCTACGACAGAGCGCAAATAGTCGGGACGCACTCGGACATCGCCATCGGTAATCACAAACAAGTCGTGCCGGGCTTCATTTGTGAGGCGCACCAGGCGCGCCACTTTGTCATTGATGGCGTCACGTCCAGAGCCAAAGAGCAGCCGAATCTGGCGCTGGGGAAAATCGCGACTCAGCCTTTCGAGCACCGGCAGCGCCGGGTCATCCTGGTCAACGCAGAAGACAATCTCGTAGTTCGGATAGTCCTGGTTGCAGAAGCTGGCATAGTTCTCATAGGCGTCGATGTCGAGATTCTTGATGGGCTTCAGACAGCTCACAGGAGGGGTAAAGTCTGACGAGTGGCCGTACCGCCGTTTTGCATCGAGGAAAAAATGAAGCGTGCTATAGAGAACCAACAGGTAATAAATGAATGGGACAGCGGCAATACCAAGAACGATATATTCGGCAACCCTCAATCTCATATGCCCTCTAGCCTTGTAGACATTTTGCGATTCTCCGCTGATGGCAGGAGCGCACATGCCGGGATTCCCGCCACTCGTCGCAGGAGTCAAAAAGGCTGAGTCCTATCTGCATCCAAAGTGAGTGTTTTGAACCCCGCCAATTCCTGTTTTTCGCAGGTTTACCCGATGGAAAAAGGATAGCAAAAATTGTGACATTTCGCTGCGCGAGACTTGGGCAACTGTGGAACATCGGGTAAAATCCTAATTGCAACAATTCTTACGCGCGAGGCGAAGCAAAAGTCGAATGAAACATTCTCCAGGCCCGCATCTCAAGACAAGCCTTTTCATTTTGTTCATGATTTCCTTCGCGCCATTGGGGAATGTGCTGCTCGGCAAAGGCATGAAAGGGGTTGGCTCGGCCAAAAACTGGGTGCCTTCCGATCTATTGCCGATTCTTTTCAAGATTCTATCTTCAGGCTACATCTGGCTCGGCATCGCGTGCCTGCTCACATTTTTTGTGGCTTATATGCTGGTGCTCACCTGGGCGGACTACAGCTACGTACAACCGGCGTCGGCTTTCTCCTACGCCATCGTCGCGTTACTGAGCTATTTCCTGCTGGGAGAGGCGGTCTCCCCCCTTCGTTGGGCCGGGATTGCAGTGATCTGCGTGGGAGTTTTTGTGGTCGGACGCACGCCGCACCGCACGACGGAGAAAGCCTAGTCGTGCGGGAATTCTTTTTTTTCTTCCTGGTGGTGGTAGTGGGGACGGGCGGGGAACTCTGCGTGAGCCGAGCGATGAAGGTTGTCGGCGAGGTTCACGACTTCCGGCCAACCGCTCTGGTTCGCTTTGTCTTCCGCGCTGCGCGCGTAGGATGGATGTGGATCGGTGTAGGGATGATGACGCTGGCCTTCTTCTCTCTTCTGGCGATGCTGTCGATCGAGAATGTGAGCTTCGTCGTGCCGGTGACGGCTCTGAGCTACGTCGCAGGAGCCACGGGTGCACTGCTCTTCCTTCGCGAACGCATCAGCGCACAGCGCTGGCTCGGCGTCCTGATCGTTTGTGTCGGCGTTACGCTTGTCTGGCTCAGCCGACGTTAGTCCGGGCCGATGATCTGCTTCTTTAGGGTTTGTCCGGGTCCACTTGCTTCGCAGCTCCGATTTTAATTGTCGCTCCGAACCGCTTGTAATTCTGATACCGGACGGCTACTCGAACATGCACGTCCTGACCGCTTTTGAAGTGCAGAACATCGTCAGAACGCGTATAGGTGGGAAACCAGTAGTGCCCTTCGATATTCTCCCTGAATGTCTCAAATATTGGATAGGCGCTATCTTGTCTTTTCTTCATGAGGCCGGTGCCCTTGCCCCGGGTCTTTACAATCTGCATATCCCGATCTTCCACCCAGATGCGCCCCTGGAAGTAACGTTGGCCCTTCTCCATTTTTAAGGGATTGATGTCAAACACATAGGTATCCAGCTCGTCCACGTGCTCACGGCCTAGATACTTGACGTCGTACTTGGGCAGCTCTTCCGGTGTGAGGACGAGCGGCCAAATCTTTTCGATATCGTCGAAATCCTGTTGCTCCATTCCGATGCGTACGATACTTGATGCCGGCGCTTCAATGACTTTTTCATAGCGCTTCCCCGCCGGCGTGAAAAGGATATCGCTGGTCATGCGATACTCGCCGTCTGGCTGTCCATCGTCGTCGATCGTTTGGAATAGAAAAACTTGTGTATAGGTGTAGTTTTCGCGCTCTTTGCGGAACTCCGCCTCATTCTCGGTAAATTTCTTGATGATCTGCTCCACCGGAACCGCGGGCGGCTCGTTGGTGACATGGGAACCGCCCGATTGCGGGGCAAGATTCGTTTTCGGGGCGGGCGCAGGCGCCGTGGGGGCCGCCAAAGTGTCAGTTCGCGTGGGCGGTGGCAGGGGCCCCTTTTGCTGCGCGGCGAGAGTCCCCGACATCAGCGCACTTGCAATTAACAGGAATGCCCCCAGTCCAGCCTGCATTCGCTGATTTCCTGTAATCCCAGATGTAAGTCCCCGCATGCCTTCCATCTCCTTAAATTAATTCCCCCCGCTCCGCTTCCAAATGGTTCGATGCCCCAACTCGGGGTTTCGTGGCTTAAGAAGGGAGCACAGACCTCCAATCTTCGCACGAAATCGAATCCAAGCGAATTCCAGTCCAAATCTGGGTGTGTACAGCCTGCCAATCACAGCGAGCAGGCCGCCCGGGAAGGAAACTCACCGGAATGTCGGCATCGAATTCGCGGCCCCAATGCTACCTTCCGTTCGAAATCTCAACCTGCGCTATCCCCCTCCTCGCGCAATGAGGCTCTCATGAAAATAGCCGTGTTAGACCGCCGTGGGGCGCTGCGCCACAATTTTAAGGTGCCACTGCGTGTCCGCATCTGCAAGTCAGCCAACCCAGAACAACGAACGAGATCGGAGAACCTCTCAGGGAAGCCGGGGCGAGTTTTTCTTGTATAAGCCCATTGATAAGGATCGTTTACTGAACTCATTCGCGCCACGCAGGGAACCATGGAGGACGATAGGCGCAGGACGAGGCGCATTTCATTGCAGTCCAGAGTTCTTCTTCAGTTTGGTGTGGAAGAGCTGGAAGCGCAGAGCGTCGACATCAGACCCAGCGGCATATTGGTCAAGTCGGATCGTACATTTCCGCCGGGATCGTCGGTCTTCATGCGCATGCACCTCTCAGAGGATGAGGCCGGTTGCGGGCGAGGGTTCGGTGGTACGCATAGCGGGAGGAAACCGAATGGGGATTCATTTTGACCGGCTCGCACCCGAAGAGGCAGAGCGACTACAGGAGTTTCTGTTGCCTTTGATCGCCGGCACCTAGCTTAGCGGCTAGCGGCCTGCTCGCCCTCATTTGTGAATCTTGATGTAGAGAACGATTCCCTGCTGGACACTTCACCCTCTAGCTATAAGTCTGCCCGCCGCGAGACGCGCGATGTCGCTAGGGTGCTCGATTATTCGTGCAGGACGACACTTAGCAGGGATTTATTGATGTGAATCTCACCGTTGTACTCGATGAAACCCAGTTTTCTGAATTTGTTCATGAAAAAGTTGACCCGGGAACGCGTGGTGCCAATCATCTCCGCGAGCATCTCCTGGGACACTTTCGGAAGGACTTTTTGAGGATGGTCTTGCGCACCATAGCGTGCCAGCAGCAGCAAAGTGCGCGCCAGCCGTTTCTCGCTGGAGTTGAAGAGCTGATCGATCAGATCTTCCTCGACCCGCACGTTTCGCGCCAGCATATAGGCGATGAAGCGGTCGGAGAACTCGTGTTCCTGGTGGAGCGCGCGAATCATCTCGTTTTTTTCTATGACCAACACGGTGGTTGGTGCAACTGTGGTGGCGGTCGCCATACAAATGGTCTGGCCCGCAAGGCACCCTTCTCCAAAAAAATCACCCGGTCCCAGAATGGCGACAACGGCTTCTTTGCCGGTCTCATTGACTACGGTGAGTTTCACACCGCCTTCTTGAATGTACATGACATTCTTTGCGGGATCGCCCTGGCCGAAGACGGTTTCTTTTGCTTTAAACTTGCCAACCTTTCTCCCCAGGCCGGCAGAGTCGAGAAACAATCTCACATCGAACGCGTGGCTTCGAGAAATCGCTTTCTTGGCGGAGCGAGGGACCTTGACGGGTACACGTCTAGGCGCAGAAGACACCATAGCTTAGAATAGCACAAAACTCATTCATTTGGGTGTTCAATATTGCACACTCCCTGCCGAACGGCATGAGATAGGAAATCTGACCGTGAGCTCCAGCACGTTCAATGAATTCAATGCGCTACAACAAGCTATTGCCGGTTCCGGAGAACTTTTCGCAACGCAGGGTGCACTTCCAGCCCCCCATCGTAGCTAATGAGTCCCCGCTTTCTGAATTGATTCATGAACAGATTGACTCGAGGGCGGGTGGTACCAACCATATCCGCCAGAACCTGGTGACTCAGGATGGGAATCTCAACAACCGCCGGGCCGCGCTTGTCCAGATGGGCCAACCGCAGAAGTACACGTGCGAGGCGCTGTTCCGCAGAAGAAGTCAAGAGGTCCGCCACGTGCTCGCGGTAATTTTTGACGCTGGAGAGCAGATAGGCCACCATGGCATTTGAGACCTTGTTTTTTTTGCGAAGCATTTGGAGCATCTTTTCTTTCTTGATGGTTCTTATGGAGCTGGCGGTCAACGCGACAGCCGTGGACACCCGAAGAGGATAGCCTGCGAGACAAAGTTCGCCAAAAAAGTCATTCACGCCCAGGATCGCCGTAACCGCCGATGGTTGATGCTTCGATCGCGTGGTCAGCCTCACGCCACCTTCCTGAATGTAGAAAAGCGTGTACGCGGGCGCTCCTTGCTTGTAGATGTTTTGTTTGTCCCGGTAGCGAGTAACCTTGCCGCCCAGGCTGGCTCCTGATGTGAAACCGGCCAGATGCGCATTCGTCTTGTTCGTGTGTTTCATAGGTCGCTCTGCTCCTGTCTAATACGTGAAGTAACGGTGACAGAATCGCTAGCGGCCAGAGACCGCAGAGCGGCCCCCTCCGCGGGAACCAAGTTCTCTCCTATCCATTGCTCTTCCAGCTCGAGCAATTTCCGTGGCTTCCACGATTTGCGCCCGTGATCCTTCACGGCACTCAGAGCTGGGCCAATCAAGACACGAGCCACGGCAGGGCACGCTTCATTACGGTTTTCCCGCTGACTTCGCAGATTTCTGATGAGCTTCCTGCGACAACTGGAAAGCCCTGGTGGCATGCTCCAAGGCCTGTCTGGAATGTTCGTGACCCGTCAGGTGATCTTCTTTCCCATGGTCCACAGCAGCAGCACGGTGAGCATGGGCGGCGAGTTCGTGGAACTCGGCAGCTCTTTGGTGAGAATCGTATGGCATACTCGCTCCTACCTCATTCTTACTCGCAGGTTAACAGCAGACATTCTGCGGAACTGTCCCATAGTGAACACACGTGACGCCAACAGATTTTTCCATAACCCAGAGGAAACCCAAGCGCATTCAGGGTGCGAGTTGCAGGATTATTTTGTTTCTAACCGGCCGCCCGTGCGGCTTTTCGGAGGGGCACGCGAGCGTGGATCGAAGTACCGCTTTCCGGTCGTGTGTCGATAGAAAGCTGGCCATCCACCAACTTCAGCCGCTCAACCATGCTGATCAGACCGAGCCCAGAGGCTTTCATTCCCTCTTCAAGGTCAAAACCGGAGCCCGAATCGCTCACCGTGAGATGTATCGCATCAGATGAAGCGCTCAGTGCCACCTCGAACTTCCTCACGCCACTGTGCTTGACAGCATTCTGAAGTGCTTCTTGGAGAACACGGAAAAGGCAGAGGGAGGTCTCTTGTGGAACAGTTCGTGGAATTTCGTCGTGAGCAAAAGCTATATCCACTTTCTGCTGGTCGCCAAACTCCTTACAGAAGCTTTTGGCGGCACTCACAATCCCCAGGTATTCGAGTTTCGAAGAGTGCAATCGGTGCGAGATCGCCTGAACCTCGGTGCCAATCTCAGATACGCGCTCTCCGAGTTCGTGAATACGGAAGCTGACCTCGGCGACTCGCTTAGAGGGATTTTGCTCAAGCTGGGCCACCTGCTCGAGGCCGATGGCCACCAACGCGAGACGCTGATTAATGTCGTCATGGAGCTCCCTGGCGATTCTGGAACGCTCCTGTTCCTGCGCTTCGATCAATTTGCGACTAATGCCGGAGAGGGCATCCTCCGCAAGCTTGCGTTCGGTAACATCGAGGCACGAACCGATGTACCCTGCGAACGAATGGTCGGCGTTGAATCTGGGTACCCCGACGTCGAGAAGCCAGCGGTATTCACCGTCATATCGCCGCAAGCGGTATTCCATGGTGAATTCCTCCCGCAGATCAAAAGCCCGCGTGTAGGTATCCAGGCAACCCTGAAGATCATCGGGGTGAACGCGCTCGGCCCAGCCGTTGCCAATTTCGGAGGCCATGGATCTCCCTGTGAAGCTCAACCAAGGAGTGTTAAAATAGGTACAGAACTTATCTGTACCAGACATCCAGATCATGACAGGGGCAGTGTTGGCCACCAAACGGAAACGCTCTTCGCTTTCACGGACGGCATGCTCGGCGCGTATGCGCTCGGTGATGTCATGAACGGTTCCGCGGAGGCCCATGACGCCCCCTGTGGTGTTGCGCTGCACTTCGCCCCGAGCAATGAGCCATCTTGTGGAACCATCCGGACGGACCATTTCGAGATCAAGTTCGTATGGAGTTCCACTGCGTAGAGCTTCTTCCACGGCGGAGCGCAGGCGCTCCCAACTTTCGGCAGTATAGAGCCTAGGGTGGTCTTTATAGCTGACGGCAGGCAAACTTGTTTCAATGCCGGTGATTCGATATAGTCCTTCTGACCAGATGACTGTGTCGGTATCTGGATCCCACTTCCAGCTGCCTATGTTGGCCAGGCGCTGTGCTTCCGTCAGCTCCGCTTCGCTCTGTCGCAAGGCCTGCTCAGCGAGTTTGCGCTCAGTAATGTCCAATGCCATGCCTAGCATGCGTTCGGGCGCGCCGTCCGGCGCGTAGTAGAACTTACCGGTCGCTGCGACCCAGCGGAGAGTTCCGTCCGGCCAGACGACGCGGAACTCTGCTGCGTACGGCTCCTGGTTCTTTTGTGCATCGGCTACGGCTGCCGCGACCTGCTGTCTATCCTCCGGATGTACGAAACGGTGGAAGTCCTCCGGGCGCCCCACATAACTGTCGGATTGAATGCCGAACATCGTTCCCAGGTCACCAAACCAGTTATCCCGGCCGCTCTTGAGATCCCACTCCCAGCCTACGCACTTGCTGGACTCCATCGCCAGACGCAATCGTTCCTCGCTCTTGCGTAAAACACTTTCCGACTTTCTCAGTTCGGCAAGGCTAGCAAGCAGTGCTTGTGTGGAGCGCCTGCGTTCGAGCGCGTTCGAGAATATCTCCGCCAACACTCTGAGCTGCTTTACCAGTTCCTCAGTCCAGTGCACACGACGCTTGTTCGCGACGAAGGTTATCGCGCCAGTGATCCGACCGCCCACCTCCAGGGGAACGCTCGCAATGGATTGGATACCGCTCTCCAAGAGATACTGTCTTTCCGAAGAAGCCTCTTCAGGCAGTTGAATCGGGTCGTCGCAGAGTACTGTTTCCCCCTGTTGGGCCCGGCGCGACCACCAAGGCCACTGGCTCGCTCTCAAGTTCAAACGAGGAGGCTGGATTCCACCCGTGGTCCAGGAAGAAGCCACGATCATTCCCCCGCCCTCCGTAGAAAACTCGAACAGAGTAATTCTCTCCAACCTAAGAAATACCGCAATACGACTGAGGCTATTCTCTATATTCGCGTCGACCAGTTCCTCGGACAAATTGATGAAGGTAGTAGAAAGGTCCGAGAGCAAGCTTTCGAATGTCAGCCGCTCGGAGAGGGACCCTTCGACTTTTCGCCTTCTCGCCCGTTGCCAAAGCAACCCGACAATGAGCAGGGTTTCCGCGAAGCACAGAAGAAGTGCGCCAATGATGTATCGCTTATAGGTCTGCCAGACAGGAGGTTGCAGATAAAGCACGGTGCTGGATGCCGGTAGGGCGGTTTGACTGAGCCCCCAGCGTTGCAAGGCTCGCGCGTCGAACATGGAGACGTTGGCATCTCGTGCGATCGGGATATCCTGCGGTTTAGCACCTTCGAGCAGCTTAACGGCAGTTCCGCCGGCGACGCGGCCTTCCGACGCGTACGGGGTTACAAAGCCGCCCACGGTTCCCTGGCCAACCATTGTGTCTTCCATGACAAAGACCGGGGCATTCGCTGCGGCAACGACCATCGGCAGGGACTGTGTTTCATCAATGAAGTGCGTTCCGGCGGGATCCTGGGAGAGCGTGGTGTAAAAAATAATCGATTCATTGGGTAGCCGCCTCAGTCGTTCGAGCAATGCGGGCATTTCTACGTCAATGAGGTAGGTAAACTCGAACCTGGACTCATAACTCTGCAGGCGCTGCCGGACGATGGCCTCGAGGCGCTTGTCGTAAGAATTCACTCCACCGACCACAATCACATGTCTGGTTCGGGGCTGCAGTTGTAGCGCCGCATCGAGGGTCTTTGCAGGCTCGATAGTCCGCCAAGCTCCGGTAAATTGAGAGTCGAGCTTCAGATTGTCCAACTGTTCTTCCGTGCTGGCACAAAAAACGATGGGAACATTGGGAAGAAACTTTTCGTGAGAATCGAGCATGAACTTCATCGGGGAAGGTCCCACAGCAATGACCACATCCGGCTTGCGATCTCGATATTTGCGAATGTAGCCTCGACGAAGTTCCCGCTGGGAAGCCGGATCTGAAAACAGGATTGGTTCCAGCGACTCGGTATAAAGCTCAATCTGGAAAGGGGAATTTTGCAAGGCCGCGCGGATCTCGCGATCTACCAGAACGGCGGCTGGCGAAGAGAGGCCTAATCCATAGAAGATGAGAACGCGCCTGACTTCTTTGACCTGCGCAACGGCAGGGGGCTGCACAAAGGACGAGATAGCCACTAAAGCGAACAGGGCTTTCGCCGCCCACCAGACCCTGCAAGGGTTCTGTCTTGGCTGGTGCAGGGAGTGCTGGCTGATTCGTGAGCGATTCGTCAGAGCATTCTGGTGATTTTGATAAGAGAGCAACGAAACTCCTCAAACATTCTCACCATTGAATAAACACACAAAAACACCATCTCGCAAGTGCTATTGAACGCCCGGTCTGCCCAACCATGGCCCCGAGGACGGTCAGGATAGGCTTGCCACTAAACCCTGTGAGTGCCTCATTTTGCCACTCTGAGAGGACGGTCGCTACTGGAAATTGATGATTCATCTAAGAAATACGGCCATCCACAGTTGACTGCCCTCGTCGTGGCTCTGAATCGGGTTATAGCTTGCCAACTGCACGGCAGACGTACTCCTAGGCAGAGATTCCGCGAACGGCAAGGGCGCGCTCTGTTTGGGATGACGCACTCTGAGACAAGCCTCGAGGGGAGAGGAGCCTGACGGTAATGACGGCTGCGGGGACTGTGTAGACAAACGTTCCAATCACCCACATAAGCGCACCAGCAATTACCTGATCCTCAAGCGGCGAGACTCCGAAGATCTGGGGCGCTGCCGCATACGAAGGGTAAAGCACTCGATCATAGAAGGTCAGGAACGCACCGAGCGCACCACCTGGAAGCGTTCCAAGGAAGAGATAGAGCGGAATGGACCACCGAGGCCAGATGGCGCCACTGGGGAATGGTTGAACCGCCGGCCACCAGAAAAGAAGTGAGGTTGCGAGAAAGCAGATGTGCTCGACTTCGTGCCACGATTCGGAACGTAACGCCAATTCGAACGCCGCGGGAATATGCCATCCAAGCAGGGCGACGGTAGCTGCGAAAAAGCAAAATGCGGGATGAGTGATCAAGTGTCCCAGCGATTTCACCGGCTCGCAGCGAAGAAACGGCCCGACAATTCCACGGAGGACCCATTGGGGAAGACCTCTAAGGAGAGGAAGCGAGGGTGCACCGAGTAGAAGGAGCGGAGGCGCCACTACCATTAGCAGCAGATGCTGTACCATGTGCACCGAAAGCGAAACGTCATCGTAAGCGGCAAGTGGGGAGCCAATAGCGATCCACAGGGAGCACAATCCGCTCAAAAATGCAGCGAGACGCCAGCCGGAAATTAGTTCTCTGATATGAGCGCGAATGTGAAGCCAGCCCCGAACGTAAACAAGAGCAGTAAGGCAGAGGCTAGCGTTTACCCAGAGAGGACTCGACCAAGATTCCAGGATCTCTTGAGCTTGGGGAGACATAGCAGAGCTATCGTTGACCCGGGGACTGCCCGCCATCCGGCGGGTTCAGGACAACGGCACGCGAAGCATCTCGCGCGGGCGCCTGGCCAGCAGGATGCAAGGTCACCAGGAATGCAACAAGAGCAGTCGTTTCCGCAGGGCTCAGACTCTTCCCGTACGCAGGCATGTTGCCTCCCCCTTGGATTACCTGGCGAATGAGCTGATCTTCAGTTTTTCGCACGGCCACACTGTCGAGGGCCGGTCCACGCTTTCCGCCCACGTCACCAAGCGAATGACAGTTGCGGCATTGCTTCTCCTGAAAAACGAGAGCCCCCTGACGCTCTAGTGCAGAGCGGCTGTGCAGATACTGATTCGGAATGGGGTCGGAGCTCCAGGCATCCATCACGGGACTCCATGGAGTGAATTCGGCGAGGTGGGTAAAACTTCCCAACGCAACGGCAATTAGAAGAATGGACAATACCGCTATGGGCCTCCGGCGCCAACTCTTTTCGCCCTCGCCGAAGATGAACGGGAGGAATAAGAGCCCAATAATAACGATCACCGGGCCGATGAGCAAAACGGGAGTTTCCATCGAGGGAGGCAAGAATGAGAGAACCGCATAGAGCCAAAGGAAAAAGAAGTCGGGGCGCGGAGCGGTCTGAATAATCGTCGGATCCGGACGCCCTGAGGGGCCGAAGGGTCCGAAGTAAACGGCGCAGGCAGCAACTGCCAGTAGTATGAAAGCGCTGAAACAGAGATCCTTCCAAACTGCGCCGGGAACAAAAGGCACACCCTCCTTCTTCGTCAGCTCATGGTATTCCTGAATGTATGTGGCTTTACGAACCACACGCCCCGGCATCGGCCAATCATTGATACCGAGTTTTATGACCATCAAAAGATGAACAGCGATAAACACGATGAGCAGTCCTGGGATCAGAAATACGTGCACGGCGAAGAATCGCGAAAGGGTGGCTCCTGCGATGATGGGACCGCCTAACATAAGGTTGACGATCGCGGGTCCAACGAGCGGGACCCTGCTGGCGATGGAGGCGCCAATTCCCAAACCCCAGTAGGCGTCCTGGTCAAATCGCAAAACTTGACCGCTGAAGGCCATGCCAAGCGTCATCAGCAAAAGGAATACACCGATAATCCAGGTCAACTCTCGCGGAAACTTGTAAGCTCCGAAAAGAAAAACCTGCGCCATATGGAGCAGAACGATGGCGACCATGAAGTTCGAACCCCAGCCGTGAAGGGCGCGGACAAACCAGCCGAGCTGGATCCCGTGATTCAGGACTTGAAGGCTGTTCCAGGCCTCCCCGGCGGAAGGCACATAGATGAGCGCGAGTAGAATTCCAGTGAAGATTTGAAGAATGAACACAACAAAAGCGGCACTTCCGAAAACATAAAACCAGCTTGCGGTGTCTCGCGGAACGGGATGCTCCGCGGTTTCACGGATGGTCTGACCAATCTGGAGCCGCGCGTCCAGCCACTCGACGATTTGTGCGATCAGCCGCATCGCCGCGTCTCCAACGTGACGAGTGCTGCCTGTGATTTTTGTCCGGGCGTGGGCAATTCTCCGGCTTTGATGAAGAGCTTTCCATCTTCGATCTTATAGTGATACTGGAACAGCCCGCGTTCCGGAGGACCGGACGCTCGGGAGCCATCCTGATAATAGGCACCCCCATGACAAGGGCACATAAACAAATTGGATTGTGGGAACCAGCGAACCGGGCAGCCCAAATGAGCGCAGTTGATAGCGAAAACCTGAAAGGTATTGCCATCCACATTGCGGACCCAGCACGGAATGTCTCCCGTTTTTCCGTCCCAGAGATTCACGATTGGATTTCGATAGGTGGCGAAGCGCGTCTGGCCCGCAGGAAACTGGGTCAGCTCGCCAAGCGAGAGCCATGATTCATAGCCTTGCTTCCTCTCGCGAGCCACGGGAGATAAAATGTATCTGATAATGGGCACCGCGAGTACTGCGGCAACGATGCCGTTGAGCAAGATTCCCATTTTCATGAGAAGTTCGCGGCGGGAAAGACCATCCGGAAGAGTCATCGAAGTTCACCCACAGATTTTTCAGAATGCTGGTAAGGCTGGCCGGGATATTTTGTGCGCTGAGAAGTGAGCCAAGCCACGACGTCGGAAACATCTTGTGCGGACATGGGTTTCCCCGGCACGTCGTCGCGCCAGTCAGGAGCGCCCAGTTCGGGGCGGCCCACGAGGACGACAGTTCGAAGGCCCTGATTGCTGACAAGAGCAAGATAGGATCCATTCACAATTGAGCTGGCCTTGGGCCCGCCGCGGCCCTCAGGACCGTGGCAAGCAGCGCAGTAGGAAGAAAAGACTGCAGATCCACGCGAGGCATCGCCGGGATTCGGCACCGAGTACGGCGGTACATTGTCACCGCGTAGTGCATCAGGTTTGGACCACTGCTCGCGAATTCCCCGCACGATGACATCGATCTGTTGATCGGTGAGCATTCCTCCGGCGCTCTTCGCAAACGCGGGCATCAAGGTTCCGGCAACGCCGTTTGCCGTGACGGTTCGGAGAACGGGATCATCGGCGATGGCAAGGTAAACCGGGTCGGCAAGAGCGAGCGCAGCCCCACCCTTTCCATAGGTCCCATGGCAGCCGGCGCAGTTATGGGCGTATAGAAGGTCGAAGTTTGAAATGTCTTCCGGATCAATCGGAACAGCATCGGCTGCAGGCCGGCCGGGCGAATTTCTACATCCCAAACACGCCAGTGTAAGGAGCGCCACGGTGCCGAAGAATTTTGAACTTCTGCTCATTGCCGATCGCCCCGTGGATGTTTTTCGCCTGCAGTTGCGGGAGTCTCAATTCCCGCACGCATGGCGAAGGGCATGAATTGCCTGACACGCACACGCTCCTGGCGAACGACAACCAAGCCCGCGACAATGCCAAAGGCAAATTGCGAGGCGATAAACCACCGCCAATCGATCTTTTCATCGAGCAGTGGATTTATGAGTCCGAGAACACTGTGGAGTAGCCCAGTCCACATGACTGGAGCGATGACTCCTCCAAGAAGAATCGGCCGGCGAGGAAACATCGGCAGCATTGCACCGTAGAGAAGGCCAACCAGCATCGAAGTAAGCAGATGGAGAAAGACAGCGAGCAGAAAGCTGCCGAGATGGAATGCATTGAGGGATGCGGATTCCATTCTCACGGATTGGGAGTAAATAGTCGCTGCCAGAAGGTTGATGGGATACCAGATACTTCCCTGTTTGAGAATTCCGTACAGGCATGCAAGAAGCGCCATAGCAACGCTTCCGGCCAGCCCACCTTTTATGCCGGCAGAAACAGGATAGGTTTCGAGCGGGAGAAGCGCACGGGGAAGATCCGGCGCTATGGGAAGCCTTGCCACTTGGGGATGAGCCGTTGTGATGGAAACGTACTCAGCTACGATCGGCACTTCGACGTGTTTCTCGTGCGGCAGGATATCGCCAAACCATCCAACGCATCCAGCTACGATGAGAATGGTCCCCAGGAGGCTGACCGCACTGGTCGTAACCAGGCCGACGAAGAGCAAGGTCACGCCAAAAGCGAGAACGATCGGCCAAGCCGTGGGGGCGGGCAACCTGATTGTTCCGGCCTTCGGCGCTTCCGCTGGTTGATCAGCACGAGCCATTCGAATCGTCCCTCCCTAGCGTCCGATCACATAAACAACGGTGAACACAACGATCCAGACCGCATCCACAAAGTGCCAATAGAGTGAAAAAACGTCGACGCGATCACCGTGGGACTGCTTGACTTTGCCGAGCAGGGTCAAGACCATGGCAATGGCGAGGCAGATTAGACCCACGGTCACGTGGAAAGCATGAAGCCCCACAAGCGAGTAATACGTCGTGCCGAAAAGGTTGGTGCTGATGGTTAAACCCTTTTCGTAAATCAGGTGATGCCACTCGCGGCCAGTTTCTCCCAGGAAAATAAAGCCCAAGGCCATGGTTGCGAACCACCATGTTCCAAACGCGCGAACCTTGCCATTTTGCAAGGCCCTGACCGCAAAATGGATCGTCGCGCTGCTGGATAGCAGGCAGATGGTGGCGAAGATCGGGAGTTCCAGCACGTCCTTCGGGAGCGGGCCAGTCAAACTCTTTCCAATGTAAAAAAGATAAGCGACTACGAAAATGGTGAAGATTGCCAACTCGGCGGCAATCAGGGAGAGCATCCCCACGTGGCCGCGCTGCGGGAGTACCCAATTCAACTCAATTGATGTTGCTGCGGATGAAGTGCTGCTCAAGACTTTTTCCTCGCTATTCGTACTGCCAATCGGGATCTTCTGGATGCTTGATGTCCCAGAGGGGACGCCGGCTTCTCACGACGGGTATCTCGGCGAAGTTGTATTCCACTGGAGGAGAGCTCGTGGACCACTCGAGAGTCCAGGCATCCCAGGGATCGTTACCAGCGGCCTTGCCCTTGAAAAGCGACCAAAGAAGATTTCCGACGAAGACAGCTGTTCCAAGAATCTGAAAGAACACCCCGATCGTGCAAATCAAGTTCCAGATGTCCCACCCACGCCCGGGCTCATAGGTGTAAATCCTGCGCGGCATTCCCAGCAAACCGGGGATGTGCATGGAATCGAATGTGAGATGGAAGCCGATCAAAAAAAACCAGAAGTGCAGCTTGCCCAAACGCTCGTTGTACATCTTTCCACTCATCTTGGGGAACCAGTAGTAGAAGGCGCCAAAAAGCGCGAAGAGGATGGCTCCTACGATGACGTAGTGAAAATGAGCGACGACGAAGTAGGAGTTGCCAAGTTGCCAGTCAAACGGTGAGGCCGCGAGCATGATTCCTGTCAGGCCGGCGATGAGGAACTGAAAGAGGAATGCGATGCAGAAAAGCATGGGCGTGGCAAAATGGATTTTTCCTCCCCACATCGTCCCGATCCAATTGAAGATTTTGATCCCCGTGGGGACGCCGATAACCATTGTGGTGATGGTGAAAAAACTGTTTGCATAGGGATTCATGCCGACTGTGAACATGTGATGAGCCCAGACACTAAAGCCGACGAATCCGATGGCGATGGTCGCCGCAACCATCACGGGATACCCAAAGATCGGCTTGCGAGAAAATACGGGTATGATTTCGGAAACGAACGCGAAGGCGGGGATGACCAGCACATAGACTTCGGGATGGCCAAAAATCCAAAAGAAGTGCATCCACATTACGGCGGAGCCTCCCGCCTGAGTGTCAAAGAAATGCGCGCCGAGAAAACGATCGAGCGAGAGCATTATTTGGGCTGCTGTAAGAGGCGAGATGGCAAGCAGCACCATGGCAGCCATTACCAAGTTCAACCAGACGAGCAGGGGCATCTTGCCCAATGTCATCCCTGGACAGCGCATGCACACAATGGTCGTCAGGATGTTGATGGCGGTCCCGATGCTGCCAAAACCGGAGACAAGCAGCCCGAGAGTCCAGAAATCGGTGCTGTGTCCAACTGAAAATGCCCTTGACGTAAGCGGAGCATACGCGAACCACCCCACGTCGGGAGCGTTTCCTGCTCCATAAAGCCCGTTCGCACCGACGAAACTGAAGTAGAGAAGGAGCCCGCCAAAAGCGGTAAGCCAGAAGCTCCAGGCATTCAGGCGCGGAAAAGCCATGTCGCGAGCGCCAATCATGAGGGGAATCAGATAGTTGCCAAAACCAAACAGGATTGGCATGGCCGCGAAAAAAATCATCGTCGTGCCATGCATGGTGAACATGCGGTTGAAAACCTGGGGAGAGACAAAACTGTTGTGCGGAACGATGAGCTGTATCCGCATGATTGTCGCTTCGATGCCGCCAATCACGAGGAAGACGAGAGCATAGAGAATATAAAGAATCCCCAGCTTCTTGTGGTCTACTGTGACGACCCAATCGTGGAGCACCGAGCCGATCGGCCGGGGCATTTCCTGGACGGCTGTAAGCGTGATGGATTCCGAGGCCATGCGAGCTATGCCCTTTCTCTCATCGGAGCGTCTCGAGGTAGGCCGTCACTGCAGCCAGATCGCGTTCGTTCAACTTCATTGCGGGCATTAGCGAGCCTGGTTTTATGGCATCGGGATTTTGGATCCACAGTTGGAGGTTTTCGTGAGTGTTCGTTGCAGCGCCAGAGGCGATCGTCTCCCGGCTCATCAAGTGGGTCAGATCCGGCCCAAAGCGCCCGTCAGCCACGGTTCCTGAAATCGCATGGCAGTTGATGCACGCAGTAGTTTCAAAAACACGGCGACCTTCATTCACGGCATCGCTCACTTGCGCCGGTTGCGTTTGCGCCAGGACCCACTGTTTGAACTGATCCGGCGAGTCCACATAGACGCGCAGCAGCATCTTGGCGTGCTGAGTACCGCAATACTGGGCACACTGGCCCACAAACATGCCTGTTTCATTCGGATCGATCCAGGTGTGATTGACGCGGTTCGGAATCAAGTCCGTCTTGCCGGCAAGCTGCGGGATCCAAAAGCTGTGGTCCGTATCTGCAGACAGCAGAGTGATAAACGTCGGCGTTGGATGCGCGGGATCGCTGACCGGGACATGCAGCTCATTCGCGGTGACCACACCAAGGCCGGGGTAGTGAAACTCCCACCAAAACTGGTGGCCGATCGCGATAACTTCGACGGCCTCCGCGGGCTTGCTGGCACTCTGGACGGCATGGATGACTCGAGCGGTAGCCAAGAACAGCACTAACACGATGAGCACGGGAATTACAGTCCAGGCGAGCTCTACCTGATTGCTGCCGTAAATGGGAGGAGGTTCACGACCATCGTCGCCCGGCCGCCGTCTGAATTTGACGATGGAATACACCAGTAAAGAAAAAACAACTGCGAAAATCACCGCGCAAATCGTGAGGACAAAGAGCGACAAATGGAAAATGGAATGGGCGGGCGTCGACACTGGCTTAAACATATTGGGGATCTGAGACGAATCCGCCGGATTACCAAAGGCGGCTTGCACGGGGAACAGACAGCCGGACAAGAAGACGAAGACCACGAGGGGTTTTCTTATACGAAGCTGTGCCTGTAGCTTTTCGTAAGTTTCCCGCATTCTTGTTCGCCCCTGAGCAAGGTCTGTGCCAAATCCTCTATTCGTCCCAGCGCTGCGATTCGTCTTCACATAATTCCGCTGCCTCTCAGGTTGCAGCCTGGGCCCTTATGAGGGTTTGTTTACCCAGCTCCCGCAACATCCAGTAGCTCAGCTTTTCCGCTCGAACAAAGCCTTTCAAATGGCGATCGGTCTTGCTCACAACAACTGGGATCCAGTTCAACCCGTGTTCGAGCATGGTCGAGGCGGCAAGCAGGGACGAATCATCCGACGAAATCGTGACCGGATCTGGTGAGAGAAGCTCGCGCACCTGCACCTTCGAAGCATCCCGCCGACACTCCGCCGGAGTCGAAGCAATGACAACAAGCGCGCGAGTGATATCCGCGATGGTCAAGCCGCCGATGAAACCCAGTTGGCCGTCGAAAACGCACACGAAGCCGAGGCCGTTTCGAGCCAGTTCGGCAAGCGCTTGCTCGAGAGTGCTTTCCGGTTTGAGCATCCCAGACGGAGGGGACTCGAGGAAAGAGGTAAGTGGTTCCTTAGAGAGTGCCTCTTTTGCGGCGGGAAAATGCAGCCAGAGGGCGCTGGATCGCCGCCTGACGAGTTCCGAGAGAATCCCGCGTGACAGCGCTATCGGACCAGCCACTTGTGAGAATAGATCGCGGCTCATAGCCTTCACACGGACCGCAGTGCGCGCCCGCATGCTCACCTGGTAAGAAGGATCCTGAAGCAAGGCAGCTTCGCCAAAGAAATCCCCGGGGCCCAGGGAAGCGAAGGCTGTACTCGCCGGGGCACCGTCTGTACTTCGCAGAGCTTCAACTTCCCCGTCTTCAAGTGCGTAGAAGAAATTTGCGGGATCTCCTTGCCGATAGATGAAATCACCGGGACGGTAGTAGGCGCCCGCAAGGGTCTGAGATTCGTCCGTCCTTAGAGTTCCGAGGTCGCGAGGAAATAGCAGATCCCAGCCCCAGTCCAAGCCGACCTTGATGCGTCGCGACCAGGAAGGCAATTTTAAGAGATAAACGCTCCGCCATAGGAACCAAGCTATTAAGCCCGAAATGCGAAAACCAAACATCTCTGCCACAGCTCTTCGCCCGCCGATCGAGCAGAGCTGGCCAAGCTGCTTAAAAGAGAAAGGATGCGTAGGCTCGCCTCGAAGCACTCGAACAATATTCGCTGCCGCTTGCCGTCCTTCACGCTCCGCAAATTGGGCCGTAGGAGGAGATGGCTGTTTGTCGAAAGCATTCGTGATAAATGCGCAGTCGCCCACGGCCCAAACATTCTGAAGGCCCGAAACACGCATATCGGCGTCGGTAACGATGCGGCCTCGCTCCTTTCGGACGTCCAATTCCGATACGATGCGCGCGGGCGTCGTCCCAATCGTGCACACGACCGTGCCGCCGCGAATCATGCTGCCATCCGGAAGGCCGACCCCTTCGGGAGTCGCGGCCGAGGCCTTGGTATTGAGCAGGATCTCGATCCCGACCCGTTCCATCTCCTTCAGCGCAAAATCGCGTAACGAGGGACTGACTTCGGGCAGAATTTGGCTTCCACTGTGGACAAGGGTGACTCGAACATCTCTTTCGGAAAAATTCCTGTAGAAGCGAGTGCTTTCCCGGATCAAGTCATTGACCTCACCGGCCAATTCGACGCCGCTAAATCCGCCTCCGATGATCACGAACGACAAGTAAAACCTGCGTCGCTCGGAGTTTGAGCAAGCTTCCGCCTTCTCGAGTTGTCGAATCACGTGAGCGCGCAGACGTATGGCGTCCCTGATTGTCTTGAACGGAAACGCATGATCGCTCATGCCCGGAATTACGCCCAGATTGCTATCCGCGCCACAGGCAATCACGAGCTGATCATAGTTCGTGCGTTCAATCTGGCCCTGATCGTTCTGATATTCAATCTGGCCGGCCGAAAGATCAATTCGGTTGATGGTCTCGCTACGGCATTCCACTCCCGGCAGCATTTGCCTGAGCGTCGCCGCGGCCGAATCCGGATGGATGGACGCACCGGCGACATCCGCGAGGAGCGGGTGAAAAACCATGTGGTTTTCCTTGCTGAAAAGGACGATGGGACAATCGCTTTGCGAAAGTTCTTTTCTTAGGGTCCTGGCACATTTGGCCGCTGCGAAGCCCCCGCCGATGATCACGATTTTTGTCTGGTTCATGGCTTTCCTCCGCTGGGCACCATATTTTGTCGGAGGGACTACGACCTAAGGAAAAGGTTCTATCCCACAGCTATCGTCCGGAAAACTGTCAAAACTGACAGGCTTCGTATGCCAGCGAGAGCTGGAGATGCCTCCATCGACCAGAAATGAAAAAGGCGTAATTTCGACGCAGAATAGCACTAAGCAGGGGTGCCCACTCCCTGCAATCCTTCCCGCGCCTGCTCCTGGAGCGACGCGACTTTGGCCAGGCGGCGTAGATGTCGTTCAGCTTGACTAAACTCCGCCGCCAAAAACGCCTGGACCAGGTCCCAAGCCACGCACGGCCCCACTGTCCGCCCACCCATACAGATAATGTTCATGTGGTCGTCCTCGACGCCCTGCTTGGCCGAGAAATGGTCGTGGACTAAGGCGGCACGAACGCCCAAGACCTTGTTGGCGCATACGGACGCTCCCACACCACTCCCGCAGATGGCAATCCCGCGGTCCACATCACCTGCGGCGACTGCCTTGGCGAGAGGGAGAACGAAATCGGGATAATCATCGCCGGGATTCAGACTGTGAGCGCCGAAATCCACCACTTCGTGCCCAGCCTCGCGAAGTTGGGGCAAAAGCTCCCCCTTTAAGCCAAATCCACCATGATCGGTTGCTATGCCAACCCGCATGTCTTCTCCTCCAATTTAATTCCAAGTAGACAGCAAGAATGAAGCGCACCTGCAGGGGAACGACTTTTCGCCGGCCCCAAATGATGTGGGCCTCGAGCAATTCGTCGACGACTCAGAATCGGCGACAAGTTCCGCCTTCCTGATAAGTCTCGCACTCAAAATCAGAGCAAGAATTCACTTGGTCTGAGGATGCCACGAGATCAGAATTAGCAGGTCTCAACACATCTGTATCTACGCAGCGCGGACCGAGGCCGCAGCCGATCCTTCTACCAGGAGCGTCGGATTTTGCCATCCGCCCTCCGGGTCAACTTGTTGGGCAACTTCACTCGGCCCCCAAGTGGCAGGTTCATATTCGTAGACCGGCGTGACCTGCTTCAACACCGGATCGACAACGCGCCACGCCTCTTCCACGTAATCCTGACGGGCAAACAAGGTGGCATCTCCCTCCATGGCGTCTCCCAGCACCCGTTCATAGGCATCCATCTCGCCCGCTTCGGGGTGACGGCTCGCCAGCATTTCAGCACTTTGAGCATTCATCGCCTCACCCGGACCCATGACCGTCATGCCCAATGCGATAGTCACATCCGGGCTGATGCGAAACCGTAGATGATTGTTCAACAGAGCGCTGGCGCTCATCGTCGTAGGCGGCAGACGGAATCTGGCAGCAACTTCGGTGCAAGTCACTGGCAGGCACTTCCCCGCTCGAATAAAAAAAGGCACTCCTTTCCAACGCCACGAATTCACATTCAGCCGAAGAGCCGCAAACGTTTCCACTTTTGAATCTGGAGCCACGCCCTTCTCTTTCCGGTAGCCGCGGAATTGTCCGCGGACGAGATCTTTTTGCTCCAAAGGCGGGATGGCTTTGAGTACCTTTACCTTTTCGTCTCGAATCGACTCACTGTCTGTCCTGACGGGGGGTTCCATGGCGAGGTTACAGAGAACCTGGAAAAGATGATTCTGGATCACGTCGCGGATGGTACCGGTCTCGTCATAAAAAGCTCCTCGGCCCTGCACGCCGAAGTCTTCCGCCATGGTGATCTGAACGCTTTCGATGTAGTTGCGGTTCCAGAACGACTCCATGAATGCGTTCGAGAAGCGGAAGACGGTCATGTTTTGCACGGGCCGCTTTCCGAGGTAGTGGTCGATGCGGAAAACATCTTTCTCGTCGAACGTGCCAAGAAGTATTTGATTGAGCTTCTGAGCCGATTCCAGATCGCTTCCAAAGGGTTTTTCAATGATGACTCGCGCGCCCTTCGCGGAGCCTGATGATTCCAGGTGTTCCACGACGGGCCCGAAAAGTACGGGAGGGATGGCCAGATAGTGCGCGGGGTGCTGGGCTCCATCGAGTTGTTTGCGGAGGGTCTGAAAAGTTGTGGGATTTGCATAGTCGCCATCCACGTAACGCAACAGGCTGCTGAGTTTCTCGAACGCGGCCGGGTCCAGTCCGCCGTGTTTCTCAACGCTGTCTTTGGCGCGTGCACGAAGTTGATCATCGTTCCAACCCGCCTTGGCTACGCCGATGACGGGCACGTTCAGATGTCCTCGTTTGGCCATCGCTTGTAACGCCGGGAAGATTTTTTTGTAGGCCAGGTCGCCGGTGGCACCGAAAAATACGAGAGCGTCCGAGTGGGGCTTGTCCATGGTTGTCTTCCTTCTCTCCCCTTATTTCGTTTTCGATTTCTAAGATCATTTGACGCGCATCGCGGGCATGATACGCGATTTTCTCTTATCCAGCGTGTGCCCTCGCGGCACGGCCCTTCTCGAAAATGTCCACAAATTCGCGATAGCGATTCGCCACTCGAGCGACGGCCTCATCCCTCGTGATCTTTTCGGCCAGCCAGTTCACGAGCGGGTCCCAAAAGTCCGTCCTGCCAACCGCAAAACCCACAAACCCGGGAACCCCCGCCGCCGTTGTAAGCCATTCACGCACTTTCTTGTCGTCCTCGCCGCGGCCCAGAATGATGCAACTGACATTGTCGCGGCCGTTCCTGCGTGCGGCAGCCACAAGATTGGCGCAGTCTTCCGACCGGTCCAGTCCCTCAACCTTCCAAAGGTCCGGCTCAACCTGCGCGTCCTGAAGTTCCTCGATGGCATGGACCATCAGAGGCGGACGCAGCTCCAGGTCATACGACTTCTTGTCGCCTTTGACCTGGTCGAGTTGGGACTTCTCCGGCGGGACCAACAATTCGAACATAAACAAACTCGTACTCTGGCCATGCAGATAGTCCGAGAGCCGCTTCAGCTTGCCCGACTGTTTTCGATTCAGAGCGGGGTCACCTTCCGGGTTGAAGCGAACGAGCACTTTGCAGAATGTCGGATGCATCGATTCGATGTGCGCGGCGAACTCGTCGCCGTACTCGAAGTCGAACTCTTCTTGTCCACTTTTCTCGGCGGGACACGCAGTCGTATAGCCGCGAGCCTTTGCATCTCGAAGGATTGCAGCACCAAACTGCTCGTCCACGAGGATGCCAGCTTTTTCCTGGGGAACGCCACGCGCAAGCGCGACTTTGAAACCGTCATAGATCACCTGTTTGGCTGCTGCGATCTTCGAAGTTTGTTCCGGCGTCAGAGCGCCTTCCCAACCAAACATCTTCGTTTCGAATGAGCCACGATGGTCAAATGGCAACAGATACAGAGGCTTGTTAAATCCGCGTGTCATTGCTATGCATCCTTTAGCTTGCGGTAGCGCCGGATCACGTTGTTTGTGGAACTGTCATGCGCAAGCTTTGGTTCTGACTTGCTTTCGATCTCCGGGATAATGCGTTGGGCGAGGACCTTGCCCAGTTCCACTCCCCATTGGTCGAATGAGTCGATGTTCCAGACTGTCCCTTGTGTGAAGACGCTGTGCTCGTACAATGCAACCAGTTTCCCGAGCATAGCCGGCGTAAGTTTTTCGGCAAGGATTGTGTTCGACGGGCGATTCCCTTCGAACACCCGGTGCGGCACGAGCCAATCCGGCGTTCCCTCGGCCTTTACCTGCTCCGCCGTCTTCCCAAACGCCAGCGCTTCGGTCTGGGCACAGACATTTGCCAAAAGCATGTCGTGATGCCGGCCAAGAGGATTCAGGGATTTACCGAAGGCAATAAAATCGCATGGAATCAGCCGAGTTCCCTGATGGATCAACTGGTAGAAGGAGTGCTGGCCGTTGGTCCCGGGTTCTCCCCAATAAATTGGGCCAGTCTGATAGTCGACTGTGGCCCCATCGAGCGTGACGTGCTTACCATTGCTCTCCATCGTCAGCTGTTGCAGGTACGCCGGGAAGCGCTTCAGGTACTGCTCGTAAGGAAAGACTGCGACGGTCTGTGCTCCAAAGAAATCGTTGTACCAAATGGCGAGAAGCCCCATCAGAACCGGCAAGTTTTGTTCAAACGGGGTGATGCGGAAATGCTCATCCATTTCGTGGAAGCCATCCAGCATGGCGCGGAAGTTTCCCGGGCCGATGGCTACCATGGTGGACAGTCCGATCGCCGAGTCCATGGAATAACGCCCGCCGACCCAATCCCAGAAGCCGAACATATTGGCCGTGTCGATCCCGAACTTCGCAACTTCTGCCGCGTTCGTGGAGACTGCGACGAAATGTTTCGCCACGGACTTTTCATCGCCGTTGAAGCCAGCGAGTGACCAATTCCTCGCCGTATGCGCGTTCGTCATCGTCTCCAGCGTTGTGAAGGTCTTCGAAGAAACGATAAAGAGGGTTTCCGCCGAACTCAGATCGTGCACCGCTTCCGCGAAGTCGCTGCCATCAACATTCGAAACAAACCGAAATGTCATTGCACGTTCGCTGTAGAACTTCAGGGCTTCATACGCCATAACCGGACCGAGGTCGGAGCCGCCGATCCCAATATTCACAACATTACGAATGCGCTTGCCGGTATGACCTTTCCATTCGCCGCTCCTCACGCGGTTGGAGAAATCCGACATCTTGTCAAGGACGGCGTGCACGCCCGGCACTACATTTTCGCCATCGACGATAATCGACGTACCCTTGGGCGCACGCAGGGCCACATGCAAGACCGCGCGATTCTCCGTGATATTGATTTTGTCGCCGCGAAACATGGCCTCGATGCGACCCCGCAGGCCCGACTCCTCAGCCAGCTGAATGAGCAGCTTGACTGTTTCGTCGGTAATTCGATTCTTCGAGTAGTCCAGGAAGAGTCCGGCGGCTTCGGCCGTTAACCGTTCCCCACGCTTCGGGTCCTCGGCGAAAAGTTGACGCACGTGAGACTCTTTAGACTTATCGTAATGGGCTTGAAGCGCTTGCCATGCCTTCCGTTTAGTGAGCGGTTCGACGTCTTGGCGGTTCGTCTTTGGCGTTGAGCTTGTTGCCATGCTCGTGCTCCTTCCTTTCCCCTATGGCTACTTGGATCGCGCCTTTGCGCCAATAGGGGGACGGTGGTTGTCTGCCTCTTCCCAGAGGCGAAAACCTCCAAGGAAGGCGTTGGCATTATCTCCTCTTCGGCAACCGGAAGGGAGCCGCTTCAGTTTTTTGGCGTTGCCTCCTCCAATGACGACGTCATCGGGATGGAAAGCATTAATCAGACTGCTCACGCCATGCTCCACATAATTCTTCCATTTTTTCTTCCCCATGCGTTCGAGCCCTCGAAGACCGAGGTAGTCTTCGTACGTTTTCTTCTTATAAGGGAGATGGCCAACTTCCAAAGGAATGATGATTCCCTGGTCCACAAGTGCCGCGCCGAGACCAGTTCCAAGGCCCAAAAAGAGTAGAAGGCCTTCCTTATAACTTCCCAGGGCCTGCATAGCAGCATCATTGATGATCTTCACGGGACAGCCGAACTCAGTCTTGAAATCAAATCCAACCCAAGGATGTCCCAAATTATGCGGCTCAACAGCCGGCTTACCCTTCGAAACAACACCCGGATAACCCATTGATACGACGTCGTACTTCCAATCACTGGTGATTTTCTTGACTCCGGAAACCATCTGCTTGGGATTCAATTTCGGTCCCGACGGAAACTTCCGCGGCTCCTTTTGTCCGGTGGCAAGTACTTTCACATTCGTGCCCCCTACATCGATCACCAGCACATTCATGAAGACGCCTTTCGTCTCAATAGCGACTTTCGGGATGGTGAATAAAGATTGGTTCTTCTTCCGCCGGGTGCATCCTAGAGAGCCATAATGTTATAGCCAACTGTCAAAAATAACAGGCTGAAGAATGCAATTCGTCGGATTGGCCGAACGCAATCTCAAAGTTTGAGTTTCGATCTTCCGACTGGCAACAAGTTCAAGGGAATCATCTGGCGGACTCGCGCATTTCGCAAAGTCTTAGCGATATCTGTGTTGGTACTTGCGTGGTTCCCGGATGGAAAAGCTATGTATCCACATGGTGAGTCTCGTTCCACAAACGGATCACAGGATTGGACAGATCGTGCTCGTAGCCGAACGCACTCAAGCTCGCGGTGCTCAATAAGAAGTAACCGCAATACGCGGCCACCTTCACAGCGAGCCAGCGAGCAGCCAGAACGCGAAGAATATGGCCGCTAGTAAACAGCAGTACGTTCCCCTGAACGGCGCGAACGCGGTTCACGACCCGGTCCGCCCGCGCGGAGATCTCGCCAGGTGACTCCCCGCCAGGACACCCGTCCCGGAACAGGTTCCAACCTGGACGTTCGGCATGGATCTCCACACTTCGTCGCCCTTCATATTCACCGTAGTTCCATTCCACCAGGTCCCGATCGAGCTCGGCCACTGAGCCGAATCCCGCCAGCTCGCAAGTCCGGCGCGCACGCTGTAAGGGGCTTGTAAACACTTTTGCAAACTTCAGGCCTTTCAACCGTTCACCGAGCCGGCGGGCTGCGAGCTCGCCGCCTCCCGTCAACGGCAAATCAGTAAGTCCCGTATGCTGGCCGGACAGGCTCCAAGCGGTTTCACCATGCCTGGCCAGATGAATAATGGGCAAGATTGTAGTCACGAACTGACTCCCGCGGCGTGTACAGAATCTTTTGGCATGAATCTCCTTCGGAATCTAATAGCTGCGACGCTCGCGAGTGGATACTGGCAAAATTACTAGCCGAATTGCTTTGCAACAAGCCGCGCACGAATACAAATCGCCGATTCTCCTTTTTTCATCCGGTCTGACCTGCTAGTTTTGACAGTAGTCTCCCGGTCACCGAAAGCCTAGCATCCCTCACTTGTGCGAGCTCTCGAGCAATTGACACTCGCAATGTTTTTGTGTTTGATAGCAGGACCTTGGGGGCGGTAAAGGTTTAGATCGAACATTTACGCCTCCCCGGAACGTCCTTATGCAAAAAAAGAAAACAGGAATTGCTGCAACTATTCTCACTTTTGGGACAATCTTGTCAACCGGTTGCGGAAAGATGGGTCTGCCTCCCGCAGGCCCTCCGGACGTCGAAGTCGTGGAAGTGGCGCAAAAAGATGTCCCCATCACGAAAGAATGGGTAGCCACTTTAAATGGACTCGTGAACGCTCAGATTCGCGCTCAAGTCACCGGGCTGCTACTCAAGCAAACTTATACCAACGGCGCTTTTGTAAGAAAGGGTGACCCGCTCTTCAATATTGACCCGAGACCATTTCAGGCTGCTCTCGACCAGGCCAAGGGAAATCTTTCAGAAGCACAAGCGAGTCTCGCTCAGGCCCGCGCGAGACTAGGCAAGACTCAGATCGACGTGACGCGCTACACGCCCTTGGCCAAGGTGAGTGCCATCAGCCAGCAGGAGCTGGATGATGCAATACAGGCCGATCTTGCTGCAAAGGCACAAGTCGAGGGAGCGCAAGCCTCCATTGTAGGAGCTCAAGCTGCGGTTGAAAATGCGCAACTCAATCTCGACTTCACGAGGATCACTTCGCCCGTCGACGGTGTGTCAGCCATCGCCACCGCGCAAGTCGGCGACCTGGTGGGCCCCGCAAGCCCTGCCTTGACGACAGTTTCGACGATGAACCCCATCCTTGCAAATTTCACTGCCAGCGAGCAAGAGTACCTCAACTCGATGAGACTGTATAGAACCGAGGACCTCACTGAGATTGAGGCCTTGAGAAAACTCGTCTGGCAGCTGCGACTCACGGATGGAAGCATTTATCCGCTGAAAGGGCAGTTCTACGCTCTCGATCGCCAAGTGGATATAAGAACCGGAGCAATTCTTGTTCAAGTCCAGTTCCCTAATCCCGGCAACATGCTTCGGCCCGGTGGTTTCGGAAGTATCAGTACAGTGGTGAGAATTCAACATGGCGCCTTGCTCATACCGCAGCGTGCCGTGAGTGAATTACAAGGCGGCTACATCGTAGCTGTCGTGGCAAGCGACAATAAGGCCTCTCTGCGACCCGTCAAAATGGGCGAAAAGACGGGCGAAATGTGGATTGTTGAGGAAGGCCTCAAACCTGGTGAACGCGTTGTGGCCGAGGGCGTGCAAAAGATTCAGGAAGGCGTGCTGGTCAATCCGAAACCGTACAGGCCAGGGATGGCCTTGGCCAAAAATTCCAAAGCGCTTGGAACTGCAGCGCCGTAGGACCTGAACAGGTATCATGTCCAAATTTTTCATCGAACGCCCCATCGTTGCCATGGTCATCTCCATCGTCATGGTAATCGTCGGCGCCGTGGCGATCACGAGTTTGCCCACCGCGCAATTCCCGAACATCGCTGACCCCCAAATCCAGATCACCGCCACTTACCCAGGCGCAGACGCGAACACCTTAGACCAATCCGTGGCCACCCCCATCGAGCAACAGATGAGCGGCGTGGACAACATGGAATACATGTACTCGCTGAACGCAAATAACGGCCAGATGAAACTGACGGTGGATTTCAATATCAAGACCGAACCAAACACCGACCTGATTCTCGCCCAGATGCGGCAGTCGCAGGCCGCCTCCCAACTTCCCTCCGAAGTGAATGCTCAGGGCGTTACCGTTCAAAAGTCTACGGCAGCACCGCTCATGTTGTTCGACTTGTATTCCCCGAACAATAGCTACAATTCTCAATTTCTGGCCAACTACGCTTACATTAATATTCTCAGCCCGCTCACTCGAGCTTATGGGATAGCCAGCGTTACGATTTTTGGCGCCGGCCAATATGCCATGCGTTTCTGGGTAAACCCAAACCAACTTGCGAAACTGGAAATCACGGTTCCGGAAATAATCAACGCCGTTAAGGCTCAGAACAACGTGAATCCCGCAGGGCAGATCGGTGGCGAGCCCGTTCCGAAAGGGCAGGAATATACCTACGCTGTCATTGCGCAGAGCCGTTTGGTTTCCCCAGAGGAGTTCGGTCAGATCGTTGTCCGTGCCAATCCCGATGGATCCTTCGTGCGTCTGCAAGATGTGGCCCGGATCGAACTCGGCACCCAGGTCTACAATTTGAGTGGCCGGCTGGATGGCAAGCCCTCAGCAGTAGTGGCGATTTACCAACTTCCCGGCTCCAACGCGATTCAAGCTGCTCAAAGCGCCAAAGATTTAATGGTTGAATCAAAAAAGCGCTTTCCTCCTGGCCTCGATTATGCGATCGCTTTAGACACCACTCTTCCCGTCACGGAAGGAATCAATGAGATTGTCAAAACCCTTGCTGAGGCCCTACTCCTCGTCATCATTGTGGTGTATCTCTTCCTCCAGGGTTGGCGCGCCACTTTAATCCCCCTGCTGGCCGTCCCAGTCTCTCTCGTCGGCACGTTCCTAGTCTTTCCCATGCTCGGCTTCTCCATCAATACCCTTTCGCTGTTCGGACTGGTGCTGGCTATCGGTCTGGTGGTGGACGACGCTATCGTGGTGGTGGAAGCGATTGAGCACCACATAGAACACGGACTATCGCCAAAGGATGCCGCCTTCAAAGCGATGGAAGAGGTTTCTGCCCCGGTAATCGGTATCGCCATCGTTCTTTCCGCTGTTTTTATACCGACGGCCTTCATCCCCGGTATCACCGGGCGACTCTATCAGCAGTTCGCTGTCACCATCGCAGTCTCCGTGATTATCTCCGCCTTTAACGCCCTCACGCTCAGCCCGGCGCTTGGCGCTCTTCTGCTCCGGCCCAAGAAAGAATCCCGCGGTGTACTGGGGAAATTCTTTGCCTGGTTTAATCGCGTGTTTGGCCGCGCCACAGAGGGCTACGTCAACTGGTGCTCCGTTCTGGTTCGCAGATTGGGCCTTACGATAGCTGTGCTGCTTGTCTTCGCCGTTCTGGCGGGCTTCTTTGGCTCGAAGCTCCCTAAGAGCTTCCTGCCCGAAGAGGATCAGGGCTATTTGTTCGTTTCGTTGCAATTGCCCGATGCTTCGTCGCTGCAGCGCACCAGCGCGGCAGCCGCAAAGGTCGAACAGATATTACTTAAGACTCCGGGCGTGCAGCATGTGACGACCGTAGTCGGATTCAACATGTTGAGCGGTGTTCAGAATACCTATAATGCTTTCTTTTGGGTGACGCTTAAGGAGTGGAAAGAACGCAAGGCGCCTGACGAACAATACTGGGCCATCAAGATTCACTTAAACGTTGCGCTACGAGAGATATCAGAGGGCGCCACCGTCGCCTTCCCCCCGCCCGCAATCCCGGGCGTTGGCGCGTCAGGAGGCGCAACCTTCATTCTGGAAGACCGCTCAGCGAGTGGTCTCGAGTTCCTAAGAGAAAATCAACAGAAGTTTATGGCCGCGGCTTTGAAGCGGCCGGAGTTTTCATTTATATTCACGACCGCACTGCCCGCAGTGCCCCAGTTGTTCGTGAAGGTGGATCGCGACAAGGTGCTGAAGCAGGGTGTGCCTCTCACCGACGTCTACCAGACTCTGCAAGCTTTCATGGGCGGGTCATTTATAAACTTCTTCAATCGGTTCGGACGCGTCTGGCAAGTCTACGTGCAGGCCGAAGGTGACTTCCGCACGCAGGCGGAAAATGTTGGCCGGTTTTATGTGCGCAATAGTTCAGGCCAAATGGTTCCCCTCTCTGCCGTGACCTCCATCGAACCGCGGTTGGGCCCTGAGTTCACCATGCACTACAACATGTACCAGTGTGTGCAGATCAACGGGAACACCAAACCTGGATACAGTTCCGAGCAGGCGATGAAGGCACTCGAGGAGGTATTTGCTCAAACAATGCCGGCGGGGATGGGCTACGACTATATGGGCATGTCCTTCCAGGAACAGAAAGCCCAACAAGGGGTTCCACCCGCGGTTATCTTCGGGTTTTCTGTACTTTTCGTTTTTCTGATTCTCGCGGCTTTGTACGAGAGTTGGACCCTTCCCTTTAGCGTGCTCTTAAGCACGCCCGTTGCGGTATTTGGTGCCTTTGGCGGCCTCTTCTTGCGCCGGATCATTGGCCTGCTTGTATTCCGGGACTACACTGCGTTGGCCTTGGAAGATAACGTCTACGCGCAAATCGGGCTAATCATGCTGATTGGTCTCGCCGCTAAGAATGCCATCCTTATCGTCGAATTTGCGAAAGCGGAGTTCGAGAAAGGGAGACCTCTTTCGGAGGCGGCCCTGGAAGGTGCCAAGCTGCGTCTGCGGCCGATTCTCATGACCTCCTTCGCCTTCATCCTGGGTTGCGTCCCTCTCTGGAGGGCCACGGGCGCTGGCGCGGCTTCGCGGCAAGTGATGGGCACGGTTGTCATCGGAGGAATGTTGGCTTCCAGTTTTATAGCGATCTTTTTCGTTCCGGCGTTGTTCTACATGATTGAGCGTCTTGGCGGAGCCCAGCGTCAGCCGCTGAAAGCGCCATCATTTACGTCACCGAGTCCGGAGCCAGGAGATTAGCGCTCTCGATTGCAGAGCATTGCCCAGAGATCAAACAACCTAGCCCAATGAGAAACACTACTCCGACTAACTCACATTCCCGTCGATACAGAGAGTCTACTACGCTCTCCGCCAGGCCCTCGGCCGCCGGAGATGGGCTGGCAAGATTCCCTTCTCGACTGCTGGTTATGGTCCTGTGTTTGGCGCTCCTCGGGCAGGGATGCGCAGTCGGACCGAACTACGTGCGCCCTAAAGTAAATGCTCCCACGGATTACCGGGACGCTGAAGGGGCGGCACAGCAAGCATCGTTTGCAGACCTGCCATGGTGGGAGATTTTTAAAGACGAACAGCTCACGGCGTTAATCCAGACGGCGCTGGCCAATAACTACGACTTGCGCGTGGCCGTGGCGCGGATTGAGCAGTCGCGGCAGATTGCCCTCCAGGCGCGGGCTCAATACTTCCCGTTCGTCAACTACTCGGTCAGCAGCAGCGATGGAAAAAACGAATTTGTCGGAACTGTTGCCCCCAATGGCGGCCAAACTCGAGGAGCTTTCGTGGCGGCGGCGAGTGTTGCCTGGGAAGCGGACGTATGGGGCCGGCTTCGCCGATTGAACGAGTCTGCTCGTGCTCAGTATCTCGCTTCCGAAGAAGCGCGCCGCGGCGTAATGCTCACTCTGGTGAGCGACGTCGCCCAGGATTACCTTCAGCTCCTTGGATTGGAGCTCCAGCTCGACATCGCCAAACAAACAACGGCATCATTCACGGACACCCTGAAGCTTTTCACGCAACGTTTGGAAGGTGGCGTATCTTCGAAGCTGGACACGTCCCGCGCGGCAGCCGCTCTGGGAATAGCCGCCTCAAATATTCCCGAGCTGGAGCGCGAAATTGCGTTGACGGAAAACCAGATCAGCGTCCTGCTGGGTAACAATCCGGGCGGGATCAAACACACCGCGAAACTGCTCGACGAGATTATCCCCCCAGATGTCCCTGCGGGGCTGCCATCTGCTTTGTTGGAGCGCCGGCCAGATGTGCTGCAAGCCGAGCAGCAACTGCGATCCGCCAACGCGCAAATAGGGGTCGCCACTGCCAACTTTTTTCCTCAGATCGGGCTCACCGCATTGCTCGGACGTGCAAGCACCCCGCTTTCGGCCCTGTCGTCCGGCCAGGCGAACCTCTGGAGCATTGGCGGCAACTTGGCAGGCCCCATCTTCCAGGGCGGGGCGCTTGTAGCTCAGAAGCGCCAAGCGGTCGCTTTCTGGGAACAGACCAAACTACAGTACGAACAAACAGCGCTAAATGCCTTTCTGGACGTCTCGAATGCACTGATCTCCCGCCTGAAATATGAAGGAATTCAGAAAGAACAAACGTATGCAGTGGAGTCCTACCAGGAGTCTGTGAAAATTTCTCTCCAGCGCTACGTGGCCGGGAAGGCCAGCTATTACGAAGTACTTGAGGCTCAACAACAACTGTTTCCAGCAGAGATCTCACTTGCTCAAACTGAACTCAACCGCCGGACAGTGATTGTTCAGCTCTACAGGGCGCTTGGCGGTGGTTGGAACCTGAAGGATCCAGATTGGGCGGGACCAAAGTCACAGGCTACGACTACCACACCCTGATCGTTCGGTCGGATTTTCCCGAGCATTCTCTCTTCTGTATCGTATACGAAGCGAATCCGCAGCATGCCCCCCATCTCGGTGGTCCGATGTGGCCGCCCGCATTTGCCGGCAACGTTCGCTATTCCGTGTAAAACATCAGTAGGATTCCAAGAACCACCAATAATGTGGGCCAGATGATTTTGAAGATGTGCTGCCACTTTGAGCGTGTTTCCGATAACCCGTTCGTCAGGGCGATTCCAAATCCTGTCGACGAGAACCAAAAATGCTCCTTCTGGATATGTTCCATCGTCTGCATGGCACCCGGCGCGCTCATATCTCCGCCGTGCACATGAAATAAGAGAAGGATTCCTCCCGCCATGCCCAACACCGGGAAAGACCAGGTGGCCCAAGCGGCCTTGAACCTTCCGCGTGCCCTTTGAAATTCGATGTACCCAAGTGCCAGAAGAATGACGGCGAAGCTTTTGTGCTGAAGATCCTCAACATTGTGCGTGATCGCGTACCATGGAGTTTGCGGGCCAAAGGGCCAAATTTCCGTATCGCTGAAGACGAGCAGAAAGAGCCCCGCCGCCAAAAAGCACATCGGCCAGACGTAACGCACCAGAGGCCAGCGTTTCGAGAGACGATCCTGCCCGAGGATGAAAATTCCCGCTAACGCTACTAAGAATCCAGCAAGATGGTGGTTAAACTCGCTCTCTCGCTTGTCCGCGAGGCGCTTGGCCACTACTGCAGGGTCTTCGGGAGCAGCTTGCCCATGCACGCCCGAATGATCCATCCCCGGCATGTCTGGCATTGTGGACATGTCGTGCTGCTGCGCCCAAGCCGGCGCTCCCATAAGAGCCATGAACAATGCGAAAAACAAAACCATTACAGAAAGGCTTCGAACCTGCTCGACGCTGGGCACTTGAATTGGCAACACCTGACTCTCCTGAGTGATTTTAACTTCTTCTCCAGATAGGAAAATAACACCAGCCAGAGTTCGGACTGTATTCCAGAAAAAGGTCGGCAATCCTCTGTACCAGAAAACTGGCCCTATTTTACAGGATACTTCGCGTGACAACGAGCAACCATCGCGATTCATCCTCAGCAGTCTCAAGTCGAAAAGAGGGAATGATATGGCCTGTAAATAACTTAAACGTGAATTTCCGCCGGCTAACAAGTCTTGTGTTCACGCGGTCTTTGATTTTTTAGGAGGGGACCCGGCCAAGGTGAGGAAAATATGTCGAGGCATCGACTGCCTCACCTCGGCAGGAGGTCTCTTGAGCCGGATCCCCTTTCGGTTCGGGTGACAGCAGAATATGTGTTCGCCGTGCCGGCGTGAACTGTCAAAAATACCAGTGGGCCTAAAATATTCGATCTCTGTTAGCACCGAGGGGGATGTGTGGGCGGGGCTTCCGATCGGCGACCGGGAATTTCCAGATGTCCTCAGATCAGACCTATTCAGTGGAATTCGGGATTAGACATAAAAAAGAGACTGCGGTCGGGACATCCGGATCGGATGCCCGTCCGCAATCTCTCGCAACTTTGAGTAATCCTCTGCCTGGACTTTCGTTAGAACCGGAACGACACGCCCGCCTGGTAGCGGAAGTTGCTCTGGTTATTGTTGCCACCCGTAAAGCTGTTGCCAAAGCGGGTCAGGAGATAGTCAAACTGCGCCGGCCGGAAAGCAATGCTCTTGGTAAGGGGAATATCAATGCCTCCGCCAATGAGGAAATCAAACGCATTGTTGCTGGGTGATTTACTTGCGGTGACGCATCCCGGTACACCCTGACATGCGGTGAACAGAGTCCCGTAAAAATTGGAATGCGCACCACCAAACATAGCCTCAACAAACGGCTCAAAATGCTTAGTGCGGTATTTTAGAATTGGACCAACGTTGTAGGTGAACAGGTTGCCGTTAGCCCTAACTGTACAGCCGGTCGGACAAACAGCAGAGCCGGCTGGGATAACGATGCTATGACTGTAACTGCCATAGCCCTCAAACTCCGCCTCGATTCCTATGTACTTGCTGAAGTAATATGCACCTCCACCACCGCCTCCGTTCAATGAGAAAGTCTTGATGATGTTGTTGTTCTGCGGATTCGCATGAACATAGGAATAGTCGGCCCAAACCTCAATCTTGGGGTTATCCTGCGCGTATGCCATTGTTCCAAACAGCAGGGCAATTCCCAAAACAATTGCACTTCTGATCTTCATTTCTTTTCTCCTCAGTCCTAGATTTTTACCTAACGGTGCAATTTCTGTGACGTTCGGTACTCTCACCGGGCTGGATGGCCCTGTTGGGCACTGCCAGGGTCTTTGTTGTGTGCCCTCCCGGCAACTCGCAGCCGGGCTGTCCCATCTTGGGTTTAGACGCTTCTGGACCGCGGGGGTTGCCTCCCCTCACCCTGGGCGTTTCCAAGTCCGACGCCGCCGCTTCTCTCAACGGTTCTTGCCGGACTCGAGAACCCGGAAAAAGGCTTTAGAAAGGCAGTTTGACAATTCCATTCTAAAGTGGGACCTGCCTTCATCCGGGCCACCAGTTTCAAGACAACACAAAGTTAAATCGAATGCACGGACACCGGAACTGTCAAAAGTGACAGCTCTAATCAAAAAGGCACAAAATCGCCTTCTCCGGGGCTGACGAGAACTTTGCGCTTGACCTGCTGGAGAGTTTATAGGTCGGTTGCGCAGTTTTGCTGGACGATGCGGGGCACGGAGAATCTCGAAGACTTGTCGCTTCGTCCATGAATTAGGAATCTTGATGATGAACTCTATTAATTTGACTGGAGGAATTGCCCGAGGAGTTAGATATCCGAATCTCCAACTTGGAATTGCCCGCCTGAAACTCGAAACGTTGATTCATGCGGCGACATGTTTTTTCCATTCCAGGTGTATTGAGAAGAGCGGCCCGGAAGAGACTGCCATTAGGAAGCCTCAGTCCGGGTCCTCTTCTCCCGCGCAAGCAAAGAATAGAATTTGTCAACGCACAGATATACTGTCAAAATTGCCAGTCTTGGGGAAAGCCCTGAAATATGTCCGGTGTTTGACCATCTCAGCCCACTAGTAATTCTGCCAGTATCGAAAATCGCGCCTCGCCGCTATACAACCGATGCCTTCTGACCGGTTTGGAGATCTCATCCCACACCAGGCGGTTCCATGATCATCCTTGGCACCCATTTCTTTTTTGCCGCGGTCACTCCGGGTTCAGCTTCTCATGATGATCCAGTCGCACCGATTCTGATCGCTCTGGTAATGATGGCCTTTGCGGCCGCTATCGGCGGACGGGTCTTGCGGCGCTTCGGACAGGCAGCCGTCCTCGGCGAACTCTTGATCGGGGTACTCGTTGGCAATGTCGGCTATCTGTATCAGCAACCCAGCATTACGGTCATCCGCGAAGGCGACACAATTTCCACCATTGTGCAAACCGCCCTCGTTCAGCAGGTAACCGTAGGCCAAGCCGCCAGGGCGACACTCCCTCCCGGACCCCACTCAGAGCGAATTGCCGAAATTCTGGAAGGCCCTCGCGGCCTGAAAGTGCTCGCGGTCTATTCCTTTGTGGATCAGGTATCCCGCATTGCCATCATCATCTTGCTATTTCTGGTGGGTCTGGAGACCAGCCTGGTTGAAATGCGCGAGGTTGGGCGGACTGCCGGCATCGTCGGAGTTCTTGGCGTCATTTTGCCTCTCGGATTGGGACTGGTGCTCACTACTCTCCTGCTGCCGGACTCTTCATTCGCCGTGCATCTTTTCATCGGTGGAGTCTTGACAGCCACGAGTGTTGGTATCACGGCTCGCGTTCTTCGTGATCTTGGGCAGATGGACAGGCCCGAATCAAAGATAATCCTTGGAGCCGCCGTAATTGATGACGTTCTTGGTCTCCTCGTCTTGGCGATTGTCACCGCACTTATTGTCAACGGCTCCGTAAGCCTCAGCGGTATTTTCGGGATCACCCTCAAAGCAGTTGCGTTCCTGGTAGGCTCCATCGGGATTGGAATGTGGGTTACGCCGAGAATCGTCAGGCGTATCGCCCGGCTTGATTTTGAGAATATTAAACTCCTCTTCGGTGTCGGTTTTGCTTTTGTGTTTTCCTGGCTTGCGAATCTTGCCGGTCTCGCAACCATTATCGGCGCCTTTGCGGCTGGGTTGATCCTCGAAAGCTTCTTCGACAAGGAGCTGACGGGATTTTCCCTGCGCGACATGCTCTCACCAATCGAATCCCTGATCGTCCCTATTTTCTTCGTCTTGATGGGCCTTCAGGTAAAGCTGGAAGCTTTTAATAATCTTTCTGTCGTTTTTCTCGCAGCGGGGCTTACGACTGTCGCCATCATCGGGAAGATAGCTTCTGGATTCGCGGCCGGGCGCGGATTCAAGCGTTTGGCGATCGGCATTGGCATGATGCCCCGGGGGGAAGTTGGGTTGATTTTCGCTGGGATCGGAAGAGGCTTAGGGGTGGTTAACGATTCGATTTTCGCCTCGATTGTAATTATGGTGATTATCACCACACTGCTCACCCCGCCCCTCTTGAAGTTGACTCTCGCGAACGAAGCTCCCGGGGCAACGCCGGACGGAGTACAGTAAACCATTAGGGAAAGCACGTAGCTCTTCGTCCCCGCGAATAAGAGTCAGAGCTTACTGTGAGGATATTGGGGCGGCCTAGCTCGGTCCGCAGGTTAGCGGAGAGACAAAGACGCGCCCTTCGAGAGCCTCTCGAATCGCATGCGGGAGATCACACAGCATGCGCGCTTTCAAGACATATCCGGAGGCCCCAGTCGCCAGACATGCTCGAACATAATCAGGGTCGTCGTGAACCGTAAGGAAGACCACCTTCGAGGGGCAGCCTGAATCCCTGAGCTTGCTGACCGCTTCAATTCCGGTGGAGATCGGCATGGAGATGTCCGTGACGAGGACTTCGGGTCTCAGTTGTGTCACCGTCGCGACCAGGGATTGTCCGTCACCAGCGGTGCCAACAATCTCATATTCAGGTTCAAGTAGCCGCGTGAGCTTCTCAAGAATCGTCTGGTGATCATCTGCCAGCACCACTCGCACTTGGCTCAAATAGCCCGCCTTCGGAACATTCAAATCGGGAAGAACCGTTCCCTCTCTGCGTTCCGCCGCTCAACCTTAATCTTTCACGCGAATTTCACTTTGTCCGGGGGCCTGCAAAACAGCATAATGAGTTGGAAGTCTGGCTTGAACTGGCAATTCTGACAGTCACCAAATGGGCAACTCCCTCCCGCCTTAGGCAACGATGAGTCGGCTCTTGATTGCAAATTGAACCAGATCAGCGGTGGTCCGGAGCCCCCACTCCTCCATGATGCGATATTTATGAAAAGCCACGGTGCGAGGAGCTACGTTTAAAACATCCGCAGCCTCCTTCATGGATCTGCCCTCTGCCAGAAGCTGGACGACTTCCCTCTGACGCGACGTGAGCGTCTTCCCATGTGGTTTACGTTCTGGATTCCTGATGAAGGCCTCTCTCATTCCCCGGGCGATTTGCGGCGTGACATAAGTCTTTGCCCGGAGCGCAGCCTGAATCGCGTGGAACAGCTCTGAGGCCGCGGAATTTTTCAGCAGATATCCCGATGCCCCTATGCGCATGGCTTCCGCCGCGATATCGGGATCTTCATTCATCGTTACGAAAACCAGCTTAATTGCCGGGATCTTATCCTTCAATTGCCGTGCGGCCTCCAGGCCATTCATAAGCGGCATTCCGATGTCCGCCACGATTACATCCGGCTTCAAGGTCAAGGCAGCTTCCACCAAGGCGCGCCCGTTCGACACAGTGCCAACTATCTCACATCGCGAACTCAGTAGCTTACGGAAAGCCTCTGTGAGAATCGTATGATCATCAGCCAGCAGCACGCGCGGAAGTTTCATAGCATTTCCTCATTTCTCGCCAACCCTTGCGATTGGGATTCGGTCAGTGGTCTCTGCGGAGGTCTTTGCGTTCACGCTGGCACTGGAGAGAGGGATTCGGACCCGTACCTTTGTCCCTTGGGCCACCCGAGATTCAAGCCGAAGCTGCCCGCCTACCAGACGCAGCCGTTCACTCATGCCGACCAGTCCGAGCCCAGTTTTCCCCTTCGCAGATTCGATGTCAAACCCCGCACCCAAATCTGAAACGCAAAGTTCAATTCCGTTCGCATTCCCTGTCAGTTCGACTTTGGCGTTTTGGGCACCGCTATGTTTCACCACATTTCGCAGAGACTCTTGCACGATCCGATATGCACATAAAGTCACATCCTTCGGGATTTGTTGAGGGACGTCCCTGTGAACAAAATCGATTTGAAGGGTGTGCTGCTCCGAGAACTCCCTGCAATAGCCGCTCACGGCGGCGACCAGACCCAGCGTATCCAGTTTCGACGGGTGCAGTTGATGGGACAAGTGATGAATGTCTGACGAGATTTCCGTCGCCGTCTGTGCGATATCTTTCAACCGCACTTTCGCGTTGCGTGACAGCTCGGGTGAATCCATGCTCAATTGCTCGATCCCGATCTGGACGAGTGCCATCCGCTGGCTCAGGTCGTCGTGCAATTCCCTTGCAATTCGGGTCCGTTCTTCCTCCTGCGCCGTGATTAAGCGGCCGCTCATATCCAATAGCACTTCTTCGGATAGCTTTCGCTCGGTGATGTCCATAATCGAAACCAGTATGCGCGCCCCATCGTGAGTTTGCATGGGATTGAAGCTGATCTCCGCGGGAAACTGCGTGCCGTCCTTACGTCGGCCAATAAATTCCTTTCCGGCGAGAGTCGGTTGCAGTCGCAGCGCGGCGAGAAGATCCCGCCCGAATTCCGAGTGCTTCCAGTCAAGCGCCTCTTTCAGCAGGGTCTCGATGCACTGCCCCAGAAGTTCTTCGTGCCCGTAACCGAATTGTTTTTCGGCTTGAGCGTTCACCAGGATAATACTTCCCTCTTGGTCGACAATTACCATTCCGTTAGGCGCGGCCTCGACCGCCAGCCTGAAATTCTCTTCCGCTCTTTTTAACTCCGTAACATCTTCGGTAACCGTTAAGATGCAAGGTTCGCCAGCAAAGTCCACGATTTCCGCGGAGGCGCGCCCAATGAGCACTTCGCCGGTTTTTGTGCGGAACCGGCCTTCCAGGTTGCGGAGCTTCCCGTCTCGGACAAGCCTTTGGAGAGCCCGGGCCAGGTCCCCTGAATCATCCCAATGTCCGTTCTCCGACACTGTTCGGCCCACAACTTCATCCTGCTGATATCCAGTGTGCAGTTCGAACGCCTGATTTACCTGGACATATCGCAAGTCTCGAAACGCGATGATGGACATGATCGCCGGGCTCGCGTGGAAGGCTTTCGAGAACATCCCCTCGGACTTCTTCAGCGCTCGCTGGGCTTGCTGATGTTCCTCCACAAGGGCCGCGAGAACCATAAAGGGAGTAGTGGCAAAGAACAGAAAAAGCTGCAAGGAAAGCACGTTATTGAGTGGCTCCGCGCCTGTGAACGGTCCACGACCATGGATCGCACCCCAGATGGACAAGAACGCGACTACCACCATAGTATTCGTGATCCCAAGCGACCCGAATCGCAAAGCCGACCACAGAAGAAAAGGAAGTAGCGAATAGAGCAGTACTGGCTGACTGCTTCTTTCCGGCGCGATAAATGTGAAATACCCAAGGAACATCAAAGTAGAGAGTAGCGCCGCGGCTTCGATGTAGTAGCCGCGTGATTTCCGTGACCAGGCCTTTTCCTCGTCGAACCAGCTCCAGATTGCCGGTGCCACCGTAAGAAATGCCAAGGCCTCCGAAAAAAAACTGATCCTCCAGTGGGTCCAATAGTCTCCGTTAAGGGCAACAGCACCGACCAGCGTCACGGAGAGCGGTGCGAGAATCAAGCCAAAGATCGTGTACTTGGCCAGAGCTTTCACGCTGTTCAGGCGAGGCGCACCACCGAACAAATATCGAATACCCAGAGCTGCGGTGAGAACTTCGGTCGTGTCTGCGAGTATTAACAACGCTGTCGAACGAACCGACACGCCTGCCTGCAGGTCATAGATGACAAATCCAGTAAACCCCGCTGGGATAAGGATCAGCCACAGCCTCCGCGGAAACAAAAGCAGCACCGCAACCAGGAGCGCGCAACCGGGCCAAAGCGGCCACACCGTTTGCGGGCGCAGCATCATGATGCCTCCCACTCTTGCCGAGAGATAAGACAAGCTGGCCACGAGGCACGCCAAAAGAATTATGCGGAGCGGGGAATGCTCCTTCGACAGGCTCCACAGTGTGCGAATTCGGCCGGTTTCCACGCTCTGGCTCCGGCCAGTCAGCCGCCCGGTGCGATTGCGTGCTGGCGAACGCATTTCCACATTGGGCCGCTTGAGAGTCATTTTTTCTCCCGTCCTCCTTCGGACCGACAAAGTCTGTGAGTGTCCAAACTCTCACAACACCGTTACTTTTAACAGGGATTTCACGTCAAGACATCTACCGCAACTCCCAGCCGATTCTCATAGGCTGAGGCAGTCCCCCTCAAGACCCCGACAATCCAAACAAATGGCTCCCTAAGATGCAAGCTTCTGTGGCGCCTGTCAGTATTGACAGTTCTTTTCTCTCTGTTCTCCGGTTAAATTAGCGCGAATTGGACTGCGACGCGAGCGCCTCACGATGGTGATTCCAACAATCCTGAAAGGGCGGAGCGCCAGATCATGCGAGAATCTGCGCCCCGTGCGACTTCCTATCGTGGCGAAGTAAGCGGGACAAGTGAAGTGATTCCATGGACGGCAGAAAATATGGCTGGGGTGAGGTACAATGCAACCCAGGCCGCGATCACTCTACCGGTAGCTAAGGATGCGAGGACATTGCCGCAGAGCGCGTTGCACTAACCACCCAGCGAGAAAACATAGAGACTCGATCAATTTCGGGAGGAACGACTTATGAAGTTTTTATTGCCCTCTGCGGCATTGCTAGCTTTTGGAGCATTCGGTGGCGCAGCGCTTGCACAGACTTCGCCAGACATACCGCCATCCAGCCTCATCAGCAAGTCCACCGTGGCCATTGGTTTTACCGTCGGCGGCGGCAGCACAAAGGTGGACCTGACGGGTACCGAGTTGATGCCCCAGGCTACTGGCGATGCCAAAGTCGAAGCCAAAGCTAAGGCCGGCCTGACAAACATCGAGGTGAACGTCAAGGGTATGACGACGCCTTCTCAGCTCGGCGCGGAGTATCTGACTTTCGTCCTCTGGACTGTTACGCCAGAAGGACACACCGGCAATGCGGGAGAGATTATCATCAACAAGGATGGTGAGGGGAAACTGAGCTCCACCACACCCGCCCAAACGTTTTCCCTGATTATTACTGCGGAGCCCTACTTTGCTGTACGCGTGCCAAGTGAGATGGTAGTCCTGGAGATGGAGACTCGGAAAAATACCAAAGGCAAACTCTTTCCTGTCACTGAATACAAGCTCATGAAACGAAGTCAATATGCGAAGCTGGGAAACCCGCTGGCTTTAACGCCCGATCTCTCACGCGTACCTCTGGAAATGTATGAAGCACGCAACGCCGTGGATATAGCGAAGGACCGTGGAGCAGCAAAATATGCGCCAGACATTTTCTCCAAGGCGGAAGCGAGCCTGCAAATGGCGGAGAACGCTCTCAACAGCAACGCTAACAAGAAGCAAATCATCTCCACAGCAAAGCAGACCGTGCAATTCGCGGAGGATGCGCGCGCGTTCGCCGCGGAGCGCCAGGATGAAGAACGAATAGCAGCAGAGCGAGCGGCCGCGGCTGCCAAAGCCAAGGCCGAGGCGGAGGCCCAGGCTACGGCAGAGGCTAAACGCCAGGCGGAGATCACTGCCACGAAGGAAGCCCAGATCAAGGCGGAGGCCGCAGCAGAGGCCAAACGCCAGGCTGAACTCAACGCTGCAAAGCAGGCACAAATGAAAGCGGAGGCCGACGCCGCCGCGCTCAAGGCAAAAATGGAAGCCGACGCCCTGAAAGCTAAGGAAGACGCCGCCAACGCGGAAGCCGAACGAGCCCGCAAGGCCGCCGCTGACCTTCGCGCCCAACTTCTCGAACAGTTCAACCGAGTCCTCCCGACCACGGACACGGCGCGTGGCCTGCAGGTCAACATGGGAGACGTCCTCTTCGACACTGGTAAATACAACTTGCGGATGCCCGCGCAGCTGGGGTTGGCGAAGCTTTCGGGCATCGTCTTGTCCCACCCGGGACTCAAGTTGGCAATCGAGGGCTACACCGACACCACGGGATCAGCAGCATTCAATCAAACGCTGTCGGAGCAACGCGCCAATGCTGTGCGGGATTATCTAGTGCAGCAAGGCCTGGACCCCGCTTCCGTCACTGCGCAAGGTTTTGGACCAGCAAATCCGGTAGCGAGCAATGACACCCCACATGGCCGCCAGCAGAACCGCCGCGTGGAGATCGTCATTTCCGGTGAAGTGATTGGCACGAAGATTGGCGGCGCTGCTTCGTCGCAGTAAGGCTGTCGACAGTGACGCGGAGTCTCAAATAAGCCAGCGCCATGCTATGACTTGCCGCCACCTTTAGTGGGCTCCCGAATCTGCTCGATGTTGAAACCAGGCGCCTTGTAATTCTTTGGCAGGTGTTCATCGGGAATCGCTATCCGATTTCCGTCACGAATCGAAGTGTAATGCGGGGAGTTGATTTCGATACCCGCCTGATTGAATTTATCCTGAATATTTTCGTGCAGTTCGGAATAGATTTTCTGCATATTTTCCGGATGAGCCGTAAATACGTTCAATTCATAGCACACGTAGAAATCGTCAAGACTGTGTTGCAACACAAACGGCTTGGGGTCTGGGAGGATCTGCTTTGTGGACAGTGCTGCACTAATCAGCAGATCGTGGACGATCCTCCAGGGAACGCTGTAGTCAATCGTGATTCGCGTGTAAAAGATAACGCCATGATCTCGCGCTTGAGCGCTGTAGTTTACGACGACACCGCCGAGAACATTCCCGCTGGGAATGGTCACGATTTCATTCTTTTGTGTGCAGACTCGTGTGATCAGAATTGTTCTCTCAACAACGTCTCCCACGGTGTCCCCGATTTTCACGAACTCTCCCACACGGAACGAACGCATGTATGTCAGAATTATGCCAGCAACAGCATGCGCCACTGCCGAACTTGTACCGAGCGAGAGTAGAACACCAAGGAAGACAGTTATCCCTCGGAAAGCGGGGCTGCTGGAGCCCGGGAGATAGGGAAACACCACAATCGCCGTGGCAGCGACAATCGCCACACGCACGATTTTTGCGGTCGGCTCAGCCCATTCCGGATAGAAGCCTTCTACGCTCAGTTTTTCATCGCGAATTTCCCCGAAGATGTAGCGATTCAGCCGGATCAAGTAATGCCCCGCAAGGCAAATCACCGCCACTACAAACAGGTTAGGAAGATATTCGAGGAAATGTCGGGCAAGTCCCACCAACTCGGAAAAGAGCCAGCGCGTGATTAGGTCCGAAGTGTTCCGTGTCGCTGGAAAAAAGCCCAAAACAAGCGTGACGTAGATCTGCAACAATGCCAGAACAACTACCAGGCTAAGCATTCTGCCGAGTTCGAACGATCCTCGCGCGAGAAAGCGCAATACTCGGGATGACACCGATTTCAATTGTTCCTCCGCTCCAGTTGAGCGGTTCCAGCCTCGCAACTTCACGGTTATCAACCGGTAGAGCCGTAAGAGGATAATCAGCAGAAGGAAAAGTCCAGCAGTGGCCAGCGCACTATAACCCGCGGCCCTTAGCGTGTTGCGCCACGTATGTTCCTGGCGGTACTGCTGTACGACCTGACGGATGATCTCGGCGTATTCGGCAGCGAGTTGCGCCCGCGGACGTCCCGCAATCCGCGCATCGTATTCCGTTACGCCCATAATGATTTGGTCGCCAGAGAGAACGTCCGTCCAGCTGCTGCGGTCTTCCGTGTGAATCAGGTCGAGCCCCAAGTCTCTCCTCTGCGCTATTCCTAAAATGCGGCTTTGAACGTGAGCTGCTCGCTCTTCGGGGGTGAATCCAGCCACTGCGGAATACACCGATAGGACGGTTCTTCCATCGATTTCCACGGGTGCGGCGTTCGCATCCGGATTGACATCCTGAGTAGTCTGGGGGCCTCGCTCGCAGCGTCATTGCTTTTGCGCTCTTGCGCGATTACACCGCAGCAGAAGGCGCAGGTCAGGGCGCAGGCTAGAAGGACTCGCGTGACGACATTCAATTTGTCGTTTGGCTGGCGCGTCAACGTACCTCCGGGGCGGCCAGTATAACAGCGGACTGATAATTTCGCGCACCCACTTGGGCCCGCCTCGAGGCACCTCGGTCCTTCGCGGCGCTAGCTGACGGATGCACTCAACTCTCTAGTGCTGCGGAGGAAAATGCTTCAGAAGCTCGGCCATCGCCTTGTTCAGCCTCTCCATGTCCTTCAACTGATCGTTACTTGGGTTCAAAGTCTTGGTTGTCTCGCCGCGCCAAATGAGCTGTTGCAGCAACCAATGGACATCCAGGACAGCTATCTTTGGCACCTGATAAAACTGACAGTTCACGCCGTCATCGACAAGTCGTATTGTCCATACCCTAGGACCGCAATCGCCGAGTATCTGGTCCGAGTGACTTTATGCCCCAGAATAGCCATACCAGGAGCGTTGGAGACCGCAGTTGGCGGTTTTGGACCCGGATCCTCTTCGGCGGGCTCGTCCTCGCGGCTTTGCTGCTTTTATCCAAGGTTTATCTTGCGCAAGAGGTCTTGGTGGTGGTGCTCCTGGTCGCCCTCTCGATGATGGTCGCGCTAATTTTTTCGATTGCCTTCGTTTTGTTTCAGGCGGGGGTGCGTCAAGTCATTGTTTGGGGGAAAACTGGCGTCGCACGCTTTACTGGTGCCAGCCACCGCCCCGTTACTCCCGGCGATTCGATTGTCCATCCTACGTTGCCCAGCTAACTCCTGTCTTAGGATTCTGCCTTCTGCCCATCCATGTGGGCCTGTGCCTGCTAGTGACTTGGACGACTTGTCCTCTTCACACGTTCTTCGAATTGGGAAAGCTGTGGTTGCCTATCCTCCTTCCATGAATCTCCGTGCCGCAATCTTCTGCGTCGGACTGTCATTTTTGACAGTTAAATCACCTCTTTTCTTGTGTGACCGTGGAGCAAGCATGGAGGAGAAGCGATGATCAATAAATTGTTTTCTGGGGTCTTGGCCTTGACGGGCACTCTGGCCGTGGCAGCTAACTTCGTTCCGGCCAGATGCAATGTCGCCGCACAAGAAGAGCCGAAGCCCAAACCCAAGATCGAGACGATTCAGGCTCAAGCCATGGGGCAGCTCACGGCTACGGGAAAAACCTTCAATGTGACGGTAAGAATCGAATCGTACTCGACCCCGGAAGACCAGAAGATCCTGATCGATGCTTTCACTTCGGGTGGCCACAATGCTTTGGTGAAGGCTCTCAGCAAAATGAAACCCAGAGGGAGAGTCGCGATCACTGGAACCATTGGCTACCAGGTTGCTTATGTACGGAGTTTCCCGACCGAGACCGGCCGAAGGATTCGCTTGATTACGGATCGTCCCATCAAGTTCAGAGAGGCATACAACAGCGGCCGCAGCACTGATTACGACCTGTCGGCCCTGGAAATCAATATCGACAACGATCCAAAGAAAAGCGATGGAAACTTGATCGTCGCCGGCAAATTCTTGGTCGACAAGAAGACGCAACAAATCACTTTCGAGAGTTATGGATCAGGGCCGTGGCGCCTAGTCAACGTCATGGAGCGGGATTAAGCAGGAGAGGGGCCTCGGGAGCGTTGTGAGAACCGCTAGAGAAGTTGCAATCGCCGAAGATCCGCTGATCGCCAGGGCGCGAGAAGGTTGCTCCGAAGCATTCTCAGAATTGGTGTGGAAACACTCGCGGCACATTTACGGCGTCTCCTTGAGGATTTTAAAGAATCATGAGGACGCGGAAGACAATCTTCAAAATGTTTTCTGCAAGGTGTACAAGAACCTGCATCGGTTTGAAGGGCGCTCCCGTTTCTCCACCTGGCTGGTGCGTATCACCATCAACGAAGCCTTGATGAAGATTCGCAAACAACATTCCGAACATGCCGCTCGCCTGACCGACCCACCTGGGACGGAACATGAAGAGAGCGTTATCCCGGAGGCGGAAGATCAGCATCTAAATCCAGAACTCTTGTACATGACCAACGAACTAGCTGCGAAGGCCTTTCAACATCTGCATCCATCGCTTAGAAAGACTTTTCTGCTGAACAAAGTGGAAGGGTGGACGCATCGCGAGTTGGCATGCAACATGGGAATCACCGTAGCCACAGTCAAATCGCGTATTTTCCGGGCGCGCGCGCGTATGCAACAGCAGCTCCAGGCCCATTGTTAAATTTGTATTGGAAGTGAGCGAGACTCGGCTTACTTTTCTCCCGCATTTTCCTGCGCGGCGGTCAGTTGGTCCGCAATCAACTCAGTCATAAAAGGGCTACAGCCCCTTCGATCGGGCCTGGAATACGACGTTGGCTTTACGTCCCCGATGCTAACAGAGCGGGGGGAGCCTTGGTTTGGGGCGACCAAGAATTACGGGTCGTTCCGATGTGGCATAGCCCGCAAAAGGGCTTTGGAGCCCTCCTAAGGAAATCAAACAGGGGTCGAAATTCCATGCGGAGGTCTTACCCGACAGCCAGGTACTTGCTGAAATGTCGGAGGGATGGTGCTTCGTCCCGGCTGGAGTGATTGCCGGACCACCTCTTAACCAGAAGTCGCCCTTCCCTTCTTGAGCAGTTCCAATTCGGATTTGGGAAGCACTAGCTCTGTAAACCCACACTCTAAACATGTGACAACCCTTTGGCACACGTAGATCGGCGGGACATTTGTCTTCTTTATTTCGGGGAAACTGGCTGTTAATTCACCCGCCAATTCCTGTTGGCTGTCCGAACCGCACGACTTACATGCCATGGCTCGCTCCAGAATAATCGCACAGAAACCGAGACGGTGTTATCAGGCCGAACCATTTCTGCCAGCCAAGGCACATCCCGTAGACACAAATTCTAACACACGCTCTCGCCTTCCAACCTGCTGCATTTTCTGCTGCAACCATGACTTACGGGTAGTGCGATCGCCCAATGACAACCCTCCATCGGCCACCCAACGTTCCGATTCTCACTATCCTGCCCTTGCCACTGTCAGTGTTGACAGTATTCAACGATTCCTGCCACTCATAGGATGATTCTGATCGGGTCAGACGCGTGAGAGTACGCCAGGTCCCATACGTCCCGCCCAAATAGCGCACGATGCACCTCCCGCGCCGCGCACTCGGCAGGCGGATTCATTGAGCAAGGTCAGAATACTTTTGGCAGACGACCATCGAAACTTCTTGAAGATGGTGGAAAGCCTTGTTGGGCCAACATTTCATATTGTTGGAAGTATGCCCGACGGTCGCTCGCTGTTTCAGGCCGCTATGAACCTCAAGCCCGACGTCATCGTCACCGATATTTCAATGCCAGTCTTGAACGGCATCGAGGCGGCCAATCAGTTGAATGAGGCCGGTTGCACCTCCAAGATCATTTTCTTGACGGTTCATTCCGACCCCGATTTCGTCCGTACCTGCCTCGCCACCGGTGCCTTCGGATATGTCGTGAAATCTCGAGTGGCTACAGACCTCCTGCCCGCGATCCACGAAGCGCTCGCAGGTCGTCTCTTCATTTCCCCATCTGTTTCTCATGGTAATCATGCCTAGGACGGTTGAACGTGGGTCCCTAGCGGCACCCGCGACCCGTTATTCGCGGCACTGTCATTAGTGACAGTATCCCTCACCTTCTTCCCACTTTATAAGATAAGTGGACGGGGCCCTTCAATGAGTTCGTCTCTTGCCGGGCTTCATGCTCCTGCCTAAACGGAGCTTAAAATGGAATGGAGGATTTCAAATGATTTTCAGAAGTGAATCACCTAAAGCGCCAGCCTTTTGGGCTGTTTTCTGCCTCATGCTGACTGCATTCCTGGCGAATAGCGCCGGAGCGTACCCACCTCAGATCACCAGCGGACAGAAAGCCAAGGTCAAGGGCACAATCGTCTCCCGCGATGGCGATCTGGTTAAGATCAAAGACAAGAAGGCGGGAACGGTTGTAATAGTAAGTTTGGTTGATGGCACCAAAATCGAACGCAAGAAAGGCAAAGTAGAGTTCTTCCGTCACAGCGATATGGACGTCACCGCGATGGTACCTGGCCTGACCATCGAAGCGGAAGGCGTGGGCAATGCTCAAGGGCAGCTTGAAGCCAAGAAGATCACGTTTACCCCTGACGCGTTTGCGGTAGAAGTAGCCGAAGAGCAGCAAATCATGGCCAACAAGGCAGCGGCCTCGAATGCCCAATCCACGGCAAACCAGGGTGTTCAGCAGGCCAAGGTGGCTCAAGCCTCTGCCAAGACGGCTCAGACCTCAGCCAATCAAGCACAGTCCTCGGCAAATCAGGCTGGCAGCGAAGCTCAGGCGGCCGGCGCAGCGGCCGAGATGGATGCAGCTGCAGTCCTGCTGGTAAACAAGCGCGTTTCAGACTTGGGTGATTACAAAACCGTCGCCGAGGCCGGAATTTATTTCGACTCAGGCATTGCAACGTTGGACGCTCCCGCCAAGGCGGACCTCGATATGCTCGCCGCCGCAACCCAAGGTGTCACCGGCTACATGATTGAGGTCGCGGGTTACGCCTCCTCAACCGGTACGAAACAGGTCAATCAAAAACTCAGTGAGGAGCGTGCAGCTGCCGTTACGAAATATCTCCTCGAGCAGAAGAACATTCCCATGCGTCGCATCCTCGTCCCAGCCGGTTATGGCGCGACTCATCCAGCCGCTGAAAATACCGACTCCCAGGGACGCGCGTTGAATCGCCGCGTGGACGTGAAGGTCTTGGTGAACAAGGGGCTAGCAGAATCGATGTAAATCGCGCGCTCCTTCCTTTCGTTACTCCCGTCTGAGCACGAAACGAATCGGGGCGGGCGCTGAAGTGTGGCTCCCGATCCAGCTGCAGGCTCGGGAGCTCTCCGCTTTAGGGAAGGCTTCTTCAAAGTCGGAATTCCAAAGAGTCTCGGAATGTCGCGTCGTGGTGGTCCAGAGTCCTCCGGTAGTTCTGTGTCCCCAAACGCTTGAAATACAAGACTTAACCGTTTTTCAACAGCACATACCGGTCCCTCTCGCCATCCCCGGTCCTCCTGCCGGCGCCTGGGTAACATAACAGTCCCCCTTATTGACACGCGCGGATCGTCTGCATATACCACGCATCAATCGTTATAGGCTCGGGTGCAATGGCAGCAGGCAGACCAGCATTTCTGCTTTTCGTCGCGAGCGTACTGGCGTCCACGGCTCGCGGGCCCGCCGGACAATCTCGCCCGGAAGCGCGCATATTCAAAAACGTTGAGTTGGTGCAAATCTCCGTTATCGTTTTTGACGACAAAGGGACGGTCGCGACCAACCTAGGCAGGAACGACTTCCACGTACTGGATAATGGGGTGGAACAAGAACTCCTGTACTGCGAACAAGAGCGGGAATCAGTTTCTTTCGTGATTCTTGCGGACGTGAGCTCCAGCATGACGAAAAAGATTCCTTTCGTCCAAGAAGCGACACTTTCTCTTCTTGACCCAAACCTGCAGCAAGATCAGTACCGGGACGAGTACTCCGTGTTTGGTATCGAAACCCACGTGAAACGTCTCCTGCCTTTCACACGCGATCAACAGGATCTTGAACGCAGAGTTCCAGCTCTTTTGACGCCCACCAATGGGAGCACTGCGCTGTTTGACGGGATCTATATGGGAGTGGCAGCCGCGCAGCGGGAGGCTGGGAATAGCCGTCGTGCCATGATCATTATCTCGGACGGCGGTGACAACCATAGCCGGTATAACCTGCATGAGACGAGGTCTCTCCTTGAGGAGGCCGATCTGCCCGTCTTCGCCGTAATGGCAGGACCATCCTTCGAACTGTCGAACATTTTCTCGGTCCCGGAAGAAAAGCCCAGGCGATCCTCTGGGCCGGGCGGAACTTCAGCATCTCCCCCTTCTCGCTTTCCCCTTTCCGGCTCCACGGACGACTTTATCGGTTCTGCGGAGCGGCGGGGGCCCCACAACCTGAAATCCTTGACGGAGGTGACCGGGGGTGGAGTCTTTACCGCTAACAACTTGGAGGATCTTCCGCGTATTGTTCGCACCATCGGACGTGCTGTCCGTTATCGATACGTTCTCACCTACAAGCCAACAAGCGGCGCCGCTGGCAGCACGACGACAGCGGGCGGCCTCAAATGGCATAAGATCCACCTCGAACTGCGCCCCAAGGACAAGTTTGCAGGATATGCAATTCCCTACTACAAGCGCGGATACAATCGATTGGACTGAAAGTTAAGGCATCTGGCTGTCTCTGAGCTGCCCCCTCCCTGTCAGTTTTAGCAGTTCCAATCTTTCCCGCGACGCGATACTCTTCGACACCATAGAGGCGTCTTCACATGGAGCAAGTCACGCTTCCCGCTCTCGCCGAAGACGCCACGTCCACTCAGTACTACGGAGCGTACGAATGGGCTTCATCGTGGTGTTGGCTGCAATAAGCCTGCTTCTCTTTGTCTGCGTCTCGAATACGGTGTTTAGTTTGCTCGAGCGCAGAAACACAAAGCGTCAGCCGTCCGGACTGCAAACGAAAGAGTAGGGGAATTGCTCCCCTTTCCAGTGTCTCACGCCCAGTGTGGAGACATCGCGGCTACCGAGCGGCATTGAAAAGTACTGGAGCTATTACATTGACTCGCAAAGTTCTCGCAGCAGGATTCCTCACACTCGTATTTTGTTTCGGCGCTACCGTCACTTCCGCTCAACGTCAGCCGGAAACCTTCTTCAAGAATCGGGTGGGCTTGACGGACAGCGACATTCAGAAGATGGACCAGGGTCAAGTCGTGACCAAAGTCCTCGAGTCCGGTGACCCTAAGTACGGCATCCTCGTGTTCGGCGGGGTTTACATCAATACCACGATCGAGAAGTTCGCCGCGTCCTACCGCGACGTCAAGGCGCTCCTTGAGGATAAGGTCTATCTCGACGTACAAGAGTTCAACGAGGTCGGCACGCCGCCTAAACTTTCCGATTTTGACCGTCTCTCGCTCGGTCGCAAGGATATCGACGCCCTCGAAAAGTGCAAGCCCAACGACTGCGATCTCCAGGTCTTCAACATCCTGGCCTTCCAGAAACAAATCAACTGGCACGCAAGCGATAAATACGACCAGGTTAATAAGCTGTTCCGCCAACGTGTCTACGACGGCGTGAACAAATACGCTGCGGGCGGTCTGAAGTCGTTTGGAAGCTACACCGATCGCGATAAACCGTTTAATCTCTATCAGCAGATGAAGTCGATGCTGGACACTTCCTACTATCTTCCCCAGGCCAAGTCCGGCGGTATCTACGAACACGTTCTGGACTATCCCGAAGGAAAAGTCCCCGGTGCCATGGATTTCTTTTACTGGGAGGACATTGATTTTGGGCAGGGCCCCACGATCCGGGTGAATCGAGTGTCGATGTTCCCGAAAGGTGTAGGCGTCATTAAATACGTTGTTACGAATGAGCAGCTGTACGCCAGCCGTTATATCCGCATAGCTTTACAAGTGTTCTACTGTGTCCCCGACACTCAGAATCCCAGCAAGCCAGGGTTTTACCTGATCGAAATGAATGATTCTAGACTTCCTGACTTTGGCGGTCTTAAACTCGGCATTGTCAAAAAAATCGCGACCGGCAAAGGTGTCGAATCAACGCAAGACATCTTGAATCTTTACCACAAGCGGCTTAGCGGAAAGTAGGGTATCGCTGACCGTTCGGCCACGCGCGCCGCGAAAGGGGGATGTATCCGCGCACCTCGACGATGCCTGATATGCAAAAATGCAGCTCGCGGAAAACAAACGGCACTCGCTTGATCAACATCGACCCGAATGTACACAGGTCATTAACTCGGCGGAACAAATGACTGATCCTCGCCCGCTAGCAACATCTTCCGGCTCTTGCGCCAATTGCAGCCCATTGAGAGTAAAGGAAGACGATCCCGAATGACTACTCATCGCAACTCAAGAACAGGCTCCCAGAATTTCCCCGAGGAAATCCCATCGAGTCAACTCGGTTCTACCACTAGCAACTCCGAAACTTGCGCGCCGGACAGCGGTCCCTCCCGCCGCGGATTCCTGCGTATGACTATGGGTGGGACTTTGGCCAGCCTGGTTACAGCAGCTGGGATGGATTTCGCTGCCCCGCGTTCCACTTTGGCACAGAGCAAACTCACTCCTGATGCTGCTCTGCAAGAACTGATGGAGGGCAATCGACGCTTCGCGGCGAACCGTCCGGCCGCGCACGAACAGGATCTTGCCATCCTCAAACAGAACACCACCGAAAAGCAGGAACCATTCGCGGCAGTTCTGTCTTGCGCTGATTCCCGGGTCCCTGTCGAATTGGTTTTCGATCAGAGTCTCGGCCACATCTTTGTTACCCGGGTAGCCGGCAATGTCGTCATTCCGGAGATTATTGCTAGTCTGGAATACGGCGCGCTGGTGTTAGGCACAAAAGTGATCCTTGTGATCGGACACGGTAACTGCGGCGCGGTTAAGGCCACCATTCAAGGGAAGGAAGTTCCCGGACAGATCAGCGCTCTTTTCCAACATATTCAGCCCGCTGTGGACTTAGCGGGGCCAAACCTTGAAGCGGCAACCAAGGCAAATGCCAAGATTCAAGCAGCTCTTCTGCGGCAAGCCTCTACTGTCATCTCGGGTTTACTGAAAGAAGGCAAGCTGAAGGTTTTAGCCGTATACTACGACGTCGCGAGCGGCGCTGTGGCCCTTTTGGAGTAGCGAACACCTATCCACTCGAATGCAGGAAGCGTTCGCTTTCTGAATTGCTGTATCAGGTTTGGAATGCGGGATCAGCCTGTAACGATCCGGTTCTTTATCGCAAATCGAACAAGATCTGCCGTGCTCTTCAGCCTCAGTTCACCCATGATCTGATATTTGTGGAACGCCACAGTCCGCGGAGTCACGTGGAGCACGTCTGCGGCCTCTTTCAAGGATTTCCCTTCGGCCAGGAGCTGCGTTACTTCGCGCTGACGAGGGGTCAACACTTTACTTCGATCCTTGGGCCGCGGGTCCCGAATGAAGGATTCCCGCATTCCCCGCGCGATTTTTGGGGTCACATAGGATTTGCCACGCAGCACTTCCTGGATCGCATGGAAAAGTTCTGTCGCCGGCGACGTCTTTAGCAGGTATCCAGAGGCTCCCGCACGCATCGCTTCGGCGGCAAGGTCGGGATCTTCGTTCATCGTGAGGCATATCAGCTTGATTTCTGGCATTTTCACTTTCAGCTGTCGCATGGCATCCAGGCCGTTGAGCAGCGGCATGGCAATGTCCACAAGCACTGCGTCCGGCTTAAGCGAAGCCGCCAGTTCCACCAGGGCTCTCCCGTCGGATACCGCCCCAACAACCTCACAGCTCGGCTCCAGCAGGTTTCGAATGGCCTCCACAATCAGCGTGTGATCATCCGCCAGCATGATACGCGGGACTTTCATGGCTTTCTCCGTGACTCGTGTCCGATTGCTGGTACAGTTCGCCTTCCGCGATGTTAAGCCTTCCGAGCTTTGCTTTCGAGAATTACCACAATCCCTCGCTCTTAGGTCGCGGCAGTCTGAAATGGCTCGCCCGTCCGGGTCCGCTTTGACTCCATACCTGCTATTCCTTCTCTAAGTTGCTTTAATTCTCCATCTGGGATTCGAAGATCCACATATCCGCAGTCCAGGCACACGGGTGCTCTAACGACCATATAGACGGGTGGATTTAACGTCACGCCTTCTAATCCGGAGAAACTTAGGGCCAGCTCTGCGTTGAAGACACTCTGACACTCCGACCCACATGAGAGGCACGCCATAATCCCTCCAACACTCGACTCTTAATCGCTGCTGGGCAGTGACAAGCGATACGCTTATTTAAGTTTGCCTATCATAGGCTCCGGTCGCCCGAGAGGCAAGAAATCTTTTTCCCGTTCGAGTTCTGGTACTGTCCCCCCTCGTCGCTTCCAGCCTTTGCCGAATTGCTGGATCCATCCCTCAAGAATGTTACGAGGTGCCAAATTCCTCCTGTGGTGTTCTACGATCTCGCCGCGCTCCACTCTATTACTTGGTTAAAACGATGATGAATGATGTCTCGCACAGATTTTCGGCCAACCTCTCAGTTTCACTGGACGTAGAGTCATCAACCCAGCTAGGATCAAACTTATGCAGAGGGGATCATCCGGCGTACCGCTTATTTTGGTGATGCTTCTGATTGTACCGGCTCTCGCTCTATCCCAGGCCGCGCAGGAGACTCGAACACTTATCGTGAATGGCCAGTCTGGACAAGTGACCGTTGTTCAGGTGAACGGTCGCTCGTACGTGGACCTCGAAGCGCTTGCTCGAGTCGCGAATGGCTCACTCGGATTTAAGGGAAACCAGATCACCTTAACGCTTCCTGGCTCCGGAACTCCGCCCCCGGTACCGGCCCCCACTGCCGCAAATACCGCGCCACAGACTCCCGGGCTGTCCAGAGGTTTTCTCAGGGCAGCTATCGAAGCAATGTCGCTCGTCAGGGAATGGCATAGCGCTCTTGCCAACGCCATTCTGAACGGATTTCCGTTGGCTGACAGTTGGCTGGCTGGTTATCGCGCCCAAGCTGCGACAGCCCTCCGATTGGCCTCTGTGGCTGTTTCAACCGATTCCGATCGCAGCGCCTTTCCGTTGCTTACAAATGGGTTTAACATGATGACCAAGTTGAGCAATCAATACGTTTCCCAACGTCAATCCCTGTCCTACATTTCCCCCGATGCTCTGCAGAATGACCCATTGGACCAGCAACTCTTGAACTGCGGGCACTCACTGGCCGCCATGGTCGCTAGTGGTCAGTTTCAAGACGATGGCACGTGCCAATAAGCCTCACGGACGTCCTGTAAACTACACCCCGGCCCTTTGAGCGGCGACCTCGCAGTAAGGCGCGATTTCCGTCTTTCGGAATTCCTATCTGCTTTCGTCCCTTGATTGGATATTGCGATCGGGTTTTCCAACATCGCCATGCACTCCAGTCCCGAGAAAGAGCGACAACAACTTTTGTTCTCCAATCATCCGACCTAGCTCTCTGAACGCGAAGAAGGGTATCAACATTACGAACGCAAGCACGCTCATGGATATGGTGCTCCTCAGAGTCCCGCCACCAATTCCTGCAAAACTCTCACTTGCCGACTTGCCGCCAGCGATTCCTACGATCATTCTCTCCGCGAGGTGAAAGCCCATCAACAAGACCGAGAATACCAGGCACTTATGCAAGACGGGATACACCAGCGGCTTATCCTTAAACCGAGTCCCCAGTTGGAAATAATCACCGACCAATATGACCTTAGCCAGCACTAAGGCATTAATGATCGCAAAGCCGTGCTCCGTATAATCCAAGCCGTGCTTCGCCCGGATGATGCTTTCGTGGATGGATAGCGCGGCAAATACAATCCAGAGATAGAGAAAGATAATCAAAAACTTCCTGAATTCAGTTGATGCTTTTTCTTTCAGGTTATGCACGCGGTGACTTTTCGCATCGTTTTCATCCATCTCAGGAACTCCCTCTGGTCGCTGCGGATTATGGCACATTGGCAAGTTCGTGGCCTTCTCTCGACATCTGTTAATAATGACAGTAGGTTTCACAAACGTCTCGCCTTACGCTCCAATCGGCCTTATTGTATGAATGCTGCTCCGCATCCCCAACCCCGGCCCTTTGCGGTAAGAACCGCGCTTGTTGTTGACGCCAATCCGGAGGTCGAGGCTGTTCTTACGAGCGTGCTTAACCCCGACTCCTGGAGTATCCGGCACGTTTCAGACAACGTAACGACTCTCGCGCTGGCCCAGGCGGTACCCTGCGACCTCATCCTCACGAGTCAGAAAACATCGGGCAAAGAAGACGTTGAGTTACTCCGAATGCTCCGTCGCGTTCGGCCCCATACCCGGCTTATCATCCTCACGGACGATACCACCCCGGCAGACGTCATTGCCTCCATGCGTGAGCGTGCCTTCAGCTATTTTTCCAAGCCCTTCTCGTTCGAATCGCTCGCCGCGATGATTCGCTCCGCCGCGGAAGGCCCCTGTTGGGATGAAGGCATCGAAGTACTTTCTGCTACGCCGTCCTGGATCCGTCTTGCTGCCAGTTGCGATCTCCGCACCGCAGAACGCTTGGTCCAGTTCATCAATGAGATCGCCGATTTCCCCGACGAAGAACGCCATCGTGTAGCGACGGCGTTCCGCGAGATCCTCCTAAATGCCATCGAGCATGGTGCGCGGTTCAATCCCAATGAGTTTGTTGAGATTTCTTACGTTCGCGCACGTCACATGGTAATGTGCCGCGTCAAAGACCCCGGTGAAGGTTTCTCTCTGGACCAAATCCGTCATTCCGCCCTCACCAATCCTCCCGACGACCCCATTCGCCATGCCACCTACCGCGAAACTCAAGGGTTGCGTCCTGGAGGATATGGCGTCCTGCTTGCCCGCGAGCTGGTCGACGAGCTGATCTACAACGAAAAGGGCAATGACGTCATGCTCATCAAGTACCTCGATATCCCAGCTGGCGGGAGACTCGTGCAGGGCGAAGTTCCACACGGATGATGACACTGCCCTTTCCCTGATAGGCAAACCCGGCTTCCGCCTGGCTTTGGAACATACGCACCCACCCCACCTGTCAGTTTTACTAGTAGGACGGGGGACCTCCCCTGATTTAAGCTTTTGGTTCTCGAATCTGTACATTAATGTCATCATAAATTTTGGTACGATGGGACCCATCCGCAGGACACATTCGCTGGTGTTGGCTGCGAATTCGATTAAAAGAAAGGTTTGTCCAATGAAAAAGAAGATCGCTGCGCTAGCACTCGTTTTGGCAGTAGCTTCACCGTTGTTCGCCCAAAAGAAAGAGGAGGAACGACTGGCAAATTCGGCCGCGGTGCTGAGGGAACTCCTATCCGGAGATAAGGGTCTGCCCAAGAACATCCTTGATCAAGCCATTTGCGTGCTGATCTTTCCCAGCGTTAAGAAAGTTGCCATTGGCATCGGTGGAAGTTACGGCCGTGGCGCGCTAGTCTGCCGCAAGGATATGAAGGGCGCATGGGGTGCCCCCGCGATGTATTCGCTTGACCAGGGAAGCATCGGCGTACAACTTGGTTCTACCGCGACCGATTTTGTGCTCGTCATCATGGACAAAAAAGGCGCCGATCAGATCCTCTCTGGCAAAACGAAACTCGGCTCTAACGCCGCCGCCGCCGCTGGTCCAACTGGGGCCCAGGCAACTTCTTATAATGCCGAGTCTATGAATGTGGACGTTTTGACTTATTCGCGGTCCAAGGGACTCTTTGCTGGAGTCTCACTCGAAGGCGCGACGATGGACACGGACAAAGATGCCAACAAGTCTCTCTACGGCAAGGAAATGGGTGCGGTCGAAATTGCTGAGGGCACTCAGCCAGTCCCTCCCGCGGCAAAACCCCTGGTGGATTTGCTGGATAATACTTCTCCATCACGCAAGTAGCCCGTAGAGACTCTTTGGAACTCAATGAGATGGAGCGCCGGTGCGAGGTTCCGGCGCTCCCAGTCTCACACTTCCGCGTACGCTAGGAGCGCTCAGCCGGAAATCACCGTACACTGCAATGCTCCTGAACTGGCAGAACTGACAGTTTCCAACCCGCAGGCCAAGTTGTACCTAAATAGAGCGCCGCTATTCCTTCGGAGCCGAGGGCAAGACCATAAGGCTCTCAGACTGACTGTAGCGGAGAAATTCGGGACCCGGCACTCCCTCACGTTTACCTGATCTCGGAGAGCGGAAACTTATGTTCAGGAAACCGTACTTCATAGCTCCTGTAGCACTGATTCTATTGGCGTGTCTTATCGCAGCGCCTCTTTACTCGCGTCCCCCCAAGACTCCGCAATATGTGCCAGCGGACATTTCAACTGCAAGCGACATCGCCTATCCGGTCGATACCCTGGCTGCTGGAGCAGTCACCCTTCTCTTGAATCTCGATGACACCGCGCATTTACAAAACGTCACGGTCCTGCGCGATTTTCAACCGTTGACCAGTTCCGTGCAGAATGCCGTTCAAAACTGGACCTTCACTCCCGCTTCTCTGAATGGCCAGCCAGTCTCGTCCAATCTTTCGGTAACTGCGATCTTCAATATTTTCAATCCGGCAGGTGGCGCGGCTTACCAAAGCCTGGTTCTGGCCCCTCCACAGACTCCGGTCCCAGACGCCTCTCAATATATTCCCCCTCAGATCATCATGGCGTCCTTTGCGAACTATCCGCAAAGCAGCGTGTCCAAGGGGACTGTGGTTCTGGACGTCACTGTGGGCAAGGGCGGTCAGCCGAGAAAAATTCATGTCATTCAAGGCGTGCAGACTCTCACTCAGCAGGCCGTAAACGCTGTAAAAACTTGGAGCTTCAATCCCGCGACGATTCAGGGACAGCCCATCCCATCGCAAATCATCATTGCCTTCATTTTTCAACGTAATATGGGTTGATCCTCAACACCTTTAGTTGGGTCTTCCGATCCAAAAGTATTGCCACCCTACGGACACGTTTTGGAAGTCGCCTCCCACCCGGATTACAGCTCCGCGACTGTAGCTGACTTTCAGGGACTGATGCTTACTTAAGGGAAGCGAAGCCGTCCCTCCGATGCGTGAATTCGCCTGGATGGAATCTGGTGAGGGTATCCCGTTCACGCTTCTGTTTCCGCCGTACCAGTAATTACCGTCTATTGAAAACCAGAGACGGGGTTTCACGTCGTAGCTGAGATGCATTTCCAGGGACCCCATCGGCCCCTGTGATAACGTGTTGGTTCCTGGAGTAAATTGGTTGTGGGAGAAGAACTCCTCATTGGTGGTGAAGAACCACACTCCTCCATACCCATCCAAGACCCAGTGTCCCCAGCGCCGCGATAGCCCAATCTCCGGCTTAAAAGCCCAGCGGTTCGCTCCAGGAGTGACCAGCTTGGTTGGATCGTACTGGCCCGTCGGTGCGACCACCTTGAGGCTAACCCCCACCAGTAGCTTCTGATGCCACGATGCAAATTCTTTTAAGGACATCGCCGGCCCGCCTCTGAGGTTGACCGAGAGCCGATAAACAGTGTCCATTAGGCCTGAGCGATAAATCTTCTCTTGAGTTCCCCCCACATTGCCTTGGAAGTTTCCGACCGCATACGGCAGCGAGGCAGTAAAGTTCGCGGACCGTCCGAAAAAGCTAAACCCGTGGTAATAGCTGAACGAAGGCACACTGAGTTTTCCAGTGGAATTCGTGATAGGAAGCGAGGGATCGAAAAAAATGCTGCCATCATTGAAGGAATACGTCAGGATGATCGCATTCCAATGGATTGGCGTGATGACATACGCCCTCGGAGAGAGATCCTGCCCAGAACACGCGCTGGCGAGGCATAAGCTGCACAATACGCCTATGCCCCGCCATACCACCGATAAGGGGATCATTGCCGAATTGGAAATGACGAGTCTCCGTGCGACTCCATGCAGAATTCCGATCGCACTCAGTTCCGGGGTTGTCTTTCTTGACCCCCTACTTTAGTTCACGCCAGCCGTCCCTTTCCAATCGATAACGTCCACCAGATTCCATGCATTCTGATTGAGCTGGATTTGCAGCTGCCCCTGCTTATCGATAGCCAGCTGCGCTGCCGGATACAAGACGCCAGTGCTCTTGCTCTTGTCCGTTTCGTTTAAATCGAACTCCCCTCCCGTCAAGTCAAAGCTCTGGGACGACGAGTCTGTCCAAGCTTCACCGAAGGTGATCGGACGGTTCGTGACGAAACGGATTTTTCGTCCCGTCGGAGTTGGAATCAGCCGGACAAAGCTGAGGTCATAGCCGAGTGTGCCCGTGATCGATATATGCCCCACGGCTCTCATTTTGTTCAAGGCTTTTACCAATCCCTGATTCTGACCTTTGCTGAAGGCCTGTACCAACACCTGCCGGTCCTCCGGCGTCGAATACTCATAAATGATCACGCTAATGCCAATGACCTGTCCCATCTGAGTACCGGTACCCATGGCGCTTGCTTCAATGGTTTCTGGCTTAACCCTGCCCTGAGAAAAACTGGGTATGGCTCCTACAATCAGCACACCGGAAATCAACAAACTCACCAGAGCCCGCTTGTGAAGCTTAATAGGCGTGTTTTTTACTGTCTGCATTTCATTATCCTTTCCTGCAAATGGAGGGAGAAACGCGAGGAGTCTAACCCAGTGCGGATTTCGAGGTTAACTGTCAAAAGTGCCAGTGCTCTTTTTTCGCTTCTAGCCCTCCCTTTCGCCTAGCTCGTTGATTTCCGCTAAGCTTCTACTCAGAAACTGCTTCCCGCTCAGGACGGCTTCGATGCCTTGCAAAAGTGCCGCTCCAGCATCGGACTTAAGCACGTAGCCGGCTCCTCCAGCGCAGAAGGCCGCTCTCGCCACGTCAGGATCAGGGCTAGCACTTAAGAAAAGGATTTTAGCTCGGGGAACAAGTTTCCGGATTCTTCGAGCCGCTTCGATTCCGCTCAACTTTGGCAGGCTGACATCCAGTAGGATCAAGTCCGGTTGAAGCTCTTCCGCTTTCTGAATGGCTTCCACGCCATCCCCCGCCATCCCAATAATCCTAAAGTTGGATCTTTCCCTTATTTGTGCGATGACCTCGCGCTGCCAAGGCTCGAAATCATCTACTACCAGAACTCTTACCAACGGCACCTTCATTCCCTCTGCCTCCTTACATCCCATGACTCCCAGACACCCCCCCTGGTACCAAATTAAGCGCTTATACCGATCATGACAGGCGACCACGAGTGGCGTCGTTGCGCGGGCGCAAGTGCGCTCTTGCTTAAGCGTTATGCAGAATTCGGAATGAACGCCTAACGGTGAATGAGAGCCGGAGAAAGGTTGGACTACTCGCGACTGAGGACGACGAAAATCATGGCTACAAATCGGCATCCCTTTAAAATGAGGGCTGCTGATCCTCCAAACCTGCATCCCTCGCGTCCGACAAATCTTCGATACTCGCAAGACTCGTACTGGTGAATTGCTTGCCCTGGAGCACGGCTGCCATGCCTGCCAAAAGATCTGTCGCGGCATCCGACTTCAATACGTACCCGGATCCCCCGGCGCCGAATGCCGCTCGCACCACGTCCTCATCGGCATTCACAGTTAAGAATAGTATCTTCGACTTGGGCGATCGTTTCTGAATCTGGCGCGCCGCCTCGATCCCGTCCAGCTTGGGGAGACAAATATCCAATAAAATCAAATCGGGTTGAAGTTCTTCCGCTTTCTGCACCGCCGCCAATCCATCCGTCGCAAAGCCCACAATACATAGGTCGGCTTGTTCCTGCAATCGCGCGATGAGGAAGCCCTTCCACAGCTCAAAATCATCGACGATGAGGACGCGGACGAATGGCATCCGCCATCCCTTCGAAGATCCAAAACTCATTATTCTTAGCATCGCTTTACCTAACTCAGACTGATCTCACAACTTGTCAGCCTCGCATGCGCAGCTGATTTCGTCGTTGCCCGTCGGCAACTTCGAAGTTGCCCTGGAGCAATCGCAAGAGCATTGGATGGAGATGGATCGCTGAGGAGGAATTCAGACTACATTCAGGAGCAGTCGTTCTGGAGACCGGAGCACGATTTTGCCCCGGCGCTTTACCACCGCGCGGTTTCTTTGCCACTCGCTCAACAAGCGGCTCGCGGTGAACGGCGTGATGTTCGCCGCGCTGGCCAAATCCTCATTGGTGACATCAAATTCAACACCACCCGCAACTTTTTGGCCGATAACTCCTGCCAGGCAAACCAGCACTTGCGCGAGTCTTTGCCGCGCCGTCTGGCAAGTTAGAGCCACATGATCCGCAAGGTACCACGCTAGATAGTCTGACGCGAGTAAGAGGGCATTCTCCATCAATCTGGGGAACTGGGCGGCAAGACGGCGGATTGTGACGCGATCCCACTCCAATACTGTGCTGTCCTTCACCGCCTCGCAGCTGAGGAGATAAGGACACGTTCTGGTAAAAAGGGCTGCACCACCGATGATCTCTCCCGGCGTGAGCCACAACAGCAGAATCTTCTGGCCCTCCGGCGTCAGGAAGAAATATCTCGCGCGGCCGGCAGTGAGCAGGGAGAGATTATCGGCAGGGTTCCCCTGATTGGTGATTACGGAACTGGCCAGGAATCGCCGCTCTGTCGCAGCCGCCCGGACAGTCTCAAGTTCACGGGGCGCCAACCCATCAAAAAATCTCGGTTTCAAGGCCGCGGGTACGGTCGCTATTCCAGAGGCAGGCATTATTGGACCTCCCTAAAAGAATCCTGGCTTTCGGAGGCCTCGAAGTCTATCCGCTAAGGCGAAGAACCCCGAACACCTCAACAGCAGACCACATCTTGCGCTCCATTTTACAGAGTATCTCTAGCGAGTTCCTGAGAATCCGCACACTGGCAGAACTAACAGGCTCCGTGGATTTCTAGATGTCCTCGCAACTCGACGACGCCCCAATCTGGGGTCCCCTGTTCCTTTTGACAGTTACCGTGGCTTATCTAGGTGCTCAAGAATGCAGCGACGGTTGAGAGGATCAGTTCTCAACTGAACGAGAATCCATATTGAATGGAGGTGGCGCGTGAAAAACAGGCCTTTTCCAGTAATGGTATGTAGTTGGATTTTGATTGGGTTCTTCCTAATGGCTGGCCACATCGTGGCCAACGACAAGAAAGGCAAGAGTTCGTTTTGCTCGAATCCACATCCAGAGCAACTCTGTTCCGCGGCCAACACGTGTGGATCGAGCAGTTCTCCATGCCTTCTAGAGGTCAAACGCACCGGGGGAGGTAGCGAAGCGTCCGTAACCCCCAACATCCCCGGCTTCCCGAAAGACTCGCCGATCTGCATCAAGTCAGGTACCACCGTGACGTGGCAAGGAGCGGGCAAGAACACCGGCTTTATGGTCGATTTTGCCGCCTCATCACCCTTCGATCCTTCAGGAACGATCTCGGGCGGTTCTGACCGTCCCATCACCGTCACCGCAAGGAAGGCCGGATGCTTCAAATACAGTCTTGGCGCATGCACGCCCGGGACGATCTATGGCATGTGCGGAAATTCCGACTTCGAATTGATCGTGACAGGCGGCCAATAGACCTTGTACGGCAAACCTTGGTGGGACCATCTGTATGCAGAACCAATGGTTGTCTGAATGTCTGCAGGGTGACGCAATTCTTGCCGCCCCGTCAGAATCAAACCGAACGCCCGGAGGAGTGTCAAACACGGTCGAGGAAGTGTATGTCAAACAATGCGACCGCTCTTGGTGGCTGTTCGCGTCGGGACTACTCCGCTAATCACGGGAACCACCCCTGGGCCTTCAGCAACTCTTGGAACCGAGGCTCCGCGCGCAGTGAGTCAAAGCGGCTGTCCACGTTCAACCAGATCAGCGAGGCGTCATTCTGATCGCGGGCGTGCTCAAGCGCGTCCAAAGCGTTTTCTTTCTCTCCGAGCCCGGCACAGATTGTCGCCTTCGACGTTTGGCCTGCGTAGTTGCCCTCTATTGCCATCGCATTCAGTTCTGCCAGCATTTTGCGCGCATCCGTGCCACTCCCGGCCACGGCGTAAGCATGGCCAAGCAGGCCTTTATAGTTGGCGCCCCGGCCGCCGCTTAACTCCTCTGCCTTGTGGAATTCCGAGATGGCCGAGGCATATTGCTTCTTCCCTTCGTAAGCCAAACCTAAGACGGCGTGCGCCACAGCCGCCGACCGCAAAACGCTGACACTGACTTTGCAGTCCGGTAACCTCACGCCGCGACACTCAACGTGATGACAGCAAGGCTGATTAGCGAAGCCTCCGTCATGGTGCCTCTTCTGGGCAAGAGCTTTGACGAATCCAAAATCTTATCTGATCCGAATCTCTCTCGTATACTTCGTTCCGCCCTCGTGGCTTTCGCGCACGCAATCGGCCTCGCAGAACCGAATCGAGATCGAATATGTAGCTGATCATCGCGCAGATCATTGGCCAGAAACGAAGTTTTAGGAAATCAAGCGAAACGTTGGCGACCTTGCAGACATCTAGCGGGCGTTCAGTAACCGATGCTCGCACAGCATCGGCCGAAGAGGCAGTATTCCGCGTCTTTAGCGCTGGCAATTAATTCACCAGCGCGTTCTAAAGCGTGGAAACATCTCCCATGTCGCAAATAGCTTTCAGTCGACAAAATCTATGATCGTGCCCTCGTGCCGATAAAGGAAGCCGGCAAAATGCCCGAAGTTGGGTGACGCTACGTTGTTGTAGACCGCATTGAAATTTCCATGATTGGTGACGTTGAGCGTGTAGACTCCGAGCCGGATGTGGTGCGCCTTGCCGTTTTTGCCTTTCAGGAAGGGCATGCGAAATTCACGATACAGCTTAAGGTCGAGCGAGAAATATTCCGCGAAGCGCTGGCCGTTGGGAGTCCCTACATATTCCTGTGGAACATCAATGGCGGAATATGGATAGCCCGAATGAACATCTACAAGCGAACTGAAGGTGAGCTTCCAGGGCAAAGCGAAAATTCCCCAGGCAATAAACCGATTCGGAACATCCGAAGGGAGAATCCCATAGACATCCGGGCGAATCACCGGTGCGGCAAACGGAATGTATACATTCGAGAGACTGTTCAGGTCACCGCGCGAACGGCTCCAGATATAGGAGACGTTCACCTGATCGCGTTCTCGAAAGTTGTAACGCATGGTAGCTTCCATTTCGCGGTAGTGAGACGAGCCTGTGTTTGTGAGCCCGATGAAAGACGCGCCGCCGGTGGCCGACGTGAACGGATCCACGGCGAAGAGATACGTGGTATGACTGTCGATGTAGCCGACATGTAGCCGCAAGTTTTTGCGCAACTCGCGATCGACGCCGGCGTTCCAGGTAAAATTTCGCGGGGTCGTGCCCGGCTGGCTAGGCAGGACAGGCGTGAAAAGAGGATTCAGACCGCCCACATATGCGTTCGTGTAGCTGACCGAAGGACCGATGGGCGTGCCTATAGGGTCGAATTCGGTGATGGTGCGGGTGGGATTCGCGGCGAAATTCGCAGCGAGCAGCGGCAGTACTCCATAAAACAGCCCGGCTCCGGCCCGGATGATCGTCCTGCCTTCTTCTCCCGGTGAATACGCCAAACCTGCTCGCGGAGCAAAAGCGGCGGACCAGCCCGAAGTTTCCGTAGACAATCGCGCACCCAGGTCTAGGCTCAAGTGAGAATCCAGCACCCAGTGATCCTGAACGAAGCCAGCGAAGAAGCTATCCGAGGGAGTCTGAGAGGGGGCGGCAGCAAAACTGATGCCTTCCGCCAAAGAGTTGTCCTGGCGAAGGATTTGAATGGGGTGCGATCCCGTGATTCCAAAAAAAGAGCGCCAGTCGATGTCCGCGCCAACGCGAATTTCGTGTTCGCCATGCCAATGTCGCTTGGAGAATTGATAGGAAGGAACGGCCTGAAACTCCTTGCCTCTCCGCGACCACTGATTGAAGTAGTTACCACCCCACCCTTCGGGCGTGATCAGCATATCCGCGCTTCCTTGTCCATGCGCATTGCCGTCAAAGCGCGTGTACTGCGCCACAAGGGATAAAATGGATCCCGAATCGAATTGATATCTGTCAGAAAGGCCGACGGCCACCCCACTCTGGTTCAGATCGTTGGAAGCGGGCTGAGGAACTAGGGCGCTAATGTCCACATGCTGCTGGCGAAGGGGAAACGCATTAACCGTCAGAGTGAGCAGGTGGTTCGGCGCAAGAATTGCTTCGATGGTAGTGAATGAATTGAAACCCTGCCGCTTGCTGATGTCGTGCGGCCATGGAAGCCCTTCGACCGTGGTCTTTTTCATGTCGTACTGAAAAACCTCCGATAGAAGAAGCTTATGACGGACGACGGGAACGTTTAAAGAAACACTGGGGACGGCTGCGGCAAGGCCTACCATCTGGCCATTTTTCCCAAGAATAGAAATACCCACATTGGTGAGCCGGAATCCCCAGCGATCTTCCGGCAGTTTCGTTTGTATGGTCGTTAATCCGCCGGAAAAACTCCCCAATCCGGCGTCGTACGGCGTTTTATAAACCGCGAGGGATTCGACCGCATCGGTGGGAATAGAAATCCCAAAACTTCCTGTGACCGGATCGCTGGTGCGCGCGGAATTAACGAGCAGAAGACTCTCATTCTCGTCGGAGCCCTTGAAAACCAGTTTTCGATCAAGCGTTTGAATCACTCCGGGCGTGACGGGTAGAATTTCTTTCACTTTTTCCTGTGCCGTGGGTAGTGTGATCAATTCGGTTTTTGTAACGATATTCGAAGGTGCAGAAGCACTTTCTGTGGTAATCGCCGGGGCAGAATCTCTTACTTCGACTTTTTCGGAAACCGTCTCCAGCTCCACCGTGAAATCCTGAACGAATTGCTGCCTGGGGTTCAGCACGATTGACCTGGTGATTGTTTTGAATCCCGTGGCTTCGACGGAAATGGAGTATGCGCCCGGCTGCAAGCTGCGGAATTCATACCGGCCATTTTCGTCCGTCTGCACACTTCGCGCAGCAAAATCCTGTATATCGCCGGAAAGTTTTACGGTAGCCCCGGCGAGGTTGGCCGCGGAATTGTGAACAGTGGTCACGACGGTGCCGCGGACCGAGGCTGTTTGCTCACCGCTGTTTTTGGGCGACACCCTCTGCGCCAACGCAGGAGCTGTCACAAACAACGATGCGGCAAGAGCGACGAGGAGTAAAAACCGGAGACATGTAGCGCCCCAGTTCAGAACGCTCGCGAATGGACCATCTTCGCAGCAGGAAGGCCGGATCGGGGTTGAGTTCATGTCTCAGCTCAGACGAAGACCTGGGAACGCAGGCCAATGTTCCGAGAAATCTTGGCTGCAATAGGAACGATTGAGAAGTGCCTATTGGTCCCGAAAAGCCGTGTTTTCGGTCCCCCAAGCCCGTTTCCACGGCAGACAATAGACTTTCGATACCTCGCCGCCAATCCCATGCCCATTTGTCGGCCAAGAATCCGAATGCCCTACCGAAGGCACCATGTCGCCTCTAATGAAGTAGATGCAAGACAGACCACATCCGGACCTGAATATGTTGGCCGCAGGGATGGGCTTCAAAAGCCGACCGGACCGCGGAGTCAAAGGCAAGCGCCCTCGAAGCCTTCGAAGGCTAAAAAAAACCCTGGACATAGAGATTGGGATGCAGGTATACGGGCGATGGTTACTATTCTCCTAGGACCGTTCGGGCGGGCTAATTTGTGCGCCCGAAAAAAGGAGGAAAGCCGCCCTCTGGCTGAGCACGGAGGTTCCACTGGGAGGCGTCTACCGGACGGCCTCTATTCGTCGGCGGCTGGTCGCCGGAATCGAACGCCTGGTGGGGCAGCAGGACGTGAATCCCATCGGACCAGTCTCCCTATGCAGTTGGGTATCAGCGGGAATTATCCGGAACCGCGGGAGATTTTGAAAAAAGTATGAATCCATCAAGGCTTCCCAAGAATCTATGTCAACAATAGCAGGGTCCACGCGTCCCTAGACCTGCACTCGGAGGAAGCAGGGGAATGATCACCCGATTCAATGTACCGGCGGCAATCTTGTCACATCTTGCGACAACTGCGTCAGCAAACCTAAAAAGGAGGCTTCATGTTGAAGTCTGCGGAACAGTCTTACCCCACTATTCCCGAACGCCCGTTCCGTCTGGACATTCCCTTGCATCAACTGCTGCAAACTCCCCAGGCAAATACGTTGAGACCGCCGGATCGCGAAATCCGATCGCTGCCGGAGCCTGTTTTCCCGCAACATCCGCACCTTTTGCACGATTTGACAGCGGAGGAAATCCTCGAACATCAACAGGTGGTTGAAAACGGGCAGAGGCACTGGCCCGCTTCGCGGGTTCTCGACACCATGCGAGGTTGGATGTTTCCGTATTTCAAATCTCGCATTTTGCCCGGCGACTTTCAGCCCATCATCGCCTATCTTTTTACAGATTGGAAATGTAATCTCGACTGCCACTATTGCTGGTCGTACGACAACAGCGTGAGAGGCATGACGGAGGATACCGCGCGCCGGGCGATTGACTGGCTCTACTCAACACCCTGCCGCGTACTGGCACCCACCGGGGGAGAACCGCTTTTGCGGCCGGATTTCGTACACAAGGTAATCTATTACGCGGCCAAGAAGGACTTCTGGGTTTATCTTGCCACCAACGCGCGCCTGTTGCGGCCTCCGGTGATCGACCGGCTGGCGGACGCCGGAATCGCCACCATCAACTTTGCCGTGGACGCTATCAACGTCAAGCCCGGTTTGCCGAAAGCCTTCGAAGAGGTGCGTACCCAGTTCGACTACCTGGTCAAGCGCCAGTACCGCTACGGCTACACCGTCTTCTTCAACACCAACATCTGCCGGACAAATATCGAAGATGTGAAACAGATTGTTGAAATTGCCCACGATAACGGCATCTCCATCACCTTTCACGTGAACGAAGCTCCCATGATGGAACAGACGCATTTCCAGCATCTGCACGGGAACGATACCTATATACGGCCTGAGGATTTTCCCATCGTGGATGATCTCCTCGACTGGCTCATCGACAAGCAGCGCCAAGGCTACAAAATGGTTGATTCCATCCCCCGGCTGCAAAAGATGAAGGAATTCATGCGCGGAGCCGGCGAACACTGGGGCTGCCGCGGCGGCCAAAACTGGCTGATTGTCCGCACCGATGGGACATTGGCTCCATGCTTTCCCATGTACAACGCCAAGTATGATTGGGGCACCGTTGAAAATCAGAAATTCGACCTGCATCAACTCAACGAAATGAAGCAGGGTTGCGAACCACACTGTTTTTCCACTCTGGGGTACAACGTGGCCTACTGCTATAGCGTAGCCCGCGTGATGAAGTGGCTCTGGAAACAGGCAAAGCACGGCTTCCAGGGGGTTACCGGTAGTTTTGAGTGAGTTGAAGCCGAACATAGTGGCCGGCAACTGGGGCTCGGCCGTACTTGACAGTGCGAGTACTCTGGCACGCGAATCTCTGGCCGCTCGAATGCTCTTTTTGGCTGACGTGGACCGCGCTGGGCCCCGGAGTCCCCATTGACGTTGACCCAATTCATTACCGGGCTGAAGTCAACACTTCCGGCGCTCGGGCCGGTGGGCCTGTTCCTGTCGGCGTTTCTGGACTCGTCTTTCATTCCGATGCCGCTGGTTACGGATCTGATTGTCATTGAATTCTCCAGCCGCCATCCCTTGCTCATGCCTGTTTATGCTGGCTTAGCAGCACTCGGTTCATTAATAGGGTCCATCTGGATATATCTTCTGGCACGAAGAGGAGGCCAGGCTTACTACGAAAAGAAACGCGGCCGAATGAAGGGGAAAATCCATGCATGGGTGGAACGATACCCTTTGACGTCTGTCCTTCTTCCCGCGATAGCTCCCTTCCCTGTCCCATTCAAGCCTTTTGTCGTGGCCCAAGGCGTTTTTCAAGTGCCTTTTCTGGCGTTTGTGGTGGGCACCTTCGTGGGACGCGGTTGTCTGTTCTTTTTCGAAGGATACCTAGGGGCCCGCTACGGCATGGCAGCGAAGCAGTTTCTGTTACAGCAAAAATGGGCCTCGGCCGCCATCATCCTGGGTTTGGTCATCATCTTCGTTCTGATCGCCCAGCTTTCGAACCACCGCAGAAAGAACCAGCCTCGAACGGACTAAATTCCGGCCACACGGCGCTCAAGTTCGCGTGCGATTTCATTCGGGTCCGTGTCAGGAGAGAACCGGATGGGCGCCCCAATGGTCACGGTTACCTGACCAGGCCGCGCCAGAATGCGGTTGGCCCGCTTGATTTCGAATAGGCCATCTATACGCATAGGCACAATGGGAACATTCAAGCGGTTTGCGAGGAGGCCGATACCGGAGCGAAAAGGAGCCATGCGGCCATCTTCCGTGGTTTGCCCTTCGGGAAAGATCAAAATGTTCCAGCCGCGATCGGCAAGGTCACCGGCAAAGGCGAAAGCTTTGAGGAAACCGGACTGTTTCGGCAAGGGAAAAACATTAAAGAGCGCAAGAGCCAGGAAATAATCAAGGCGCTCACGAAAGCGTTTGAAGATACCCAGTGTTCGAGAAGGGTGGTGCATTTCCGCGAGGCGCTCGCCTCGCATGGCCGTAGCGAGCCGGTTCCGCAGTCGCCATGGCAACGCTGGCAGTACCCATGCAATATCCAAATAGGTCACATGATTGGAAACCACCAGGATGGGACCTTGAAGACCGCGCAGATGTTCACGCCCACAAATGCGCGGCGCAGCCAAAAGATACGTTGCGGGCCAAGCAAGGGAGTAATAAACCGCAAGCCGAATCCAACTGGTCAACCAATGTTGCGGCCAGGAAGGGAAAACGTGCTGTGGACCTGTGCCCGCTGGGTTTTTGAGAAGTTGTCCCAGTTGCCGAACCGTCGCTGCCTCAGAGAACTGTACTTGACTGAGATCGACTTGATAGCGTTCTTCAAGGACGCCCATAAGCTCCACACGGTCGAGCGAAGTCAGCTGGAGATCCGCTTCCAGAGAAGCATCTGCAGCGCCGGAAGCAACAGCGTGCCCTGTGATTTGAGTGATCAGTTCGGCCAGTGGAGACTCTTTCTGCCCCTCCGATGGCCCAGCCAGCTTGGCGCTGGCTATTTCACGAATGCGCAAGAGGAGCGGCTTCTGCGTTGGAGTTCGCGGGAAATCTGGCTCTGGCCATTCGAACCAATGACGAATTTGTTGATACTCCGCGAGCGAGCGGTTGGCATTCGAAACGGCGGCTTGGCCAGCAGCCACTCCACCGTCGAGCAAGAGTGCGGCGCAGGGCTCTGCATTGCCGTCTCTGTCCAGGCCGACCACTACGCAATCTCGCACGCCGGGCTGGCCGCGTAATGCCTTCTCCAGATCCTCCGGGTAGACGTTCATTCCCGCAGGAGTGACGATTACGCTCTTCCGGCGCCCTTTGAAATAGAGACGCCCGTCCTGGCCCACTTCCGCCAAATCTCCCGTTCGAAACCATCCGTCCTGCTCGGCGATCGGCTGCAGTTGGCCCCCGAGACGATAGCTTCGGGCAAGGTTCTCACCCCGAACGAGAATCTCGCCCGTGTCATCGACATGTACTTCCATTCCGGGGAACACCCTTCCCAAGGATCCTTTGCCCGAGCGGAATGGGTGGTTGAGGCTGATCAGCGACGTAGTTTCCGTCATGCCATATCCCTGGATTACGGCATATCCCAACCGATTCCAGAATGTTTCGACCTCCTCCGCTAACGCCGCACCACCCGAGACAATGGCCCAAAATTTCCAGCCGAGCCGACTATGGATTCGTCGGAATCGCCACCAACGATGCAGGAAATGGCGCTTCTCAACCCCTTCAAAGTCCCTGCGAAAGCCGTCAATGCGACCTTCATGTTCCTCCTGACGGAGTATTTCCCGCCTAAGAGCGTCAATCAGCCGAGGAACTGCGACCAGCACGGAGACACGCTCCCGGTGAATGGTATCCCTCAGCTCGGAAGGTTTCAGCGTGTCTGTCAGGACGACCGTCCCTTTCAGAAGCGGCGGAATGAAAAGAGCCAGCATCTGGCCAAAGATGTGGCTCAAAGGGAGAAGATTGAGGAAACGTAAAGGATGGACGAATCGTTCGTAGCGCAGGTACTTCTGGATTTCCCGCTCAAGTGGTTCGATGTTCGCCAGGACATTTCCATGAGAGATCACCACGCCACGTGGCTCTGCGGTTGTCCCCGAGGTAAAAATAATTTGTAGCGCATCCTGGCGGGTCAGTGACAGCACAGGATACGGCGCATCGACGCGTTGACTCGTCGAATCGAACAATGTATCCAAAAGAATTGAGGGAATCGGTGCTGTGCTTTTCGCAAGTACTTTGGAGCGAAATATCAATTTCGCATTGGACTCCCGAACGATTCTCGCTACAAATTCCGTGCTCGCCCCATAGTCTACGGGCACAACGACGGCGCCCCGCAGTAGGCAGCCGAAAAACGCGACGATCCATTCCGGCGAATTCTCTCCCCAAAGTAGTACCGCATCTCCCTTCCCGAGGCCCCGGGCCTCCAACTCCCGGGCCACTCGGTTTGCTTGTCTAGAGACTTGTTCGTACGTCCAGCCCTGGGTGCGGTATCCGCGACGATACCGAACGGCGATTTCCGGCCCGAGCGCCGCATATTCCGAAACGAATTCGATCAGCGATTGCCGCCTCATTCTCGGAATAAACCCCCTTGGGACGTGCGCATTTGCGACTCCGGGACAAATGACCGGAAACGATTATTTCCTTCGATTTGATAAACTTCAAACCTCATGGAGCACCCGAAAAAGACCATCATTATCGGAGCCGGTATCTCCGGCTTAACCTGTGCCTACTACCTGCAACAGTGGAATCTGCCAATGCTGGTACTGGAAGCGTCTGGCCGTCCCGGCGGGCTCATTTCTACTACTTGCAGGGATGGCTTTCTGTTCGAATCGGGTCCGCAGAGTCCTCGGTTTAACGAACTGCTGTGGAAGCTGATCGGAGAACTGAATCTCGAACGGGAATTCATTCCAGGGGACCCAAAGGCAAAGCGCTACATCGTAAAGAACGGTCACCTCTGCAAGGCTCCTTTCTCACTCGGCGGCCTGATCACGACGCGCCTGTTCGGCCTCAGGTCCAAGCTGCGGATTCTAGGCGAGCCGCTGGGATTGTCGCATCCTCCTGCCAAAGAAGAAACTGTCGGCGATTTCATGCTTCGAAAATTCGGGCAGGAGATATTGGATTATCTGGTGGACCCCATTGTCGCAACCGTGTTCTTCGGAGATGCACAGAAGATGGGGATGGAGAGCGCTTTCCCTGCGCTGGTTCGTTGGGAGAGGGAGAGCGGGAGCCTGGCACGCGGAGCGATTGCGGCGCGGAGGCGGTCTTCCAGGGAGCGCGCAATGAGGGGCGCGAATTCGCGCGGCCTGGGGCAGAGAGTGACGGATTCCTTGCCTGCTCTCGGTTCGTTCCGGCAAGGGATGGGGGTCCTGACCGATGCATTGGCGGAGAAGCTTGCGGAGAACATTCTCTTCGGCGCAAAGGTCGTATCCATCATGCAAGCTGCCGGAAATAGTGAGCACCCAGGGTGCTGGATAGTACGGCTCCAGGGAGGCGAAGAATTCGCTGCCGAGAATTTGGTGATGGCAGTTCCCTCCTATGCAGCGGCGCGTTTGTTGGAAAGCTTCGCGCCCCATATCAGCTCTTTGCTGGGTGGGATTCCGCACACCCCGATGGCCGTCGTTTGCGCTGCTTACGATCGCAGTACGATGCGCCACCAGCTAGACGGCTTTGGCTTCATGGTTCCTCGACGAGAGGGCTTGATTACCTTCTGCACGATCTGGAATTCATCCTTATTTGGGGGCCGCGCCCCCGAAGAAAAGGTTTTAATGACCAGCTTTGTGCAAGCCTCAGGGGAGAGCGATCTGTCGGGACTTCCTGACGATGTGCTTGCACGGATGGTTGGGGCTGAGACAGAAAAGATTCTCGGAGCCACAGGCAGACTCGTTGAGCAACAGGTCTGGAAATACCCTCGGGCGCTTCCTCAATACAATCTGGGACACGCAGAAAAAATAGCGGCGATTCGAAATGCGCTGAACGCCTTTCCAAATTTATACCTCGCCGGCAACTATCTCGACGGACGCTCCATTGGCGAGTGCGCGCAAACGGGGTTCCGTGCCGCGGAATCGCTCCGTTCCCATTTCCGGGGATGAGACATACAATCGAGTCGGGAGTATTGGGAGTAGAGCGTTGATTCAGTCGATCGTCTTACTTTCCTCCATCGTGATTCTTGCCCTGCTCCTTGGCAGGCTCTATCAGGTCCTGGGAACACGAAAAGATCAAGAGCGATTCCCACCTCCAGGCAAACTCATTGATCTGGGGACCCACCGGCTGCATCTCGTCGATAGCGGCCAGGGCAGCCAAACCATCGTTTTCGAGGCCGGGCTCATGTCCACTGTGCTCAGTTGGGAGAGTATCGAAAGCGAACTCACAAAGCATTTTCGGGTTATCCGCTATGACCGCGCCGGATTAGGCTGGAGCGACACCGGTCCGCAACCTCGAACGGCTGACCGAATCGTCGACGAACTCCGCACTCTGCTTGAGCGGGCGACGGTGCCGCCGCCGTATCTCTTGGTGGGTCATTCATTCGGCGGAATCACAATGCCCCTCTTCGCAGCACGCTACCCTTCGTTGGTGGCAGGCATGGTTCTCGTTGACCCCGTGGTCGCCGCTGAATGGAACCCGCCCGCAGAGCAGGACCGAAAGCGCATACACGTCGGCTCCAGGGTTTGTAGACGGGCAGCGGTACTTTCGCGGTATGGAGTACTCCGGTTCGTAGCGTTCCTGCTCCGGTTCGGAGCAGGTCAAGTGGGAAACCGCCTGGTGCGTCTGATCAGCAGGGGGGCGCCGGCTGATTCCGCGTCGACCAGCAGCCCGTGGTTCTGGAGCCTCCCCCACAACGAGAGGACCATGGCGTCCATTTTCTGGATCCAGGAGAAATTTTGCATCGCAATCGCCAGTCAGCTGGAAACGTTGCCTGAAAGCGCAGCGAGCGTGAGCGTTCTAGGCTCCTTTTCCGATAAGCCCGTCGTGGTCCTATCCGCAGCCAATACCCCCGCGCAACGACGTCACGAACACATCGCCATCGCCACGAGGCTGCCGCGAGGCCGGCACTTCACCGCCGAAAAAAGTGGTCACTGGATTATGGTCGATCAGCCTGAACTTGTCTTGCAGGCGATCAGGGAAGTCGCTGATTTTGCTCAAGACAAGAATAGGCTGATCGGCCGAAACCAGTCTGCGGTGCTCACCTCGGGGTCTTGAATGGCCAGTCTCGCCAACAGAATGTCACTTTCTACTAATCCTGCGAATGAGATTCCCGCGCCACCTTTGAACTCCCAACAAATCGGTTGTCACCCGTGCCCCTGAAAAAGAAACAGAACCGGTTCCTTGGTCTTGTCTGCCCCTTTTTGCCCCCGCGTGTTTTTTTGGAAGTGTCCATCCATTAGAATGATGGATGGTAGGGGCGGTGGGGATCGAAACGCCGCGCTCGGAGGCTTGTCGGTCGAATTCGTCTAAAAAGATGTTATTCGCGACTCGCTATCCACTGGCGCCCTGCGCGCTGTGGCGAGCCCGCCAGGCCACCAGTTCCAATCGCCTGCAATACGAAGGAGCGCCGGACCGATCACAATACGAACGAGTGTCGCGTCAATCAACACGGCGACCGCCAACGTAAATCCGATCATCTTGACCACTAGGAAATCTCCGAAGGTGAATGCCGCAAATACCACGATCATGATCGCGGCGGCGCTCGTAATCAGGCCTGCGGTTCTAGCCAGACCCTCCGGGATCGCATCCATTTCACTCAGTCCGCTCCTTCTGGCTTCGAGAACGCGTGCGACTAGAAATACCTCGTAATCCATGCTTAATCCGAAGACGATGGCAAAGGCGACGATCGGAACAAGGGGAAACACGCTACCGGTTCCCCCAGGAACTCCCAGGAAGCTGCTTCCGTGTCCATCTTGGATAACGAAAACCAAGGCTCCGAACGACGCAGCGACCGAGAACAGGTTGAGCGCGATGGCCTTCAAGGCGGCGAAGATCGATCGGAACCCGCAGAGCAGCGCAAGGAGCGTCCCACCCACTACCAGTGCCATTACGGACGGAAAGCGGTCTCTGATAATCGTTTCATAATCAGCGTTGAGTGCCGGGATGCCCCCAACGAGAAGGGTTGCGCCAGGCACTCCGGTGAGAGCTGGCGCGCCGGTCTTACGCAGCTCCCGCACCCAGTTGACCTGGTCGCGCAGGGAGACCGAACTCGCGGGTAACACTTCAAGCAGCGCCGCTCGTCCGTCACTACTCAGGAACGTTCGACGCGTCTCCCGCGAGAGATCAGGGAGGGAAGATCGCTTGCCCTCCGCAATCGTAGCGATAGAAATCACGCGGTCACAGCGAGGGTCGGTCGCGAGGCGCTTGCTCAGACGATCCAGCGCATTCCACCCCGCGTCGGTTTGCGCGATGGAATCCGTTGGAAGTTCCACAATGACGCGCAACGATTCAACGACGCCGCCCCGATCCATCCGCTCAAGGGTGTGCAGCGCATGGACTGATTCTGCCGCGTGCGGAAGCCAATCCCCTCGGGGGAGACTGGTATCCAGTCGTCTGACCTGCCACGCGAGCAGAAGCAAAGGTGGACCTGCCACAAAGAGGGCAAGCCAGGGATGCGCGACAATCACCTTTCCCCATTGCCGCCAGCGATTTCCCGTACGTGCGGCCCGATGCGCATCCAACTTTGGAGTAAAGGGCAATCGGCCAAGATCAATCCGCGGACCGAGCAACACCAGCGCTGCCGGAACGAGGGTATTTGTAAGCAACACACTCATTCCCGTCACCAGGAATCCCGCGACACCGATGGAACGGATTTCGCTGATCGGAACCGTCAAGAGGGCTAGAAATCCGATGGCTACCGTTGAGGCTGAAATCAAGAGCGTGCGACCTGCCTGACGTGCCGCGATCAATCCGGCGGTGGGTCCGTCGTTCCCGGCGGCAATCGCTTCCCGGAAGCGGCTGATCATCAGGAGCGCGTAGTCGATTCCCAGGCCCAGGCCAAGCATGGTGGCCAAATTCTGAACCAGAATGGACAAGTGCCAGCGCTGGGCCAGGAATCCCGTAATCGCCAGAGTGGCCGCGATGGCAAGCTGGCCAACCGCCAATGGAATCAGGGCGGCGATCATGCTTCCAAAAGCCACCAGCAGAAGCGCGAGGGTCGCGGGGATCACCAGGCTTTCGCCGCGATGCACGTCGGCGGCGCTCGCTTTCCGAATATCGAAGTTCAGTGGAATCTCGCCTGTGAGTTCGAGCTTCACCGCCGGATAACGGCCCCGCAGTTGATTTTCAAGCGCGCTTGCCAGCTGGTGAAGTTCCGGAACAAGCGACTCGACTGGACCGCCGGTTGACGTGAGTCCCACGAGAACAAACGTTCCCCCTCCCCGGCCCAGAAAAATCGGATCGCGCAACTCGAGATAGGACACCACCCCTGAAACGCCGGGTTGCTCTCTCAGTCCTGCCACGATGGTTTCTAACGCTTGTCCGCCTGCCTCCGAATCCGCAGGTGGGAGTCCCTCGATCACCAGGACAACGCGGTCCACAAACGGCGACCGAAAACGACTGGCCAGCTCCTCCCGGACAGTTTCAGCTTGGCTCCCTTCGACACGGGTTGCGGTCTCCAGGCGGCGCTCCGCATGAAATGAGAATGGAAGAAGTGCGATGGCTGCTGCGAGGACAATCCCTGACACCCAAAAACGGCGCACATGCATAACTATCGTCATGTCATATCACATAAGATCGTCGTCAACAAAACTCTCCGGTGGCACCTAAGAACCACCGGGGCGAAAGAGGTGCTCCGCCCAGAACCGGTTCGTAGGTTTGCGCTTAGTTTCGCGAGTTTACACTTACACAGGACTCACCTACGGAGCTATCTGAATCTGCTAAACTTTGCCCCATCGATTTAGGAGGATCAATTCGTATCTTACTTTTGCTCGGACTGCTTGCCGCCATCCAACCTGGAGTGGCAGACCCTCGCCTTGGCTCCTGGACGCTCATCTCTGCGCAATCTAGTCTGGATCCTCCGAACCGCCTCTCCATAACACCTCTGCATTACGGGGTGCATGTAGTTATGTCCGGCGAAACCCATCTCGATTTCACTGCAAACTGGAACGGACACCAATCGTCAGCGCCAGGCAATCTCGCGTTCAATCAAATTGAGCTCCGCAGAATCGATAAGAAGCAGGCGGAGGTCAAGGAGAAAAAGGACGGAACTGTTGTGGCGACGGTTCGCGAAAAAGTTTCGAATGATGGGAACGAGCTAACGACCACGACTGCGACCGCGGGCCACGCCGATAAAATCACGGTGTGGACGCGCAGCGGAGGTAAGAAGGTCGCGAATGACTTCTTCGCAGGCGAATGGACGCAGGATCTCAGCAAGACTCGTTTGCGGCAAGGTTTGGTACTCAAAATCCAGACGGACGGAAGCGGTGGAATCCGTTTTCTGGGTGACTTCAGCTATACCGCTCGTTTTGACGGAAAGCCATACGATCTAAAGAACTCGCGCAACGATACCGTAACGCTTGAACTGGTCGATCCTCACACGGTGGAGGCGAGCTATCGGCGGGACGATCAAGTCACGCAAAAGGACAGGTGGGTGGTTTCCGCGGAAGGGCAGCAGATGACACTATCCACCACAGGCACGTTGGAAACGGGCCAGCGAGTAACCGAGAAGCTCTTGTTTAGGAAGCAGTAGCGGATATTGCATCTGTGCAGTCCAGAAGCCGATCGCTCGGTGACAACGCGTTGATCTCACACGCAGAGACCGAAATGATCCCTTTGCGATACATGAATTTCAGAATGCCGTTGACCGTATCTTCCAGAGACGGATCTGCTTTGCCCCACACAGAAGCATCGCGCGCCATTTGATAAGAAGAGCTGTCATAGCGCTTGAACTCCATTGCGGAGATGTTGTCGACAGAGCCCACCAAAAAATCCAGCAGCGGAAAGAGAAGATCTTCCTTCCGGCATCTCCGGATCAGCTCGGGAACGAAGTCGGGAAGCCTGAATGTTTCGAATTGCCGACCAGTCGCTTTGGTAATAAGCCTGGTGATATCCATCATGTTCGAATAATCATCCCGCGTGACATGGTAAGTCTTATTCGCTGTACCGGGAGTGGCAGAGATCGCAACGATATTGTTCGCCACAATGTCCGCCGGAACAAAGCTGACCTGGTTGAGAGTATCAACGCCAATGCCGTGATTCACCATGAACGCAACTAAGCGAACGGCGATATCGAAGTTGTTACCTCCGCCCGTGACGGAAGGACTCACCAGAGCAGGCCGGAAAATCCGCGCCGAAAGTCCCCGGTTGCGTGCGTCCACAACCACCTGTTCCGCTACCCATTTCGATTGGCTGTATCCAAAATCGAGCAGCTCCATATTCTCGTTCAGGTCGGTCTCATTCAGGACTGATTTCACCGCCCAGCCAAACACGAAGGTGGTCGAGACATAATTGAAGTCTTTGGGCCTTCCCTCGAACGCCAATCTTACGACCTCATTGGTTCCCAGCACGTTCGCGTCACGCATCAGGTCGTAGTTTAACAGGTAGTTTACGGTTGCACCGTTGTGGAACACCGTGTCGATTTCACTCGCGAGGAAATCCCACACGTCCTGCGTCAGGCCCAGCTTTGGCTGACCTAGATCGCCGCAGACGGCGATCACCCGAGCCTCGAACATCTCCATCACATCTATTCCGCAGGGTCCCATTGACTCCATTGCAGCTCTCAGTCTTTGCTTACCCTGCTCCTCATCGGAACACCTGACGAGAACATAGATCTTCGCCCGTGTCTGTTCCAGCAAGCTCTTCATGAGGAAGGGTCCTATGAAGCCGGTCCCGCCCGTCAGCAGCACCTGATTCAGCATCGGTATCTCCGGCACGGGCAAAGGCACCGGAGGCTCAAAGATGAGCTTCCTGTCGTTGCTCATCATCTGCTCCTCAGCAGCGCGCTGCTCTTCACGGAAAGCCGCAAGGGAATCACGCAAGTGAACCAGTGCCTCTTGGGGAGCGCTCTTCAACTTTTCGGCTAGTCCAAACAGCTCCGCTACGGCGACACGCTGAATCACACCAATATCTACCTGCCTCGCCAGCATCTCGGCGCCTTTATCTTTCAGGAGTTCCTTGAGCTCATGCACGAACACAACAAGATCCAGGGAATCCAGGCCGGCTTCGACGAGGTTGTACGATTCCTGACCTGTGAGGTTGTACTTGGCTTTCAATTCGGCGAAAGAGGAATGCATGTCGAAATCGCACGGCGAGTTCCCGGCGTCCTTCTCCCGTGAAAAGTCGGAAAGAACGGTGAACTGACCTCGCTGCCACATCTGCTTGGTCTTGTGGCGCATAATCTTCCCCGAACTCGTTCTCGGGATCGCGCGCGGCGCGATGATGGAAATCACCGCCACTTCCACGTTGAGATAATTCCGGACTGCGGCGGCAATCTTTCGTGCGTCGGGAAGCGCCCTGGGATTTCTGGATTCGGCGACGATTGCCAGCGCAGGTTCGCTGTGTTCCTGAATCTGGAACGCGGCGACGCAGTTGTGCCGGATCAGACCGGATGATTTCTCCACGACGTTCTCAATGTCGTGCGGGTAATAGTTTTGCCCGCGCAGAATAATCATGTCCTTGATGCGGCCGCAGACGTAGAGTTCGCCGTCGTGGAAGAACCCCATGTCGCCGGTCCGAAGGTAGCCGTCGTCATAGGGAGTATCGTCCACAAGCCGCGCACGAAACTGCTTCAGGGTCAATTCGGGATTATTCCAGTAACCTCGGCACTTACCGCTTCCGGCGACCCAGATTTCGCCGGTGCGCTCTGGCTTAAGAGGGAAATGCCCTTCCGGATCCACGATCTTAACGTCGAGACCCGGCAGCGGCGTTCCACAACTGACAATCTGCGTGGCCCCCCCGATTTCAGAGACCTCCGTAGTCATGCGGGCCGTCCCCAGCGAGAGGGCACGCTTGTTGACGGAAACGATGTTGCGACCGCCCAGTGAGACCGCCAGAGTATTCTCGGCCAGCCCGTAGGCGACATAGAAACTCTCGGACTTGAGTCCATAGGACTGAAACGCCTCCAGAAACCGTGTGTAGGTATCCGGCTTTACGGGTTCCGCGGCGCACATCAAAACGCGAAGCGTGCTCAGATCACACGCCTCCAGGCTCTCCTTGGAAAGTCTCCCGGCGCGCAGGCAATAGTCATAGGCGAAGTTGGGCGCAGCCGTCGCGGTGGCGCGGTAGGCCGTCATCGCATCGAACCACAAGATCGGCCGCTGAATGAAGTCCGTGGGAGAGAAACCGTACGTTGTGCCGCCTTTCAGCGCTGGATATAGGTAGCACCCGATCAGTCCCATATCGTGATACTGCGGAAGCCAGGAAACCACGACCGGCGCGGGATGGTCGATCACCAGCGGACACGTATCCAGTATGTTTTCGTGCGTAACGATCACGCCCTTGGGCTCCATCGTCGAACCCGAGGTGTACTGGAGAAACAAGATCTTCGAATGAACGGCAGCCGGTCGGTCCGCAATCGCATCCACGAAATCTTCCGTGGCGATCCACGGAAGACCGGAAATGTAATCTACGTCAATGCCGCACGCCGAGACTCCGCTTCTCGCGAGATTCGTCTTGAGGGATGCCTGATAGTCTCTGCTCGTTAAGATCCCAGCCGCCTGACAATCCTTTGCTACGTGTACCATCTTGTATAGCGCGCTCTGGAAGCCACGCGAACTGGGGGGATACACCGGTACGGGAATCAATCCGGCGCGCACGCAGCCAAAGAATGCGCAGATCATTTCGAGCCCCGGCGGATAGGCGAGCAGCAGCCGGTCGCCCGCCGCGAAACGACGATCTTTCCACAAATATCCGGCGATCGCGTCCACTCGCTGGAGAAACGACGCGTAAGTGTAGCTCTCTATCGGATCGCCGTTTACATCGAGGTACGAATAAAGAAGTTTGTCCGGGTGCTCATCTGCCAGCCTGTCCAGGTGGCCTAAAATTGACGCCGTCATCAATCAGCGATCCTCCAATGTTGAATAGAACGCAAAGCCAGTAAACGAAACATCTCTCCGCAGCAAGGGAGGTGATCGGCGATTGAGTTTGGAAGTGCAGACCTGATATGTAGGCCGACGGTGAGAATGTTCGCTTACTTTTTTCTCAGCATAAGCGTCGCTCGACGCTCTGGGGAATGGATGTTTTCCTTTTTGGCACACATGGGCGCGAACGGGAATTGCGGAGCTCCACCGACCTTCTATGGTCCCTTGCAAGAAGCCCGTTTCGTTATGGTTCATCGAAGCTTATATATTAACAAAGCTTTGTGGACAATGCCATGCGTCGTCGCTTCCATTGTTCGCACGCTGCAACCAGGCATCATCCGTTCCGAATGTCCTTGATTGTCTTTACGGGCCCGCATTAAAATCGTGCTGCGAGGCTGTCGGCACGGCACCAATTTCGCTGAGGGTCAGCACCCCGGATGCGGCGTATGGAACGCATCGGGCCCGATTAGCATGACCGCGGAGGCGCCGGTGACGTTCGAATCCGAAGTGTTGATCACTCAAGATCCGGAGACTCCGGATCTTGTACCATCGGAATCCTCAGCGGCGTCGATTTCCGAACCCGTCGGTGCATCTTCCTTTCCGAAAGTCTTACGTCGCCGCCTGGATAGGTTTTTTGCCGACCAGAACATTTCTCACAAAGCGGACCGTACCATGTGGGTCAAGATCGCTGTGGGTCTGGCAGTCCTCGTAGGCGCCTGGATTGCTCTCTATGCTCTGCGGCCCGATTCATGGAAGTTTGTTGCCCTCTACCTTTTAGGCGGCCTCGCGCAGACATTCCTTTTGCTGAACATCGCTCATGACAGCAATCACAACGCCATCTCCTCCCGGCCGCGTGTCAACAAAACCCTGAACTATGTCTTCGATTTGTGCGGAATCAGCTCGTACATGTGGCGTATCCTCCATCATCGGGGCCATCACTCCTGCATCAATCTCCACGGCGAAGATGATGCGCTTTCGGGACGCGGCATCTTTCGCTTTACCCCGCATGAATCCCGCGCGCCGTGGCACCGCTTCCAGCACATCTATGCGCTGTTCTTTTATGCAATGTTCTCTCTCGACTATGTATTCTTCAGGGACTTCGAGAGCTTTTTCTTCCCTTCCCACGATTATCTGAAACGCGCCAATCATCCTCTGCGCGAATATGCCATTCTCGTTGCCGGCAAGGCCTTCTACCTCACTTACATGCTTGTCTTGCCGGTGATTGTGCTGGGGAAATCACCTCTGCTGGTCGCCGGCGCGTTCCTCCTGGTCCATTTGTTCGTCGGTTTAGCTGTAACGCTTGTATTCCAGACGACGCACACCATCGACAGCACCTACTTTCCCACGGACCGCGGTGAGTTTGACAACGGCGTGTATCACATCTTCGCGACAACGGCCGATTATGCGACGGAAAATCCGCTCGTCGGCTGGCTCGCGGGCGGCCTCAACCATCACATCGTCCACCATCTGTGCCCTTTCGTGTGCCATACCCACTATGCTCCGCTGACCAGGATCGTGAAAGAAACCGCCGAAGAGTTTGGGGTTCCTTATCGGCAGCACCCCACCATGACTCAGGCAATCCGGCATCATCTGATACTCTTGAAGCAACTGGGGAACGAAAACTGATTCTGAACATTTTATCTTTACCTCTGGCCCCGCTACCACTTCCTACAAGTGACATGAAATCACCTGCGGTTTGCGGCCAGTATTAGGATGGCGGGCTATGACCTCATCCACTCCTATCCCCGTTGTTTCGCGATTTCGCTGCTTCGCGGACTCTCGCGCAATGTTCCGCAATCCCGTGCAGGTTTTGTCTAGCTACAACGAAATCTTCGGCGACACATTCCGGCTCTATTTAGGTGGTCTGAAGGAGGCCATCGTCACGATCGATCCCGCCGTCATTCAGCACGTGTTAAAGACCAATTCGGAGAACTACCAAAAATCCGAAATTCAAGTAAAGCGCATGGGCCACTTCCTTGGGAAAGGTCTTCTCACCACCCACGGAGAAGCCTGGCGCACGCAGCGGCGTCTCATCCAGAAAGGCTTCGATCGAACACAACTCGATGCGCTGTCCTCAATCATGCAGGAATCCCTTGCCGAATCGCTGCGCGATTTCGACAGCCAGGCCCGTAGCGGCCCCGTCGATATCTACCCCCAGCTGATGAAAATTACCTTCGCGATGGTCGCCCGATCGCTATTTGGCGCACGCTTGAAGGACGAAGACATCGATCTTGTCAGCCATACCATCTGCACCGTCCAGGAATTCATTGTTCGGCAAACCCTTCAGCCCTATCTGAATCCCTGGTTCGCCGTTTCGGGGGAACTGCGCAGGCACGAAGACATGCGAACCCGCGCGGACGCCGTTCTGCTCGAATACATCAAGAAGCGCCGCAACGAACCGCCCGGCCACGACCTGCTCCAGACTTTGATGGATGCGCGTTACAGCGATGGCGAAGGCATGAGCGATGAGCTCATCCTGAGTGAAAGCATGCAACTTCTGGTCGCCGGCCATGAAACATCGTCCAATGCGCTATCGTGGCTTCTTTATCTTTTGAGCTCGCGTCCGGATTGTCTCGAAAGGGTAAGGCAGGAATTTGATTCCGTGCTCGGCGAAGCGCCTCTGAGCTACACCGACGTTCCCAAATTTGAATTTGCGACTCAGGTTATTCAGGAAGGCCTCCGCCTCTACCCGCCGTTCTGGATGATCGACCGCATGGCTGTCGCGGACGACCGCGTAGGCGACCTCGCCATACCCCGCGGATCGACGGTCATTGTGTATGTGTACGGTGCGCACCATGCCCCGCGCTACTGGCAGAATCCGAAGAATTTTGATACGGAACGTTTCACCAAAGCGAACGAGAAGCTGCGCACGCCCTTCACCTTCCTTCCCTTCGGGGGCGGACCACGAGGCTGTATCGGTGGAAATTACGCGATGCTGCAGATCCTCATGATTTTGAGCGATCTGCTCAGAAAATACGATTTTCAGTTGGCTCCGGGCCAAATGATCGAAGCTCGTCCGATGGTCATTCTGCGGCCGAAGCGCGGAATCCGCATGACGTTCACTAATACTATCGCGTCGGCCCCGTGCATCGCATAAGACACGATCCGGCCGGAAACGGACTTGATTTGTAATGCGTGAAACACTGAGACAGCATTTGTTGGAATCACGTGCCCGAGTGATATTGTACTTGCGCTTCTTGAGATTGCGACCTATGTTGTCTAGTGTGCTGTCCCGTAAATACGTTCACATAGTCGTTCCACTTTAGCGAAGATCGAATCCGCTGTGGCAGTCCAGACGAAAGGCTGCGCATGGCGGTTGGAATTCTTGACGTAGTGATCGATTTTCTCGACCAAGTCTTTCACGCTGCTGAACGTTCCCCGGCGAATGGCTTGTTGTGTAATGCGGTTGAACCAGATCTCCACCTGATTGAGCCAGGAGGCATAGGTCGGAGTGAAGTGTACGTGGAATCGTGGTCGTGCGGCGAACCAGCGTTTAACTCGCAGATGCTTGTGCGTGGCGTAATTATCCACGATAACGTGCGCCTCCAAGTTCTTCGGCAAGCATGGAAATAGTGCGTCGATTCTTCAACCTCCGACGGGGCGCTTTCGATTCGCCGAATCAAGTGCGACCAGACTGGCGTAGCTACTGTGAGGGGCTCCTGCGAAAATGGACAGAGAGAGTTGTCGCGATTCCATTCACATGTGGCGGAGATCCGCCGGTGGTGTTTTCGCGCTCGTAGTACACCTCCAACTCCAAGCGCTTTCGAATGGGGAACGCCGCGCCGAACGAGTAGGTCTTCTTGCTCCAAGTTCCTGATTGGCTGTCGTAGTAGATCTCCCCGCGCGCGTAGGGCGAGAAAGAAAAAAACTTGATCGAGAAGCTCTTTTCGAGAGTGAGGCGAGTGAACTTCTTATGCCTCAACAAGAGCCAGAATCGATTTACCCGTACTGCGACGAGCGGGGCGACACCCTGTAGAGGTCCTACGTTGCCGAGAAAGGACTCTCGGGTTCGAAGGCCTGACGGTAATGGCGGACATATCTGGAGCCTGGATGGGACACGACGAGTTTTGTATCGACCTAACGAAGTATTTCCCGCCGACCAGGTGTTCCTTGTAGAAGGTGAAGAAGATGTCGAGAGCCTGAGAGCACTAGATCTGGTTGCAACCACAAATCCGGGCGGGGCCTGAACCGGGGGCGTGTGGTTGTAAGTATTGACAGTTCCCAACTAGGCAGCGAACGGCTATGCTGGGTGGACTCCAGGGGGTCGTTAGTTTCGAGCTGGATTCTCAACAGAACTCACCATAACCGACAGCGAATAGAGGTTAAGCTCGACGGCTTTTGGTGCATGGAGAGAAGAATAATGATCAGGACCTTCATGAAACAGCTTTTGTCAACGATGCTATCCGTTCTGCTACTTGTTGGCACTTCGCAGTTCGAAGTTGGAGCTCAAACGGGTCAATCGGGGTATTCGGGACAAGGCGTGCCGCTAACTGCGGACGAGTTACAACAACTGGTGGCACCCATCGCCCTCTACCCGGACTCCCTGGTAGCGCAGATCCTTGCAGCTGCGACCTATCCAGATCAGATTGCTGACGCTGCCAGCTGGCTTCAGCAGCACAGCTCTCTAACCGGATCAAACCTGATGCAGGCCGTCGATGGGCAACCGTGGGATCCCGCCGTGAAGGCGCTCACACAATTTACCTCCGTGCTCGGCAACTTGGCAGCCAACCTTACTTGGACTTCATCGCTGGGAGAGGCGTATCACACGCAGTCAGCCGACGTGATGGCCGCAGTTCAAGTGTTGCGCGCGAAAGCATTGGCTGCCGGCAACTTGAAATCAGGACCGCAACTCGCTGTCGTGCAACAGTCGCCGCAAGTGATCGTGATTCAACCGGTGAACCCGCAGGTGGTTTACGTTCCCATGTACAACCCCGCAGTGGTCTATGGCTATCCCTACGTGACTCCTGCATACGTCGCCCCTCCCGTTGCTGCGACCGCAGTCGTGGCGTTTGGAGTTGGCATTGCGGTCGGGGCCATGATGGCCGGCGGCTGTTGCGCCTGGGGATACAGCAGTTGGAATTGTGGCTGGCACGGCTCGACGACGGTTGTCTATCACGGCGGAGCGTATTACGGAAACAGTGCATGGCATGGTGGGTATTACGGCTCCAGTGGCTCTGCGTATGGTCCCAACGGATCCGCGCACTATAGCAACGGTTACAACCCGTCCACCGGAACTTACGCGCGGGGCGGTACAGTCTCAAACGGTTACGGCAGCCAAAGCGCCGGTCAAGCGTACAACCCTAAAACCGGTGCGTACGGCGCCACCGAACAAGGCTCCAACGCCAACGGGAGCTGGGGCAGTTCGACCGCTTCGAAAAACGGCACCACCGTAAACAGCCAACATCAAACGAACGCTAACGGAACCACGGGCTCGATGGAGAGCTCGAACGGTGCCAAGGCTTATGGCGCGTCGGGGAAGAACAACAGCGCCGCCGTGGGCGAAACCGCAAATGGCAACAAGTATGCGGCGGCAGACGGCAAAACCTACAGCAATACCGGCAGCGGTTGGAACCAGAAGAGCGGAAGTTCGAATACGTCAAGTTACAACAAATCCAGTTCCAGCGGCTGGGGTGGGCAGGAAAAGAGCGGCGGGTCCTCGGCCATGAGCAGTGGAGGCGGCGGCTGGAACTCCAGGTCTGCCAGTGCTCGTGGTTCGTCAAGCATGGGACGCAGCGGTGGCTGGGGTGGTCGCAGGTAGACTCGACGGCACAGCCGCAAACGAAGTCAACGTTGGTGGGCGTTGGTGAAGCGCCTATAGTTCAAGTTCTGGAGGACCGGCATGTCACGAGCAACGCGCGGAATCGCCTTTACGAGTCGTCTGATTCTTCTGGGGCTAGTAATTCTCTTTGTCGGATGCAACAAAGCCGCCAAGCCTTCGTACCAGGTGTTTGCGTCACCCGACGACGCGGGTAACGGGTTGTTGGCTGCGGCAAAGTTAGGCGACCCAAACACGATACTCGCAGTTTTTGGCCCGGACTCGAAAGACATCATTCTCTCAGGCGATCCCGTGCAGGACAAGGATATCGCTGGCCGATTTGTGGCCGCCTATGGCGTGATGCACCGCTGGCGGAAGATGCCGGACGAATCCCAAATCCTACTGATCGGAGCAGACAATTTTCCTTTTCCGATCCCGCTGAAGAAGAACGCCGCGGGACAGTGGTACTTCGACGCGGCCGCAGGCAGGGAAGAGATTCTGGCCCGCCGTATTGGCCGGAATGAACTGGCGGTCATGGACGTTTGCCTGGCGCTAGCTGACGCTCAGGCTGAGTACTTCTCAGAGCGTCACGATGACGGAAGCACGCACCAGTTCGCTGTGAAGTTCATCAGTGACACTGGCAAACAGAACGGTCTGTACTGGGAGTCGCCGGAAGGTCAGCCGAAAAGTCCGCTCGGCCCCCTGGCCGCATTCGCCACCAACGAAGGCTACAGCCTGAAGCCGGACTCGCATGCGCCGTTCCATGGCTACTACTTTCATATGCTCACTCGGCAAGGCAGTCACGCTTCGGGCGGCGCGAAGGACTACGTGGTTAATGGAAAGATGACCGGTGGCTTCGCCTTCGTCGCCTATCCCGCTGAGTACCGCAACTCTGGCGTAATGACGTTCATCATCAACCAGGCTGGCGTGCTGCTGCAGAAGGATTTGGGGAGTGCTACAACACAGACAGCTGCCGCAATTACCGAGTTCGATCCCGATCCGAGTTGGACCCCAGCACAGCAATAGCGCGCTTCCTCCATCCTGCTCATGTTAAAGCTACCCGTGGCTGCGAACGCCGATTGTCAAGTTTCTCAGCCGTATACCACGACGAAGATTTTATTCACGTTTCCTGCGACGGGAATCATCGGCCGCGCGGGCATAAGCATCCGGAATCGCCCCTGTGCACGAGAAATCAATCTGATAGCAACCATCGCACGGGGTTGCAATACCGAGCGTCGCAACTGTTAACCGAAGGGTGTCGATTCGTGGGGCTCTCGCACCAATGCTTCCTCGCTTTTCTCCGCACAAGCCATTAATCACGAGTTCCCCAGCTCGCAGTACTGCTGTGCGTACGAACCGCAGGGTCCAAACGTCGACACCTATCGTGGATGATCCAACAGGGGCGGCTTGCAAAATTGGGGACCGTCTCTCTTGACGGTTCTTAAAGCGCCGCAGTTCCATACCACCTTTAGCAACGCAGGGGAGATTTTCGAAGATACATTCTTCTTTCCCGGGATTCGGGACTACTGTCAAAACTACTAGTGCGTTGCGATATTCAGTCTGCATATTACCCAGTCTTACATACAATATTTGGGAGCAGTCGGAAGCAAAACCACTAGTTCCTTATCTAACGCCGTTTTCAGGTTGCAGAAAAGGAAGGTAGATCGAGGCCTAAAATCGAGCCGGTTTCTGTGTTTCCCGTGAGATTCAAGACGACGTTGGAAAGAATCCCGTACTTCACATCGAGCCCACCTGTAAGAGGAAATGCAGGATTTTGGCCCGTCTGCTTGTCGTATTGAGCCAACCCATAGGGCTTCACGACAAAGAGCCTTCCACTCCCGATATCCGTTATGCCGGTAGGTTCGCCCGCCTCAGAGACTTTCGCAATCCCGTAGGTTCGTCGGTAGGCAGCCCAGAGATCTTCTTCGTTCTTTCTGCGAATGAAGCGCTTGAAATTCAATCCCCAGATGACATCCTGCGACTTAGTGAAATTTAGAGTCGAGAACGGAACCTCGATCGTCGCAGTCCAACCGTCTTGCGTAACGCGGGCCTCTGATATCCAGACGCCATCCCAGCCCGAATCGAAATCGGTTCCCTCTGATCCGCTCTGCTCCTCGACGACCAATCCGTCGCTTTGTGTTCCCAGCGGATTGATTTCGAAAACATAACCGCCACGGCGGTCATGGTTTGAATTGATCAGAATCTCGAAGTGATCGTCCAGGTCTTGGCTCACATCGCGTCGCAGTTCCGTGGCTACGATTCGAGTCGGTGCGGAATCGTAGCAATGAATCCCAAAATAGACGGCGTGCCTGGTGTACAGGATACGAACCTCGGTCTTTTCCGTTGCAGGATCCCCTTCGCGGGGCTCTCTCTGCCGAAAATCCGTAATCGCTTTGGCAGACTGCCACAGGGGGTCGTTAAGTGTCATCCAAACGCGGCGTACGGTCCGCCCGGACCGCCTCCGCCGTCCGTGGCCCTTCCAGCGTTTGCGCCTGGTTGGGGACAGCGCGAACACTTACGCCATCAACCAGCAAGAACACGGAAATCGAGAGTGCCCAAGCTGGAAGCCGGCTGACATGAATAAAACGTTTCGTCCTCACGTAGTCTGCGTTCACCCTCCTAACGATCCTCGACGGGCGGAATGCTTACGAACTCCTTGTAGAGCAAGAGATCGTAGAGAATCTTCAGCGCACCCGCGAGGAAGAAGGGCACATTGATCCAGGATGCCCTCGCAAACATGAACCCGACAAATAGAGGGCTGATGGCGGCGCCCGTGGTTCGCGCGACTCCCGTAAATCCACCTGCGGCCGATCGTTCTTCGGCCGGAACGACGGCCATCGTATAGGACTGTCTCGTAGGAACATCCATCTGGCTGATGCTGAACCGGAGCAGAAGCACAAACACCGCGAGCGAGAGATTGGGCATCAGCGGCACGAGGATGAGAAGAATGTTGGAAGGCAGATGCGTGACGACCATGGTCCGAATGAGCCCGATGCGTGACGCAAGGCGGGAAGCGAAAAGAGCGGAGATTCCCGCAAACACGTTCGCCCAAAAGAAAATCGCGCCGAGTGCTGCGGGTTGAACGCCAAAGCGGAGATAAAACCAATACGCGGAGAAACTCTGCACGACGAATCCGCCCGCAAAGGAATCCAGGGCAAAGAGCCCCGAAAGTTTCAGAACAACGTTTCGTGACCGGGAAATTCCGAACATGTGCGCAACGCTCGACGAACGGATCGGGCCGTTGGAAACGGGACTCGCTTCCACCGATTTCGAGAGACGCAGGAACAAAAAGGCCAGCGCGACTCCCAAGGCGGCATACAAAAACACTACGGCGCGGTAGCTCTGCACGTGCGTCATTGCCGTGTGTTGCAAGACCTGCGTCAAACCGCCGCCACAAAGAGCCCCCGAGGCAGTCGCCACCGAACCGGCGAGTGTGTACCAGGCAAAGACTTCCGTGCGCGCCGCAGCCGGAACAATGTGGGACAGGGCGGCTTGTTCGATTGAGAGAAACGGTCCCACTTCATTGCCGCTGGGACTGATGACGCCAATAGTCCCGGCGATGACGAGGAAAAGCAGGTTGCTGGTACACGCAAAAGCCAGACCCGCGGCGGCCATAAGAATCGAGCCGATAATCAACATGCGCCGCCGTCCAATACGATCCGCTCGCGTTGTCAGATAAAGCGAGACAACGACATCACCGACCAGTGTCAGAGTTAGCACGAGGCCCACTTGGGCCTCGGTGAGCCCTATACCAACTAGGTAGAAAACCAGAATGACGGAAAGTGAGCCATATGCGAACAGACGTGCGAACCGGGTGGCGAAGAGAAGCCACCCGTCGCGCGACAGTGTTCCGAGCACACTCGGGATGAAATTCGTCGTCGCCATTGGGTACAAGACCGCCGCAAGTCCCTATGGATTCGTCACGGCCTCGTACACCACCATGCGTGCGACCGGCTTGCCGTCTTCTTCCTGTTCGGGCGTATACACGCGATGCGTTTTGAGATCGATCGCCAGAGTGTGCACCGCGTGCTGAACGTGGAAATCTTCCAGCTTGCGGTAGTGGTCCGGGTCGTCCTGGTGAAACACCGCAATCGCGCCGCTGTAGCACGCGACGTAGATGCGGCTCAATCCCGGGTCAAACTTGATCACATCGGGACCGCCCGGCATTTTGAGAAACGCAATCGGCGCGTGCTTGTCCAAATCGAACACCGTCATCAACTCGTTTCCCTCACAGGAGAGAAATGCCCGGTGATGTTCCGGATCGAGTGCCATGCCGTGGTTGCCTTCGCATTTTCCGACCGGATACCGTCCCACCACCGTGTCGGTCGCAGGATCGATGACCGCGAATATGTTCTGGTCCTGCAGGTTCACGTACACCTTCCGCGCCACGGGGTCGTACTGCGGCATTCCCGTCTCGCTGTCAAAGTGCAACGTGTTGATGATTTGGTCTTTCTGCACGTCCACGACGGCTTCAGCTCTGCCTCGCTCATCGGAGACGTACAGTTTGTGGAAGGGGGCTGCATACGCGCTGCCGTCCGGCTTCGCTTCCGTTTTCAACTTCTTCACGACTTTCATTTGCTTGAGGTCCACGACGCCAATGGTGTTGTCGTGCGCGTTGGACGTGTAGAACTTCTTTAGCTCCGGGACATACTCGATGCCTTCCGCGCCCGGAGTATCTGTGATCGTCGCGACGACCTTATTGGTACTCAGATCGATGATGTAGGTCTGGTCGGCGGCGAGATGCGCGGACAACAGGTAATGATCGTCTTCATCGATCGTGAGGTAGTCGAATCGCTTGCCCGGCGGTCCCGGAAGATCAAACTCCGCGACCTTCTTCAGTGTAGATCCATCGGCCGGGGACGGGAGCCTGGGGGCTCCCGTCATCATCACTACAGAACACAAGAACAACAGCCACGTTCGCATCATCACTCCTTGTAACATCGTCATTTCACCGCAACACGGCTCAATGCCGCTTTGATGCCGCTGCCGACCGCCTCCGGTGTTCCTACCGACCAGAAGTGCATAAAGAACAGACGCGGCTGTTCGGTCAGCATATGGCTGTGCAACGCGGTCACCGCAATCTGGTGTCCTTGCAGTTCGGAAATGACGGGGTTGACCTCTTCGGCGGTGAGCACGAAATCGCCGGTGGTCGCGACGTTGCCCGAATCCGCTGCCTGAAAATTGATGGCTTCCGCCACACCGGCCGCTGGGGGAATGGTCATTCCACCCATGGTGATAGTATCGCTGCGCGCCACGCCGTAGGACAGCACGCCACCTTTGTACGTGCCCTTACGCCCGACAGCATCTTCCACGGCTTTGACCCACGCCGGCGCGGATTCCTCGGTCGCCGCCGCGGGCTTTTCCAGTGGCGTCTTCGAAAGCGCCAGAGCCGCGCGCAGCGACGTGGCCAACTTCACGGCTGGGCCGTGCCCCATGTAATGCGCGTAGAGCACTCTCGGCGATTCTTCCATGAGATGGTTGTGCACGGCCGAGATGTCAAAACCGGATGACCGCAATTTCGCGATCACGGGATTCACCTCGCCTTCGAGAAGTACCAAGTCGCCCATCACCATCGCGTTGTCGTCGGTTCCGAGAAACGCGGCCCACGAGCCAAGCGCGAGCCCCGGCTTGATCGCGAGACCGTGCACGGAAACATGCAAATCGCTTCGTGGAAAACCAACCTTATATACATCGCCTGTCTTTTGCCCCGAGCGTCCGAGGACTTCGTCGATTGGACCCGTCGTAACTCCTTGCGCGAGGGCAAGCGAGGGCAGCAGCAAGAAACACAACACAATCAAACAGCGCAGTCTGGCGATCATCACCGTTCTCCTTATGAACAAGCAAATTGCTCAATCTACTGGGAAACTCGTTTGGGCGTAGCGGCGGTCCTGCCATTTTCGTTTGTCGTATGGACCACGAACACTTCTCCTGTTGTGCTAAGAATGAGCCGCACCTGTCTTCACCTGCTGCCCCGGACGAATCGCGTCGGTAGCATTGCGAATTACCTCATCTCCCGGCTGCAGGCCGCCACAAATTTCGATGTTGCCGCTTACACTCAAACCAGTAACGACATCCACCCATGCCAGACTGTGTCGGCCCGGGGAGATACGTCGTCCGCGCCAATCCGACGCCGGCTTGGGCCGCCGTAGACCGCTCAAGCGAAGCCCGCACAGCGGGATAGTGCTTCAGAGCGAAGTCCACTGCTTCGTCGAGCGTCAGAGTTTTCTTGCTCGCTTGCGCCGTTTGCGCTTGTGCGCTCGGCCCGAAGGACCACGCCAGAAATAAAGCGAGTGCCAGCCACCCGAAGTTCCTGCGACAAATGTTCAACACGATCCGCTCCAATTCAGAAACCGCTCGTTCAAGTACTCGCTCAAGCGAGCGAGTGATACAGACCCTCCATCAGCTGCATGCCGCGATCGAGAAGTGCTTGGTCCGACAGTCCTTGACGGGCCCAGCCCTTCAGAACTTCGTCGATGCCATATCCTTCTTTGCGGCCGAATTTGCCGTCCGCCAGATCCGCGTCGTGAATGATTTCGGAAATCACGCTCGCTCTTCTGTCGCGAATCTTGAACTGTTTTTGCAGGGTCTCGAACGTACAGTCGTCGCCACGATGGCCGAAGCCTCTCTCGTGAAACATGTCGAACGGCACGCCTTCGCGTGGCACCTGATCTTCGGGCGCGAAAGCAAAGCGGGCGTTGGCGTCGATGAAACGGCGAATGAGCCACGCCGAAGCCGAACGGTCGACGCCCGGCCGCGGTCGCGTTACCCACATCCGTCCCTTGTAGTCTCGCGGCCGAATCGCCGCGAATACCGGAGTCCGTGTCGCCACACGCGCAGCATCGGCGCGTGCCAACAGTTCGGCCACGCGCTTCTGTAGCGGACTGGCAAAAAAATCAACCTCGACGATCTCCTGGAAACGGCTCCGTAAGCGGCTCAGGCGGCCCACCGCCTGCTTCTGCGGCGGCAGGGTCGAGAACTCCTGCAGCTGGCGAATTAATTCCTGGTACTCGCGTGCGCGCGCTTCCGCAAAGCGTGCCTCCAGCTGCGGCGTGGAAATGTTGTCGATCGATTGCACGTGGACGATGGAGGCGTCGCCTTTGTATTTACGAATGGCCGTGGCCAGCCACTGGAACCGCTCTTCGTTCACCGAGTTATTTGGCAGCAGGTACCCGGAGTTGCCGAGCGGAACGCTTCCGTATCGTTGCAGCTTTCGCCAGATCTCGACACGCTGACTTGCCTGCTTCGTCGGCAGCGTGAACGTCAACAGAAGCCACGCGACCTTTGACTGTGTCCGTACCTTCATTTCCATTCGATGTTATAGGTCTAACAAGCCATAGTCAAATCGGAACAAAAAACTTTACGTTCGGAAGACACCCGAGAGACACATCACCTGTGAACTGCGATACGCAAAAACCGCTTCACGTCTTTTTAAGGGGAAGACCCTACGACTTCATTGCACACAGTGCTTGGGGAGGACGACCTTTGCCCAACCTCGCGCAACTGCTCGCGCACGGCGTGCTCTGCCGCTGCCAACGGCATGAATTCCTCATGAAAGAATTGCATTTGCTCGTTCTCCGGCAAATTCGACATGTCGAAAATTACGGATACTTCCTTCTTGGTGATTTCATTGCAGTACGTGGTATCGCAAGGACGCGTCTCTGCCCGCGGAACAGCGTTGTTACAGCGGAGCGCCACCCGAGATCATACACATGGGAGAGGCCTGGCCCGGCGCCAACTTTCGGCTGATCGACAGGAACACCGAGATCGCGCCCGGCATGTATCTGACTGCGCTGGTCTCCGACAGACCCGGGACCTTGGAATTGCACGAGCTTTCGCTCGCTATTCGCACGCCTGACGGCCTTGTACTAGTGGTCGGTTGCTCGCATCCCGGGGTGGAGCACATCGTGCAGGAGGCGACCGCCATTAATCCTCATATCAATATCCTATTCGGGGTTTGCACCAGATCCAGGCACCGGATCCTGAAGTCGAGCGCATTGCAACGGTGCTGCACAACCAATACAGGCTAGAACGCGTGGCACCGGGACACTGCACCGGCGAGCCGGAGTTTGCCGCTTTGAAGAAAACATTTGGCGACCACTACGTGTACGCGGGCGTCGGATCAGTAGTTGATCTGCCCAAGTGAAGGCAGACAGGGCCGAGCTCTTCGGCGCCAAACGCCTCGGGTCTCGCCCAAGTCACGGGCAAAACAGGAAGGAATCGAATTACTTCTTGTTAGCCGACCAACCGCCAAGTGGAATGATCAGACCTCTTGCCGGGACCAGCTCCCAAAGGCAGCGGATGCTTCTCCTTGACAGTCTAGGAGACCTAATTTATATTCCTAGTTCATCTAGGAGAGGCGGATTCCGTGGACAAACAACTGGACCTTCTGCAAGGCACTCTGGACATGCTGATCCTTAAAGCCGTTTCGCTCGGACCACTGCACGGCTACGGCGTCCTGTTGCGCATTCAGCAGATTTCGAAAGATCGTCTGGAAATTCAGCAGGGATCTCTGTACCCGGCGCTGTACCGGCTGGAACATCAGGGCTGGATCACCAGTGAGTGGGGCGAGTCCGAGAACAAGCGCAAAGCCAAATATTACCGGCTCACCGCGGCAGGGAGACGCAAATTACAAACAGAAACAGAAAACTGGAACCGCATGGCGAACGTTATGGCGGGAATCCTAGGGACAAAGCCGGAGGAAGTATGACGTTGTGGGCTCGTTTCCGTTCGTGGTTGGGGGCAACGTTGGGGCGCTCGCGGATGGAGAGCGAGATGGACACGGAGCTGCGGTTTCACATGGAGGCGTATGCCGAGGATTTGGTGCGGAGCGGCGCGCCCCAACATGAAGCGATGCGGCAAGCACAGATCGAGTTTGGCGGAATCGAGCGCGTCAAAGAGGAAGGCCGGGAAGCACGAGGCGTGACGCTTGCCGAATCCCTGGTGCAGGATTTGCGCTACGGCGTTCGCATGTTCGTGAAAAACCCGGGCTTCACCGCCGCGGCGGTAATTGCATTGGCAGTTGGGATCGGCGCGAACACGGCACTTTTTAGCGTCGTAAGCGGTGTGTTGCTGCGGCCGCTGCCGTACCGCGACCCGAGCCGCCTGGTGGTGGTCTCGTTGCTCAACCAGAAGACTCAGGAAACCTTTCCGCTTTGCGATGCCGACTTTCTCGACTGGCGCGCGCAAAACCAAGCTTTTACCGACGTTTCGGCATTTTCAGGCAACCGGTTCAATCTCACCGGCGCAGGCGTCCCCGAACAGGTCATGGGTGACGTGGTAACTGCAGAATTCTTCTCCACTCTGAGCGTAAAGCCCGCTTTGGGCCGCACTCTGCTGCCCGATGAGGACCGGCCCGGCAGCCCTCACGTAGTCGTGCTCAGTTACAACTTTTGGCAGCGTCGCTACGGCTCCAACCCGGGTGTAATCGGTCAGACCTTGGTCCTGAATGGCTCAAGCTCCACGGTCATCGGCGTTATGCCTCCCAGGTTTCTTCCGAGTCCGGAAACCGCGCTTTGGACCAACCTCGTGATGGCCCCCCCAACCTTCCGGGGACCGTACTATCTCACGGGGCAGGCACGGTTGAAACCGGGTGTAACGATTGAGCAAGGTCGCGCGGAGCTCGGCATCATTGCTCACCGGATTGAGCAGCAGAATCCCCTCACCAATTCCGACATGAGCTTCCGGGTTACACCGCTTGAAGAAGCAATTGTCGGTGACGTGCGACCGGCGCTGCTCGTGCTCCTCGGAGCGGTTGCCTTTGTGCTGCTCATCGCGTCAGCCAATGTAGCCAACTTGCTGCTAGCCCGAGCCGCCACGCGCGAGAAGGAGGTCTCGATACGTGCGGCGCTGGGCGCGAGCCGGGCACGACTGACGCGACAATTGCTCACGGAAAGCGTGCTCCTAGCGGGTATCGGAGGCTTGCTGGGTCTACTCCTTGCACGTTGGGGTGTGAAGTTGTTGTTGGAACTCGGTCCGGGCAATCTTCCGCGCTTCGAAGAGATCGCCATCGACGGCCGAGTTCTCGGATTCACCTGTCTGATCTCACTTGCCAGCGGGATTCTCTTTGGGCTCGTACCGGCTGTCCAAAGCGGCCGTAGCGATTTGAATAAGTCTCTGAAGGAAGGTGGACGGAATGCTGCAGACGGCCAGGGCCGGAGTCGTGCGCGCAGCATTCTCGTGGTCGCCGAGATCGCGTTATCGGTGGTGTTACTCGCTGGTGCCGGCTTGATGTTGAAAAGTTTTCTTCGGCTGCAGGCGGTGAATCCGGGGGTCAACCCTGACAACGCTTTGACAATGCAAATCTCGCTCCCGCAGCAGCAATACCATGACGACGGCCAATTGATCTCGTTTTATCAGCACCTCCTCGAGAAAGTACAGACCCTGCCCGAAGTCGAGTCTGCCGGAGTCGGTATGAGTTTGCCGCCGAACCTGTTAGAGGTTACAGATTATTTCACTGTCGAAGGGCAGGGAGCGGCGTCCGAGCGGATGTTGGGACTAGCCGACCTGGTATTTGCCAGTCCTGATTACTTTCGCGCGTTGGGCGTTCCCCTGATCAAAGGCCGTTACTTCGTCGCTGCGGACCGTGCCGACACCGCAAAGGTCGCCATCGTCAACCAGACGCTCGCGCGTCACTACTGGCCGAATGAAAATCCCATCGGCAAGAGGCTGAAGACTGGAGGCACGGAACGGCCCAAGAATCCCTGGATGGAAGTGGTCGGGGTTGTCGGCGATATCAAATACAGTGGACTGGATGCTGCGCCAGAGATGGTTTTATACGAGCCTTACCAGCAAGCTGCATGGTCATCGATGTACCTGGTGGTGCGCACATCTTCCAAACTAGACGACCCTGCGAGCCTAACTTCGGCGGTACAGAATGCGGTCTGGTCGCTCGACAAGGATTTGCCCGTGGCGCATATCCGCACCATGAAACAACTCCTGTCCGAGTCTGTGGAGCAGCCGCGCTTCCGCACGGTGCTTCTCGAGATATTTGCATTCACCGCTTTGAGTCTTGCCACGGTTGGAATTTACGGCGTGTTGGCGTACTCGGTCAGCCAACGCCGCCACGAGATTGGCATCCGGATGGCTCTAGGAGCGAAGCGCAGCGACGTCGTTCGGCAGGTAGTTGGCCAAGGTATGGTCCTCACGTCGATCGGCGTTGGAATTGGGGTCACCGGGGCCTTCGCCCTTACGCGATTCCTTTCCAGATTGCTCTATGGGGTTCGCCCGACAGATCCAGCTATCTTTGTGTTTGTCCCGCTGCTGATGTCCTGTGCTGCACTTTTGGCCTGCTATGTCCCCGCCCGCAGGGCAACAAGGGTCGATCCGATGGTGGCCTTGCGCTACGAATGACGGCTGTGTGGCCATTAACCGGATTGGTTGCGGGCGAATGACGGGCAACGGCTGTTTGTACTTCTAGCTGTCTGCTTATTCCAACTCAATGCTCAGGAAGTTTCACAATCTCAACCAGCGATGTTCTTGCGTGCGAACGACAGTTTCGCGCTAGACCTTCTTAAAAGGACCCATGACGATACTCCAGAACGGAACATCGTGGTCGCGCCTCTTCCAGTCTCTTTGATTTTTGCCGCTCTCTGGGACGGAACCAAGGATGTTGAAAGCGCGAAGGAATTTCGAGCAGCATTTCACTGGGATAAGGACTTTGCGACGCCCATGGGCGGCAAAATGTTGCTTACGCGATTTGCGAGGCCAAAACCGTACCCGAAATCACACACCCCTCGTTCCAAACTTGATCCGAGCCTTCTACGCTACCTGCAATCAGGAAAACCTGAGGAACTGTGGGTCTCTGCTGCATTTCTTTACAGGGGAGAAGGTTCTATGTCACAAGATTTTATCGACAGAGTGACTTACGACTTTGGATTGCCTTTCCGTGCTTTTGGCGAACATACGCCTCAATCGGAAATCCTTGCGAAGAACTGGGACACGTTCCTCCCCATGCCCAAGGTCACGGGCCCTAATGATTTTTGGATTACTTCGTTTACTCACCTGCGCACCTCGTGGGCCGGAAATACGTTTGTGGACGCCAAGAGAGAGAAACATGACTTCCACCTTCGCTCGGGTGACGTGGTACAGGCAGAGTTTCTAAAGAGCGAATTTGAAGTTTACCCCTACGTTCGTACCGAGGAGTTCGAGGCCGTCGTGCTCACCTGCTGGCAGGCAACCATTCTCCTCGTGCTTCCTCCGGCGGACAGTACCATCGAGCAACTCGAAGCCTCGTTAGCGAAGAATCCGAACCTAATGGAGCCTCTCCCGGCACAGCGAGAGGGTGACGTGCGATTACCGCCGTTCCATTTTTCCTTCGAGGCGAATTTGCGGAATTCCCTTGAGAAAATGGGCATACACCGCATCTTTGACGATGGGAATACGTTGTTAGCGATGGCGCCACGGATGTCGGGCGGGATATTGCGCGGAGTGGCCCAGAAGACGGAAATCACAGTCGATGAAAACGGAATCCGCGCCGACGCAGGGACTATTGTTCACGGTGTGTATGGAGGAATTATGGGGGTGCAGAGTCCTTTCCACATGACATTGGACCGGCCGTTCCTCTTCATCGTTCGCGACAATGTAACCAGAGCACTGCTATTCGCAGGCGTGGTGATGAATCCGACGCTACAGTGAACTACGGCTAGTGCCCGGTAAGTCGCGTAATCGGAAACTTGAAAACTTGAAATTCATATGGACGGTTACGGCGTTAGATCAGGCACTTGAAGGCCATAGTCATCCTACGAAGGTTGCTCGGGGTTATAATCACGGCCACTTATGCCTCTCACTCCAGGCACACAACTTGGCCCCTATGAAATTAATGCATCTCTAGGCGCCGGCGGAATGGGCGAGGTTTACCGGGCCACCGACACGCGTCTCAAACGAGAAGTCGCGGTCAAGGTTTTGTCTTCTCGCCTCACCACTGAACCCAGTGCGAAGCAGCGTTTCGAGCGCGAAGCACACACCGCATCCGCGCTGAACGATCCTCATATCTGCGCGATTTACGACGTGGGAGAACACGATGGCCAGCAGTTCCTCGTCATGGAGTTGCTCGAAGGCCAGACGCTCAAGCAGTACATCGATGGCCGAGCGTTGGCGGTAGGGCAAGTGCTCAAGCTCGGAACTCAAATCGCGGGCGCGCTGCAAACTGCACATGGCAAAGGAATCATCCATCGGGATCTTAAGCCCGCCAATATTTTTGTCACGGAACGCGGCGAGATCAAAGTGCTCGACTTTGGACTGGCAAAATTACTCTCCCGAACCGATCAGGATGCAACCCTTTCACTGGCGTTGACAGAGCCGCTGGCCGTCCTCGGCACACTTCCTTATGCGGCACCCGAACAGTTGCGCGGTGAGGACACAGATGCGCGCACAGACATCTGGGGACTTGGAGCTGTGTTGTATGAAATGGCTACCAGTCAACGGCCCTTCAGCGAAGAAATGGTACCGCGTTTGATCGATGCCATCCTGCATAAAGTCCCTGCCCCGTTACGCGGGCTGAATAGTGCAATCCCTGAGGAGCTAGAACGAATCATCCTCAAGTGTCTGGAGAGGGATCCAGAGAATCGCTACCAATCTGCCACGGAGTTGGTGGTGGACCTGCGACGTCTCGAAGCCACGTCAACCGGCGTAGCGGTCGCGGCACCACCGCTCCGGAAACAGTCTCGGCGGTGGCTGGCGATCGGCGGTGCCGGAGTCTGTGCTTTGATCGTCGCTACGCTTCTTTTGTGGCTGCGCCTCACCCGCAACGAGCATGTGGGGACGCCCTCCCTGCGGTGGGAGCAACTTACAAACTTCGATGATTCTGCGGAAATTCCCACCCTGTCGCGCGACGGCAAGCTGGTGGCATTTCTGCGCGGCCCCGGCAGTTTCGGGAATTCCACGAACGTAGGCCAGGTCTGGTTCAAATCTCTGCCGGACGGCCAACCCTTCCAACTCACTAAAACCGTCCTTAGAAAACAGACCATCAATTTCTCCCAGGACAGCAACCGGTTGTACTTTACGCAGATAGAAGGGCCATTTGCGTGGAACACCTACGAACTGCCGTTGCTGGGAGGGCAGGAACCGAAGCTGTTTATGGCGAACGCCACGGGATTGAGCTGGATCGGCAACGATCGCCTCCTCTTCTCAACGATCGAGACTGGCATACACATGAAGCTCTCCACCTCGAATGCCAGCCGGAGCGACGAGCGGGACATCTACATTCCGCCCGACCATACGCAAGGAATGGTGCACCGCTCTGCGGTTTCGCCGGATGGGAAGTGGGTGCTGCTGGTGGAAATGGACACCGAGTGGTGGCGACGATGCCGAGTGGTACCGTTCGACGGATCATCGGCGGGACAGCAAGTCGGACCGCAGGGTTCGTGCACCTGGGCCCAGTGGTCTCCCGACCGCAAATGGATGTACTTCACCGTGGATACTTGGACGTCCGGTTCTCACGTCTGGCGGCAACGTTTCCCCGACGGCGAACCTCAGCAGTTGACGCCATCCGGTGCGAGCGAGGAAGAAGGGCTCGCGATGATGCCTGACGGCAGATCGTTCATCACCACCGCCGGAACGCAACAGTCCGCAATCTGGCTTCACGACGACGAGACAGGCGACAAGCAGATCACCTCTGAGGGTTACTCGTTTTTTCCGACGCTGTCGCCGGATGGCAAGAAGGTCTACTACTTGCGGCGGGTTTCCGGTTCACATTCGTACTTCAGCGGCGAGCTGTGGGTTTCCGACGTCGCGACCGGAACCTCCGAACCCCTCTTTCCAGGTTTAGTGCTCACGCATTTCTCTATATCGCAGGATGGAAAAAAAGTCGTTTTCGCAACAGAACAGGGCCAGGCCCGATCGGCAATCTGGGTCGGCTGGCTTGACCGCACGCAGGCGCCGCGGCAACTAACGTTCGGAGGCGAATATCGCGCTTTTTTCGGCAGGCCGGGACAGATTTTGTATCAGGGCATGCAAACTTCGCGGAGGATCATGAGCATCAACGAGGACGGTAGCGGCCAGGTTGCGGTTTCGGACCTTCCCATCATGCAGTTGCAGAATGTTTCGCCCGACGGCCGCTGGGCTCTCGTGGGCGTGACGCCGCCGGGTGGGCACGGCGAAAGGAACGTGATGGCTATGGCTGTGCCGCTTGAGGGCGGTGCGCCGATCACGGTATGTGATAAGTGCAGCTTCGGGTTCGGGGACGCACGTTCCTCGGTTTCGCTGCTCTCGTGGAGTCTGGACGGGAAATGGGTGTACGTGCCGCTGCGGCAGTTTCCGGTCGGCTCATCAAAGACCGCGGTGATACCGGTCAAGTCAGGGGCCGCGCCTCCCACGTTCACGGAGGGCTTCGGCAGTGAAGCGGATTTCGCGCGGATTCCCGGCGCGCATTTGGTCAATCAGAACGACGTATCTTCGGGCATCTCACCGAACTACTTTGTCAGCAAGCGCCGTTCGGCAAAGGCCAACCTCTTCCGTATCTATCTCGAGTAATAAAAGCCCTGGCCTGTGCGCGGGTCCATCGGGTCCTCACGCGGGCAGTTCCGCATTTATCTCGGATGGGCGACTCGAAAGAATTCCACTTGCCTGGTAAGTCGCATAATCGGAAACTGACCGATGACCAAAGCGAGGGGCGCTTTCTTTCAAGAATTATTGGTGTAGAATCCGCGGTAATTCGGGCTCGCTTGCGGGAGAATCTCATGCGTAAGATCTGCCTTTTCGTTATTTACCTTCTCTCTTGCGCGTTTGTGGTCTTAATCTCCAGAAATTTTCCTATGGCCGTCCACGCAGCCCAAGACCGGGGCGGTGTGCGAGCTCCAACCACGGAATCCGGCCAGCCGGGAACCTGGGCACAACCGGCGGCGGGGAAGCGCACCGTCGATGTCAGGCAGTTGAAATCGGAAGCGCGTGAGCTAACGGCGATGTCGCAGTTGCTTCCCGATCAGATGGAACAGATTGGCAACGGCAAACTGCCGAAAGATCTCATCGAAAATCTGAAAAAGATCGAAAAGCTGGCCAAGCGTATTCGCAGCGAAGTGGAATAGCGGCCATTTGACCAGGGGAATTGGCTCTTCATAAAGACCTGTACGGCTAGTACCCAATTGCGGCTTCACCTGCGTCCGGCATATCAGACAGAATTCCCTGATCAAATTTTAGGGTATTCACCGGATGGCAAAGCCTTCCTGCAACGACTAGCGTACCGTCGGGGTTTATCCGCTAGCCCTCAAGCGAACAGACCTCGAATGGAAGTTAGGAACTCCGCAGATGAAGAAAAGCCCAGCGATGCGGGGACCTCTCAGGGTCTTTATCGCAGATTCGAGCAGCATGGGTTGCCAGTTGATGGTGCGAGCTCTGCAACAGAGCCGTCAACCGATCAAGGTGGCGGGCTCTGCTACGGAGTCTGTGGAGATCATCAAGGGATTGGTTACGAACCGCTCCGACGTTGCAATTATAAGTGCGGATTTAAGAAATGGACCTATCACCGGTTTTCGGGTGATAAGGGAGGCACGGCTTTCTTGCCCCCATATTCGTATGATCGTGCTGGCCGATTCTCCTGATCGTGCGTTGGTGGTTGAAGGGTTTCGGGCAGGGGCAGATGGGGTATTCTTCCGCGACGAACCTTTTGAGATGTTGTGCAAGTGCATCCGCGCCGTTTGCGAGGGGCAAATCTGGGCAAGCAGCGAACAGTTGCGCTATGTTATTGAAGCTCTGGCCAAGGACGAACCACAGCCCATCAAAAGCGCCAACGGGACGCAGTTGCTGACAAAAAGAGAGGAAGAGTTGGTGCAGTTGGTGGCGGAAGCCCTCACCAACCGCGACATTGCCCGCCAGCTCAATCTGACGGAACACACGGTACGCAATTACCTGTTCCGGATTTTCAACAAACTAGGCACTTCGAACCGGCTAGAGCTGGCACTTTATGTCATCAAGCAAAGAGCAGCATCTCAAGGTTCAGATTCCGGCGGGACATGGCTGGCAGAGCCTGTACGAGGCTTGGGCGCAGGGCGGGCGGCACGTGATACCGGTTCGGTAGCCGTGAGCAGCAACGACTAAAAACGCTGATATTTAGCGCCTTGGTTGCCAGGCCCATCCATGACACATCGCCCATCATCCTGATTGGCCGTGCTGGGATTGCGCCCACAGGCCCGGGTGTTGTCATGCACGCCCCCCGAACATTCGTGCAAATTGGTCGGGTATTTTAGAGTGCTGTTCACATGTGACGCGGATGAGACCGGAAGCACCAAGACAGCCCCGCAAAGCCATTCGGTTTCCCTTGGCAGCGCCGATTGTGTTTCGGTGGTCGGACAGCGGAATTGAAAAACGGGGAGAAGGGCGTACTCACGATATCAGCGAGATAGGAGCGTTCGTTCTATCCAGTATGTGCCCGCCACTGGGGACTGAGATCAGGTTCGATATTTTCCTGCCGGTGCTACCTGGCTTTGAACCTAAAACACGGGTTGAAGCTGTAGGGAAGGTTCGGCGTGTTGAGCAAGCGCGTGGGATCGAGGGAAGGGACGGCTTTGCGATTTTGTCTCGGCACACCCTTTTGCGCGTCAACAACCAGAGCGATGGACGGACGGCCCCGTAGAGGATGAAGGTGTTTCACCTGCTTGATTGGCGGAGGTCTGCCAGGAGAAATTGCCTGTTTCTAGATCCTTTTGCTAAGATCTACTTCTAATAAACTGAATCTCAAGCTGGATGCGCTCCTGTTTGTTTGATGACGTACAGGGCCAGTTCCAGCCGATTTGAAGTGCCCAGCTTGTTGAAAATTCGAAACAAGTAATTGCGGACCGTATGTTCAGTCAGGCCCAACTGGCGCGCAATGTCGCGGTTGGTGAGGCCTTCGGCCACGAATCGCACCAACTCTTCCTCCCTCTTCGTCAGCAAATTGGCCCCGCTGGCTCCTTTGATGGGCTGCGGTCCACCCGCAGCTAGAGCCTCAATGATAAAACGCTGCTGGTTAACGTTAGCCCAGACTTGGCCCCCACCCACCGCACGGATGCACTTGCACAGCATCTCAAAGGTTTCGGCGCGGGAAAATACTCCGTCGGCCCCCGCCCGAAACCCTTCAACCACCAGGGCGCGCTCGGGAGAATCGACCAGCAAAATGATACGGGTATGGGGAAAAGCGGCCCGCGCCTCCTTCACCACGCCAAGGCCCGTCATGGGCCCGTTTTTCAAATCTGCACCAATAATAGCAACATCGGAGGGGTTCTCACGCAGTCCCTTGAGGATCTGAACCGGATCTGAGGCCGAACCTGCCACCACAATCGGCTCGCGGCTTTGTTCAAGAGCCCGCACCATCAACTGACACGCCATCACGTTGGCGTCCCCGACAAAGACCCTGACGGGTTCCCCTGATTTCGAGATCGTCTTCATTGGGCCAGGCTCCCAATAGCGACCTGCTTTAAAGGAATCAGGAGCTCAGGTGGCTAACTAAACTCTTTAGTGTTGGTCTTCATCGCCGGAACGATCCCCTGAACGGACCGCGAATCGGTCCCAGCGCAAGCTAGAATGAATTCTGCATTTGGGACACCACTGTTCCATACAATGTAACCGTTTTCTAATCAATACGATAGGGAATGCCCGTCTTCCGATTGAGAATCGTCTTGCCAACTTTTGCCACTGATTTGCCCACGTGATGAGGTCACCGCGATTCGACCCCGCCACAAGGATTATCAATTGTCATAGGGTGACTGAAAGCCAGCCAGAGAATCGGCGAAAGATTGGCGTGAACCCACGGGATAGTACAGTTCCGGAGCCGAACTTGAATTGCTAGGTTCCCTTCTCCTTACACTTCGCGTTCGCGCCCCACCGCTCAACATGCCCTGCTGAGTAGATACGGTTCCCTTTTGTTTGTGGTGATTTATAAAATCCATGCATCTGCCAGTGCCGAATTCCAGACGAAACGAATTCATGCCACACACGCTGCGCGAGCCTTCGCGCGAGCGCAAGGGCGGAATGTCCTTCGAACGCAGAGTCATTCATCCACTAAGAGAGATGGGGCTGCGAACCGGTGTTCTGGGCGCTCTCGCAACGTTATGACAGCGGTCGCCGCACACGAGTGGGGCAAGAACGGGAAAGGAACAAAATTTTTGTACCTAACACTAGCTGACTTTTGTACCCAACGCGGCGTGGGAAGACAAGCTGGATCAATCACGCCAGACAAATGCCTTCGCATAAAAGGACATTCGGCTTCTTGTGGTCGCTCCGGGGCGGGCTTACGATTCACGGTGAATTTTGAAGGTGAATTCTAAAAGTTTCGGTTGAGGTCACGGGTGGAAGCCACAAGACACGCCCGAAAAGCCATACGGTTTCCCTTGGAGGCGCCGATTGTGTTCTGGTGGACGGACACAGGAGTTGAAAAAAGGAGTGAGGGCCGCACTCATGACATTAGCGAAATGGGAGCCTTCGTTCTTGCCCATACCTGCCCACCTTCGGGAATCAAAATCTGCTTCCAGGTCTTCCTGCCGGTTCTTCCTGGATTTGAGCCCAAAGCACAAGTGGAAGCCGTGGGGCAGGTTCTGCGAGTTGAACAGGCCGGCGGGCATGAGGGGCGTGATGGCTTTGCGATCTCGACTCGGCACACCCTGTTGAGGTTTAGCGACGATTCCTATGAATTAGAAAAGCGTAGCGAGAAGAAGTCGCAAGTGAGTTGAAGGGTCAGAACATTAACATGGTTTCGGGTACGGGGATCCATTGGTCGGTACGGATGAAGCCATACCCGTGAAAGATAGCGAACCGGGAATATAGATCGTATGTAAGTCACAGGGCGAAGCTATGTCTTTTTTGCAATTCCAAGTGGCCGGAAGTGAAAAAGCCTGCATCAAACGGCCCCTGAGAATTCAGACGGAGACCATATGACAGAACAGGATGTCAACCACAACTGGTTCGCGGTTTGCACTCGCCACCAGCACGAAAAAACTGCGGCTCGAATCCTGGAGTATAAAGAGTTTGAGGTTTTTCTACCGCTGTATAAAGCACGCCACAGATGGAAAGACCGGATCACGGAAGTCAGTCTCCCGCTTTTCCCTGGTTACCTGTTTGTCAGGGAGGGTTTCAGGAGATGGCTTGCGATCCTCACCACGCCGGGGGTCAGTAGTATCGTCAGCTGCGGGGGCCAGCCGGCCGCAATTCCGTTTTCAGAAATCGAAGGCGTAAAACAGGTTGTCGACAGTACTCTGCGCGTTGAACCTCATCCCTTTTTGAAATCCGGTGACCGGGTCAGAGTCAAGTACGGCCCTATTGCAGGGGTGGAAGGCATATTGCTTCGGAAGAAGAACGTGGCTCGATTGGTTCTTTCGGTGGAAATGCTCGGAAAATCCGTTGCTGTAGAGACTGATGCAACCGACGTTGAGCGCATACCTACGGGGGCGCTTGGCACGGATCTCAGCCTTCAGGGCAACTTTATTGCCATGCGGACAGACGAACGGTATTCGATGTCCACGGTGTAGGCCAACGCCGTCGCAGGCGTCGCTTCAAAGCCACACCGAGATGCCGCGTTCACAGTGGAACGGCAAATCCCCAAATGTCAGATTTGCGTGAGCCAGCAGATTTTGCCTAATCTAGTTGCTTTTTGCAGACATGGTGAGTTTGCCGCTTCTTAAGCGGAGGGAGAACATAAAGAAGTGAGTTGGGTACGAACATTCGTCCAGGAAGACATTCCCCAGGTAGCAACGCTTAAGTGGAGATTCTTGCACAACGGCAGCGGTCCACCGCCCCCAACGATGGAAAGCTATTTCCGGGAGCTTTTCTTTCACGGACCATTCTCGGAGAAAACTCTCCCTTCACTGGTCTGTGAAAACGAACGCGGAAGAGTGGTGGGCTTTCTGGGAATCTCACGACGTCGCATGTCATTCCACGGGAAGCCTACTGAGGCTGCGGTCGGTTCATCCCTGGTCGTCGACCCAGAAAGTCGGTCCACAATGGCAGGCCTGAAGCTGATCAAGTGCTTTCTCTCTGGAAAGCAGGATCTTGCGATGACCGACACGGCAAATCAGGTGACTCAACAATTATGGACTCGGCTAGGAGGAAGTACAGCTTCGTTGTATTCCATCCATTGGTCGCGCCCGCTTCGGCCAGCCCAGTATGCTGCCTATGCCGCGTCTCGGCTTAGAAGAGGTCCCTTATCTAGGGCTTTCGTGCTCAGTTCCAAGCCCATTTGCAAAATCGTAGACGCTATCGCTACGAGGATCCTATCGAGCCCTTTTCTCCAGAAGCCGTCTTCGATCACCGAAGAAGAACTAACGGTGGAAACGCTGCTCGCCTGCATGCGCGATTTCTCGGAGCCCGGTTCGCTACGGCCAGAGTATGACCGGGATTCCGTCAAATGGCTTCTGGATTTCATGGGCCAAATGAACGCCTTTGGAAGTCTTCGAAAAGTACTTTTGCGAAATAAGGCAAGTAAGATTATCGGTTGGTATCTCTACTATTTGAATCGGGGAGGCCTCGGCGAAGTCGTCCAAGTTGGGGCATCCCATTCCTCGGTTAAAGCGGTACTTGATCACCTCTCTTACGACGCATGGACTCATGGCGCCGTTGCTCTTCACGGAAGGCTGGACTCCTACCTTTTACAGGAATCATTGGGGAAATCTTGTTTCTATTTTCTTGGTAATCGCCTGCTCGTACATTCTCGCGATCCCGAACTAGCGCGCCATATTCAAGCTGGCAGCGCGTTCCTCTCGCGGCTCGATGGCGAGTGGTGCTTAAGGTTCGGCAGGACAGACTCGGGCCTGACTACGCAGAATATGGGACGCGGTTTGAAACTGAGCACCTTCGAGTCCGTGCTCGGGGAACCAACGCGATTTGATCCAGACAATATTTCCTGGGACATATCCCACAACTCTCCGCTCGACCGGCGTGGTGGCCTGCCGGGCGGCGTTTCAAGGAGGCTCAATGGCGAACCCAGATAACGGCCGACAACACACGGAAGTGGGAATGCGCTCATCCCAGACGCATGTGGAGATTTTTAGCACGTGTCCGCCTCTAGGTAACACTCCGGCCGCTGAATATTCCAAGGCCGTAGCTGAAGCAGCTCGCTGGAGCGAGAAGTGGGGCTGCACAGGGATTCTGGTCTATACCGACAACTCTCAGGTAGACCCTTGGTTGGTTTCCCAGGTGATCGTCCAAAACACACAACACCTCGCTCCTCTTGTCGCTGTGCAGCCCGTCTACATGCATCCTTATACCGTCGCCAAGATGGTGTGTTCGCTGAGCGTTCTGTACAACCGCCGTACGTACCTAAATCTGGTGGCAGGCGGGTTCAAGAACGACTTGGCTGCACTAAACGATCCTGCGCCGCACGATGAACGGTACGACCGCTTGATCGAATACGCCACCATCATTAAGAGCCTGCTTGCCGATCAGGACGCGATTAGCTTTCAAGGCAAATACTATCGGGTCGACAAACTCAAAATGACGCCACCGTTGCCGAAGGCACTCTTTCCTGGCGACCTGATTTCCGGCTCTTCGGAAGCCGGGCTCTCCGCCGCGCGTCTCCTCGGGTCAGTGCCAATCCTTTACGCCAAACCGGCAAAGGACTGTGCATCCACGGCAGTCAATACCGGCGGACATTTCGGGATTCGCATCGGAGTCATGGCGCGCTCGAGCGAAGAGGAGGCTTGGAAGGAAGCTCATCGAAGATTTCCAGAGGAAAAGAAAGGGAAAATGATTCATGAGTTGGCGATGAAGGTTTCAGACTCCGTTTGGCACCACGAGCTATCGAGCGCCATTGAAGAAAGCAAAACTAGACGCAGCAGCTATTGGCTTGCGCCGTTTGAGAATTACAAGACATTCTGTCCTTACCTCGTGGGCAGCTACGAACAAGTCGCGGAAGAAATAGCCGGCTACCTGGCCCTGGGTTGCCGCAGCTTCATACTCGATGTTCCTTTGTGCGAAGAAGATTTGCAGCACGCTCGCATCGCTTTCGATCTCGCCTGCGATAAGTCGCATTTCTCCGAGCATGATCGGTCAACTCTCGAAGCCGTGGCAGCGCCCCAGGAAGAGGAGCGCTTATTTCGTACCACGCACGCCGGAAACGGGAATGCCGAAAAGGCAATTCCAATCCAGTGGATGAGTGGAGCATAGAGTTGCGCAATATCGTCAATGGGTTCCTGGAATCGAGCGAGCGGTTCGCGTCGCGTCCCGCTTTAGTTGTCGACGGCGAACGCCTCACCTATCGCGACCTCAGACGACCGGCAGGCAAGCTCGCCTCTCTGTTACTACAAACCGCCGCGAGCGATTCTCCACTGACTGCGATTCTGGCCTATCGGAGCGTCACGGCTTATGCAGGAATTTTGGGGATTCTTGGCGCCGGTAAAGGGTACGTGCCATTGAACCCCAAATTTCCAACGGAGCGGACCCGTAGAATGATGTTTCTATCCGGCTGCAGCCAGGTGATCGTTGGAAAGGAATGCATCGGGAGTCTGAGGGAGCTCTTGCAAGGATTTCAACGGCCCCTGACCGTAATACTTCCGGAAACACCTGACGCCACCAGCCTACAAAAGGACTTTCCTCTCCACCGGTATCTGTCATCAAAAGACGTCTGCGAGAACCGTGACTCGGTTTTCGAAACAGACGTGCCCGCTCAGGCGATTGCCTATCTGCTGTTCACGTCAGGCACGACAGGCGAACCGAAGGGAGTGCCAGTTTCCCACTCGAATGTCCAATCGTACATCAACTATGTGTGCGGCCGGTACGATCTGAATGAAACCGACCGCTTCTCTCAGCACTTCGATCTGACCTTCGACTTGAGTGTTCATGACATCTTTGTCGCCTGGGAACGGGGCGCGTGTTTGTATTCCTTGCCCGAAAAAGCCGTCCTGCTGCCGGCAAAGTTCATCCGCGATAACGCATTGACCGCCTGGTTCTCCGCACCATCCGTGATTAGCGTGTTGTCCAAGACGAAACTTCTGGAGCCTGATTTCTTCCCTTCGCTGCGGTACAGTTTCTTCTGTGGAGAGCCTCTGGCCGCATCTTACGCACAAATGTGGCAAAACGCAGGACCACATTCGATCGTTGAGAATCTCTATGGGCCCACCGAAACCACGATCGCCATTTCTCGCTACAAATGGAACAACAACCACTCACCCGGAGAATGTTTAAACGGAATTTGTCCGATAGGATGGGCGTTTGCGGGACAGCGGTCCAGCATTGTCGACCCGGATTTCAACCTTCTTTCAAGAAATCAGGCTGGTGAGCTTTTGCTTTCCGGTTCGCAGGTGACCAGCGGGTACTGGAATGATTCGGAGAAGACAAGAGTGAAGTTTGTGCGCATAGGTAGTTTCGAAGACACACCCTGGTACCGGACGGGGGATCTGGTCAAACAAGATGGTAGTGGTTGTCTTTACTACCTTGGACGAATCGACGATCAGGTGAAAATCCGGGGTTATCGGGCGGAATTGCAGGAAATTGAAAATGTACTCCGAAAGGCCTGCGGGACCGATCAAGTTGTTTCGGTGCCCTGGCCTGTCCGAGATGGCTGTGCCGACGGTGTGATTGCCTTCGTCTCAGGGCAAGAGACGCTCGACGAGGGCGACGCACTGAACTACTGCCGCACGTATTTGCCCAGCTACATGGTGCCGCAGAGAATTTACGCGCTCGACGCTTTGCCGCTGAATGTGAACGGCAAAGTTGATCGGAGGGGACTCGTTCGCATGCTCGAGAGGGTTCAAACGTGAATCTTATACCAGAGAATGCATTGGTTGTTTCGGTTCTAACGTGGATCAAAGAGCACAAGCTGCCGGGAAATCTAGAGGCGGCCGGCATCACCGAAAATATTGATCTCATCGCCAACGGGCTGCTGGACTCCATGGGCCTTATTGATCTGCTCTTATTTGTCGAGGAACAAACAGGCCGCCCGATTGATCTGAAAGTCGTAGAGCCCGAGGATATCTGCGTGGTGAAGAATCTTTGCCGAATCGCCCTGGGGAACAATATCTCTCAATCGATGGATGGATGTGAACATGTCGAACCTAGTTGTGGAAACGTACTCGCGGCTGGCGGACAAGTATGACTACGAATTGAACCTGCAGTCGTGCTGGGGCCGCGCCGCCGACAAAATCCAGAATTCCCTGGTCATCGAGGATAACGACGAAGTTGTGCTCGATGTAGGTTGTGGCACAGGGCGGGCGCTATGCCAGTTGGCGAGCCGCAGCCGGCCAAACGTTCAATTCATGGGGATCGAACCGGCCGAAAATATGCGCAAGTGCGCGCAGCGGCGAATCGCGGGCCGCCAAAATATCAGTATTGTCGATGGTTGCTTCGAAAAGATACCGATCGACTCTCAGTCAGTGGACTACTTATTCAGCATTTTTGCGTTTCACTGGGTGACCGACCTGGGCGCCTCGGTGCGGGAGATTCGCCGCGTACTTAAGCAGGACGGCCGCGCGGATCTTTTCTTCATCGGGAGAAACAACGGCCACGAGTTCATTCGCAAGACAAGCCCGATTTTCCTGAAATACATGGGTCCGGCACGTTTTCTGGAATCTGCTCGGATGCGCACTCAGCTTACCAAAGAGGACGCTGTTCGCTTGTTCAGCGAAACCTTCGATCCACGTCGGGTTTCCGCCGATGAATCCTACGAAACCTACTACGATTCGCTGGAAGGACATTGGGGCTGGTGGGTGCGCATCGAGGGGCAGTTTGTTTCCATACCTCCAGAGGCCAGAAAAGCCTGCGACCAGGAAGTGCGGAGCGCGCTTTCAGGCCTGTCCACACAAAAAGGTATCCCCTACAGCATTCATTGTCTCCACCTGACGCTACGGTAGACCGCTGCTTCTGGCGACACCACCGAGAATCGTGCAAGGGGAAGACGAGGAGAAATGTCTATGAGAAGCAAGATACTTTGTTATTTCGGAGCCGGCATTTTTCTTGTGGCGGCAGTATATGTACGCGCAGCCCAAGGAAAACCGGCGGCCTCCACAGCCGACGGACTGAGCGCAGCACGGGGGCCCAGAACGGCTGCTCAAGATGTACGGGAGCGTCCAGAGCTCCATCGGCGAAATCCGCGATACCAGTTGTGTAAAGACGACGTCCTACAGCTGAATTTCACTTTGACGCCAGACTTGAATCAGACGGTCACTGTCCAGCCAGATGGCTACATCACTTTACAGGGTGTCGGCGACCTACATGTGGAAGGGCAAACAATTCCTGACGTCACTGAATCGATTCGTCTTGCCTACGCAAAAACACTGCACAACCCCATCATCACGGTCCGGCTCATGGAATTCGAAAAACCGTACTTCATCGTGGGTGGAGAAGTGGGACATCCAGGCAAGTTTGACTTGCGGGGAGACACGACGATGACACAGGCGGTAGCCATTGCGGGGGGTTTCACAGAAACCTCGAAACATTCACAAGTCTGGCTCTTCCG
>Ga0210409_10000125_pt1 | contig 171283 bp, 151 predicted proteins | sample IncBWH17MmetaG_FD_161649 | JGI IMG/M metagenome (GOLD analysis project Ga0210409, IMG submission 161649) | Forest soil microbial communities from Barre Woods Harvard Forest LTER site, Petersham, Massachusetts, United States - Inc-BW-H-17-M | ecosystem: Environmental > Terrestrial > Soil >... | reverse complement strand
GGCGCGGCAGCGAGCCGCTACGCGGAGAATGGTCCATTCCTGGCGGCACGCTGGAGCTAGGAGAATCACTTGTAGAAGGTGTCGCGCGCGAACTGCTGGAAGAAACCGGAATTGTGGTTCGCGTGCTCGGGCTCATTGAGGTGTTTGACCGAATCTATGCCGAGGATGGCAAAATTGCCGCCCAGGTGCAGAAGAAACCGCGTTTTCACTACGTCATTGTGGACTACCTGTGCGAACGAATCGGCGGCGAGGCACGCGCGGGCAGCGATGTAACAGAAGTCGCCTTCGCGAGCGAAGAGGAGCTCGGCAAATTTCAGCTGACGGAAACTGCAACGCGTATCCTGAAAAAAGCGTTTGCGATGGATAAAGCGCGCCGCGAAGGACGCTGACATATTTCCCGCTCACGGAGCTTTTGCGATTTCAATACTGCCATTCGAATCGGTGAGCTGAAGCTGGCAGCCACCGGCTCCAATCGTTCCGCTCAGGGAATCGCCCCCGATGCTGCCCGTCGAAGTAACCGGCAATTCCGAGGAAATTCGCCCGAAGGAAGTGCGCGCCGAGAGGTTGTAGCCCACACCGTCCGGAACGCGCACGCGAATCGATGAGAAGGATGTCTTCAGCGAAATGTCGCGGCAGCCGCTGGCGGGACGCATGGCCGTCACGGAGATGGCGCCGTTCTGGTTATCCACTGTGATGCGTCCACCAATGGATTCCAGCGTCACACCGGCAAAGGAAGTGTTCACGCCGGCGTCGCCCTTCACGTTTCGCGCCGTGACGGAACCATTACTATTCTCCACCGTTAGATTGCCGTTGACCCGTTCCGCCAGCACGCTGCCAAAGCTCGTTTTCGCGTAGGTGTCTCCGCCGATGTCGGTGAGGATGATTCCTCCGTTGCCGGTAATGGCGCGAATGCCCTTCGGGATGTTCGAGGCTTCGATGGCGCCGAACGAGGATTTGAGCGTGACGCTGCCCCGCGCGTCGCGAACGGTAACTTTTCCATTGGACGTTTCGGCGTCCAAAGCACCTGTAACTGCGTCCAGTTCGATGTTGCCGAAGGTATCGCGAATAGTCACCGCGCTGCCGGTCAGCGAACTGCCCTTGACCCGGCCATTATTGGTGGTGCAATTCACGCGGCCTTTGATTTCGGAAAATGTGACGTTGCCGAAACTGTCGGTGACATCGACAGCGCCGCCGATCGTGGCGATGTCCACATTGCCGTTGTTGTCGCGGATCGAAAGATCGCCGCGGATATTCCGCGCGTCCACGCCCCCGAAAGAAGTGGTGACGCTCGCCGATGCCGCGTTGCTCACAGTCACTGTGCCGTTGCCGCCCGTGATCGTCGCCGCGCCTTGAATGTCGCGCGTGGTGATGCTGCCAAACCGGTTGTGCAGTTCGAGTGTTCCTTTCACGTCGGAGACCTGCACGGAACCGTTGTTGTCGTTCACGGAGACGTTCCCCGCGGCGCCGCTGACTTCGATGCTGCCAAAAGAGTTGTTCAGGCGCGCAGCGCCGGCATCACGAACGTTCAGCGTCCCATGGCTATTTTCAATGTCCGTGGCGCCATGAATGCGCGCTACTTCAACGCTGCCGAAACTATTTCGCACGTTGAGCGGCGCATCGGACGGCATGCCGATGTCATAGCTTACGGACCACGAAGAATGCCTGCTGATATGAAACCAGCTCTTTTCTTCGTCCGGATAGATGGTCTTGATGCGCACGCCCTCGCTCGTTTGTTGCACCTCGATCTGGATTTTCTGCACGAACGACTCGGCTTCTTCCTTGGAGCTAGCCTGGGCGCGGATGGTGGCGGAGATTTTGACGTCCCGGCCGGCTTCGCCGTGAACGCGAACCTCACCAAACTTGTGCTCGACGCGCACCGACTGGCCTGCGCCCAGCGTCAAGGTCTTCTGAAAGTCCCGGGAGACCTGTTCCTGCGCGAAGTTTGCGGCGAGCACGGGGCTTCCTGTCATCACGAATAGCGCGCAGAGAACTCCGGCAACCGCGGCGAGACGCCGCGATCCTTTCCGAGATATGGGTGCAGTGAAATTCATTGCTGTCTAACCTCCAAAACTTCTTCGAGAGTGTGTTGCTTTTCCTGGTACATGGCGAGCAACTGGTGGCGAAGCTGCGCGTTCGACGGATTCATCCCGGCTTGCGCGCGCAGGTCGGCAATTGCGCTGTCCAGCAAGACCAGCTTTTCGTGATAGTTGGCGAGCAAGGGCGTCGTGGGAGTGTCGAGCTGCGGGTGGGCTTCGGCGGCGAGTTTGTCGATGGCCTGCACATAAGCGGCTTCAGCATCCTCTACATTCTTGAGGGCCGCGCTCTTCAACAAGGATTGATCGTTCACGGGCGGGTTACCGGGTCGGCGGATGTAAATCCAACCAGCGGAAATCGTCAGCATCAGAACAAAAGCGCCCGCCACGGCGGTTTGCCATCCCAACGGAATATTTTGCAGAAACGAGAACCAGCCACCGCGTCCCGCTCGCTGCGTCTGCCGCGCATCCTCTTTGGCGAGGGCGCCTTCGATGCGCGCCCAGAGTGCTGGGGTCTCGCGGTAGTCGCGCATCTCTTGCGCGGCCACGCTCAGCGCCTTCCAAGCGCGAAGCTCTTCCGCGCAAGCCGGGCACCCGGTGGCGTGGGCTTCCAGAGCCAGCCACTCCGTGGCCGTGCCGTCTTCAAAAATGCGATCGCGATCGTTACAAGTGACAGTCATTGTCGTTCACCGTGCCTCTGCGGCGCTGCTGCGCGGAGGCTCAAGCAACTGGCGAAGATTCTTCTTCGCCTGAAAAAGTGTGTTCTTCGAAGCGGTCTCGGAAATCTCCAGCATTCCGGCGATCTCCGCGTGCCGGAAGCCTTCCACTTCATACAAGAGGAAAACGTCACGCTGGTGCCGCGTCAGAGAAGCCAGAGCGCGTTCCAGTGCCATGCGCAGCGAAGGATGCGCCACGGGGGCGCGAGGCTCCGGCCGCGGCGATTCGGGGGAATCGTCGTTGGCCACTTCTTTTTTTCGCAGGCGGCTGCGGCGCGCGTCGTAGCAAGTGTTGATCAATATCCGGTATGTCCAGGTGATGAAGCTCGATTGGCCGCGAAAGCCGGTGATGCTGCGCTGCACTTTCAGAAACGTGTCTTGCACGGCGTCTTCCGCGTCTACTGGGCTGCCTAGAAGATTGCGCGCAAGATTCTTCATGCGCGCGCCGTGCAGAGTGTAAAGACGCTCGTACGCGTGCAGATTTCCCGCCCGGCAACCGGCGGCCAGGGCGGCGTCTTCTGTGGATACGTCCATGGCGGCCGGGTTGGGGCCGCCGGCTGAGTGCTCGGAAGGTTCCACTCGCGTCCCCCGTTCGCGCGGCACGGAAGAGATTCTAGCCCTCCAAGGCAGCGCAAGTCCCATTGTTCCCATTCCTGGCTCCTGAGGTATAGACGACGGCGGAGAGCGAAATGTCAGGACATGGCGACCACGGGGTGCATCAACAACCTGCTTGTTCTTAAGAGTTTAATGAGCAGGATTCGTGAGGGCCGACGCGGAATCAACCGCAAAGAAGATTTTCTTATGCAAGAGGCTGTTTTCGTGGCCGATCACCAGTCGAGTTTCGGGATCATCCTCTGTAATCAGGAAGCGCAAACCGCGAGCGTCTTTGCGAACATCGAAGACAAAATCGGTGGTGTACGACTCTCCCGGCCGCAGAGGCGAGGTAATAGGAGTGGAACTATTCCCAAAGCGCGCGAAGGCCGCCTGGCTTTCGAATGACGGTGCAAAGGCGCGCCCGGTGTCATCAACGAGGACGACCTTGCGCGCGTTCGGCGTAAGCGGCCCGTTGCCGCGATGCGCGGAAATCGTGCGCTCGTCAAACCAGGTCTTCACGCGGACGACCACGAATTTTCCGCGTGGAAAGATTTGCTGCATCTCTGGACCGAGCGCCGCGGCTGTCTGTGCGCCCGCCAAGGAATAGGCAAGGTGGCAATCGATCTCGCAGAAGTATTTCCATCCGCCCGCAGGCAAGACTTTTTCACTGCTCGCGAAAGAAACGCTGCTAAGGAGGAGAAGATAACCGACAGCGATGGTCAATACTGCGCCGGCGCCGAGCCTTGCGAAGAAGGAGGAGCGCCGCGCGGCGCCATAGAAAAGCACAAGAAAGCTGACGCCCAACAGGAAAGCGGTGCCCAGGAAAAGCAGCACAACGATAGGCGCAAAATGAGGCGTGAATTCTGACACGGTCTCTCTCCTCTTCTCCGGCTAGCCTGCGATGGCATCCGGCAATGCGCCGCGCGTGCGTTCGCGCAGCTCGAATTCCTTCATGGCTGCTTCCAGGTCGGCGGCGGTAAAATCCGGCCAGCGCTTCTGAAGAAAAACAAACTCCGCGAAGGCGCATTCCCACAACAAGAAATCGGATAGGCGTTGTTCGCCCCCCGTGCGGATCAATAGATCTACGTCCGTCGATCCTCCGCGGAGAACTTCCGCAAGGACGCTGCTGAAGGATTCGGGCGAAAGTTCGGTGACCTTGTAGAACCGGCACGCGGCATGAAAGATGGCCTCGCGCGCGGAATAATCCACCGCAAGCCGGAGATGCAGTCGCGTTCCATTGGCCGTAGCCGCTTCGGAATCGGCGATGGCTTGGCGGAGAGTGGTGGGCAGCCGGTCGCGCCGCCCGATGATGCTTAGGCGAACGCCTTCGTCAATGCAATGCGTCGTTTCCGTGAGCAGGTATTCGTGGAGCAGCCGCAGGATCGCGTTGACTTCGGCCGCCGGACGTTTCCAATTTGCGGACGATAGCGCGAAGAGCGTAAGCGTGTGGATCCCCAGGCGCGGCGCCGCGCGAATGACCCGCCGCGCCGACTCGGCTCCCGCGCGATGGCCTGCGGAACGGGGCAAGCCTCGTGAAGTGGCCCAGCGGCCGTTGCCATCGGAAATGATGGCGACGTGAAGACGCGGAGCCTGTGCGATGGCCGGCTGAGCGGTGAAAATCTGCTGTACGGTCAGGTGCTGCATGAGCATGTTCTTTCTCCGCCGCGGAGGAAGTGACATAAACTACTCTACAATACAAAGTAGAGACACAAAAAATTTTGCCGGTTACCCTTCGCGCGTCGCGCGAATCAACGCTTCCATGTGATTCAGGTAACGCTCCAGCGCCTTGCGTCCCGCGGCCGCAAGGCGATACTCCGTCTTCGGCAGACGCCCGTCGAACGATTTGGTGCACACGATGTAATCGGCTTCTTCGAGCTTTCGCGCATGAACGCTCAGGTTGCCATCGGTCGTTTTCAGCAGGGCCTTCAATTCATTGAATGTGAGCGAGCGATTGACAGCCAGCGCGCTGACGATTCCCAGTCGGATGCGCTCGTGGATCAGGCGATCCAGATCCGCGGGGACAGTTTCCCGAGCCGGATTGCGGATGGCCTCCAGCGAGGCCTCGCGCTCGCGCGGCTTGTGAACGCGTTCCTGACGTGCTGTGGACGACTTACCCATGCAATCTCCTGTTAGCCTCCGTAGTGGCGGGCAATCCACCAGCCGAAACCCATCTGCACGATTCCGAAACCCGCGGCCATCAGCGCATCACCACAACTCGCCGGCGCAAACAGGGCCGCAGCGCCCAGCAGCATCAGACACAAACCCATCACCGGCACAACACGCACAGAAAACGCACCGCCCGTGACGATGGCTGTTCCATACAGCAGCAGCCAGACTCCCGGCAAGACGGCGAGAAAGCCTGCGTGATACAGCGCGAAAGTCAAAAGGCCGCCCACGACGATTGGCGGCGCGAAACTAAGCACGAATTTGCGGCCGGGGCCGGAGAAAAGTGCGGAATTGGCACGATGTGCCTTGGTAGCAGCCGCCGGAGCTGCAATAGCCACCGCAACGAACGCTTCGATCAGCCAGACCGTCAGCCAGGCAAGCGGCGTCGTCTGCCGTGAGGCCACGAAAGCCGCAACCAGCGCGGTAATGCCCATGGCCACGCCGCCCCATCCGGGCACGGCGGTAAATTCCGCGGCACTCTCCATCGTTTCGCGTATGTAGCGAAGATGGTCGGCCGCACGAGCGTCGATGGGAATGGGCTCGGGTTTGGAAGAGCGAAATGGAGCTGATAACGCCATGGGAAGGAGCATAGCAGGCAGGTCGAAGCTTGTCAAGTACTTTGTGCCACAAAGTTAGGCGTCGGACGCTTAACTCCTGCGCGGGTAGCGGCCTGCAAGTGCATTCCATCGTATTGTGAACACATCGATGAACATCCGGATGCTGTCCCGCATCATGCTCACTTTTGTAGCCGCAGAGTGCCCCCAGCGCACGGGAATCTCCACGGTGCGCAATCCATGATGCCGCGCAAGATACAACAACTCCGGATCGAAACCGAAACGTTCGATACGTTGTTGCTCGAAGAGGATCCCGCAGGTTTCTCGGCGGAACGCTTTGAAGCCGCACTGTGTGTCGACGAACGGCAGCCACAAGATAAGCCGCACAATCTTGTTGAACACGATTCCGGCGAATTCGCGAAAGGGGGATTCGTGCACGCTGATCAAGCTGCGGTCCATGGCGCGAGAGCCGATGGCCACGTCATGGTTTTCCAGCGCGTCGATAAGCTTCCCGGCTTCCTCGATCGGCGCGGAAAGATCCGCGTCCGTGAAAAGTGCGACGCGGCCGCGCGCCTCCTGCATGCCGTGCCTGACGCTATAGCCCTTGCCCCGGTTCACGCTATTCGAAACCACTCGTAGCGTCGGAATCTTGATACGAAAATATTCCGCGACCGCCGCCGTGCCATCTTTCGAACCGTCATCCACCACAAGCACTTCTGCTGTCCCGTTGTAGGTTTGCAGGTAGTCCGCAATCCCCTCCAGCGTCGCCGGCAGGCGCAGTTCTTCGTTGTACGAAGGAATGATGATGGATAGATCGGGGTTGCTAGAGCTCATCTCGCAGGAGGTTCCTGCCAGCCATGGTAGCCGACAAGCGGGACAAATCGGCAGCCGTCGAGCGTGCTCCTCAGGAACGCCGTCCCCTGTTTTTCAATGAGCTGCAATTCCTGATGCACCGGATCGCCGACGGGAAGAATCATTCTGCCGCCCTCGGCAAGCTGGGCAAGGAGCGGCGCGGGAACCGCGGGAGCAGCAGCAGCAACAAGGATGGCGTCGAACAGTGCAAATTCCGGCAGACCCAGCGTGCCGTCGCCGCAGTGCACGTGTACATTGGCGTAACCGAGACGCGCAAGGCGTTCCGATGCAGACAGCGCAAGCTCGTGCCGGCGTTCAACTGTAAATACTTCCCTGGCCAGACGGGAAAGAATCGCGGCCTGGTAGCCGCAGCCTGTACCTATTTCCAGGACGCGATCGCTGGGGCGTAGATGGAGCGCCGCTGTCATCGCCGCGACAATGTAGGGTTGCGAAATGGTTTGGCCGTCGCCAATGGGCAAAGGCACGTCATCGTAAGCACGCGCGCGAAATTCTTCCGCAACGAATTCGTGTCGCGGTACACCCTCGATCGCTGCAAGGACCGCAGCATCGGTGATGCCCCGCCGGCGCAACTGCGTCTCGATCATTTTCGCCAGCTGCGACGCGAATCCTTCACATTCCGGCATGCGTCACCGCCGCCGCGTGTTTTTCCCAGGCGCCGGTCCGAAGAATCTCTTCCATCTGCGCGAGGGCGAAATCGCACTCCTCCTCGCGATTGTAGAAATGCGGGGAAACTCGTACCCCTGCTTTGGGCCGGAAGTCGACGAGAATCTCCCGCGCAAGGAGTTCACGGCAAACCTCGAAGGCGTGCGGGCAATCGATGGAAACTGTTCCGGCGCGTTCCGCCGGATTTTGCGGGGTGTTGACGCGCCAGCCGCGCGACTGTGCGCCCTCGACAAGGCGCCCAGTCATGCGTATTGATTTTTCGCGAATCGCGTGGATACCCACCTTGTTAAGAATGTCGAGTCCTGGCCGGCAAGCGAAGAGCGCTGGAATATGCGACGTGCCATTCAGATAACGGAAAGAGTCTCCACGCTGGTCAATTTCGCCGGTTTCGAACGCAAAGGGACGGCGATGTGCGAACCATCCGGTCAACGTGGGCTTGAACTTTGCGCGCAAATCTTCGCGGACGTAGAGATAAGCGACGCCAGGACCTCCACACAACCATTTGAGAACTCCACCTACAGCAAAATCGACCCCAAGGCCGCGCAGGTCCAGGGGAATGGTCCCCGCAGCCTGGAAAGCATCGAGAATCACGTGCGCGCCGACGCGGTGCGCGCGCTCAATAATCGCGCGCATATCCACAATGAAAGCACTGCGGAATAGCACCTGCGAAATGGGGACGAGCAGCGTCGTCTCGTCGATGGCCGCGAGAAGTTTGTCCAAATCGATGCGGATGTCATCGGGCGTGGGGATGACTTCCACTCGCGCACCATGGCGGCGCTGTTCGTGGTAAAAGTATTGAATCGAAGGAAATTCCAGGTCGACCATCACCACTTTGTTGCGTGGCCCACGGAAATCAAAGCAGGACGAAATTACCGCCTGCGTAATCGTCACGTTCTGGTGTAGCGAAATCTCGCCGGAGCCCGCGCCGATCAGCGGCGCGATCTTGTCGCCCACGCCCACGGCCATGTCCCACCAGCCCTCTTCCCATGCGCGCACGCCTCGCTCCGCCCAGGAATCCGCATACGCGCGCATCTCTTGGTAGACGCCGCGCGGCATTGCCCCCAGCGAATTGCTGATCATGTAGGTGGTGCGGTCAAGAATCGGAAACTCGCCGCGCCATTTTAGAAGATCATCCATCGTGTGATTCTCCACCCACCGGCGCGCCGGACCGTGCGCCTTTCCAAACAAAGTAGCACACCGTGATGAACGCCAGCCAGGGCAACCCGGCTTGCAAGGTGATGCCGAATCCCGGAACCCACCAGGTGGATACCAGCACTGTTAATACTCCTCCCAATCCCAAGAGAGATGCCCACGGTCCGGAAGGTCCAAACCGGAGATAGGGTTTTCCCTGCCGTTCATGGAAACGGCGAAACGTCAGGTGGGTCAGCAAGGTCATCAGCCATGCAAAGAGCGCTCCAAATGAGCTGAGTCCGACCATGAAAACAAAAAGTGAATCCTTAAAGTACTCCGACAAAACCAAGGCAGCTGCCATTCCGCCTGCCGAAGCCAGTACTGCAATTACCGGCATGCCCTTCCCACTTAATCGGCCGAGCATCGCGGGAACGTAGCCGCCGCGCGCAAGCGAGAATGCCAGCCGCGCTCCAAAATACAAATTGGCTACGGCACTCGAGAGCGCCGCCGTCAGCACCACAAAATTCATGATGTGGCTTACAGCCGGAATACCTACAGTTTGGAACACGCGCACAAAAGGGCTCTCCACGAGTCCGATCTCTGTCCACGGAACGATACCGACCACCAGAGCCAGGCCGACGACGTAGAAGAGCACCAAGACGATGAGCGTCCGACGCAAGGCCTTTGGTACTGCCACCTTCGGATTCGCCGCCTCACCCGCGGCGCTTCCGACCACTTCAATTCCGAAAAAGCTGAACAGACCCATGATGACGCCCAGTCCGACTCCCCTCCAGCCATTCGGAAAAAAACCGCCGTGTGCCGTGTAGTTCGCAAGACCCAGCTTCGGAAAGCCCACTCCGGTGAGTAGCGCCGTTCCCAAAATCAGAAATGCCACGATGGTCACGACTTTGATCATCGAGAGGATGTACTCGAAAGTTCCAAGATTGCCGATACTGATAGTATTGACGTAAAGAATCAAAAGTGAAAACAAACCGATCCACACCCACGAGGGAATCCCCGGAAACCACAATTTGCAGTAGATGGACGCGGCGACGACTTCACCGCCGATCACCGCCATGATGCACAACCAATAGGTGAGGCGAATCGCGAAGCCTGCCCAGGGATGCAGATACATCTCCGCGTAAAGTCCGAACGATCCCGCCGCCGGGTGCGCCGCGGCCATTTCCGCCAAGGCCCACATCATCGTCAACGCGATGCACGCTGCGAACGCAAAGCTGAGAATCACCGCAGGCCCTGCCAGCTTCACGGAGATGGCGCTTCCCAGAAAAAGACCGGTTCCGATGGTGCTGCCGATGCCGATCATGGCCAGCTGGCCCGGCTTCAGATTGCGGTGTAGACCTTCCTCACGCGCGACGATATTTGTGGATGAGGGACCGCCGCCCGGCGACTGCGATTCAACAGTTGGTGCACTCATGGCGAGGCATGGTAACAGAAAGTTGTTCCGGCTCCTCCGCCTGAACGAAAGGACAGTAAACAACGGAGCACGACCTGTCCTGGCAGGCTATCGCCGAGTAACGCATGGTTTCCTAGACTCGCAGACGTGGCGGAAAAATTAAATGATACGCCGCGGAGGAAGTCATGAAGGCGGTTTTGGCGTTGATTGTCGTATACGTAGGAACATTCTTCCTGGCGATTCAGGGCGTATCCCAGAATCCGATGCAAGCCGCGGAGCAGAACGCGAAGGCGCAGATGGACAAAGCGGCGCCCGCCCATCCCATCGACCAGGCTAAAGAAGCAGACATTCGCTCACTCATGGAACTCGTTGGCGCCAGCGACCTGGTGCAAGAAGGCGCGAACACCGCCATCGAACAGTCCCGGGAAAAACTTCTAGCCACTGTACCCAATAATGAGCAGGGCCAGGCGTTCGTGAACGCCTTTGCCGCCAGTTATGAAAAGAGATTTGATGTGGATCAGGTGACCGATCAGCTCGTAGCCGTTTACGACAAGCACTACACCGATGACGAGATCAAAGGCCTGCTGCAGTTTTACGGTTCACCGCTGGGGCAGAAAGTCGCGGCGGAGATGCCCAAGATCAACCGTGAGATTCAGGCGGCCGTCCGCGCAGCCGGAAGCAAAGCGGCCAGGGAGGCCTTGGCTGAAATGAAAAAGCAGAATCCGGAGATCGGCCAATCAGCGCGCCTCGGCAATGGCCAGGGCCAAGGTCCTAATCGCTGGCAGCAGCGCCGGAATCAGCAGCAAGCGCAGCAATCCGCACAACAGCAACCTCAGCAGTAAGGCCAACGGTAATTCGGAAACGCTTCCTTCTTATTGGAAGCGCTTTTTGATTTTGATGTCGATGCCGAACGTACCGTTCTGATCGCGTAATCCCACAATAGAAACATTCCGATCGACGTTATATTCCACTTGAATCACCTGCTCTTGCGTCGAGCTCACATTCGAAACGTAGGTAATGGTGAGGTTGCGGGCAATCTGTTGCTCGACGGTGATTCGTGGCCCGGCGTTTTGTTCCGAACCTGCCGAGGCCACCGGGGAGAGGGCCGGATCCACGCGCAGACGGGTAATCCCAAACAAGCGTTCGAGGCGTCCGCCCAATTGGCTGGAGATCGCTTCCGAGAGCAGTGCGGAAGCGCCGGCGCTTCCGCTTTGCGAAGTGCCGCCGCTGCGCGCCATCGCTTCGGAACTGGTTTGGCCCAGCGCCAGCAGCGTGATGATGTCATTGGCGGGAAGGGGCGGATCGGACCGGTACGCCAGCGTGAGTTTGCTGGCGGGCCCATTGAAATTCAGTGTGATTTCGTATTGCTGGATGGTGGTTGTTGCTTCCACGTTCAGAACCGGGTCGAGGCGGAACGGATTCGCAAAGTTCAGGTCGCCGCGCGAAACACGGTAACGGTTCCCAGCGAAATACAATTCACCCGAAAGGATGTGGATATGGCCGAGAAGAATGGGATGCTCCCAGGTTCCTCGCACCCGCAGATTGGCCTCCGCTTGCAGCTCCGCGCCGGGCCACTCCATGCGTGCATCGGGTGCCGAGACTGCCTCCACGTCAAACTGCAGATTACGCAAAAACGGTGAACTCGTGGATGGCCCGGTGATGCCCTCTTTTGCTGACACTAGCATTCCCGCCACTTCCACGCCCTGCGTGAGCGTGACGCGTTCGATCATCACGCGCCCGGAAAGGACGCCGCCGGACGGCGTGCCGCTCAGCCGCAGCGAGCCTCCTACGAGCCAGCTCATGCCCACCGGATAGCGTATGCGCACGCGATCAGAGCGCAAGCTGACGTCGTAGCGCAGGGGGCTCTCCGCGTAACTGACACTTCCGGTAAGGTGCAGCGTTCCGCCGCCTGCTTCCGCGCTTACATTCTCGAAGTACAGGCGCGTCGCATCGAATACCAAGTTGCCGTTTACGGCGCTGAGCCCCGTCGGAAAATCCGCCGCACGAGCGGAAGCATTCTCGATGTGCACTCTCCCGGTGATGCGCGGACGGTCCAGCGTGCCTTCGATGGAAGCATTGATTTGGGCAGGGCCGCGGATTTCGGCCCCGGGCACAAACCCGCTGATAAGCCGCAAGTCTAGTGCTCCGTTGAGGTGTAGGCCCACGCTACGTCGCCCTGCAAACTGGACCGAGCCGGAAATCTTGAAGTTGGTATCCGTTCCCCGCAACGTTGCCGGATCAATTTCCAGGCTCTCTTTCGAGGAGCGGAAATGGATGGGCCCGCTGTTTTCCAATTGCACATTGGCGTAAGTCAGGACCAGGCGTGAGAGGCTGGCATCAACCACGATGCTGTCCGGCTGCTTCAGCGCCCCATTCAGCGAAATGTCTCCATCCGCGTCTGCGTGGCCTCCAAACTTTCCCAAATGCAAAGCAGAGAGCAGGAAAGGGTCCAGGTTGATGCCTTTGATCGATATCTTCCCGTTCAATGGATACGGATCCGCAAGTCCGATGGTGCCACCGCCCGAAATCTCTCCCGCGCTCATGGCCGAGCCGAGCTCGAGATGCGCCACACGCCCATCCGATTTCAAACCGCCGTCGAAGCTGCCGATGACTTCCTGACCGACACGGAGATCCACCACACGGAAAGTTCCCTCCCCGACCGGCGCTTTGACGGGACCACTGGCCTTCAATTTGAAACTGACCTGCCCTCCCACCGGGAGCCGCGAAGACCGCAATTCTTCAAAATTCTCGAGAGGCAGCGCTGCTCCGACGAGATCTGCGGTTATCGTCTGATCCGCATAGCGGTAACCCGCCGAGCCGGTGATGATCCCGGCGCCACGTCCGATTTCTTTTCCCACTGGAAAGAATCGCAGCTCCGCATCGGCTATGCGCACTTCGTCAGGCAGAAGATTCAGTTGCCCGCGAAGGCGATTGAACGCAAGCCCATAGGCCTTTCCATCCGCGAGGTCGAAAAGACCTGTGACGCTGGGTTCTTCGCGTGTCCCATGCCCGTGAAATTGTCCCGTTAACAAACCGCTCACGGGATACGACCAGCCGATGAGCTGTTCGATGCCCTCGACGGGGACCTTTTCGAAATTGACATCGGCCGACCACGCGTTCTTCGGAAGAAAGTTCCAAGCGGTGAGTGCGAGAGTTCCTTCGACGTCCGTTCCCATCTCGCCGCGCCGGGCATGCCCGCGCGCAAGCGATAGCTCCGTTGGGGAATAGGTCAGATCCCCGTCGAGTAAATCCACATATACTCCGCCGTAGCGCGCCCGCTCCCCACGCACGTGCCCCTGAAATGTCGGGCCTCCGGATGGGCCGAGGATCTTGCCATCCCAGCGCACATTGCCCGAGATAGGCTCGGCGGCATCTGGTGTGCCAGGCTTGGCCCCCGCCAGGGCGTCGATGAAGTCTTTGTAGGTTTCGAGCGCAGCCGTTTCAAACTTTAAGTTAATCGCGGAATTGCGCGGAGCCAGCACCCCGTCCAGACTGCCGCGCGAAGACGGCGTTCCAAATTCACCCGAGTCGATTTTCAGGACGTTGGGATCGTAACGGTAGCTGAATTTCCATGCCGCCGTCACCGGCTGATGACGATCCGTCGGCTTTTCCGGAGCGTCCCAAACGGTTTTTACCGCAATTTCAAAATGCTGGAAATTTCCTGTCCAGGTCTCCACGGTGTCCGCAGTCATCACCGCATCCCAGTGCAGTTCGTCGATCGGGAAGCCACGATGCTCGATGGCCGGCAAGACCCCCGCCAGCCTGACGTCTTGCACGTGCGTGTCTACCCGGAATTGCAAGCCGTCGAATCGCAGCGCTACCCTCCCGGTTACCCTCCCGCCGAACGCCCCCGCAAAAAAGTCCGGCACTTCCAGCCCGCGGTTGTCGATCCGGTAGCTTCCATGGCTTGTCAGGCCCGTGGCGTGAAACACCGTATACGGCAGCGCGATATTCTGCGTGGAATAACTTCCGCTTCCTTTGTACTCCCCGGCGGCCAATTGCCCTTCTCCGCGTACATCGACTCGCCCCGTCGGCACCATCGGTTCGCGCAGAGTTTCGCGAAAATCGAGCAACTCGACCCATCCGCGATAGCGGAAGCTCCACTGGGGTTTCACGAAGCTGTTCATCTCCGCTTGCGCATCGATATGCGAGCGTCCCACGTTGAGCACACCTTGCTCGAGCGTGAACCCTTCGCGCCATAGCGTGAACTTGGCCGTCAGACCCACGGGCAAAGGCACGTAGCGTTTCGAGGTGAACTGCATCGCGTGCCATTCCAGGTTGCCAAGATACAAAGGATGCTCTCGCGTGCCGCCGGCGGTGAGCGCCAGCTGCAGCTCGCCGCCTTTCACGGAAAGCGGCGTCAGCACGTCGTTGTACTGGATCCAGCCGTCTTCGATCGCCAGGCGCAAAATGTGTAATTCAAACAGCGTGTCGCGCATCGGCTTGTTGGGTGACGCAGGATGCGATGGCACCGGCACGTTGCTTGTACCGTCTTTCTCCACCCGGATGCGCACATACGGTTTCTGGATGAGAACCTCATCCAGCGAAAACCGGCGGCCCCAGAACGAATCGATTCTCACGCCCGCTTGCACTTGTTCGGCAAGAAAAAGAGGTTCCGCGCCTTTGGGCTCCTTCCCGTGAATTACCAGGCCTTTTAGTGTCGCGCGCATGGCCAGCCACTGAACAGACAGTGACCGCAGCTCGACTTTTCCTCCGGTGGCCGATTCCAGCCGATGTATCAGCAATCGGCTCAACAGGGGGTTGCCCGCGCCGCTGCCGAAAAATGCGATTACCGACAAGATTGCGATGACCGCCAGCACCCACGGCGTGTGAATGATCCAGCTCCAGATCGGGTGGCGAGTCTTGCGCTTCACTTCGCCCCCTCGTCAAGGAGCTTGTCGATGTGCAGCCGGAGTCTGCTCTCTTTCAGCCAGCGATCGGCCTGCTCGTTGATTCCCCGCTGTACCAGCGCTTCCTGTATCGCGTCACGCGCTGCGTCCAGTGAGGGCGGTTCCTGTCCCCGAGCCTTGGCCACCGGCACGATCCCTGTCTGGTAGAACTCTTCAACCGCTTTGGAATCCACCTGCACCCCGGGGCGAAAACGTGAATCGAGATAGTTGTTGAAGTACAGTTGCGAAGCCACTATTCCCCGGACTTCCGAATCGCTTAGGCTGCTCTGTTTTTTCCTTGTCTCATACTCCGCCGTCGAAGCGAATGATTTCTGCAGACGTTGCACTCCCCGGTCAACCTCCGCATCGGATGGATGTGGAAAATGGGCGACATCGGCTTCCGTTCGTACGATCCACTGGTCGATCAGCCGGTCCAGGACCTCACCGTCCGTTTCCGATTTCCCGTCCATGAATTGCTGATAGTGGCTGAGCGCCCGGACATCGCTCATGAGAATAATGTCGTTTTCCACTCGTGCAACGATCCGGTCCACGACCTCCTGCGCGGCCACTGGTGCACTGCCGAGCGCAGTCATTGCTCCGAGAAAAGTCAGTAAGAGGACCTGACGCATCAGAACGTCGACCCCAGGTTGAAAAAGATTTGAAACCCGGAGAGCCGTGCGCCTTGCACGCCGAGTGATCCCGGCTGGCACGTTGGTACGTTGCTCGGGCAGGGAATCGAAATCACAAACCTCGGGCGATTGATCTGATATCCCAGATCGACCCGGATTGGTCCCACGGGAGTTTTGTATCGCACCCCGAATCCGACCGTGTGCGCAAAATAATTCAGTTCGTTCGTGCAGTTCGTGATGCACACCGGCACATTTGTCGGGCCCTGCGGCTGCGCGGGATTCTGCAGAGCGAACGTGGGATTTGGCAGCGTCGCACGGAAAGAGATTCGGCTCAGCCGGCTGTAGACGTTTCCTCCGTCATAGAAAATGGCCCCGCCCAGCGACGTTCCTGCAAACGGTAAGCGCATCGGGAAGCGCAGTTCCTGGTTGAGCACCAGGTTGGCCTGGCCTCCGACCGGGAAACCGGTGCAGGGATCACGTGGCCCAGCCTGATTGAGCGCGAACCCCCGAAGCGACGTCCCACCTCCGCCAAAAAAGCGCTCCGGCAGCGGAATGATGGTCGGAAGCGCTCCGGGAGCCACCGTTCCGGCAACGGGAATGCACGCTCCCGGCGCGGGCGGCGGAAAACTCAACGAAACCGTGTCGCGGTACGGCACGAGAATTCCAAAGCGCACGGAACGCGCAAAACTGAACCGCCTCTTGATCGGGTAATACGTCGAATTCTGAAAGGAGAAACGCAGAAAACTGGCGCTGGAACCAAAATAGGTGTCGGCATCGCTGAAGGTGGCGCTGTTGAAACTGCCCTTGCTGGCATCTGCCGGATTATCGCGCGTGTCGCGGAACCAGCTCACGCCAAACTGTGAGACCAGCGTCGGCTGTTCGAACAGGGGTATCTCCTCCGGCTGAATGTGGGAATTCACGTTCGACACCAGCACTTTTCGGAACGTGTAGCTGTATTGAATTGTCGTCCGCGGCGTCACCTGGTCGGTCAGCTGCACCGAACTCTCATAGCGCATTTCCGTAAACGTGTTGATATCCTGCGTCTTTTCGGTATAAGCACTCGCCTGAGAGCTGAAGTGCGGATTCCCAAACGCATTTGGGATGGAATACACCAGCAGCGCGCGGTCCTCAATTGTACTCGCGCGCAATTTGAAAGATAGCGAGTCCGCGCGCCCCGTGAGATTCAGCTTGCTGACTTCGATGATTCCGCGTGGAGCTGCTTGTACCTGTCCACCGGTCGGGTCGGTGGTGCTCGCCAGCCGTTGAACTTCGAATCCACCGCCGTAGGAAACCGTATACCGTTTTGCTTCTTCTACCAGAACGGCGATGTCTTTATCGGGTTCCGCGCCCGTCGGATTCTGCGCTTCAATCGTCACCCGGTTGAAGACCCCCAGGTTGTAAAGATGCCGCTGCGATTCCACCACGTCCCCTTCGCGCAGTGGCTCATTGGCCTTGATGCGTATTTCTCGCTGGATTACACCGGGCCGCGTATGCACGTAGCCGCTCACAAGAATTCGCCTCACACGCGTTTGCGGACCTTCCTGAATGTGATACACGAGCCGCACGGGCGCTGCTTGCTCAACCGCACTCTTAATCTCTTTCTCGGATTTTTTCTCGTTTTCTATCGAACTAGCATCCTTGCTTTGAGCGCCTCCACTCGTGCCTGCCTCTTCCGTCACGCGCTCCGCTTTCGCCGTGAAAGTGGCCTCGGGAAATCCTTCATTGAAATAGAGGGCCAGAATGTTGTCGCGGTCGGTGGTAACACCAAAATCGGAATAGGGCTGTCCTGGCGAAGAGCCGATAACCCCCAGCAGCTCGTCTTCCTGGAACGCATGAATTCCCTCGATTGCCAGCGAAGCGACCCTCGTCTGCTTTCCTTCCTGAACTTTGAAGCGGATAAACAGATCGTCGTTTCTTCCTTTGTAGTTGTCTTCGATCTGGTGCTCAACCTTGGCATCCAGAAATCCATTGGCCTGATAAAGTAGCAGCATCGACTGCGCATCCGATTCCACCAGCCGCCGGCTGAACCGCCCGCGGGAGGCAAATGCCCCTCCAAAGATTTGCAGCCGGCTCCGCAACAATTCTTCATTGAAGTACTTGTTCCCGCTGATCTCGATTCCGATCAGCTTGTGCCGTTCGCCGCGATTCACCGCGTAGGTGATGATCTCTTCCGTGCCCTTCCATCCTTTCTCGTTGGGTTTCATTTCGTGCGTGTCCGTCTTGTAATCCACTTGGGCGTCGAAATACCCTTCGCGCTCCAGCCGTTCCAGGAGGTTGCGCTTTCCTTCTTCCAGCAGGTCCGCATCGACCGCGCCTTCCTGATAGATCGGTATCAATTTTTTCAGGTTGCCGTCGGAGAACTTTGCTCCGGCTACCGTCACCTGCACCCGTGGGCCCTCCGTCACTTCCAAATCAAGCGGGAGGGTGTTCTTCGCCGCATCGTAGTCGCCCCGGCGCACCGCGGCTCGTCCGCTCAGGTGACCTTTCTTCGCCAGGAATTTCCGGATGCGATCGGTTCCGCGCTGCAGCCGTGCGGACGTGATTTGCCCGCCCACGCGCATCTTCAGCCGGGAGAGTATCTCTGCATCTCGGAATTCGGTATTGTTTTTCAGGTGTATGGTTCCCACGCGAGACCGCGGGCCCGGCTTCACGTGGACCACGATGTCCATCTGATGCCTATCCGCATGCGGCACTTCCTCCGCGGAAAGTTCTGCCAGGTACAAGCCCTCCCCCACAAGCGTCTCTTTCAGCCGCTCCAACGCCTCGCTGACCGCAGCCTTTCGGTACGTTTGTCCAAGGGTGAGTTGCATCGCCGCAGCCGCTGATGCATCGCTTGGCGGCGCAACAAGCCCCTCGATTCGCACCTGGTTGAAAAACAGATTCTCCCGCGCCACGAAATCCACCCGCACGCCGCCCGCGACCGAGGTCACCACTGCACGCAGATCGAAATAGGTCCCCGATCGATACAAAGCGCGCAGGCTCTCTGCGACTTTTCCCCGGTCGAGTGGTTTCCCGGCTTCCACCGCGAGGCCGCCGGGCGCCTCGGAAAGCACCTGGCCATCTTCCTTGACGACCCGCACGGCCACGACGGTCGGTTCGGCGGCGACACTCGTCGAATCCTGTTCCGTTTGCGCGCGCGCCGGTGCCGCTCCCATCAGGAGCGCGAGCGCGACAATCCCTCGCATCCTATTGAACCAGCTCAATTTCATGCGTCCATTCGCTCAGACGAAGCCTAGCACAGCGGCGTTGCCCGCTTTGTGCACTTTGGGGCTACTATGTACTTTAGCAGGCGTGTATACACTAGCCTGCAAGGGCCATACCACTCGTGGACCATTCTCTCCAGGAAAAATACTCGCGCCAGATTCTTTTCGCTGGGATCGGCCCGGAAGGCCAGGAGCGTCTGCTCGCTTCCCGAGCGGCCATCGTCGGCTGTGGCGCCATCGGCGCCGCCGCAGCAAATCTGCTGGCTCGCGCCGGAGTCGGTCACATCAGAATCATTGACCGGGACTTCGTGGAGCCTTCCAACTTACAGCGACAAACCCTCTTCGATGAGTCCGATGCTCAACACGCCCTCCCCAAGGCGGTGGCGGCGGAACGCAAGCTGCATTCCATCAATTCCGGTGTCGTCGTCCAAGGCGTCGTTGCCGATCTAGCCCCCCGCAATGCGCAGGAGCTGCTTTCCGGCGTCGATCTCCTTCTCGATGGCACCGACAATTTTGAAACGCGCTTCTTGCTCAATGATTTTGCCGTTGAGGCCGGACTGCCTTGGATCTACGCCGCGGCGGTCGCCAGTTACGGACTCACAATGACCATTCGGCCCGGCGTAACGCCCTGCCTCGCCTGCCTGCTCGAAACCGGCAATCACGGCCAAGGCATGGAGGAGACTTGCGATACCGTCGGCGTGCTTGGACCCATCGTAAACTTCATCGCTTCGCTCCAAGTCGCCGAAGCCTTGAAGCTCCTGCTTGGCCGCCACGACGCCCTTCATGGACGCTTGCTCTCCTGCGACGTCTGGACCGGCCACATGCAGTCCATCGGCGTCATTCGCAACCCCGGCTGTCGCGCCTGCGCCAGGCACGATTTCATCTATCTCCACGGGGAAGCCCAGCCCCACATCACTATGTGCGGTCGGGATTCTGTCCAGATTCACGAGCGCAGCCGCGTTATGGATCTCCGCGCTCTTGGCGAGCGATTGACGCCTATCGTCGCCGACGTGCGCCAGAATGATTTTCTCTTGCGTTTTCGCGTTGCTCCCTACGAAATGACCGTCTTCGCCGACGGCCGTGCCATCCTCAAAGGCACCAAGGACCCCGCCGTCGCGCGCTCCCTCTATGCGCGCTATATCGGCGCCTGATTTTATCCTTCCTGTAGGGCCCGCCTTCTGAGGCGGGCCGCTCGACGTGTTAGCTCGTGGGAAACCCACCCCAGAAAAACCGGAAACCCCGAAATAGGCCTCTCCTCTCACGGATAACGGAGAACTGAAAACTGGCGACCTCGCCTACGCAAAATGCATGTCGAATTACCGCACGGAAGTGGTTTCAAGGAATCTGCTAATTCAGCGCAGGACGTGGCCGGAGCGCCCGAACGAACTCCGCATGTTGGACCGGTCGAGGTTTTCCCGCAGATTCATCAGCGTCAAAAATGTGCTTAGGATGCGTGCCTTCAAGTCATCCGTTAGGTGCAGTCCGCTGGTGGCCACCCGCGCCAGGCGTTCCCCGTGCTCCGTGATGAACTTCATGATCTCCCGCTGGCGGTCCTGAGGCGCGTTGCCCAGCGCCGTCTCCCGGCGCATCTCGGAGCAGCTCGCTTCCAGCGATAGCGTGAAGTGCAGCACGCACAGCTTCTGCTCGACAAGCGCTGGCGGCGCTTCGTTCTTGCATCCCGAAATCTGGCAGTTCGTTCCCATGGGGTTGCGATACTTAGATAGGTTACATCCCCGGCGCGGAAAATCCAGCGCGCTTCCTGCAAGTGCTGCGAATCTTACATGACTCCCTCGTTCCCCGTCCCGCCGGCTCCCGCTCAAAAACTTTCAAAAAGAATTGACAAGAGCGGTTCTATGCATGTATAAAAATACAGGAGAATGCATAATTCATACATCATGGGCGCGGGCAAAACATTCCGGCACGGCCAGATCCTCCGCTTGGTCTCCGATCAAAGCATCGGCAACCAGGAAGAGCTCCGCCGCCGCCTCGCCGCTCAGCGCCTCCGCGTTACCCAGGCCACTCTTTCGCGCGACCTCCAGGAGCTCCGCCTCATCAAAACGCACGAAGGCTACAAGCCCGCTGCGGCGCTCCCCGAAGAGCCCGCGCCGCTTCCGCCTCTCGCCCGTGCCCTCAGCGAATTTCTTCTCGATATCCGTCCTGCGGAGAATCTGCTTGTCCTGAAAACTCCGCCCAGCGGGGCGCAGCCTCTCGCTGCCGCTGTCGATGGCGCAAAATTCCCGGAAATCGCCGGTACTGTCGCTGGCGATGACACCGTCTTGATCATCACCCCTAACAAAAAATCGCGCGAGTCCCTGCAAGAAAAGATTGAAGCCCTGGTGGCTCGCCCGGCTCGCGCTCGTGCATGAAATGAGAGATCCCCGCAAAATCGCCGTCGTTGGTGTCACCGGCTATACCGGTCTGGAGCTGGCGCGCATCCTTCTGCGTCATCCCCAGCTTCACGCGCCGGTGTTTTACGTTCGTGAAACCAACGGCGCCAAGTGTCTCGCGGAACTGTTTCCACAATTCCGTGGCTGGGGCGAAGCTCCGCTCCGCCCGCTTTCGGTGGAAGCCATCACCTCAAGCAACGCCGGCGCCGCCTTTCTCGCTACGCCGCATGAAGTTTCCGCCGAACTCGCGCCATCCTTGCTTAGTGCCGGAATCCGCGTCGTGGACTTGAGCGGAGCGTTTCGCTTTCGCGATGCGGAAACTTTCACTTCCTGGTACAAGCTTCCTGCGCCCCATGCCGATTGGCTTGCAGAATCCGTCTACGGCATTCCTGAGTTGTATTCGAATGAAATAGCAGGCGCTCGTCTGGTCGCCAATCCCGGTTGCTACGCCACCAGCGTCATCCTTGCGCTGCGCCCGCTAACGCAGGAAGGCCGGCTCGCACCCGGCACCAGCGTCGTTTGCGACTGCAAGTCCGGAGCCAGCGGCGCCGGCAAAGATCCCCGCCGCGATCTCCACTTCGTCGAGGTGGATGAGAATTTCAAGGCCTACAATCTCTTCACCCACCGCCACACACCGGAAATCCTGGACCACACCGGCCTCAGCGAATCGCAAGTGGTCTTCTCGACGCATCTGCTGCCGCTCGCGCGCGGCATTCTTTCCACTATCTACGTCACCCTCGATGAGCCCCAATCCGCTGAAAATATCGAAGCGCTCTACCGCAAATTCTACGCCAGGCGTACGATGGTCCGTATCTGGCCCGCGGGCACGCTGCCCGAATTGCAGCATGTCGCTCATACGAATTTCTGTGATATCGGCTTTGCCCTGGACAAGTCCGGACGCCGCCTGATTATCGTCTCCTGCCTCGACAATCTCGGAAAAGGCGCCGCCGGCCAGGCCGTTCAGAACTTCAATCACATGCTGGGGATAGAGGAGCAAACCGCACTCCAATGAGAATCGTAATCAAATTCGCAGGTGCATTACTTGAAGACGACGCCTTGTTGCAAGGCCTGGCGAGCCAGGTCTCCGCGCTGGCGCGTGAGGGCCACGAAATTCTCGTCGTGCACGGTGGCGGCCGTTTGTTTACCGCCACGCTCAAGCGCATGGCCATCGAAAGCAAGTTTGTCGTCGGGCTGCGCGTCACCGACCGCGAAACCCGCGACGTGGCCGTCATGGTCTTCGCCGGTCTTCTGAACAAGAAACTGGCCTCAGCAATCTCCGCCGAAGGCCAGCCCGCTATCGGTATCTCCGCCGCGGATGCCCAGTGCTTTCTCGCAGAGCCCATGGTTCACAACGAAATCGCTGGGAGCCTTGGCTTTGTCGGCTATCTAACCGGGCTGAACTCTCAGTTCATCGAATCACTTTGGCGCGAAGGGCTCTTGCCCGTTGCGCCGTGCCTCGGCATCGGCCCGGACAACGAACTCTACAACATCAACGCCGATCACATGGCCGCGGCCTGCGCCGAATATCTCGGCGCCGACCAGTTAATCTATCTCACCGATGTTGCTGGTGTGCTCGACGGAGAAAGAGTCCTCGCCGCCATCACCTGCGAAGAGATCGAGCGCCTGGTCCAGAGCCGCATCGTTTCCGGCGGCATGGTCCTGAAGCTCGAAGCCGCCAAGCGTGCCATCGAAGGCGGCGTCCGCGAAGTTCGCATTGTCGGGGGCACATCGCCCGAAGCCTTGTTGCTTGCCTCGCATGCCGCGGCCTTGGCTGCAAATGACGGCGCATCCTCCATTCCAGGCACTCGCGTCTTGCGCGAGCCGCTTTCCGCCGCCCATGCGGCTCTCTCGGCGGCATAATGCGCAAATTGTCCAAGAAAAAAACAGCGGTGCGACCAGCGTCTAAGTCCAAGCATTCGAAGTCGCTCGCCGTAAAAGCCGACGCGCGCCTGCTCGATGCCGAGAAATTTCTCCTGCCCACCTACAAACGTCAGCCCGTGATCCTGACTCACGGCCGCGGCGCGTACGTCTTCGATGCCAGCGGCAAGAAGTATCTCGACTTCCTCGGCGGAATCGCTGTCAACGCGCTCGGCCACGCTCACCCGCGCATCGTAAAAACCATTCGTCGCGAAGCCGCGCGTGCCATTCACCTTTCAAATCTCTATCACAACGCCTACCAGGGCTCGCTCGCTCGCAGACTCGCCGTCTGGTCCGGACTCGATCGCGTCTTCTTCGCCAATAGCGGCACGGAAGCCATCGACGGCGCGCTCAAGCTCGCGCGCCTCTTCGGCCGCAAGCCTGAAGAATCCGCGGGAACGCCCGCGAAAAAACATCGCTTCCTGACCATGGAGAATTCTTTCCACGGCCGCACCTTTGGCGCCATCAGCGTCACTGCAACGGAAAAATACCGCTTGCCCTTTGCCCCCGTGGTTCCCGGCGCCGAGTTCGTGCGCTTTAACGACGTCGCGGATCTCGAATCGAAATTCGACGACACGGTCTGTGCCGTCCTCCTCGAAACCATTCAGGGTGAAGGCGGAATCTATCCAGTCAGCGAACTCTTTTGGAATCGTGCTCGCGCGCTTGCCACGCAGCACGGCGCTCTCCTGATCGCCGACGAAATTCAATGCGGCCTCGGCCGCACCGGCCGCTACTTCGCCTACCAGAAGTTTTCATCCAAGCCGGACATCGCCCTCGTCGCCAAGCCGCTCGCTGCGGGTCTGCCGCTCGGCGCCATCCTCACATCGGATGTCGTCGCCGCCAAGGTTTCTCCCGGCATGCATGGAACTACGTTCGGCGGTGGTCCGCTGGCGTGTGCTGTCGCTCTCGAATTCCTCAATATCGTCCAGGAAGAAAAGCTCCTCGATAATATTCGCGCGCGGGGCGAGGAATTGCGCGAAGGTCTCGCAAAGCTCGCCGCCAAGTTCGATTTCATCCGCGAAATCCGCGGCGAAGGTCTGATGATCGGCATCGAACTCTCCGTCGACGGCGCGCCCTTCGTCGCCGAAGCCATGCAGCGCGGCCTGCTGATCAATTGCACCCACGACTTTACTCTGCGCCTTCTTCCGCCGTTCAACATTACGCGCGCGCAAGTGCGCGAATTTCTCCGGCTCTTCGAACTCGTTCTCGCAACAACTCCCCGGCAAGCTTCCGCTCCGGATTCCATCAAAGCCTTCAATCCGGCGCGCGTCGCCCATGCTGCGGCAAGGTGAAAAAAATGACTACGACGACCATCGTTGCACCCGTTTCGTTATCAAACGATCTCCTCACCGGAGCGGAATGGAGCCCCGCGCACACGCGCGATCTGCTCCAGCTCTCCACCGACATCAAAGCCCGTCCCGGTCGTTATACCTCGACATTGAGCGGCAAATTTATCGCCCTGATCTTTGAAAAGCCCTCGCTCCGCACGCGTGTCACCTTCGAAGTCGGCATCCAGAGCATGGGTGGCTCGGTGGTTTTCCTTGATCACACGCAAGCCTCCGCGTCCCTCGGCGCGCGCGAATCCATCGCCGATGTCGCGCGCAATCTCGAGCGCTGGGTGCAGGGCATCGTCGCCCGCGTCTACCAACAGCGCGTCCTGGAAGAAATGGCCGCCAATGCCAGCATCCCCGTCATCAATGCGCTCTCCGACAAATTTCATCCCTGCCAGGCGCTCGCCGATTTCTTCACCCTCGAAGAAAAATTCGGCGCCCTGCGCGGGTTCAAGCTCACCTATGTCGGAGACGGCAACAACGTCTGCAATTCGCTGATCTATCTCGCCGCGCGCCTCGGCGTCCATCTCCGCATCGCCACTCCCGCGGACTACGCTCCCGCGCCCGAAGTCGTCGCTGACGGCAAACGCGTCGCTCGCGAAACAAAGGCCAAAATCGAATTGCTCACCGACCCGCGCGAAGCCGTTACTGGCGCCATGGGCGTCTACACCGATTCCTGGACCAGCATGGGTTTCGAAGCCGAAGGTCAAGTGCGAAACACCGTGTTTCAGCCCTACCAGGTGAACGCCGAACTCATGTCCCTGGCCGCGCCGGAAGCCGTCTTCATGCACTGTCTTCCGGCGCACCGCGGCCTGGAAGTCACGCCCGAAGTTCTCGACGGCCCGCAGTCCGTTGTTCTCGATCAATCCGAAAACCGCATGTACGTGCAGAAGGCCATCCTGCACACTCTGTTTTAGCTGTGCGATGCTCTTTCTCCTGTCTCATCGCATTGCACGCAGCATCTTTGTAGGGGCGCAGCACCGCTGCCCCAAGTTTGGCAACACTAAAAACGCAAGAGAGGAATTGTGAACAAGCAATTGAACAAACCCAAAAAAGTTGTGCTCGCTTATTCCGGAGGTCTGGACACCTCCATCATCATTCCCTGGCTTAAAGAAAACTACGGCTGCGAAGTCATCGCCGTCATTGGCGACGTCGGCCAGCAGGAAGACCTGGAAGCCGCGCGCAAGAAAGCCCTCGCCACCGGCGCCTCCTCCGCGCACGTCGAAGACCTGCGCGAAGAATTCGTACGCGATTACATCTGGCCGACGCTGCGTGCTGGCGCCGTTTACGAGCACACCTACCTCCTCGGCACTTCGATGGCTCGCCCCGTCATCGCCAAGCGCCAGGCGGAAATCGCTCTGAAGCTCGGCGCCGATGGCCTCTCGCACGGCTGCACCGGCAAGGGCAACGATCAGGTGCGTTTCGAACTGGCCTACAAAGCCATTGCGCCTAACATTCAAATCATTGCCCCGTGGCGCGAATGGGACATCGACTCCCGCGAAGACGCCATCGCCTACGCGCAGAAACACAACATCCCCGTTGAGCAGAGTAAAAAAAATATCTACAGCCGCGACCGCAACATCTGGCACCTCAGCCACGAAGGCGGAGAACTCGAAGATCCCGCCAACGCGCCCAACGAAGCCATGTGGCAGTGGGTGGTCTCGCCGGAAAAGGCTCCGGACAAAGCCGAAGAAGTCGAAATCGGATTCGAATCCGGCACGCCCGTTTCCGTCAACGGCACAAAACTCGGCCCCGTCGATCTGCTGAATTCACTCAACGAAGTCGCCGCGAAGCACGGCATCGGCCGCGCCGACCTCGTCGAAAACCGCCTCGTCGGCATGAAATCCCGCGGCGCCTACGAAACTCCCGCCGGTACCCTGCTCGTCAAAGCGCACCAGGAACTCGAACGTCTCGCCATCGACCGCGAAACCGCGCATTTCCAGCAGGCGCTTTCGCTGCGCTATGCCGAACTCGTTTACTACGGACTGTGGTTTGCCCCGCTCCGCGAAGCGCTCGACGGATTTTTCAACGTCGCACAACAGCGCGTCACCGGCGTCGTCGGCCTCAAATTGTGGAAAGGCACCCTCAACGTCACGAAGCGTGTCTCGCCTTTCTCTCTATATCGCGCGGACCTCGCCAGCTTCACCATGGGCCGCTACAACCCCAAGGACGCCGAAGGCTTCATCAATCTCTTCGCGCTGCCCGTAACCGTGCGCCCCAAGGCCAAGGCCGAAGGCGTCAAATGAACCGGCGACCGACTCAATTTCCCAGAACTCAAATCTTGTGGTTTTTCCTACTGACCACTGAAAACTGACGACTGAAAACTGTTTATGACCGAACGCAAAGACGACCGGCTATGGGGTGGACGCTTCGAGCGTGAGCCAAATGCTCAGTTCGACGCGTTCCAGCGCTCCTTTGCGTTCGATCGCCGCCTTCTGCCCTACGAGATTGCCGTCGATCGCGCGTGGGCCAAGGCCCTCGAGCCCATCGGCATTTTCACCGCGGCCGAAGTAAAGCAAACGCTTACTGCGCTCGATAGAATTGCCAAACGCGCCAATACGGATCCCGGATGGCTCGAATCGTTCGGCGCCAACGCCGAAGACGTCCACCATTTCGTCGAAAAAGCTCTTGTCGAAGAGCTCGGCCCGCTGGGCTGGAAACTGCACACCGGCCGCAGCCGCAACGAACTGGTCGCCACGGATTTCCGCCTTTTCGTCATCGACGCCGCCGCGCAATCTCAGCAAGCTCTGGAATCCCTGCTCGATGCGTTCCTGATGCAGGCAAAAGCCAATCGTAATCTGCCGATGGCCGGCATGACGCACATGCAGCACGCCCAGCCCATCCTGCTCTCCCATTTTCTGCTGGCGCATGCAGAAGCTTTCGCGCGCGACATCACCCGCTTGCAGCACGCTTCGGCGAGCGCGGATGCTTGCCCCATGGGTTCCGGCGCGCTTGCCGGAAATTCGTTTGCCATCGATCGCAGCGCGGTCGCGCAGGAACTCGGCTTTTCCAAAATCACTGCGAACAGCCTGGACGCCGTCAGCGACCGCGACTTCGCGCTCGACTACCTTTTCGCTCTCAGCGGCATCGCCACCCATCTCTCGCGCTTGGCCGAGGACTTTGTGCTCTTCTCATCGCAGGAATTTTCCTATGTGATTCTTCCCGATGAATACTCCACCGGTAGCAGCTTGATGCCGCAGAAAAAAAACCCCGACGCCTGGGAATTGATTCGCGGCAAAACCGGCCGCATCACCGGCGCTTTGCTCGGCTTGCTCACGACGCTGAAAGGTCTGCCCACGAGCTACCAGCGCGATTTGCAGGAAGACAAGGAGGCACTCTTCGCCGCGCACGATCAGGTCGCGGACATGATCGCCGTCGCAGCAGGCGCCGTCGCTTCCACAAAGTTCAACGCTGGCCGGTTGGCGGCGGCGGCAGCGAATCCCGCGCTGCTGGCCACGGAAGCGGCGGACTATTTGGTGCATAAGGGAATTCCCTTTCGCCAGGCGCACGACATCGTCGGCAAAGTGTTGCGCGAAGCCGAGAAGCAAAATGTGGCCTGGACCGAGCTGCCTCTCAAGACACTCAAGAAAATCTCGCCCGCGTTTGAAACGGACTTCGCCGATGGGTTGAGTGTTGATGCCGCGCTGGCCTCGAAAAAAGTACGCGGCGGCACTTCACCGGAAAGTGTCCGCGGCGCCATCGCCGATTTGGAAGAACGTCTCAACAAAAAAGCCAAGAAAACAGGAGCCAAGCCATGAATGCCAGCCAGACCGTAAAACAAAACTCCATCCTCGCTGCGGTCGCGGAGGATCGGAGGTCCCTTCCGGCAGCGTCGCGCTAGTCCCGCGGATCTCCCCTTGATGAAGCACGCACTTTCTGAAGCCTCTCTTCCGCGCGGATTCCGTTTTGCCGCCACCGCCTGCGGCTTGAAGAAAACCGGCGCGCTGGATCTGGCGGTTATCTCCAGCGACGTGCAGGCGTCAGCCGCTGCCGTCTTCACCCAAAATCTGGTCGTTGCCGCGCCCGTGCTCATTTCCAAGGAACACTTGCGCGCATCCAAGGGACGCATGCGCGCCGTGGTAGTAAACGCCGGCAACGCCAACTGCGCCACTGGCGCGGCAGGCCACGCCGCTGCTGAGCGCACCGTTGCCGAAGCAGCGAAGCGTCTCAACTGCACACCGCAAGAACTTTTTGTCTGCTCCACCGGGGTTATCGGCGTGCCGCTCCCGCTAGAGAAAATTCTCAGGGCGTTGCCAGTCGTTGCGCGTTTTCGTCGCCCTTCGGCGCGCTCCTTTGCAGAAACGTCGCTGGCGATTTGCACAACCGATACGCGCCCGAAAACCGCCGCGTCTTCCTTCAAGATGTCCGGCAAAAGAGTTCATTTCGTCGGCTGCGCCAAAGGCGCGGGAATGATTCACCCGAATATGGCCACAATGCTGGCATTCGTGGCGACGGACGCGGCAATTGTGCCTTCGCTCCTGCAAAGAACACTTCGCGATGTGACTTCCCGCACCTTCAACGCCATTAGCGTGGACGGTGACACTTCTACGAACGACACTCTAATTGTTTTGGCGAATGGCGAAGCCGGCGCGCCTGCGATCAAAAACGGCACCTCCGCGCATCGCGCCTTCACCGCCGCTCTCGAAGAAGTCTGCCGCTCGCTCGCCCTGCAAATCGTCGCCGATGGCGAAGGCGCGCAGCGCGTCATCGAAATCGAAGTGCGTCACGCAAAAACACAAGCCGCCGCAAAGCGCATCGCCGAAACCATCGCCACCTCACCACTGGTGAAGACCGCCTTCGCAGGCGGCGACCCCAACTGGGGCCGCATCTTTGCTGCCGCCGGCCGCGCCGGAGTGAAGTTCGACCCCGCTCTTGTAGATATAAAAATGGCAGGCATCCCGGTCTTGCGGCGCGGCCAGCCCCTGGACTTCAACGAGCGCGCCGCCAGCAACAAGCTTCTTACCGAACACGTTCCGCTGGTCGTGGATCTACACGCGGGCACCGCCACCGCCCGCTACTGGACCTGCGACTTCACCGCCGAGTACGTCCGCATCAACGCCTCGTACCGTACCTGACTTTTGGAGTGCGGGAGCTCGCTCCCGCTTTTCTTCCCAGCAAGGTCTTTTCCTCGTCTAAACATTTTCTTGAAATCAAGAACCTGCGAAATGCAAATTCCCTGAAGTTTTTTGCCTTTATCCATACAAATTGCCACGGGCCGCGCCTCGGCCCCGTCCATTCGAACAGTAACCTACAGGCCAACGACGAACCGGAGTTCCATTGCCCCGCCTCAAAACGGACCGATAACTTGGAGACTATCGGCTCCGAATCTCATCGCGCCCGGAAAACGAGGTGACCTCATGTGGGATGACTTCATCAGCCGGCAAATCCGCCGGACCAATCGCAATCTTTTGCTCATCGGCACTGTGATTCTGGCAGTTCTGGGATTGCTCCTGGCCGGCGGCTGGCGCGACACCTACAATTTCCTGTACGGCCCGTTTCCCATCGAGAATTCCGATCTCGTCTCGATTTCGAATCCCAATGCCCCCAAGCGTTTTTTCCTGAAAGTGGAAGGGGACGAGACTTTCCGAACGGGAATGCACGAAGTGGATGCCAACAATCACACCAAGGTTCGCGCGGAACTCATCGCCCTGGTTGTCGACAAGCGGCTGTTACTGGTGAAAACGCCCTCAGACAACCAGCAAGTCCAATTCACAGGCACGCTGACGGCGATTCCCCCGGAAGTTTTCAATGGCGTGGTTCATGACTGGGACCAGAAACATCCCGACACGAAGGGCGCCTACCTTCCATTCATGCTGGACGCCACCGGTTTCCGCAAAGGAGACAACCTGATTGTGGCGGCTGCCGCCGTTGGGTTTGGCCTCCTTGGCCTTGTGCTCGTGGGAATTCCAGTGCGCAGAAAACTCCAGCCGGAGAACCATCCGCTCCTCAAACAACTCGCAAAATACGGCATGCTCCAGGATATCCAGATGCGTATCGATTCGGAGATGCGCAGCGAGGGCGGAGGCGAGAAATTCGGCGCCATGCAGATCACCACGAACTGGCTGATTCACGCCGCGGCTTACAAGACTAACGTGATGGCGACGCGCGACGTGGTGTGGGCCTACCCCAAAATCACCAAGCACTATCACAACGGAATTCCCACCGGAAAGACCTACTCGGCCATCATCCGGGACTCCAAGTGCCAGTCGCTCGATATCAGCGGCAAGAAGGATTCAGTCCCCAAGCTGTTGGAATCCTTGCAACGGCGCATGCCCTGGGTACTTATTGGTTTCAGCAAGGAACTCGAAGCACTGTGGCTGAAAGAAAAGCCCAAGTTCTTTCAGCTCATCGAGCAGCGCCGCGCAAAATTATCTCCCGCGACGCGCTAGGATTCCGACCGCCAGTTGACGAATTGGCGGGGGCGGGGCGAATCGCGCCGAAGAAAACCTCAGTTTTATTCCACGAATAAGGACGCGGCGCAAGAAACGTGCTTCGGGCGGTCCGCGCTCCACTTGCTATCCCCAAGGGTTCGCCGCCGGTTGTTACAGGGACTTCATCCTAGCGATGTCTCAAAAATCGCGCGTTATGTTATTCATCTGAAGTTAACAAGCTGGTTTCGCGGCATTCATCAAGAGGATTTCCGTGTGAAGTAGCCTTCTTTGCCAAGCCCAAAAACGGCCGAGCCTAGGTCGCTGTTGCTCGGCATATGGCTGTTTTGCAAAGCAGGGGAGTTCGCAGCTTTGCGTAACAGGGCATATGAACTTCGGAGGATGCATCATGCGGAAGCACTTGTTTTGGTTTTTTGTAGCGGCATTTCTGTTTCAACTTACCTGGTTGGCTCCTGCCCAGGCGCAATCGGGCAAGGGCACGGTCGCCGGTACCGTGAAGGACTCCGGCAATTCCGCGCTGCAGGGCGCTCTTGTGGAACTCTTGCCGCTGGGAAGGAAGATTGCCACAGATGACCAGGGGCAATTCAGAATCACGGACGTGCCCGCGGGCGAATATACCCTTAGCGTTTCCTACGTAGGACTGGCCGTTGCCAACGTGCCGGTAGTGGTGCAGGGCGGGCAGGAAGTCACCGCGAACGCCGTGTTGCAGGTGGCTTCGCAGGTCGATCAAGTCATCGTCAGCGCGGAGCGCCTGCAGGGCGAGGCGGAAGCCATCAACATCGAGCGGGTGTCGGACAACATCGTTCAGGTGCTGCCCGAAAGAGTGATTACCAGCCTTCCGAACACCAATATCGCCGACGCCGTCGGCCGCGTGCCCAGCGTTTCACTCGAGCGCGACGAAGGCGAAGGCAAGTACGTCCAGATCCGCGGCACCGAACCACGTCTGAGCAGCGTCACCGTGAACGGCGTGAACCTCCCTTCTGTCGAGGGTGTCGTCCGCAACATCAAGCTGGACGCCGTTCCCGCCGATTTGGTGGAGCGCATCGAAGTGTTCAAGACACTTTCTGCCAGTCAGGATGCCGACGGCGTCGGCGGTACCGTCAATTTGGTGACCCGCACCCCCGGGGAAAAGGCCACCTACGCCCTGGGAGGCACGGGCGGATACAACCACATCCAAAACGGCTACGGACGTGGCGGTTTTAACGGAACCTTTGGCAAACGCTTCGGAACCAGCAAAAAACTGGGCTTCTTGCTAAATGGCACCTTCGATCAAACCAACCGCGGCATCGACGACCTCGAACCGGGACAGTCGACCGGAGCCTTTGGCGGGCGCAATGTGGCGTTTGCCAGCACCGAGGATCGCCGCTCCTACGACTACTACCGGACACGATATGGCTTCTCCACAGGTATCGACTACAACATCAAGCCGGGGACAAACGTGTACGTCAAGGGCCTCTATGCCGACTTCCATGATTTCGGTGAAACCTGGGTGTACACGCCAAACGCAGGCAATACAATTAAGTCGGTGTCTGCAGACGGCTCACAAGTCACGTTTGATAACGCCGCAGATTGTGCCTTGCCCGGTGCCCCATCTGGTTGCGCACCAGGTTCATACCAGTATCGCCATTACGTTCGTCGTCCGGATCAGCAGGTGTACAGTTTCTTGACGGGCGCACGGCACGATCTTTCTTCCACCTTGATCACCTACGAGTTCGCGGCTTCGCGCTCACATAACATAGGCGGCCAGGATTTTGCGACCACCAACTTTAGCGGAAACCAATCGGTGGACATCGCTGTGAACCAGAAAGATCCGTTTCGGCCGAAACTCTTTGCCCTGGATAACACCAATCTCTACGATCCAACACAGTACTTCATAACGAACAGTTCTTTTACGAGCTATATCGCCCAACAACTCAATTTCCAGGGCGCGGCATCCGCGGCGCGGCGCTACAACGCCCACTCACATCTCGGAACCTTCGAGATCGGGATCAAAATACGGAACTCGCATTCCGTTCAGCACGAAAACGACACAATTCTCAAGGCTACGGACCCCAGCGGCAACAGTAGCATCGCTCTCAGCTCTGTCCTGGGTACCTACACCAACCCCTCTTATTACGACAACTTCTTCCGGATTGGCTCGCAATCGTATGGGCCGGCCTCCAACTACAACTCAATTACCAATGCCGTCCTTGCCAATGCGGGCCAATTCGCGCCGGATATAGCCACAGGCATCCGCCGTTCCGCGGGCGCCTTCTTTGACGCCAATGAACGCATCTATGCCGGCTACTTGCAGAACGTGATCTCCTTTGGCAAATTGCGGCTGCAAACCGGCGTGCGCTTTGACGCCGCGGACACCAGCTTCCTGGCAAATACCATCGTCACAAGCGATCCAAAAGACCCCACCGTTACGCCAACCAACCCTAGAATCACCCCGAATCGGCAAAGCTCGGGTTACATCAACGCGCTGCCCAGCGTGCAGGCCCAGTATCAGCTCGAAAAGAACACCAACCTGCGCGCCAACTTCAGCCAGGGCATCGCCCGGCCCAACATTGGCGACCTCGTGCCGACCACCATCGTCGATCCCAATGCCAGTCCATCTCCCGGAGTGGTAACAGAGGGCAATCCCAACTTGAAACCGACCAAGGCCAACAATTACGACATCTTGATCGAACACTTCTTTCAGCCTCTTGGCATCTTGCAAGGCGGGTACTTTTACAAACAGTTGTCCGATCCGATTTACGCCACTGCAAGCACCATTCCGGTGGGGCAGCCGAACGCTGGACTCAGACTTCTGCAGTCCATCAACGGCCCCAGCGCTCATATCCAGGGCATCGAAGTCTCCTGGGAACAGCGCTTCTCGTTCCTCCCGGGGTTGCTGAACGGTTTTGGCGTATCCGCGAACTACAGCTACACGCAATCCGGCGTGACGTTCCCATCCACCTTTGACGGCGGGCGCATTGATAAAGCTCCCCTGCAACGCCAGGCCCCCAATACCTGGAACGCTGGCTTTACCTACGACAAGTCACGCTTCTCCATGCGCTTTGCGGCGAGCCATAACGACGCCAACATTCAGTTCTACAACTTCAGTCACGTTGACGCGGCTACTGACAAGGACCCCATCCTGGGACTCAGGGGCCCTGGCGGCGACGTCTATTTCTACGCACACACACAGTTCGACATTCAAGGAAGCTATCGCATCCACAAAGGCCTGCGTGTCGAAGCTTCCGGCCTGAACCTCAGTAACGAGGTTTTCGGTTTCTACCAAGGCAGCCCCATCTACCCCATCCAGCGCGAATTTTATAAGCCCACGGTTTCCGTAGGTCTCCGCTGGACATCCAGTGCCGAATAGGTCGTTTGCAATAAAAAAACTTGGACCGCCCTGGCGCCTTTCCGCCGGGGCGGCGATGAGCCGATGTTTCGCGTGGATTCAAAAAGATGCAGGCTAGAGTCTGCGCTGCTGGCGCCTACGGTTCCCACTTCCAATCGGCGAATTGTTCGCGGAGCGCGAGTTTTTTGAATTTGCCGACGGACGTGCGCGGGATGGCATCGATGAAAACGAAGGCGTCGGGTAGCTGCCACTTTGCAAAGGTCTTGGCCAGAAAGGCGCGTAACTCTTCGGCAGTGGCGCTAGCGCCGTCTTTCAGGACGATCGCGGCTAGCGGGCGCTCCTGCCATTTCGGATGAGGTATGCCGACGACGCACGCTTCTTTCACCGCCGGATGACCCATCAGCGTGTTTTCCAGGTCCACGGAGCTGATCCATTCGCCGCCGGACTTCACCAAATCCTTCGCGCGGTCAACAATCTTAATGATGCCTTCGTCATCGAGCGTGGCCACGTCACCAGTCTTGAACCAGCCATCACCGGTCCAGCGATGTGCCTGGTCGGGTGCTTCGTAATAGCTGGCAGCCACCCAGGGACCGCGAACTTCCAGCTCGCCCGGAGTTTCGCCGTCGCGCGGCGCTTCGACAGACGTCCCGCCGGGACCATCGGGGCGCATAACGCGAAGTTCGATAAAAGGACTGGGCCAGCCCTGTTTGGCGCGAACTTCGTATTGCTGGTCCGGCGTCCAGTCACGCATGTGCGCTTTGAGCTTGCCGACAGTGGCCAGCGGCGTGGTTTCCGTCATGCCCCACAAGTGCAGGATGCACAGGCCATGTTTATCGAGCGCGCGCATGAGCCGCTCTGGCGGCGCCGTCCCGCCGCAAACGATGCGCACCGGTGAAGACCGTTTCCAGCGGCCCGGGTTTTTCTCCAGGGCAGCGAGCACACCCAGCCAAACCGTGGGCACGCCGCAAGCAATCGTTACATTCTCCTGGCCGATCAAATCGAGCACGCTTTCCGCGTCCACATTGGGGCCGGGCAAAATCAAGCGCGCACCGGTCATCACGCACGTGTACGGCAGGCCCCAGGCATTGGCATGAAACATTGGTGCAACGGGAAGAACCGTGTCGTGATGGCTGACGGCGAAGGAGTCTGTCCCCGCCTCCGCGAGAGAATGAAGCACCAGCGCGCGGTGCGAATAAATGACGCCTTTCGAATTGCCAGTCGTGCCGGAGGTGTAGCACATGGCCGCGCCGTCGTTCTCGTCCATCTTCGGATACTGGAAATCGTCGCTCGCGCCGTCGAGGAGTTCTTCGTAATTCAGAAAGCCTTCGGGAATGCTGCCGCACCCACCGTAGGGCGCGACAATGACGCGTTCGAACGCCGTATCCCCGCGGAATTTCTCAAACGTCGGCAGCAACACATCGTCAATAATCAAAAAACGATCCCGTGCATGATTGGCGATGGCGGCAATTTCATGCGGGTGCAGGCGCAAATTCAAGGTATGCAAAATGCCGCCGGCGCAGGGCACGCCAAAAAACGCTTCGAGGTGTCCGGAGTGGTTCCACATCATCGACGCCACGCGGTCGCCAGGCTTCATCCCCAGCTTTGTCAGCGCACTCGCGAGGCTCCGCGCCCGGCGGTAAAACTCGCCGTAACAGCTACGAATAATCGACTTGTCCGGCCTGCGGGAAACGATTTCAACGCGCGGAAAGATTTTGCCGGCCCGCTCCAGAATGGTGGGCAGCGTCAGCGGAAAATCCATCATCGTGCCGCGCATACAATTCCTCGGGCGGGATGAACTTCGGCGCATCGTATCACTATTCTTTGGCAAACAGGAAAGCCGCAAGTTCACTTCGGTAGCGACGATTCAACTTTCTTCGCCCGCAGAATTTCCGGTTGCAAAAGGGGTTGAATTCCGAGACCATGCCACTGACCGCTGAAGTGCCCGTGTCGCGCCCGCGGTAGTTCGGCTGTTCCGGCTGCCCGTGAACGATGGCTGTGTCTTCAGCGCGCTCCGCGACTCGCACGTGGGTTCCGGGCAGAAGGAGTGGCAGGTGAAGAAGCTCTATATCGGTAATCTTCCGTTTTCCGCGACGGAAGAGCAGCTCAACGAGTGGTTCTCGCAGATTGGCGTTACCCCCTCAGGCGTCAATCTGATTCGCGATCGCTTCACGGGACAGTCGCGCGGCTTCGCCTTCGTCGAAGTGACGAATGATGAAGACGCGGACAAGGCCATCAACTCCCTGAACGGCCAGAATTTTGGCGGGCGAAACCTCGTTGTGAATGAAGCGCGTCCCCAGGCAGAGCGCGGAGGCGGTGGTGGCGGCGGACGCGGAGGCGGAGGCGGGTACGGTGGCGGGCGCGGCGGTGGTGGCGGTGGACGCGGAGGCGGTGGTGGCGGGCGCGGCGGTGACCGCGGTGGTGATCGCGGCGACCGTGGCAACCGCTGGTAAGAAAACACTCCTGATCTGAGTACGCGGCGTCCCGAGTTGTTCTGGGCGCTTTACTCCTCCCAAAAAGTTCTAAGCGCTAGCTCTGTGCCAGAGTGAATGCAGATTGTCTCTCACCTTCTCCGCGCGGAGTCGTCCAACCCATAGGGACTGATTCGAATCGCGGTTCGAACGCAAGCCGCGTTGCGCGTATTCCCAGTGGCTGGCGCGGCTGAATGTGTGTAGTATCCCCGCGACTTGCGACTCGCGGCGCGGTTGCCTGAGTAAAACCGCCAAGCGAGCCGGTGAAGAAGACGCTCCCTGCCCCGCCTTCGCCGAGTTGTTTCGCGAAACAATTCGCCCCGTAACGTGTTTGAAACAACAGACAAGGAAAATGTCTTGTCCGGTCTGTTGTGGAGTATATGAATAGCTCGGAGATTACGGATGCTTCGACAGGACCATGCGCAGGTATCAGACGAACCTTTTTGGCAGGTTGCGCATCCAACGCAGTGAGTAGGACGTAGTAGAGAATAGAATGACTACTTGGCACAAACGCGATTGGCAGCAATTTTACGAACTGGCGCGCCGCCCCTGGCAGCGTCACCGCCCGCCTCGGCCGGTGTACCCGACGGGCATAAATCGCGTGCTGCCCGCGCAGGGTTTCAGCCTGTCAGAACTGGATGATGCCGGCGTGGATCTCGATCTCGCCGAGCGCCTCGGTCTGCCCGTGGATGCCGGCCGCATCGGCGCCTACGGCCCCAACGTCACCGTTCTGCGCGATTTCATCCGCTCTTCCCGCCAGCCCGTTTAAGGCTGTCCTGAAGCTTTCCGTTTTTCCCAACTCATAGATTCGTGCGCAACGATTGTCTTCGCCGCGCACTCTTGCCCGCAGTAGAATGCTCTCCGCTCGATAACCTGCTCCTGTGAGGCTCACGTGAAGCGATTCCTGCTGGCCATGATGTCGTTTGCTTTTTTCGCGGGGACTTCCGCAACGGAGTATTCCATCCAGGCCATTCGGTATGCCGTCTCGCCGGGTTTTCCAGTCGCGGGATTGGTAGTAGGAGGTCCCAAAGACGAGAAGGTCGATATCGCCATGGTCATCTGGCTGATTCGCGGTGGCGGACGGACAATCTTATTTGATAGCGGATTTCACCGCGAAAAATGGTTCAAGTATTTTCCAATGAACGATTACCTGCGTCCCGATGAAGCGGTGAAGCTGGCGGGGGTGAAACCGGAAGACGTGACGGACATCGTCATCAGCCATGCGCACTGGGATCACATGGGTGGCATCGACCTTTTCCCGAAAGCCAACGTTTGGATCCAGAAGGAGGAATACCGCTACTACACCGGAGAAGCCTGGCAGCCGGGAGGAAATCACGGCGGCATTGATCCCGACGATGTGAAGCAGCTGGTGCAGCTGAATACGGAGGGCCGGTTGCGCCTCGTCGACGGGGACAATGTCGAGATTTTGCCGGGGATTCGCGCCTATACCGGCTCTCGTCACACCTATGCGTCGCAGTATTTGCGTGTCGAAGGGAATCCAACCCTTGTCCTCGCCTCCGACAATTGCTATCTGTACCGCAACCTCGCGACACGCGCGGCGAGCGCCACGTTCAGCGAAGCCGACCACGCCGCTAACATTGCGGCCCAGGCACGCATGATTGAGCTTGCCAGTTCTGCCGACCGTGTTGTGCCCGGCCACGACACCCTGCAGTTTCAGAAATTTCCTACACGGGGCCGCGTGGCAACAATCAAGTAAGCCAACTCTACTAATGAGCGCTCGTCACATGAAGTGCTGCGTTCATCACTGCTTGGTCGAGACGATCCAATTCATCCTGTAACTGACCCAGTTTTGCCTGTTCGGTTCTTGACTGCTGTTCGAGGTCCATTTCTTTCATTTGCGCCTCTTGATCCTCAGCCACGAACGCTTCCATTTGCGCCTTGAGCTGGGTGATCGCGTCCTCGAATTGCTTGCGTTGCGCGTCATTCTCGCTTCGATCCTTCATGCTTTCATACTGCTTGATCTGAAATTCTTGATATTTCCTTCTAGCCCGTAACTGCTCGATTGACGATTTCGCTTCCTCCAGCCGCTGGGAGGCATGGGCAACAGCTTCCTCTTGAACGTGTAACCGATAGATGAGAATCTGCGCCTTTCGTGCGGCGATCGCGGATGTTTGAAGATCTTGGCGCAGTTGACGAACTTCAGCCAACAAAGCCAGCAGCGTCGGTGACTCTGTTGGCGTGGTCTAACCGAGCGTGGTCGAAGAGAAGAGCAAAAGGCCAAGAACAACTAAGGCGGGGCGACGCATCGGGTACCTCCTCTGAACTCGTGTAATTGGACTCCCAATCCTTTACTGAAGTTCCCAGTCGCAGGGGAGTGGGCATACGGGATTTGCAGGCTTTGTTGCCGGTGCCACCATAGCCAAAGTGTCGTTTGAACGAGACGGGAGAACCACGTAAAATAGGGGTTTCACGCGGACTCCATGGCCTCACCCTTCAACATCATTTCGAACGCGCCGCCGATGCCGATACCGGCGCCGGGTGCGCATCCGCGGCCGGATTGGCTGCGCGTGAAGTTTTTTGGCGGCGAGCGCTACCAGGATTTGAAGCGCATCATGCGCACGCTTGACCTGCACACCGTGTGCGAGAGCGCGCGCTGCCCCAACATGGGCGAGTGCTGGGAGCACGGCACGGCGACGTTCATGATCCTCGGCGATATCTGCACGCGCGCCTGCGGTTTCTGCGCAGTCCCCTCTGGCAAGCCCGTCGGCCCGCCGGACGAGGACGAGCCGTTTCGCGTGGCCGAAGCTGTAGCCAAAATGGGTTTGCGTTACGCGGTGGTGACTTCGGTGAACCGCGATGACCAGCCCGACGGCGGCGCGCACATTTTTGCCCGCACCATCGAGGAGATTCGCAGGCGCGTCCCCGGCTGCAAAGTGGAAGTCTTGATTCCTGATTTTCGCGGCGATTGGGATGCCCTGGACGTTGTCCTTGCCGTGCGCCCGGACATTCTGAATCACAATACCGAAACGGTGCCCCGGCTCTACCGTCAGGTGCGCAAAGGCGCCGTCTACGAACGTTCGCTGGAACTGCTACGCCGTTCGAAAGCTGCCCATCCCGAAGTGCCGACCAAGACCGGCCTGATGCTCGGCCTCGGCGAAGAAAAAGAAGAAGTCCTGGCCACCATGCAGGACCTCGCCGCGCAGGGCACGGACATTCTCACCCTTGGCCAGTACCTGCAGCCCACGCGCGAACACCTCTCCATCGTCCGTTACGTTCACCCCGATGAATTCGCCGAATTCAAGATCCTCGGCGAAGCCATGGGCTTCAAGCACGTCGAAGCCGGCCCGCTGGTGCGCTCTTCCTACCACGCCTTCGACCAAGCCGAATCCGCTATTAAGTAGCTAGGCCCTTTGCAACACCCCGTTCGCACCCTTCCTTCGCATTACTTCCGGTTTGCCCGTTATCCGGGAGGATGGATTTCATGGACGATGGGCTGGTGCCCTACGTGGTACCCTCTGAGTCTCGTTTGGAGAATTCGCCACGAGATTCCAGCGACGAGAGATGACGGAACGAAAATATGGCGCTTATTACCCGGAGACACTTCGCTCGGCAAATGGGGTTTGCCGCTGCGCTCTGCGGACGCCCGCTTTGGGCGATAGGTGAATCGCATCGGCTTTTCGACGCGGATAAACAGAGTGGCGCTCCGCCGGACCCGCAGACGATTCGCAAGCTGGCTTCCCAAATTGTCGGTCAAGTAATCACGCCCGAAGCCGCCGAGTACGACGCGGCGCGCGCAATCTTCAACCGCGCGTTCGATCGGCGTCCCGCGGTGATCGTGCGCTGCGGTAGCCCCTCCGATGTCGCGCACGCGCTTGAGTTTGCCCAGGCCCAGAGTTTGCAACTGGCGGTGCGTGCCGGAGGCCACAGCCGGCTCGGGTTCGGGATGTGCGATGGCGGCGTCGTAATCGACCTCTCCGCGATGAAACAAGTCGAAGTAGACATCAGCAAACGAGTGGCCCGCGCAGAGGCTGGGGCTCTCGTGCGTGACCTCGACACTGCTACCCAGCACTTCGGGCTAGCCACAACCTCAGGCGGCTGCCCCACCGTCGGAATTGCCGGCTTTACGCTCGGAGGGGGAGAGGGTCGCTTGATGGAGAAGTACGGCGCTGCATGTGACAACCTGCTATCGGCCCAGGTGGTGACCGTGGACGGGAGACAGGTCGAAGCCAGCCCGAATTCCAATCCAGACCTTTTTTGGGCCATTCGTGGGGGAGGCGGCAACTTTGGTGTGGTCACGGCGCTGGAGTACAAGCTCCATCCGGTCGACCAGGTTCTGTCGGGAGCCCTCACCTATTCGCCCGGACGCATTCCAGATCTCCTGCAGGCTTTCGTCAAGTTTCTTGCTGGGGCCCCGGATGAAATGGATGCGTTTGCCCAGCTGTTGCCATCCGAACAGGGCCGAAGACTCAAGGTCGATGTCTGCTATTGCGGCGATTCCCAAATGGGAAATGACTTGCTCCGGCCGCTGCGGGCTTTCAAGCCGCAGGATGACAGCGTCAAGATCATGTCTTACCTCGAAGCTCAGGCGGCCGGTGGATTTCTTGCAGCGCCGGTTGCGCACTTCCAAACAAATCTCTTTCTTCGAGAACTCAGCGGAGCTGCCACTGCGGCAATCACAACGGCAATCAACGATGCGCCAGCGACATGTAAGGTGATCATTGTGCCTTTGCGAGGGGCTGTTAGCCGTGTAAGTGTGACCGATACCGCATTTGCTCTTCGGGGGCAGGGCTATGAAATAGACATGGCGGGTGTTTGGAACACTCCCGCAGTGAAGGCGGAAGTGGTGCGATGGGTCCAGGCTACGCGCGATAGTTTACAGCCCTTTGCGCATGGAGTGTACGTCAACCAGTTGGGCGATACGAGTGACCAACTGGTCCGCTCGGGCTATGGGCCGAACTATGCTCGCCTCGTGGAGATCAAGAAAAAGTACGACCCAAACAACATGCTGCGACTCAACCAAAACATCAAGCCCGATAGCGCCTCGAACACTTAAAAACCTGTGCGTGCGTTGCTGGGGCCGAATTGTCGGCTAACCGGAAGCGATCTGCGGCGCTTCGGCCGGTTATTTGGGGGCGGCCGTCGACCAGTCGGTGAAGGGCACGGCGCGGCCTCCGCGGACGACGGAAGGAAGGACGTGGTCGAAGCCTTTGTGTTCTTTTGACGAATAATTCAATTTGAGCTGCGGTCCGAGGCCCGCATCGAAATCGTGGATCGACTCGATGCCGCGAATCAGCCCTTCGCGTGTCAGGTCCTTCCCGGCGCGCTTCAGTCCTTCCACCAGCACCATGGCATCGACGAATCCTTCCAGGCTCACGAAATTTGGCTGAGCGGAGGGAATATATTTCGTCATCGTGCGGCGATAGAGCGCAACGCTCTTCAGGTCCGTCAGGTAATACGGCGGCACCACCTGGGTGATGACCATGCCTTCGGCGTCGGCGCCAGCCTCCAGAATCAACTCGTCTGTGCCAACAAATGACACCGTGAGGAATAATGGCTTCCAGCCTTTTGCGTGCGACTGCTTGAGGATTGGCGCAACGGTATTCGAAGGTCCGACCACGACGACAGCCTCCGGCTTTGCCGCGCGCACCGTGTCGATGGCTCCGCCCACCTGCGCCGTTTGCCGCTGATACGAGGCGACAGCAATGGGTTCAGCTCCATGGGCTTTCAGCGCCGCTTTCACACCTTCGAGCACCGCCGCGCCAAATGCATCTTCCGGATAAATCACGCCAATTTTCTTATAGCCCAGCGTTGCCCACATGCCGTCAATTTGCTCGCGGGTTTCATCGAAGTACGACGCGCGCACGTTTACGACCCAATGCCGCAGCGGCGTGTACAGCGTTTGCGCCCCGGTGAAGAGTCCAACCAGCGGAATCTTGCCGCTCTCCGCCATCGGGACGTACTTCACGGCCGTGGGGGTTCCGACGAAAAAGCCCAGCGCGAATACTTTCTGCTCCATCAAGCGGTCGAAGCAGGCTTGCGTCTTTGCCGGATCGTAGCTGTCATCATAGGCCACGAGCTTCAGTTTGCGGCCGTCCACGCCTCCAGCGTCATTGATCATGGCGAAGTAAGCCTTGGCGCCATTCACCCGTCTCGGTGCCGAGGAAATGAGACGGCCCCTCCAGAGCGGAACACGATCCGATGACGATCTCTTTCTCCGTTACCCCGGGCGTGCCCTGGCCTCGTGCCGGCGCAAGACCACCAAATACACAACCACACAGCAAACTGAGCCCGAAAATGGATTTCAGGGCGCACTTTTTCATTTTGCTCTCCGTCTTAAGAAAACGAATCCCCGATGGATGGTACCCAGTAACTCCTAATTAGACCTGTTGTACGCGGATGTCAACGCGTTTGCCGGGGCCGCGCCTCGTAGCTATAAGCGGTAAAAGGGAAAGGAAGGTACGAACTGAATACTAAGGAGCGAATCAAGGTAAAAGCTACTGTTTCCTGCGAGGGCCAAGCAGGACAAGCCCAATCCCAGCCACTAACAGCACGATCGAGACGGCCGCAGGAATCTCCGCCGTCTTCTCCTCATCGACGGTGGCCTTAATCGGTCCAATTTTTGCCACTTCTTCCTGTTGGTGGTATTTGAAGCTGGGATGCACCAGCCCAATCACGCCAAGAACAAGAAGAATGACGCCGAGGAGGATAACAAGCCGCTTCATGAACACAACCTACCATATCTTCACAGGCTGAGACGAGGAATGCGAACAGGCGGTAGTGCGTCAGTTTCCGATTATCCGACTTACCTGAACTTGGCAATGGCTCGCGCTCAGTTTTTCGGAGAAAAAACAATGTCGATGGTGACCGCGTTCATCTGGACAGGCTTGCCATTAAATGTGGCTGGTTGATAGCGCCATTGAATGACGGCATCCTCGGCGGCTTTCCTAAGGCTTGGGTTGTCTGAGAGGCCTTCTCCCGAGATGGCGTGGGCGTTGTAAACGGCGCCGTCTGCCCCAATCACGCAGTAAACGCGGACTGTTCCACTAATGTGTTGAGCGGCAGCCTCGCCGGGATAAGCAGGGTCGACCTTTCTTACTAGCTTTGCTGGAACCACTTTGCCAGTGACTGTTTTCCCGCCGTTTGGAAACCAGAGTTTGCTTGAAGGAAACCAGCTTGTGGCCTCCCATCGAAACTTGCCGTCAAGGAATACGAAGCGCCCGATGGGCTCACCCTTTGAATCAATGGGCATGCTCTGCGCTTTCCAATCGGCAAAATAAATGTCGATAGACGGTGTGTGAGCGCCGTACAGTTCCTTTTCGTTGAGTTTGTGAACGATAAATTCGCCGTCATCCCTGGCCATCCGGCCAAAAACCTCCTGTAACGCCCGGTTGTTCTTCTCAATATTTTTCCCGTATGGCTCCGCCCAACTTTCGCCTCTCTCTTGTCCAAAGGTCGTGGTGAACCAAGCCTCATAGTTGGGGATTTCCATGTCCTTTACAAACCCAGCCACCTTCTTTTCATCCCCGCTCTTTGCCGTTGCCCGCACCTCTTGCAGAAGCTGTCGAAGCCCTTCCTCCGTATTCGCGTAGGTGGGAGTCGGCATTTGGTTTGGTTCCTGTGACTCGACAGGGCGTGACCCAGCCAGCCAGCCGACAAACAAAGTGAACATGCATTTCAAGAGAAGGTTGGAGCGCATGAACGGTATTTAGCGAAAACAATCAAAAAAGGCAAGGTCTCAGACTAAGTTTTGCGCAGGTAGTGCCTGATTAACGGATTACCGTACAAGTGAAATCGGCCCGATTCTCAATGTCTGGTTACCCGACGATCCGGGAAATATCCACCCGGCACACCCCTGCGCCGGTTTGGCACAGGGGTTTTCGTTCTGGAATACGGAGACTTACGAGCGGCTGGCTGCTGCAGCGGCCGCGGCTTTTTTGGCGGCCTTGGCTACCGTCGACGCTTTGCGGCGACGCTTGGTCTTGGGCGGCGTGGCCGGAGCTTCGCCGATCAGTTCGGCGGTCATGATGCTGGTGACGAAAAGCTTGGCGCCATGATCGTCAAAATCCACTGCGGTGCGTTCCTGGTCGGAAGCGGTCACGATTCCCAGGCCGTACACTTCATGCTTGATGGTCTGACCTTCTTGCATTACTTGCACAACGCCCTCCTTGGCCACTCTCAGCTGAAACTCTTGATTCGAATCTCGTGGGGCGAACCCACTGGTACCGGGTCGCGTGCTGCAAAATCAGGCGCTAAAGGCTTGTTACGTTTTCTGCCTGCAGGCCTTTGGGACCCTTGGTCACTTCAAACTCCACTGCTTGGCCTTCATTCAGGGACTTGTATCCGTCCATTTGGATTGCGGAGAAATGTACGAAAACATCTTCTCCTGTTTGGCGCTGGATGAACCCGTATCCCTTCGAAGCATTGAACCACTTCACCGTTCCTTGTTCCTTCACTGCCCAACCTCACCTGCGCGGCCTTGACTGGGTGCAAGCCGACGATCTTTGGATTGCTTTGCCTCTCCTGGTCCGTGTGCTGGCGACTGCGATGCAGTCTCCCCCCAGTGGCAGGACACCCTCAACCCGCAAAAAAAGGCCGCAAAGTCAGTCCTTGCAGCCCAATCGAACGAGCCAAAGGCCAAAACAAGAGCAACAAACGCTGAAGAATAATACCACAAAACAGAGGGTTTGTCCACGTGGAGAGGCGTTGAGAATCCAATGGGATAGTTCTTGTAAGATGTTGCAAATAAAGTTGTTACACTGAACTTGGGCAAGGCATGCGGCCGGGTGGGACTGAAAAGTAGCTAATCCAGCGCCTCGGGCTCCAGGCTTAGATCGCCCTCCCCAGTGGCCTTCTTTTCCCAATATTTGTGTACCCAAGCCTCCCAGCTCTTCCCGGCGGCAGTGTCCCGGCCGGAGAAGGCCAAAGCGGCGATGTCCGCGTAGGCGATCTTCACGCGCTGGCTGGAATCTTTCGGCAAAACGCGCACAAAACTTGCGGCAAGCGTCGCGCCGCTCACGCGGTCGAAAATGTAACCCTCGATTTTTGAACTGTCTTTGAGGGTCAGCGTCACGTCGCCACGATAGTCGAACGCTTTTTCAAGCGCGATGCGCAGTTCTTCTTCTGTGGCGAGTTGCGGCACCCAGCCCTGGATGCCTTCATGTTTCGTTCCAGGCGCTACTTCCAGCAGATCGGGGTCGATAGGCGAGCCCTCGGTATGGCTGGGACGGTCGGCGTGCCGCGGACCCGTCACGCGCGCGTCTCTTCTAGCTGGCTCTTGCCGGAGTCGATTTGCACCAGCGGGTTATAAGAATGCACGGGCTTGACCGGCTCATTGAGCATCGCAAGAGCATCGGGATCGGGATACGTCGTGGACAAGCTGGCTTTCACAGTGGCCCACAGCCCGCGCAAGCTGCTGAACGTGTAATCCACTGCGGTCGCTTCGTAGCCGCTGTGCACCATGCAATTCGCGCACTTGGGATTGCCGGACTCCGTGCCGTAATTCTGCCACTCGGTGGTGTCCAGCAGCTCCTGGAACGTATCGGTATAGCCGTCCTGCAACAGGTAGCAGGGCTTTTGCCAGCCGAAGACGTTATACGTCGGCATGCCCCACGGCGTGCAGGCATGATTCCCCTTGCCCATCAGAAATTCGAGGAACAGCGGCGATTGGTTGAATTGCCAGCTCTTCTTGCGATTGGCCAGAATCGCGCGGAAAAGGCGCCGCGTGCGCGCCCGTCCAAGGAAGTGCTTCTGGTCTGGCGCTTTATCGTACGAATATCCCGGCGAGAGCATCATGCCCTCGACGCCCAGCTCCATCATTTCGTCGAAGAAGGCGCGGACGCTCTTGGGATCGGCGCCATCGAAGAGCGTCGTGTTGGTGGTGACGCGGAAGCCTTGCTTTAGCGCTTCCTTAATCCCGTCGACGGCCAGGTCGTAGCCGCCAACGCGGCAAACGGAAAAATCGTGATGCTCTTTCTGCCCGTCCATGTGAACAGAGAAGGTCAGATACTTGCTGGGCTTGAAGAGATGGAGTTTTTCTTTCAGCAGCAGCGCGTTGGTGCACAGATAAATGTATTTCTTCCGCGCCACCAGCCCCTCAACGATCTTGTCGATCTGCGAGTGCATCAGCGGCTCGCCGCCGGGGATGGACACCATCGGCGTGCCGCACTCGTCCACGGCCTTGAAGCATTCTTCCGGGGTCAATTCCGTTTTCAAAATGTGCGCGGGATACTGGATCTTGCCGCAGCCCGCGCACGCCAGGTTGCAGCGGAAGAGCGGCTCCAGCATCAGCACAAACGGGTACCGCTTGCGCCCCGCGAGCTTCTGCTTCAGCACGTAGGTTGCGACTGTCCAAGCTTGTGAAATAGGTACCGGCATCGTCTCCGCTTCAGTTTAATAAGGTTGGGGTACGCCGACGGTCCCCCAGCCCCTTCTATTGTAACCGACATTGTAGCCGTTCGCTGAACGTCCTGTACTCGGATGCGAGGACGTGTTCCTCGGTGGCACGGGACGTGCTCCCCTGGTAGCACAGGCTGAAGCCTGTACCATTTTATGAATCAGCAGAGTCAAAGCCTTCCTTATGATGCGGCGCTCAGGTCGGGCGTAGAATCAAGCCATCCAGAGGTCCTAGGAACCGCATCCACGATGCCGCGAAAAAACCTGCTCAGTCTCTTCGCCGATTTCTGGCGTTTCTCGGGCGACGTGGCTGTCGTCCAAAGACGCGGCTACCGTCGGGAAAAGATGACGTATGCCGAGCTTTATGCGCACGTTCTTTTCTGGAGTCATGCACTCGCGGGTCGCGGAATTTCTCCCGGCGATCGCGTCCTGCTTTTGGGCCCCAATTCCGCGGAATGGGTCGCGTGTTTTTGGGGAATCCTGCTGCGCGGCGCCATCGTCGTGCCGATGGACTCGGCGGCTTCGTCCGATTTTGTTCAACGCGCGATCAAAGACGCAGGCGTGAAGCTCATCCTGCGCGACCGCCAGCAGCCGGAACTTCCTGGCGCGCCACCGTCGATGGTCATCAATGATCTTCACGACGTTGCGACCACACCCAACCGGCCACATGAAGCCGGCGTGGATCCCGGTGATGCGTCCACGCGAAGCACGATCGCCGAAATCCTTTACACTTCCGGCACAACGGGCGAGCCGCGCGGCGTGGTGCTCACTCACGGCAATTTTCTGGCGAATCTGGAGCCGCTGGAACGCGGCATCGATCCGTACCGCAAGTATGAGCGCTGGCTTCATCCGTTGCGTTTTGTTTCTCTCGTCCCGCTGAGCCATGTCTTTGGGCAATTCATGGCGCTGTTCGTCCCGCCGCTGATCGGCGCCACGGTGGTTTTCGAACCGTCCGCGAATCCAGCGGAAATCATTCGAACGGCAAAGCGCGAACGCGCTACCGCGCTGATCGCCGTCCCACGCATGCTCGATGCGCTGCATTCCGGAATCGAGCGCGATCTCGAAGCGTGCGGCCAGACGTCTTGGCTGAAACGGTCTTTTGAAAAAGCGGATGGGAAGAAATTTCTGCGGCGTGCCTGGATGTTTCGCCGCATTCACCGCCGCTTCGGCTGGAAATTCTGGGCCTTCATCTCCGGCGGTGCTGCGCTTTCGAACGACACTGAAAATTTCTTCAAGTGCATGGGCTACGCTGTCGTTCAAGGCTACGGGATGACGGAGACCGCTTCGCTCATCAGCCTCAATCATCCGTTCCGCGCGACGCAGGGCTCGATCGGCAAAGTCTTGCCCGGCCGCGAATTCAAGCTGGCCGCAGACGGCGAAATCCTCGTTCGCGGCGAAAATGTTTCGACAGGTTATTGGGAGAAAGGCGCGCCGTGGCAAGCTCCCGAAGAAAACGACGGCTGGCTCCGCACCGGAGATCTGGGAGAACTCGGCACCGAGGGCAATCTTCGTTTTCGCGGCCGCAAGAAAAACGTCATCGTCACGCCTGCTGGTCTAAACGTTTATCCGGAAGACCTCGAGATCGCTATCAAAAAGCAGCCTGCGGTGCGCGATGGCGTCGTCATTCCGTTGGAGCATGGTGGCAACGCAGAACCCTGCGCAATTCTTCTTCTGAATGGATTGCCTTCGGACGGCGACGCGGCAGCGCGAGGCGCCATCGAAGCCGCTAACGCTAACCTTGCCGAATACCAGCGCATGCGCTCTTGGATCGTCTGGCCCGAACCCGATTTTCCGCGTACCTCCACCGGAAAACCGCGCCAGTCGATCATCTCCGCACGCGCCGCGCAAATTCTCAGTGAGCCGCACGCGCGCAGTTCATCGGATGCGGATGCAAGCCCCTTGCTTGAACTTTTAGAGAAATTCGCGCCCTCTCCTGCTCGTGCTACCGATCATCTTGAGAAAGAATTAAATCTCTCCTCCCTCGACCGGGTGGAGCTGAGGAGCGCTCTCGAAACGAAGTTCCACGTGGAACTCAACGAAACCGCCTTCTCCACCGCCAAGACCGTTGCCGATGTCGAGCGCCTCCTGCACCAGCCCTCAGCCCAGCACACCGAATACCTTTACCCTCGCTGGACGCAACGCGAACCAATCCGCTGGCTGCGCCTCGCGGTGTATTACGCACTGGTTTGGCCCGCCACGCAACTCCTCGGCCACCCCAGAATCATCGGTCGCCAACACCTTCGCAATCTCCGCGGCCCCGTGCTGGTGATCTCCAATCACATCACCCGCCGCGCCGATATCGGCTTGATCCTCGCCGCCATGCCGCGGCGTTACCGCCATCGCCTGGCCATCGCCATGGGCGGCGAAACGCTTCGAGAAATGCGCCAGCCGCCACAAGAGTGGTTCTTCCTCAAGCGCTGGGCCTACCAGCTCGGCTACTGGCTGGTCACGCCGCTCTTCAACGTATTTCCCCTGCCGCAATTCTCCGGCTTTCGAGAAAGCTTTCGTTTCGCCGGCGAATCCGCCGACCGCGGCTACAGCGTGCTGGTCTTCCCCGAAGGCGAAGTAAACAACTCCGCCACCGGCGAAATGGCCCCCTTCCAAAGCGGCATCGGCCTGCTCGCCGAAAATCTCAATATCCCTATCGTCCCCATGCGCCTAGACGGCGTCTGGAAAATGAAGCGCGCCCATCGCCGCCTCGCCCGCCTCGGCGAAATCACCGTTCGCATCGGCACGCCCGTCACTTTCCCTCCCGGCACGCCCCCCGACGAAATCGCCCGCCGCCTCCAATCCCTCGTCCAGTCTTTGTAGAGGATCATTGCTCCCCGACACATTGCGCATTAGTTTCTGCCACTGAAGCAACTTCTGTAATGGGTCCTCGAGAAGTGGTTAATCGGATTCTTTCAATGCCGCTGACAAAAGTTTCATTGCTGCGAGGTTCTTTGATGTCCGCGCAAAGTCGAGTGCCGTCTTTCCCTCGGAGTCGCGGGCATTTGGATCAGCGCCGTCCTCAAGCAAAAGAGGTATAGCGTCAACGTGGCCTCCCACTGCAGCGTGCATCAAAGCGGTGCGGCCCTTATGATCCCTGAGATTCACGTCAGCATGATGCTCGATCAAGATCTTCACCGATTCTTCGTAACCAAAGCCTGCGGCCTGCATGAGCGCTGTTTCGCCTTCCCGGGCTGTCGCGTTGGGATTCGCTCCTGCTTCCAGGAGGATTCTCAAAACCTGCGGAAAAAAGTATCCGAAACTGGCTAGATACGTTTGTCCATAAGAGTCCAGGCCATCAACTTTGGCCCCGGATTTGAGGAGCAATTTCATAATTCCAATTCGTCGCCAGTTTGTGGCCTCGGATAGAGGCGGCGAGAAGCTTACCTGCGTTGGATTTACAGGCGCCCCGCTTTGGATTAACAGCTTGACGATGCCTTCGTTGCCGGAGCGGATGGCGTTATTTAGAGCCTTTGACTCGCTTCCATCTTTGCTGTCGATGCCATCCTTCGCCAGGAACTGACGAAGCTGGTCGACGCATCCCAGCGAGGCCGCTCGTTCCAATGACTGGACTGTCGCGCACAGCGCAGGAAGGTTTGGTGGCACGCAGCGTTCTTCTTCGTAGTCGCCGTCTGCGACACTACCTGGAGGCAGGGAAAGGTCAAAATTCAGAACCCTCTCAACGGCCAGTTCTGCCGCCGCCCCGCCCAAGTGACCAAAGCCACTTGTGATATAGGTACCATCTTCTCTACAGACGGCGGAATATTCCGACTTCATTCGCAAGAGCCCCACGAAGGTTGCGGTCTTAACCACGCTGTACCTGCTTTCTAGGGCCTCCTCGCCTTCGGGCACCGGTGGCCACTTGGTCGCATAGAGCTTTGCGTTTTCGGTTGAGTAGTGGGCTGGCTCCCCGAAAGTGAGAAAAACGGGCCAGCGATATCCATTCGTGACAAATGCTCCCTTGCAACGGCCTGATATCCAAGCTCCTTCCATCGTGCTGACAAACTCGCCGCGCACGGCAATGCGCTTTCCCTTCCATGCCGAGAGATTCTGGAAAAGCTCGCAGATGGGAATTATTGGTAAAGTGCCGGGATCAGGCAGCGCCTCGACTGAGAGGTTTTCGAATGAGTCGAATATAAGTTCACCTGGATAGCCCCCGGATGGCACCATCCGCAGTCGACCCGAAAAAGTTCCTGACGCGCCCACAGTTTTGCCTGCTTGTCGCAGACCATCGGCCTTTGCAGCGGCCTCGCGAAATTGCTGAAGTCTCTCATGAGTGATTTCGGGGGAGGGTCGCAGCGAAAGGCCCGTGGGCCAAACGTAGTGGTTCGAAATGTATCGGTTGTCGCAATCGGCTGCACCAATAGCGGCCAGATCCTTAGAAATTATCAAATCACCTGTAAGTATTGCCTTACTTCCGTCGGCGCCTTCTACAAGGTGCGAGAACAGTTCGCAAATTGTCTCTTGGCCGCGTAATGCGGTTCCCGAGAAGAGCATTAAGACCGCGACAAGGATGAGCTTGGATTTCATTGAGCCTGCCCAGGCAATTGTACTGCGAAAAGGTAAGCCTAACGCGCCTCCCCGAGCAGTCCGAGGGGGTTCTGTGGCAAAATAGAACGTTCAAAGAGCTGATTTATGGCACACCGTACGACACTAGAAGAAGAGCACCCACCGAAAACGCCGAAAGCGACTAAGAAGTCCAGCGCGGCGGCTCCCGCGAAAGCCTCGAGCAACGAAGAGCGCGAACGCGTTTTCGACGCCTTCCGCCGCTGGGGTTATCTGGAAGCCACCCTCGATCCTCTCGGCTTGTTCGAACCCCTCAAGTCCCCCGACCTCGATGGGTTCTCCGGCGAAGCCGCCGACGAAGCGCGCCGCATCTATTGCGGCACCATCGGCGCTGATTTCATGCACCTGGCCGAGCCGGAGCGGCGGCGCTGGATCGCCGAGCGCCTCGAAGCGCCCGCAACCGAAGTCGACCAGAAAAAAATCCTGGAGCGCCTCATTCGCGCCGACCTCTTCGAACAGGTTTTGCAGGCGCGCTACCTGGGCACCAAGCGTTTTTCTCTCGAAGGCGTTACCGCGCTAATTCCGCTGCTCGATTCCATCCTGGGCACCGCTGGCGAACACGGCGCACTCGAATCCGTTATGGCCATGAGCCATCGCGGCCGCCTGAACGTCATGGTCCACGCCGCGTGCAAGACGCCGCACGAAGTCGTCGCTGGCTTTGAAGATGTCGATCCGCGCAGCGTGCTCGGCGCAGGCGACGTGAAATATCACGTGGGCGCAACGGGCACCTACGTCACCACCGCCGGCAGACAGATCGGCATCCACCTCGTTTCGAATCCCAGCCATCTGGAAGCCGTCGACCCCGTCGCTGTCGGCCGTGTACGCGCGAAGCAAACGCGCTACGGATTGCGCGGCCCCTATGTTGACCGTTCACGGGAAACGCTCAACAAAGTCGTCCCCATTGTGATGCACGGCGACGCCGCGTTCGCAGGCCAGGGCGTCTTTGCGGAGACGCTGAATTTCGCCGACCTGAAGGCCTACACCGTGGGCGGCACCATTCACATCATCGTGAACAACTTGATCGGCTTCACGACCCGGCCTGTGCAGGAACATTCTTCGCGCTTCGCTGCCGATATCGCCAAGCGCCAGTCCGTGCCCATCTTCCACGTCAACGGGGAAGATCCCGACGCCGTGGTGCGCATCGGAAAACTCGCCGCCGAATATCGCGCAACGTTTAGCAGCGACGTCGTCGTGGACATCATCGGTTACCGCCGCCACGGCCACAGCGAAGTTGACGATCCCACCATCACCCAGCCGCTGCTCTACGAGCGCATCAAGAATCACGCCTCGCTCTGGAAGATTTACGCCGAGAGCGCCGGCATCGACTCGTCCCTGATGGTGGACGCCATACGCAAGGAATACGAAGAAGAGCAGGCCAAAGCCCGCGCCATAAGAAAGATGCCGCATCTTCGCAAACTTCCGGATTACTGGTCGCCCTATCAGCACGGCCGCTACGAAAGCTCCTATGAAGTCGATACCGGCCTCACGCCTGAGAAACTTGCCGCAATTACCGACGGCCTCGTGCGCGTGCCCGAGGGTTTTCATATTCATCCGAAAATCGCCAAGCTCCTCGAACAGCGCGCGGAAATGGGCCACGGCAAGCGTGCCGTCGATTACGGCTTCGCCGAAGCGCTGGCGTTCGGCTCTGTGCTTCTCGACGGCAACCCCGTGCGCCTCACGGGACAGGATACGGAGCGTGGCACGTTCAGCCAGCGTCACTCTGTGCTCATCGATACGGCAACCGAGCACAATTACCTGACGCTCTCGCATCTTTCGAAGCAGCAAGCCTTCTGCGAGATTCACAACTCTTCTCTTTCCGAAGCGGGCTGCCTCGGATTCGAATATGGCTTCAGCCGCGATTATCCTGAGGCCCTCGTCTTGTGGGAGGCCCAGTTTGGCGATTTCGCCAACGGCGCGCAGGTCATCATCGACCAGTTCATCAGCGCTGGCGAGGATAAGTGGAATTTGCCGGCCGGCGTTGTCTTGCTTCTTCCCCACGGCTACGAAGGCCAGGGCCCGGAACATTCCAGCGCGCGCCTCGAGCGTTTCATGCAGCTCGCCGCCGAAGACAACATGCAGATTTGCCAGCCCTCCACAGCCGCGCAATATTTCCACATGCTCCGGCGGCAAGTGTGCCGCCCCTGGCGCAAGCCCCTCATCGTTTTCACGCCAAAAAGCATGCTGCGCCATCCCGACGCCAGCTCAAAGATCGAGGAATTCACGCGTCCGCGGTTTCTGCCTCTGGTTCCCGACGGCGAAGTCCAGGATGCCAAGCGCATCCTGATCGCCAGCGGCAAAGTCGGTCACGAGCTGCGCGGAGAACGCCGCCGCCGCAAAGATACCAGCACGGCTATCTTCTTCCTCGACCAGCTTTATCCGCTACCACGCGCGGAAATCACCGCCGCCATCGCCGAGCATCCCCACGCGCGCGAGATCGTCTGGGTCCAGGAAGAACCTGCCAACATGGGCGCGCATTTCTACATTCTGCCGCGCCTGGAACGCCTCGCGAAGGCCAGCGGTTTGCGTGTCCGCTCCGTCAAGCGCTCCGGCAGCGCCAGCCCCGCCACCGGCTCTGCCAAAGCGCATGAGCTGGAACAGAAAACGCTTCTTGCCTTAGCTTTCACAACGGCAGGCAGCGACTAGGCGCACATTGAAGGGTGGGATTGGTTTCCAAGCCCGATTCGGCATTCACACTCCATTCACATTCATGTAAACACCGCGTTACCTGACAACGCCGTTCACCTGCGACAATCAATCGTGTTACGACAAGTCCCCAATGCTCAAAAACTTCCCAACTCCTATCGCAATTCGCCGCCCTACGGTAGACTTTTACCAAGCCGGCCTGCGATGCGATCTCACAGCATGAAACGCGTACTGATCATCGAAGACGATCGCGATATCGTCGAGCTGGTCCGTTACAATCTGGCCAACGAAGGCTTTCAGGTCAGCGCCGCCCACGACGGCAGCACCGGCCTGAGCACGCTCAAGAAGACGCCGCCCGATCTTCTGCTCCTTGACCTCATGCTCCCGAAACTTTCCGGCCTGGAGATTTGCCGCGAGATTCGCCGCGACGATTCGCTCAATCGTCTTCCCATCCTCATGCTGACCGCGCGCGGCGAGGAAGCTGACCGCGTCGTCGGCCTCGAAATGGGCGCGGATGATTACGTCACCAAGCCGTTCAGCCCGCGCGAACTCCTCGCGCGCGTCAAAGCTTTGCTTCGCCGAGCCGAGCCGCCCGCGGATTCACCGCGCGTCATCGAGATTGGCAAATTGGCCATCGATCCGGCCTCCTACCGCGTCAGCCACTCCGGCAAGCCCGTTTCTCTCAGCACGCTGGAGTTCCGCCTGTTGTATTATCTTGCCTCGCGCCCGAACCGCGTTTTTACACGGGATCAGTTGCTGGATGCGGTCTGGGGAACGGATCGCTTTGTCACCCCGCGCAGCGTGGACGTCTACGTCCGGCGGTTGCGCGAAAAAATCGAATCCGATCCCGAGAATCCCCTGCATCTGAAGACCGTTCGCGGCGCGGGCTATCTGTTTGAAACTCGTGCGGCTTAATCTCTTCTGGAAACTCGGCTTCGCTTTCTTCGCACTGCTCATCGCAGTCTTGGTGCCGGTCGATTACTACGCTGAACGCTCTCTCAGGCATGACTATGAGCGCAGCGGTTTCGATGAACTCTCCGCCATTGCCCGCATCGCTCTGGCACACCCTCCTCAAAGTCTGGCGATCGCTCCCGGCGCAAACGCACCGCTGGATCGTGCTCCTCTGAAGGATTGGGTCGCGCAGATGGCAGCCAGCGGTGTCCGCGTCACCGTCATCACCTCCGACGGCCTGGTGCTCGCCGACTCTCAATCCGATCCCTCCACCATGGAAAATCACGCCGGCCGCCCGGAGATTCGCGATGCCTTCGCAAAAGGTGACGGCCAATCCATTCGCCACAGCGTCACCATCAATCGCGACCTCTTGTACTACGCCGTGCGCCTGTCCGTTGCCAACGGTCCTCCCGTAGTCCTGCGCTTTGCCTTGCCTCTGCAGACGGTGGACGAGGAGTTGTGGCAATTCCGCAAGCGCCTCTGGTTGGCCTCTTTGGTGATGCTCCTGGTAACCGGCGTGGCCTCGTTGCTGATCTCCCGCTCCTTTTCGGATCGAGTGGACCGCCTCACAAAGTTTTCGCACCGCGTCGCGGAAGGAGATTTTCGTCCCATTGAAGCCGACCGCTCCGGAGACGCCATGGAAGCTTTGGCGGCCTCGCTAAATGAAACCGCCGCCCGGCTGGACCGCTCCATCCGTACGATCACTGAAGAGCGCAATCTCTCTTCCGCGATTCTTGGAAGCATGGTGGAAGGGGTCGCGGTCGTAAACGCCTCGGAACGCCTGCTCTTTGCCAATCCGGGCTTTGCTGAGATTCTGGGTCTGGACGTACCGCCGCAGTCCGGCAGCGCCCTCGTCGAAGTTGTGAGGCAAACCGAGCTGCTTGAAGCGGTGCGCCAGGTTTTGAAAGGGGAGCCGCGCGTCGAAGCGGAAATCGTTACCGGCACGCTGCGCCAGCACTTCTTCGCGGTCACCGTGGCTTCCGTCCGCGCCGCGGAAACTTCCGGCGCGGTTATCGTGCTCCACGACGTCACTGACCTGCGCAAGCTCGAGCGCATCCGCCGCGATTTCGTCGCTAACGTTTCCCACGAATTCAAGACGCCCCTCACCGCCATTCAGGGCTTCGCGGAAACCCTACTCGCCGGCGCCCTCGATGATCCGCAGAATCGCGTCCGCTTTCTCGAGATTATCCTGGAGCATTCCCGCCGCCTCGCCCGCCTCACCGATGATCTCCTCCGCTTGTCGCAGATGGATGCCGACCGCCTCGGCCTCGAGATTCGCCGCGTCGGCATTTCTCAATTCGTTGAAAGCTGCGTCGAAACCGCCCAACGCCCCGCCGCCGAACGTGACCTGCGCATTTCCGTTAATCTTTCAAAGGGCCTGCCGGATATCGCCGCGGACCGCCGCCGTCTCGCCGAAGTCCTGCAAAACCTGCTCGATAACGCGATTCAATACACGCCACCCGGCGGCCAGATCATGCTCAGTGCCTCGGCCGATGGCAGCGAAGTTACCTTCACGGTTTCCGACACGGGCATCGGCATTCCGCAAACCGACCAGCCCCGCATCTTCGAGCGTTTCTACCGCGTCGATGTCGCGCGTTCCCGCGAAGTCGGCGGCACTGGCCTCGGCCTGGCCATCGCCAAGCATCTCGTCGAAGTCCACGGCGGCCGCATCTGGGTCGAAAGCGAAGTCGGCCAGGGCTCGCAGTTTCACTTCACCGTTCCCCTCTTCGACGCAGAACGCGCTGCTCCCCGCGCCGGGCGTTAGCCGCTGATCGGACGGTTTTGGGTGCCCCAAGTTTGGTTTGTAAACCTGGGTCTTGGGTACGGTCTCGGGTGCACGCTTCTTCCCCGCTTCCGCAGTTCTCCGTGGTTTCATTCTTCGCCGCATTTTCACATTTGCGTGAACAAACTGTAACGATGTTCGCTCCACACTCGTGCTTACGAGCGCGGGTGTGCCTTCCGTCCCGCCACTCGGGAAGGGAACACATGGCCTCTGCCGCAGGATTCTCCACCCCAGGACTCACCGAAGTCGTTCTCTACGACACGCTGGTGAACTATCTCGTCTCCATGGCTCGCACCGTTGAAGGCGCCATGAATCGCGCGCTCGACGCCATCGTCAGCCTGGAGAATTCCCGAACGTCCGCCCTCCCCGGTGAAGTCTTTCTCCTCGAGCCCCGCATCAACGAAATGGAAATCGTCATCGACGAGCACGCCATCCGCCTCCTCCGCCGCGGCTCCTTCAGCGACGACGAAATGCGCCTCATCGTCGCCGCATTGAAAATCACCAATGACCTCGAACGCATCGGCGACCTCGCCGTGAATCTCGCCGAGCGCGTCATCTCCCTCCGAGAAATGCCAGACGCGAAAATCCCAGAGGAACTCGCTCCCATGGCCGGCGCCGTACGCGCCATGGTCAGCAAGAGCCTCGGAGCCCTCATCTTTCGAAACGTCGAAATGGCCACGCTGGTCCTCGAAAGCGATGACGTCGTCGATCAATACCGGGACCGCATCTTCGAGCAGCTCCTCCAGCGCATGACCCAGGAGCCCACCCTCGTCAGCCCCGGCCTGCAATTCATTCTGGCCACCCGCCACCTCGAACGCATCGCCGACCACGCCACCAACATCGCCGAAGACATCATTTTTTGGGTTCGCGGTCTGGATGTCCGCCACGGCCGCGGCCTTGCCGTGCTCCCGGAGCCATCCGCACCGCTCGTCGAGGACGATTCAGACGTTACGCAGAATTCACGTTCCCTTCATCCGGAAGTGACTCCGGTCGGAGATACTGAGCGCGCTTGATCTTCAATCCAAGTCCTACCCGGGGACCGGTTCACCCCTGGCACCGGTCCCCTTCTCCCCCCTTCCCGCGAACACCGCACATCCTCCAGACATCCCCTTGACCCCAACACGCATTCTTAACTATCGTTGAAGTAGAAAAGTCATGCGCTGGACAGATCATTCCGCTGGGAAGAGAACCGCTTCGCCGTTTTGCGCGGGCGTTTGCTTCTTCCTTTCCGTGCTGTTTTTCTACAATCCTTTTCTTACGGTTTATGGCTCGTCGCCGGTTCTCAAGGTGCAGCATCCGCCAAGTTTTCGCGCAACCGTAGCCTCCTCCGAGCTGCAGTTGAGCCGCGTTTCGCAAGTGCAACCGGAAGTTTCCACCCCGCTTGAAGCTGTTCTTGAAGCCGTCGCGCCTGCTGCTGCGCCAGTTGCGCATACCCGAGTTCCCCAGCAAGAGCCCCTGGATTTCCAGCCGCAGATTTTTGCTGAAAGTTTGTGGTTCCGTCCGCCTCCTGTTTCCTAATTCCTCTCATTTGCCCTTGCTGAAGAAGAATCTCCCAGTCATCTAAAGCAGTCGGCCCATTTTGTTTTGCGTCGAGCTAGGAATTCTGCGGGTGTCTTGAGCCGGCACTATTCAACTGATGCGGCTTTTCACCTGGCCTTTGGAATGAAGAATGACTACAAAAAAGTTATCGATTGCCGTGATTCTGGTCGCTGGCGCAGCTCTCCTGTTCTGGCGCTGGACCGTTCGAACGCCGAGCGAAGCGGATGACCCAAATCATCCTCTCTCGGCTGCGGGAGAGACTCCAGCCGCAGTCGCCCGTGTGGAACGCCGGAGTTTTGACAACGCACTGACGATCGCTGGCGAGTTCAAACCGTTCCAGGACGTCGACGTCCACGCCAAGGTCGCCGGTTACATCCGCAAAATCTACGTCGACGTCGGCGATCGCGTGAAGGAAGGCCAGACGCTCGCCGTCCTCGAGATTCCCGAGCTGGCCGCGCAGCTTGCCGGCGCGGACGCCGCCGTGCGCCGCGCGCAGGAAGAGATCCATCGCGCGCAAAGCGACGTCGAGCGCGCGCAGTCCACGCATGCCGCAGCGCACTCCGCCTACGCACGCCTGAAGCAAGCCGCCGACTCCCGCGCCGGCCTGGTCGCACAGCAGGAAGTGGACGACTCCCAGGCCAAGGATCTGGAGACCGAAGCGCAGGTTTCGAGCGCGCGGGCCGCGCTTTCCTCCGCGCAGCAGCAGCTGGAAGTCGCGCAGGCCAATCAGCAGCAATTCGCCGCGCTTTCGAATTATTCGCACATCGTTGCGCCCTTCGCGGGCGTGGTCACCAATCGTTATGCCGATACCGGAGCGCTCATCCAGGCAGGAACTTCCTCGAGCACGCAGGCCTTGCCCGTCGTGCGCCTTGCGCAGACGTCAAAACTTCGCCTCGTCCTGGCAATTCCTGAATCCGTCGCCGCGCAGATTCACCTCGGCGATCCCGTCAAAGTGCGCGTGCAGGCTCTACAGCAGGACATCGAGGGCAAAGTCTCCCGCTTCGCCGATTCGCTGGACCGCCAGACGCGCACCATGGAAACCGAAATCGATTTCGACAACCGCGATGGCCATCTGATTCCCGGCATGTATGCGGAAACGCGCCTGTCACTGCGCGAGAAAAAAGATGCCCTGACCATCCCGCTCGAAGCCGTCACCCGTAATGGCAACGACGCCACCGTGCTTGCCGTCAACGCACGGAACATGGTCGAAGAGCGCCACGTCCGCCTCGGCCTCGAAGATGAAAAACGCGTCGAAATCGTTTCCGGCCTCACCGACGGCGACCGCGTGATCATCGGCAATCGCAGCGAATTCCACAACGGCCAGAAGATCCAGCCGAAAGACGTGACCGGCGCGGCCGCGAAGCCCGGGAGCGAAAACTGATGTCCCGCTTCGCCATCAAGTATCCCTTCCTGATTATCGTCGCCTGCCTGGTCATCGCCATCGTCGGCACCGTCACGCTGGTGCGCATGCCCGTCGATCTTTTTCCGCCCATCAACATTCCCGTCGTGGTAGTCGCCACCTTTTATTCCGGCATGCCGCCGCAGCAGATCGAAACCAATATCACCAACCCGTTCGAACGCTTCTTCACTCTGGCCAGCGGCGTCGATCACATCGAATCGCGCTCGTTGCCAGGCGTGAGTCTCATCAAAATCTATTTTCAGCCCGGCACCAACGCGGACGCCGACCTCAGCACCATTTCGAATCTCGCGATGGCCGATCTTCGCCGCCTTCCACCCGGCACGCTTCCTCCCGTTGTGCTCAAATTCGACGCCTCGAGCCTTCCCGTCTGCCTGATCACCCTCAAAGGCCAGGGCCTGAACGAAACCGATCTTCAAGACCTCGGCCGCTACACCGTTCGAAACCAGATCGCCAACGTTCCCGGCGCGTCCGTCCCGCAACCCTTCGGCGGAAAGTATCGCCAGATCATGGTTTACGTCGATCCCATGAAGCTGCAAGCCCACCAGTTGAGCCCCATGGACGTCGTCCGCCAGGTGAACGAGAGCAACCTGATTCTCCCCGCCGGAGACGTTAAGATCGGCCCGTTCGACTACAACCTCTATTCGAACAGCCAGGCGCCCAGCGCGAAAGCCATCAACTCCATGCCGCTCAAAACCGTTGGCCAATCCTCCGTGCTCGTTGGCGACGTCGGCAAAGCCATTGATGCGCAAGCCATTCAAACCAACATCGTGCGCGTGGACGGCCAGCCCTCTGTCTATCTCCCGATTCTCAAACAAGGCGGCGACACCAACACCATCGCCGTCGTCGAAGGCATCAAGGATGCCCTGAAAAATCTCGTCGACATTCCCAAGCAGCTCAAAACCCGCGTCGTCTTCGATCAATCGCTTTTCGTCAAGACCGCCATCAACAATCTCATGCACGAAGGCGCCATCGGCCTCGTCCTCACCGGCCTGATGATTCTGCTTTTCCTCGGCAGCCTGCGCGCCACAGCTGCCGTCTTTCTCTCCATCCCGCTTTCCGCCCTCGCCGCTTTTCTGGCTATCAGCGCCGGTGGCGGCACCGTCAACACCATGGTCCTTGGCGGGCTCGCGCTGGCCTTTTCCCGACTGATCGATAATTCCGTCATCGTCCTCGAAAACATCTTCCGCCATCTGGAAATGGGCGAAGTTGCGGAAGTCGCCGCCGAAAAGGGCGGCCAGGAAGTTGCTCTCGCCGTTCTGGCCGCCACGCTGACTACTGCCATCGTCTTCTTCCCCGTGGTTTTTCTTTATGGGGTCAGCCGCTTTCTTTTCGTCGCGCTGGCTCTCGCCGTAATCCTCTCACTCTTCGCGTCCTATTTCGTCGCCATGACCGTTGTCCCGCTCTTCTGCGCCAAGCTCATCAACAAGCACCAGGCCGACGAAGAAGTAGGCGACGACTTTGTCTCCTCGCGATTCGGTGCCATCGGAAAGAAATTCAACATTTACTTTGAAAAAATGCTCGGCAAGTACGATCGCACGCTCAGCACTGCGCTCCTAAAGCCGGCCGCCACCGTGATCGGCCTCGCAGGAGTGTCTCTCCTCTGCCTCTCGCTGTATCCATTTCTCGGTGTCTCCTTTTTCCCCCGCACCGATCCCGGCCAGTTCGTCATCAACCTCAAGGCTCCTTCCGGGACCCGTGTGGAACTCACCGAAGACTACGTGAAGCAGGTCGAAGACCTCATCCGCGGCGTCGTACCCTCCGATGAACTGCAAATCATCGTTTCGAATATCGGCATCACCACGGATTTTTCCGCCATCTACACACCCAACTCCGCCTCGCACACCGCCTTCGTGCAGGTCAGCCTCAAGGAAGGCCACAAAGTCGGCAGCTACGAATACATGCGCCGCGTTCGCGAACAGCTCAGCCAGAAGTTGCCGCAGCTCGGCACCTACTTCCAGTCCGGCGGCCTCGTGGATGCCGTCATCAATCTGGGCTTGCCCGCGCCCATTGACGTGCAAGTCAGCGGCAACGATCTCGGCAAAGTCTACGCAGTGGCCAAGCAGCTTTCCGGTCCGGTCCGCGAACTAAGAGGCGTCAGCGACGTTCTTATTCCTCAAGACATCGACTATCCCGCGCTCGAGCTCGACATCGACCGCGAAAAAGCGGGCCTGCTCGGTCTTTCACAAAAAGAAATCATCGACAACGTCATCACCGCGCTGACTTCCAACGGCATGATCGCGCCCAATTATTGGATCGATCCCAAGAGCGGCAACCCCTACCTGCTCACCGTGCAATACCCCGAAAACGCCGTTAAGACTTTGATGGATCTCAAGCAGATTCCTTTGCGCGGCGCGAAGAACACCGAGCCCACCTCGCTCGACAGCGTCGTGGACATCAAAACCATCCCGTCACCAACGGAAGTCGATCACTACCAGCTATTTCGTGTCATCGATGTCTACGTCTCTTCGAAAAAGGAAGACCTCGGCACCATCGCCGGCCAGATCGACGGCATCATCAAAAACACCAAGCTGCCCGAAGGCGTGCGCGTCAATCTGCGCGGCTCCGTCCAGGGCATGCGCGCCTCCTTCAAAAGTTTCAGCATCGGCCTGATTCTCTCCGTCGTGTTGGTCTATCTGATTCTCGTTGCCCAGTTCGCCTCGTGGAAGGACCCGTTCATTATCCTGCTCGCGATTCCACCGGGACTCGCGGGAGTTCTGCTCCTTCTCCTGGCCACCGGCACAACGCTCAACGTGATGTCCCTGATGGGCCTGGTCATGATGGTGGGCATCGTCGTTTCCAACAGCATCCTGATCGTCGAGTTCTCCCGCCACTTGCATCGCGAAGGCAAACCCCTGAAGGAAGCTGTTTCCGTCGCGTCTCGCCTGCGCCTTCGTCCCATCTTGATGACTTCTCTTGCCACGGTTCTAGGCCTGATCCCCATGGCCCTCGGCACAGAAGCAGGCAGCGAACAATATGCGCCGCTCGCCCGCGCCATTATCGGCGGCTTGCTCGTTTCCGTCGTGGTCACCGTTTATCTCGTGCCTGCGGCGTACCGCCTCGTCCACCGCAAAGAAAATGAAAATCCCCAGGAGGTTCCGGCATGAAGCCAGATCTCATTCGAGCCTTTCTTCTGTCTCTGCTAGTTTGTTCACCGCTTCTCGCGCAGCCGCAGAGTACCGCCCCATCTCCGCCTCCGGGCCGCACCTTGACCTTGGCTCAAGCCGAAGCCCTCGCCCTCAAAAACAATCCGCAAATCACCATCGGGAAATTACGCGCACTCGCGGCACAGCAGTACGTCCGGGAAGCCCGCTCCGCACTTTTGCCCAACGCCTATCTCAGCGTCACCGCCGTGGACTCCAATCCCGGCAGCCGCCTCGCCGCCGGCGGCCTCAACAATCCCATTCTTTTCCCGCGGGCCGCCGCTGGAGCAACCGTCGGCCAGTTGATCACCGACTTCGGCCGATCCACCAATCTCCTTTCCAGTTCCCAATACCAGGCCAAAGCCGAAGACCAGAATTCCGCCGCCACCACCGCTCAAATCATCCTGGCCGTCGACCAGGCTTTTTACAACGTGCTCGAAACCAAAGACCTCGTCACCGTCGCCCAGAAGACCGTCGATTCCCGGCAAGTCCTCGTCGATAAAATCAAAGCGCTTACAAATGCCAAGCTCAAGTCCGATCTCGACCTGAGTTTCAGCGCCGTAGACCTCGCCCGCGGCAAACTTTTGTTCCTCGAAGCGAAGAACAACTATGAATCTTCGCTCGCCGTCCTCTCAGCGATTCTGGGTTTTCCCGACGAACAGAATTTCCAGCTCGTCGAAGAGCCAGCCGCGATCGCTCCTCCCGCTCTGGATGTCCTCCCCCTGATTCAGCAAGCGCTACAGCAGGGCCCGGAAGTAGCCGCGCTTCAGGACCAAGTCCAGGCCGCGGAAAAGTTTGGCAGCGCCGAACACGACCTCTGGCGCCCCACCGTCAGCGCTCTCGGCGTCGTCGGTGAAGCTCCCGTTCGCGATAATCACATTCCCAACTGGTACGGCGCCGTCGGCGTGAATATCAACATCCCCATTTTCAACGGTTCTCTCTACAACGCCCGCGCCAAAGCCGCCGATCTTCAAACCGAGCTGAATCGCCAGAAACTCTCCGACCTTCGAAACAACATTGCTCGCGACGTTCGCAACTCTTGGCAGGACACCAATCGCGCATTCGAACGCCTCTCCGTCACCCAGCAATTCCGCGAACAAGCCAGCCTCGGTCTCGACCTCGCGCAAGCTCGGTACAACCTCGGCCTCGGCTCCATTGTCGAATTCAGCCAGGCCGAACTCCAGAAAACCGAAGCCGACATCGCCGATACCGACGCCAAATACCAATACCGCTTGACCCAAATCGTCCTCGCCTATACCATCTCGGCACCGAAATGAGACCTTCCCGGTGCTGAAGGCTAAAGGCCGTTTTTTGGAGGCTCAGATGGTGATTCACTCTCTCCAACAACAGTCGGCATTTCCCACGCGCCACCGGTGTCATGCCGATTCTATTTCTTCCATTCATCTCTGTTGTTGAAGCTCCAAAATTCCCGTATCTGCAATTACGTCAATGGGTTGCACTTGCCTAATTTCGATTGTTACAGGATATTCACAATCGATTGACGTAACTGTAAAACGTGGCCTTTACCTTCTGCCTCGGGGTGGTACGAATCCTTTTCGGAATTTAAGTCGAATTTAGCTCCAAAGAGAGAGGAAATGAAAAAACTAGCTGCACTCACACTATCGCTGTTCCTTGTTTCCGGAACAGCTCTTGCGGATACACCGAAAGACGCAGCTCCTCAGCCCGCCAATGCGGCCAACGCGGCGAAGCCGAAGGCTGCCAAGAAGGCTGACAAATCGGATTCGGCCATCGCTGCCGAGCTCGAAGAGCTCCGTCAAACTCTTCAGTCCCAGCAGGAACAACTCACGCTCCTCAAGGAAGAGCTGGCCAAGCGCGACCGTCAGATTGACGAAGCGCGCGAAGCCGCCGCGGCCGCCAACTCTCGCGCTGCCGAAGCAAGCGTCAAAGCCACCGAAGCGGCAAACACCACCGCCGAAGTGAGAACTACCGCGGCGACCCTCAACTCCTCCGTCACCGCCTTGAAGGCCAGCAACGAAGCCCTCAAGACCACCGTGGCCACGGAACAAGCCGACGCTCAGAAAGCCTCGGAAGATGGCCCAACCACCATCCGATACAAAGGCGTCAGCCTCACACCGGGTGGCTTTATCGCGGCGGAAACGGTTTATCGCCAACGCGCGCAGAGTGCCGACATCAACACCCAGCTCAATAACATTCCCTTCCCCGGCAACGCGGTTGGCAAAGTCAACGAAAACGTTTTCTCCGCTCGCCAGACGCGCGCCACCTTGTTGGCAGAATCAAAGGTTGGCCCCGCCAAGCTCACCGGCTACTTCGAGATGGACTTCCTCGGCACGGGCGTTACTTCCAACAACCGTCAAAGCAACAGCTATGTTTTCCGGCAGCGCCAATTGTGGGCGCAAGCGGCCTTCGACAGTGGCCTTTCCATCACCGGCGGCCAGATGTGGAGTCTCGCCACCGAAAACAGGAAGGGAATTCAAAACCGCGGGGAAGCCTTGCCCATGATGATCGACCCGCAATACGTCGTAGGCTTCACCTGGCAGCGCGCCTATTCTCTCCGCGTGACGCAGAGCCTCTTCGATAATAAATTAACGGTTGGCGCTTCCATCGAAGGTCCGCAAACAACCCTCGGCGGGCGCGGCTTCTCTACCTTCACCAACGCTGCCGGCGCGACTCAGCAAAACTTCTGGTTTGCCGCTCCTGGCATCGGAGGTGGTCTCAACAACTTCGTCGACACCACCGGCTACACACCGAACAGGGCTCCCGACGTCGTATTCAAGGCCGCCCTCGATCCCGGTTGGGGCCACTATGAAATCTTCGGCATCGTCAGCCAGCTCCGTGCCCGCATTTATCCTTGCGCGGTCGTTAGCACTGCCGCGGCTGGCGTAACGACGAATGCCGACGGTTCGACAACGACATTTACTGGCAATCCCATCACTTGCGCCCCGGGAGCCGCAGCGCCCAGCGCGCTAGGTGCTTTCAACGATTCACGCACGGGCGGCGGAGGCGGCGCGAGCTTCCGCGTCCCGCTCCTCGCCAAGAAGATCGAAGTCGGCGCCAAGGGCGTCTACGGCGACGGCATTGGCCGCTTCGGCTCTTCGCAGCTTGCCGACGCCACCGCGCGCCCCGACGGCACACTCGCCCCCATTCGCACCGGGCATGGCTTGGGCATCATTGAGTTCCATCCATCGCCAAAGCTGGACATCTATGCTTATGGCGGAGCCGAGTATGCTGCTCGTGCGCAGTACACTGGGTATGAGACTGTGAAAGTAACCACGACAAGCGTCACGGGCAATGGACCCGGCCTGCCGCTCCTGGTGAACACGACCACCGCGCGTTCCGTTTCCGGCATCGGCGGATACGGAAACAGAGCTGCGAACAACACCGGTTGCAGCACCGAGAATCCTCCTTCAACCCAAATCCTGCCCAGTGCCGGCGGAACCTGCGCCGGCGATGCGCGCGTCGTCATCGAAGGCACCCTCGGCTTCTGGCACAAAATCTACCAGGGACCGAAGGGTGGTTTCCGCTGGGGCTTGACCTATTCCTACTTGACTAGGTCGGGCTGGTCCGGAGCTGGCGGTCTACCGGCAGGAAGTGCGGGCATTTCACCCAAGGCCGTGGACAACATGGTTTGGACCTCTTTCCGCTATTACCTGCCCTAGTTCAGGTCAGGCTTTTTTCACCCCGTCCCTCCCCTGGGGACGGAAAAGAAGGGCAGCTCTTCACCGGGCTGCCCTTTTTCATTTTCCCAACCGGCCTAAAACCTGCCTCAAATCCCACACATGGGCCACTTTGTGTCCCTTCCACGCCTGCCGCACCCGATTCAACGAACTGCCCACCGATTGTAACAATCCTGTAACACGGAAGAGCCACACTAGCTTGCATCGTCGACGGGCCAAATCCATTGTGCGGAGAATACCCATGAAGCGAATCTCAGGTCTATTTCTGGCTCTCTTGGTGCTCGCAGTCGTCGTTTTGGCGGACAGCGCTCTGTCCATTACCGGCGCCGGCGCGACCTTCCCCTACCCCATGTATTCCAAGTGGTTTGACGAATACCACAAGAAGAACTCCAATCTTTCAATCAATTACCAGTCCATCGGCTCCGGCGGCGGCATCAAGCAAGTCACCGAAGGCACCGTGGACTTCGGCGCTTCCGATGGCCCCATGAATGACGAGCAGCTGAAAGCCTACGCGGACAAACACGGATCCGGCATTCTTCACTTCCCCACAGTGATGGGCGCCGTTGTTCCCTTTTACAACATCCCCGGTGTCACTGCGGAATTGAACTTTACGCCGGAAGCTCTTGCTGGAATCTACCTCGGCAAAATTACCAAATGGAATGACCCTGCGATCGCCGGTGCAAATAAGGGTGTCAGCCTTCCGGCCAACGATATCGTCGTGGTGCACCGCGCTGAAGGCAGTGGCACAACTTTTTGCTGGACCGATTATCTTTCGAAAGTCAGCGAGGAATGGAAATCCAAGGTAGGCAAAGGCGGGTCCGTGAACTGGCCCGTGGGCCTCGGCGGCAAGGGCAGTGAAGGCGTCACTGGGACCGTCAAAAATACTCCGAACTCGATCGGTTACGTGGAACTGACCTATGCCGAATCCAATAAAATTCCTTACGGCAATGTGAAGAATTCCGCGGGCGTTTTCGTGAAGGCCTCGCTCTCAGCCGTAAGTGCTGCTGCTGCGGGAGCTGCCAAGGACATGCCCGATGACTTTCGCGTTTCCATTACCGATGCGCCTGGCAAGGCTTCTTATCCAATCTCCACTTTCACTTGGCTGTTGATTCCACAAAAGTTCACCGACACGGCTAAACGCGACGCCATCAAGGGCTTTGTCAGGTGGGCGCTGGCCGATGGACAGGGCTACGCGGAAAGCCTCTCGTACGCTAAGCTGCCCAAAGAAGTCGTAGCCAAGGAATTGAAGGCTATCGACAAAATCCAGTAAAGGCCGGCTGATAGAGAGTGGCAACCACTACCACCACTGTGCCGAGCGCGGGCCCCGTTGTTGGCTCGCGCTCGTTTCTTTCCCGTCTCCGCGATGGCGATGAAATCGCGCGGATGATCACTTTTTTGTTCGCGGCATCGGTTGTGCTTGTCACTTTGCTGCTGGTTTTCGAATTGTGGCAAGGCTCCGTTCTTCCGCGGCACAAGTTCGGCTTCAATTTCTTCCGCACCTCCGTATGGGACCCTATTTTCGATCAGTTCGGCGCTCTGCCTTTTATCTATGGCACGCTCGTCACCGCCGGCGTCTCGCTCCTGATTGCTGTCCCTCTCGGCATCGGCGCAGCCATCTTCCTCGCGGAGCTGGCCCCCGCGCGGATTTCGGACACGCTGGAATTCTTTATCGATCTCCTCGCCGCCGTTCCCAGCGTGATTTACGGCCTCTTGGGCGTCTTTGTCGTCGTCCCCCTGATGCGCCTGTATATTCAGCCGGCTCTCAAAAGCACTCTGGGCTTCCTTCCGCTTTTCCAGGGCCCGGCCTACGGCGTTGGCTTTCTTACCGCCGGCATTGTTCTCGCCATCATGGTCATTCCCTACATTATTTCCGTCTCGCGTGAAGTGCTCCTCTCCGTCCCCCGCGATCAGCGCGAAGCCGCCCTTTCTCTCGGTTCTACGCGCTGGGAATCCACCTGGAAGGTGGTCGTTCCCTTCGCGCGTGGCGGCATCATGGGTTCGATTTTCCTGGCCCTCGCACGCGCCCTCGGCGAAACCATGGCGGTCACCATGGTCATCGGCAATAATCCCATCGTCAGCGCTTCTCTCTTTTCCCCCGGCTATTCCATCGCCGCGGTTATCGCCAACGAACTCACCGAGGCTACCAGCAATCTTCACTATCAAGCCCTCATTGAGTTGGGACTCGTGCTCTTTATTCTGACTTTCGTTCTGAACGGTCTCGCCCGCTTGCTGATTGTCGCCACCTCGCAGAAGGGCAGTGGGATGGGCCACGCATGAACTCCCGGCTCCGTTGGCGTAAGTTCGTGAGCGGCTTCATGCTGACCATGACTGGCGTGTGCGCCATGGTTTCTGTTTCCGTGCTCTTCTTCATCCTCGGCTACCTTCTCTATCACGGTGGAACATCGATCAGCTGGAACTTCTTTACCAAGTTGCCGGCTCCTGTCGGCGAAACCGGTGGCGGCATGGCCAACGCCATTGTCGGAAGCGGGAAGCTGCTTCTTCTGGCTACGCTTTTTGGCGTTCCCATCGGATTCTTTGGCGCCATTTATCTCGCGGAATTCGGCGGTGGCCCAATCGCCTTCGTGGTCCGTTACGCCGCGGACCTTCTCAACGGCGTGCCCTCCATCGTCATCGGCATTTTTGCTTACGCCCTCGCCGTTCTTCCCTTCAAGCATTTCTCAACGCTTGCCGGCGGCTTCGCTCTCGGCCTCATGATGATTCCCATCACTCTTCGCAGCACCGAGGAGTTTCTCCGCGCCGTTCCTCGCGCTCTGCGCGAAGGCGCCATGGCTCTGGGCGCAAGCAAATGGAAAACCATCGTTTCTGTCATAGTCCCCGCTGCCTATCGCGGCATTCTCACCGCCATTTTGCTGGCCTTCGCCCGTGTTGCTGGCGAAACCGCCCCGCTCCTCTTCACCGCCTTTGGCAATCGCTTTTGGAGCCCCGGCTTGAATCAGCCCACCGCTTCCTTGCCGGCAATGATCTATAATTACGCTATCTCGCCGTATGATGATTGGCACCGGCAGGCTTGGGCTGCGGGACTCGTCCTGCTCGGCTTGATTCTCGTGATTAATATCCTGGCGCGAGGTATTCTCTCCCGCGGCATTTCGGTTTCGAGGTCCTAGACATGCACGCTTCTGTGAGGCCAGCTGTGTCCGTAAACATTCCGCCGACCGTGACACCCGCAGGGAGCCGTGAGACCCCCGCGGCCCTCTCCATGCGCATGACCGTTTCCAAGGTCAACTTTTTTTATGGCACCAAGCAGACCCTTTTCGACATCAGCATGGGCATCGCCACCAACAAAGTCACCGCGCTCATCGGCCCTTCCGGCTGCGGCAAATCCACCCTCCTCCGCACCTTCAACCGCATGCATGAAACCGTTCGCAATGCCCGCCTCCTGGGCGAAATCCTTCTCGACGGTCAGAATATCCTCGCACAGGACGTCACTGCTCTTCGCCGCCGTGTCGGCATGGTTTTCCAGCGGCCCAACCCCTTCCCCAAATCGATTTTCGATAATGTCGCTTACGGCTTGCGCATCAACGGTTCGAAACTCCCCATCGCCGAAGCCGTCGAGAAAAGCCTTCGCCACGCCGCACTCTGGGATGAAGTAAAAGATCACCTGCACAAATCCGCTTACGAGCTTTCCGGCGGCCAGCAGCAGCGCCTCTGCATCGCTCGCGCCCTTGCTGTCGAACCCGAGGTGCTCCTCCTCGACGAGCCTTGCTCCGCCCTCGACCCCATCAGCACCGCAAAAATCGAAGAGCTTCTCGTGCAGTTGAAAGACCTCTGCACCATCGTCACCGTGACCCACAACATGCAGCAGGCCGCGCGCATCAGTGATTTCACCGCCTTCCTGCTCCTTGGCCAGCTCATCGAGTTCAGCCCGACGCCGCAACTCTTCACCACGCCCGGCGATCCGCGCACGGAGGCGTACATCACCGGCCGCTTCGGCTGAGACCCCTTTTGCGCTGTCATTCCGAGCGCAGCGAGGAATCTGCTTTTCGGTGCCGGTCATTTAGAGGAAAGGTTTCATGGAACGCCATTTTGAAAAAGATCTCAACGAATTGAAAGAGCGCCTGCTCTGGATGGGCAGCCTCGCCGAGCGCGCCGTTCACCAGGCCGTTCACGCCGTTCTCGAATCCGACGAGCCTCTCGCACGCCGCGTCCTCGAGGAAGAAGACGCCATCAACGAGCTTCAGCTGGAAGTCGATGACCGCGTCGTTCAGCTTCTCGCCCTACACCAGCTCATGGCCATCGACCTCCGCTTCGTTCTGGCCGTCTCGCGCATCAACAACGATCTCGAACGCATCGGCGATCAGGCCGTCAACATCGCCCAGGGCGCCCTGCGCATCCTTCGCCACCCGCGCGTCAAGCCTTACGTCGATCTCCCGCGCATGAGCGAGCTCGCCGAAGAAATGGTCCGCGACGCTCTCAACGCCGTCGTCCGCCGCGACGTTGACCTCGCCCAGAAAGTCCTCGCCTCCGACGATCGCGTCGACCACTACCGCGACCAGATCTTCCGCGAACTCCTCACCTACATGATGGGGGATTCCAGCGTCGTTTTTCCCGCGTTCGAACTGATCCTCGTCGCCAAAAACCTCGAGCGCATCGGCGACCACGCCACCAACATCGCCGAAGACGTCATCTACCTAGTCCAGGGCCAGGACATCCGCCACCCCACCGTCGACCGCCGCTGAGCCGCGCTCAATCGCGCTCTACTCCGCGATCTTCACCGGTCCCAGCGCTTCTCGCATCGCCTGAAAATCTTTCGTATCCACCCGCGCGCCTTCGAAATGCCGCTCCGGGTACTGCTCCATCAGCTGCACCGTCAGAAAGCTTCCGCGCAACAGGCTGGAGTCATGGTTCGACCAGATCTTGCTCGTGGTCCGGCTCCCATAGTGTTCGATGATAATCTTCATGAATCCCGGTGCCGGCCTGGGATCGTAGCCGTGCTCGATGACGTTTTGCAGTCCCAGCCGGTCCGCCTGATTTTCCAGCTCCCGCTGATGCCCGTTGACCACCGAGATCATCCCCAGCTCCGCCAGGAACAGTCCCAGGTCGCCGATGAAAGCGCCCGCCGCCAACCCGGCGATCAGCAAGCTGATCCGCTGGGGCCGCGTCTCGTGGACTTCCCGCCAGTAGTGAACCTGTAGCACATGGGCGATCTCGTGGCTCAGCACAAACGCAAGCTGCGCTTCATTCTCCACCACTCCCAGCAGCGCCGTGTTCACCAGCACCGTTCCGTCCGGAAGCGACGCCGCGTTGATGCTCGCGTCTTCCACTACGAAAAACCGGAACTCCAGCGCCTTGCTCGTGCCCTTTGCTCCCGCCGGAAGCAGCGAATCCCCCAGGTCCGAAACGTATTGCTGCACTGCCTTGTCCGGAAACAGTTTCATCCGTCCGTGCACTTTTTTCCCCTGCCGGAATTCCAGGATGTCGATCCCCGTTTGTGGATCCGTCGCCCGCACCACTTCCAGCCCGTGCGGCATCTTGTACGCATCCGCGGGTGCAGGTGGGCCCAGCTCCACGCTTTCCGCCGCGATCCTTCCGTCCTCGCGCCGCATCCCGCGGTACGCCACGCGTCGGCCCGCAAGCTGCCCGGCATCCGCCGGATCCGTTCCTGGCGTTGCCGATGTGCTGCTGCCGCTCACGCTGGCATTCACCACCGCGGGCTCCGGCGCGGCCCACGCTCGTTTTGTCTTTGCATCCAGCAGCAGCCACTCGCCGTCTGCTCTTAGTTCCGCCGGCTCGCCGCTCTTGATCTTCCCTGCCTCCTTGGGCTCCTCCTGCAGGTAAGCGGCATAGTGGATCTGCTTGTCGAGCAGCCCCGCATCCACCGTGATTTTTTCTGCTGTAAACCGGTGGCGCGTCGTCCACACTCCCTCTGCCTCCACCATCATTCCTGTCGCCAGCTCCGCGCCCGGCATCGGTTTTTCGCCGGTACTGTCGTGGCTGACAATCTTCGCGTTCCCCATCTGAATCTGGTCGTCCATTATCGCCATCGTCTGGGAATCAACGCGCCCCGTCAGGTACCCGCGTATTTTCATTTTTGTCGGCGCCGGCGTTGCCGCAGCCGTCAGATCAGCCGGCAAGGAACCGGCGTGTAATAAGAGGCCGACCGCCGCCAGCGCCGCCCATCTTTTCCACTCGCGTTCTTTTCCAGACTTGCGCATTTCGAAACCCTTCTCTTCCACAACTAGTCCGCCTACGCTCCGGTCCCGTTCTCTTTCAGCGCCTTCTTGATCTCTTTTACGATCTCGTGCGCCGCTTCCTTCGCCAGCACCTTGTCCTTCCACCTCGGCGAAGCCCGCACGTGGATCTGCGGGCTCACGATGATTTTCTGGTCGCTCCGCCGCTTGATCGTCGTCTCCACCTTCAAGCTTCGCCATCCCGCCGTATATCCAATCAGCACGTCCTTCACCACGCTCCCCTTTTTGTACTCCGTGATCGAGCCTTCAATCGTGATCGAAGCCGGCGCATCCGCCTCGTCCACCACTTCCCCTTCGCCGATCACCTGCCCGGCCAGTTTGGCCTTCGTCAGCTCCGCTCGCAGCTCCGCATAAAGATAGTCGGTGAACTCCGGCGATAGCTCCAACCCTTCCACTTTGGTGAAGTGCTTCGCCTCCACGGTCTTGTACTGGTGCTCGGGATCTTTCGCAAATCCTGGCAAAGCCGCTGCCAGGAGTGCGATCGTCATGGCTACTCGCATTACGCGCATGGTCATTCTCCTTTTCAAAATCCTTCCCGTGCTCAATTCCATCGGTGCGCCGGTGGCTTCTCTGCCGCCGGTGGTGGTGCCGCTTCCGCCGGCGGAGCCTTCGTTTCCGCGGGCACATCCAGCGCCTTCACCGCATCTCGCAGCTTCTCGCCTCGCAGCAGGCTTCGCACCGCGTCTTCAAACGCTTTGTTGATGTCCTCCAGCACGTTCTTCTGGATGTTCTTCTTCCGCACCGCCAGTCCCGCGATCGAAGTCCCCGCAGCCTGAATCTGCTGCGACTTCCCGGTTTTCGCATTCTTCACCATCACCGCGAATTCCACTTTTCCGAAAAAATCCATTCCCGAGCTGTCGCTCAATCCAAAGTGAAACAGATACACGTTTAAGACGAAGTCCGCCGATTCACGGTCCGCCGCCAGCATGCCCGCGGACTTCAGGCAGTTGGTCAAACCCTCCCGCGTGATTTCCACCGGCGTCCGGTCCAGGAAAATCCCTCCGCGCGGCTTCAATACCAGCATCGGTTGCGCGTTCCCCGAGCGATCCGTCACCTCGCCCACAAAAAACTTCAACGGCCGCCCAAACGCCTGCGGCTTCACCGGCTCCGTGAGTTCCACATGAACCGTATTTTCCGGCTTCGGCTTCGGATCATCCGCCCAAGCGGCAAGGCACACCATGCCAGAGAAGAACAGGGCTCCGCCCAGCTTCTCGAGAATCTTGCCCGCGCTCATGGGAGTCTCCGTCACTGAAGTTCCCCCTAACCTACTCTCACTCCCGATGCCATTCAATCCCCCCGGCGTTTGCCCCACCCACCGCGAACCTACCCACATTCCGGTTCGCCCGCAAGCGACATGGAGCAACATCACCCCACCCCCCGCCCATGTCGCCCTTTGTCATCCAATGGGGTTGTAAATCCTGGTAGTCCGCGTAAGATGGCATTAAATGAAGACCACCTATTCTGCGCTGCGGCTGGTCGCCTTGCTTTGTGTGGCGATGGTTTTGCTCTCCGCTCTGGCTCAGCCGGTAGTTGGTCTCCTCTTTCTCTTCCTAATCCCGTTTTGGTTCTTCCTTGCTGATGTCGTAAGTTTCGCTATACCCACCGTTCGCAGGATATGCAAAGAGCTTCCATTCTTACCACTCCCCGCTTTCTCGCCTCGACCACCCCCGACTTGGTAGTCCCTCTAACATAACGAGCCTTTTCGCGACGCCGCGAATCCACATATTCCGTTAGTGGCGTGACTCAATCGCAGTCACGGCCACTGCTGAACACCCGCATTTCTCGACGAAAAAATATGTCATTCAAGGAATTCATCACGATGACCCTACCGAACAACTTAACAGTATTTAGAAAAGGCGTAAGCGCCGAAGGGGAAGAAAATGCTCAAGATCGTCTTTCGAAGCGTGCTTGTTTTCACCGCTCTACTGCTTATCGGCGGACTGACATATCGTGCGGTTCGCCAACATCGAAACGCCAAAGCGCTGGCTATTCGCACGCCGAACGGGATCGAGGAAAGCATGTTCGTCAAAATCGGTGGCATCGATCAGTGGGTCCAGATCAGAGGTGAGAACCGCGACAATCCAGCCCCGCTCATCGTACACGGTGGCCCGGGCTCTTCCTACGTGCCGTTCACTCCGACCATTCGTTCTTGGGAGAGGTATTTCACAGTGGTCCAGTGGGACCAACGCGGCTCGGGGAAGACCTATGGCCGGAATGAAAGCACGGGAGGCGGTGATATGACCATCGACCGTATGGCGCAGGACGGCATCGAAGTGACTGAGTTTGTCCGTAAGCGTCTGCACAAGAAGGGTGTCATTTTGCTTGGCCATTCCTGGGGCACGATTCTGGGCGTCCCTATGGTTCAGCGCCGGTCCGATTTGTTCTACGCATATGTGGGAACTGGTCAGATCGTGGACATGGTGCGCAATGAAGCCGTCTCCTACGACATGGTCCTCAAAAGGGTGCGTGCGACTGCGGATGAAAAAGCCATTAAGAAGCTGGAAGATATCGGGCCACCACCTTACAGAGACTTGAGTACGTGGTTTGTGAAGCAAAAATTGATCGCGGAAACAGCCCCTGCCATAGCTGATGGCCTCTTCCTTGAAGAAACTTTCTACACAGCAGCTTTGTTTGCTCCCAACTACTCACTCAAGGATAGCTATGATTTCTTTGCGGCGACCTATTACTCTGGCACAACCCTGATGAAGGAACTTATGTCCTACGATGCGGGGCGCCTAGGGGTCAAGTTCGAGACGCCAATGTTCCTTTTCCAAGGCGAATCCGACGTGAACACGCCGACGAAGTTAGTCGAGGAGTATTTCGCTACCATCGAGGCGCCGAAAAAGGAATTGGTGCTGCTCAGGGGCTGCGGCCACATGGCCATATTCTCTAAGTCGGACGTCTTTCTCAACGAGCTCGTTGCCCGAGTCCGCCCGCTAGCGCTTGATCATTGAGGAGGCTAGACGCTGTAGGGACGGGCTACGCGCGACCTCAGTGCCTGGTTAATGCTTACCGGACAAATGGTTTTCACATGTCCGGTAAGGGGCGGGTGGCCACTCCTCGCCGCATGCCCCATCCTTTGCGCCTCTGTTGTATGCAAAGGGTGGGGGTTTAGATTCAACTCAATCGCCACCCAAACCGGAGTGCCGTAATTCAGGTTTGACCTCTCTTTCTTTCGCCCCCATTTTTAATTTGACCAGCATTACCCTCATGGTACAATATCTCTGTTGACTACTGCACCCCGACCTTGCCGGGGCGTTTCTGTTTTAGGGCCATCCACCCAGCTGACCGAAGAAGATCGAAGGCTTTTCTTTTCCTACTAAAAACTTAGAACTAACAACTAAGAACCAAACGCACTCACGGGCTCGCAGATAGCAGCCGCAGCCCGCCCGCATTAAACAGCGCCAGAAGTGTCAGCAATCCCACAACGGAAAGGACAATCCCCAAAGTCCGGTCCGGCGTGCGCACAAACTTCGCAGTAACGCGCTGCGTCCCCGGAGCGAGCCGCAAAATCATCTGGTCGGTAGCTTCCGGGTGCTGCAAAGCCACGACCTTGCCGTCCACCTCCACGCGCCACGCCGGATATGCGAGCAGCTGCAGCGCCAGCCGCAGCGGCTCACGCGTCGTCACGCGCAACTCTTTTTCTTCCGCGTTCCAGCGCACGATGCGTACTTCCGCCGTCGGCGTCGCCGCTGCTGATTCCTCGGCCGGCAGAATTTCCACTCGCGGCGCTTTTTCCGGAAGGCTGTAATGATCGTCGCCCAGCGGATCGTATTCATCCGTTCCTTCAAACCCTTGGTCCTTCGCGATCGCCGCACGCAGCGCCGGAATGTCTTCCGAATCCCACCACGCGTGCTGCACAAGAAAAGTCGCCGTTCCCGCCGATATGGCCAGCGCCGCCAATCCCCAGATCCATCCCACGCGCCGCCGCGTCGCAGCCTTCGCCAGAAAATACGCGTACGGCACCGCCAGAATTCCCATCCACCTCCACGGAAATTGCACAAAGCGCAGTTTGGGTAGCTGCTCCCAAAGAATCCCGCTGGGCCGCATCATCAGCGCCGTCGCCACCGCCGAAACAATCAGCAGCACGCGCCACAGTCTTTCTCTCTCAACACTTTCTGATTCATTCGCCGAGCTTCGATGCGCCGCAATTCCCGCGAGCCCCGTCATCACAATGAGCACCATCGCCACCGTCGAAGCGATCCAGTTAAATAGGTTGTGCTCGGGATCATTCCCCATGGTGTAGAGAAAATTATCGGCGGGCCGCAATCCCAGCGAAACCGCCTGCGCAATGTTCACCCAGCGCTGCTCATAAGCCGCCGGTAAAAGATAAAAACTCGTCAGCCCCAGTCCCAGCGCCACTCCCGCCACGCCGCGCCACATTGGCTTCGACGATCCTTCCGTAATCGCCGCCCACGCAAAAATCAGCGCCACGCTGTAGCTCGCCAGCACCCCCGCCGGCGCGTTCGACAGCCACACCGCCGCGTACGCCACCGCGAAATATCCAATCGCCCGCGGCCGCGAACGCTTGCGATTTTCCACCAGGCCGACCACCTGCAGCGCCGCGAGCACCACCAGCGGCAGCAGCGCGCACGCCAGCAATTCCGCAAAATCGCTGCGCATGTAAATAATCAGCAGCGCATACGGATTCGCCGCATAGCAAGCCGCTCCAAACAGTGCCGCGCCGCGCGAAAGAAATCGCCGCACCAGCGCAAACGCACTCAGTCCCGCAATTGTCTGCACCAGCGCGATAAACACCATCGGCACCGCACTCCACGGCACCACAAAACCCAGCGCCGCTCCCAGCATCCACGAAAGCGGCGGATAAAAAATAAATCGCGGCTCACCCAATCCGTTGTTGGCCCACTCCGCCCACCGCGGATACGCGATTCCTTCTCTCCACTGTCCCGCGGCATCTAGCCACGACGCCGCGTGAAAACCGAAATCATGCCCTGAGGCATTCCCCAGCCAAAAAAACGGCGCAATCACCAGCAGCGCCGTCGCCAGCGAAACGCCCAGCGCCGCCAGCCACTCGCGAAAATTTGCTGCGGCCTTCAATCGATTTGTTTGTTCGTCAGGAATTGTCATGCAGCATTCATGCGATTGTAATCGTCCAGCGGATCCGTCACCGGCACTCGTCCAATTCCATGCGCCTGGCCCGCAGTTGAGCGATAATACACGCGCTCATGGCCACCGCAAACACCGCGCCCGTCCCCATCATTGAGGCCCGCCAGCTGGAAAAATTCTATCCGCAGCCCGATGGCAGCCGCATCCAAGTCATCGCTGCAACCGATCTCGCTGTCTATCCCGGCCAGATCATCGCGCTGCTCGGCGCTTCCGGCTGCGGCAAATCCACCTTGCTTCGAATGCTGACGGGACTCTCTCCCGCGTCCGCCGGCGCCGTATTTTGGCACGGCCAGCCCGTGCAAGGCGAATCCCCAAACGTCTCCATCGTCTTCCAAAGTTTTGCGCTATTTCCCTGGCTCACGGTTCTCGAAAACGTTGAAGCTCCCCTCGAAGCCCGCGGCATGCCGCCCATCGAGCGCCACAAGCGCGCGCTCCGCATCATCGACGCCGTCGGCCTCGACGGTTTCGAAACTGCCTATCCCAAGGAACTTTCCGGCGGCATGAAGCAGCGCGTCGGCGTAGCCCGCGCACTCGTGGTCGAACCGGAAGTGCTTTTTATGGACGAACCGTTCTCTGCCCTCGACGTTCTCACCGCGGAAACTCTGCGCGGCGAATTACTCGAGCTCTGGCTCGGCCACAAAATTCCCACACGCGCGATTTTCATCGTCACCCACAACATCGAAGAAGCCGTCGTCCTTGCCGATCGCATCATTGTCCTCGGCCGCAACCCCGCGCACATCCACGCGGACTTTACCGTGGAAATGCCGCATCCGCGCGATCGCAAAGCCGCTAAATTCGTCGAGCTGGTCGATTCCATCTATCGCATCCTCACGCAGCCCGGTCACAAGGACGAAACTTCTCCGCCTCGCACCGTCGGTCCTGGTGTCGCCGTGCGCCCGAAAACCATCATGCTGCCGCACACGCGACCGGGCGGCATGGCCGCCTTGCTGGAGATTCTCACTGACCAAGGCGGCCGCGCGGATCTTCATCGCCTCGCCGATGAACTCAGTCTGGAAGTCGACGCGCTCCTGCCCACCGTGGACACCGCCGTTCTCCTCGGCCTGCTGCGCGTCGAAGAAGGCGGCGCCGTCATCACCCCCGAGGGGAAGACTTTCGCGCAAGCAGATATTCAAACGCGCAAAGCCATTTTCCGCAAAACCGCCCTCGCCAATGTGCCTCTGCTCCGCCAAATGGAGCAGGCGCTCAAAGCCAAAGCTGATCGCACGCTTAGCGATGAATTCTTCCGCGACCTCCTGGACGAACATTTCAGCGAAGACGAAGCACGCCGCCAGCTCGAAACCGCCATTCAGTGGGGGCGCTACGCCGAAATTTTCGATTACGACGCCGCCACCGGCAAACTCACGCTGACCGAGGCCTGACGCTCCCGTGCCGGCGCTTACTTCTACCATCTCCCAAGCCACGCCGCTTCCGCCAACTTTGAAGCGGCCCGCGGGCTCGCGCTGGGCTTGGGGTTTTCTCATTGATATTGCCGTTTTTCTGTTTGTGTTCGCGGCGATTTACGGCGTGTACGCGATCGGCAGAACGTGGCTAGGGCCGGCGCAGCCGCAAGCGCACATTTCGCAGAATCCGCGCGACCTTCCGCTCTATGCGTTTTACTCGCTCGTTCGAATCAGCATCGCCTACGCGCTGAGCCTGATTTTCGCGCTGGCGTATGGCTACATCGCGGCGAGTTCGCGCCGCGCGGAAATTATCATGGTTCCGCTGCTGGACATTCTCCAGTCCATCCCGGTGCTGAGTTTTCTCCCTGGCGTGATGCTCGCGATGGTCGCACTCTTTCCGCACAGCCAGCTTGGCGTCGAGCTTGGCTGCATCCTGCTGATTTTTACGGGACAAGTCTGGAACATCGCGTTCAGTTTTTATTCTTCGCTGAAATCCATTCCGCGCGAGCTCCACGAAGCCGCGAAGATTTACCGCTTTAGCCCGTGGCAGCGGTTCGCTGAGCTCGATCTTCCGTTTTCCACCATCGGCCTGGTGTGGAATTCAATGATGTCCGTTGCGGGCGGTTGGTTTTTCCTGATGGCTTGCGAAATGTTCGTACTCGGCACGCGCGATTTCCGCCTGCCCGGCCTGGGCTCGTTCCTGCAAACCGCAGCCAGCCATGGGGACACGCGCGCGATTCTCTGGGGCGTGGCCGCGATGATCACCGTCGTCGTGCTCCTCGATCAGCTGGTGTGGCGGCCGATCATCATTTGGGCGGACAAATTCAAGTTCGAACAAGTGGAAAGCTCTGGCACTGCGCAGACCACACTGCTCCATCTCATCGGCCGCGCTTCCTTTCTTATTCGTTTGTATCGACTTCTCTTTTTACCCTTCTTCAATTGGCTCACAGTAGTCTTCACTCTCAGCGCGCGTCGGGCCGCGGCAACTTTCTCCCTACCCAAACAGCACCGGCTGAGGCGCTGGATCGGCTACACGGTCGGGGCCGGTGTTCTCGTGGGCCTGGGGTTCACCGTCTTTTACACCGTCCGAGAGTTGGCCGGCCTTCATCACGAGGACTACATCGAACTTTTGCAAAGCGCCGCGCTGACATTCTTGCGCGTCAACGCTGCGCTCATTCTCGGGGCGCTATGGACCGTTCCCGTCGGTGTAGCGATCGGTTCGAATCCGAGACTCGCTCGCATTGCGCAGCCTCTGGTGCAAATCGCCGCTTCCATTCCGGCTACCGCCCTATTCCCGATTATTCTTCTATTTCTTCTTCGCCTGCGCGGGGGGCTGGAGTTCGCCGCCCTGCTGCTGATGTTGCTCGGAACGCAGTGGTACATCCTCTTCAACGTCATTGCCGGGGCCATGGCCATTCCGACGGATTTGAAGGAAGTTAGTCACGTTTTTCGTTTCAGTTCGTGGGATCGCTGGCGGCACCTGATCCTGCCGGGAATTTTTCCGTATCTGGTTACCGGCATGGTGACGGCATCGGGCGGGGCGTGGAACGCCAGCATCGTCGCGGAGTATTTTCACTTCCAGGGCAAGATTGTTTCGACCGCGGGGCTGGGCAGCACGATCAGCAGCGCCAGCGATGCGGGCCGCTTCGATGTGCTGCTGGCCGCGACGCTGATCATGGCCACTGTCGTTGTGCTGATCAACCGTCTACTCTGGCGCCGCCTCTATCGACTCGCGTCTTCCCGCTTCAAGCTGGAGACGTAGTACAATGAAGTGAGCACTGATTTCTCGTTTTTCCAAACACTTATGACTGAGCCGAATTCCACTCCTCGCGCTTCCGTGTGGAGCGACGAAGACTTTCTTAGCGCTTTCGAGGACTTGTCGTTTCCGGCCGAACTCTTTCATCACCGGGAACATCTCCGCGTCGCCTGGCTTTACCTGCAATCTTCAGACGCTTCGCGCGCCGCAGAGCGCATGGCTGGCGGCATCCGCCGGTTCGCCAATCATCACGGTGCAACGCAGAAATATCACCACACACTCACAATGGCTTGGATGCGCCTGGTAGCCAGCGCCCTGGTGGAAACACCGGAGAAATCGACGTTCGAACAGTTCATGGCCGCTCATCCGGAATTGAGCGACAAGAATCTGTTCGTGAAATACTATTCGAATGAACTTCTGCAGAGCGCGGCCGCCCGCGAAGGATGGGTCGAGCCCGATCTTCAGCCGCTTCCCGGTCTACGGATTTACCGCTGCTGCTGATTTCTTCTCGTCCGTCTTCGTTTCTTCCGGTTTTGGTTCCGCGGGTTTCTCGCCCCAGATGTACTGCGCGAACCACTTCTCGTTTTCTTCCATGACCGCGCGCTGCTGCTTGGGCTTGGTGATTCCGTGCCCGAATCCTTTGTACACCACCATTTTCACCGGAACGCCGCGGTCTTCGAGGGCCTGCCGCAGTTCGTAGGCATTGGGGATGGGCACGCGGCGGTCGTTTTCGCCGTGTTGAATCAACGTCGGCGTTTTGGCTTTCGCGATATAGCTGATGGGCGAAGTCTTTTTGTAGATTTCGGGGTCGTCCCACGGCGTGGCGTGCAAATACTGCGGCGTGAACGGAGTAATGTCCGTATTCGCGTAATAGGTCATCCAGTCGGAGATGCCCGCGCCCACCGAAACCGCTTTGAAGCGATCGCTAGACGCGGTGATGAACGCGGAGATGTATCCGCCCTGGCTCCAGCCCATCGCGCCGACGCGATCTTTGTCGACGCTGCCTTTGGCGATGAGCGCATCCACGCCGGAAATCACATCGGCATAATCTCCGACGCCAAGATTGCGCACGTTCAGCGCGCGGAATTTTTCTCCGTAACCCGCCGAGCCGCGGTAATTCGGTCGCAGCACCAGCGCGCCCTTGGCCACGAATCGCTCGATGGGGTAGTAGCGGTCCGCGTTCACGACCGGCTGATCCACGCCGGTCGGCCCACCATGAATCACCACCAGCAGCGGATATTTTTTCTTCGCGTCGAAATCCGAAGGTTTATAGAGAATTCCTTCAATGGCCGTGCCGTCCGCCGACTTCCAGGAAATCACTTCGCGGTGCGCGACGACAAATGGTTTCAGCTGATCGCCCATGGCTGTCAACTTTTGCGCCTTCCAGGGGGCAACGCTCGCCGTATAGATTTCCACGTACTCATTTTCCATTGCGGCGCGAAACGCGGCGTGCTTGAAATCGCGCGAAAAGGAGAATCCAAACGCCACCACGTGATCCGGCGCGTCCAGTTTCTCCACCGCTCGCGTTTCAGGGTTCACTCGAAAAAGGTGCCCATAGGTCTTTTGCACCGCTTCGAAATAAATCCCGTCCGGCCCCCACTCGATGAGGTTGGGGTCTTCGTCGAAAGCCGCCGTCAGGATATCGGGCGTCCCTCCCTCGGCGGGCACCACCGCAATGCGGGAGTTTGTGTAGAAGAAAAACTTCGAGCTTGCGGCAGTCTGATAAGCGATTTTCTTTCCGTCCGGCGACCACCGCGGGTTGGTGTCCGGGCCCGGCGTGTCCACGATCTTCTTCACCGCTTTGCCGACGACGGTCACGACGTAAATATTGTTCGAAAACCCCGAGATGAGGTCCGGATCCCTCTGCGCGTTGAAAGCGATGCGCTTCCCATCCGGCGACCACGCAAAGCTTCCCACACTGAATGCATTGCCCTCCGTCAGCCGCTTGGCTTCCGGTGCCGTGTTCGCCGCGGCATCTGGAAGTTCCAACGTCCAGAGATGCGTCATCTGGTAGTCCGCATGGACGACTGAGTATTCGCCGTATTTTTCCTTGCGGTCCTTTAACGATTTGGGTTCGGGATCCGATGCAGCGAAGGCGAGGCGCCGCGAATCCGGGGCCCATTCGAAAGCGCCGACGTCGGTCTCCGATTTGGTGAGCTGCTGGGCCTCTCCCCCGTCGGCGGAAATCACGTACAACTGCTTTTTGTCTGCGGCCGATCCGGAAATCTGAGCGGGCCGGTCGGAAAGAAACGCAATCCATTTTCCGTCGGGCGACCAAGCCGCGCCGGTGCTGGATTTCTTCGCCGAAGTCAGCTGCCGCGTCTCGCCGCTGGCGACGTCCGCGATCCACAAATTGCGGTCAAAGGAATTGTCTTCCCAGTTGGTCGATTGCACTTCGTAAACCACGCGGCGGCCGTCGGGTGAAATCCGCGGATTGGAGGCGCTCTTCATCTCCAGGCTCTGGTCGATGGTCGGCGTTTTGGATGCTGGCGCCGGCTTCGCTGCTTCCTGCGCTTTGGCGCGGACCGCCGCCATTCCGTAGATGGCCAGTGCAATTGCGAGGAAAGAGACCTTTCGCATCGCCGTATACCCCCGGTTTTTTTTGAGAGACGTTCACTCAGTATTTGCGGTTCCAGCGGATGAACCCAATAAACAGGCCAACCGCCACGATGGCAAATCCCAGGTAGACATGCCAACCGTGCAGCGCCGTTGCTGAAACGACCGCGCCTGCGGCGGAAAGAATCAGCAAAAGGGCAGCCCTGCCCTTCGTGAGTTGCTTCTGTTCGACCACTCGCGCTTCACTTCTCGCCCGCGCGGTGCCCACTCCGCAACGCGCTGGCGCAACTTCCCGGCCTTAAGTTCTCGCCAACTCTCGGCTCAGGTACACAATCTGGCCCACATGATGATAGGCATGGCCCGCACAACGCACAAAAATCTGTATGCGATCCGTGGCTTCCGGCTCGCGCTCGGCAGTGTACGCCTTTCCCCAGTCGTTTGCAGTTTGTTTTCGAATCGTGTCCACCACCATAGCGATGGTGCGGTCAAACGCCTGCAGCGCTGCTTCTTTCGGGGGAGGCTGCTTGTCCGTGAACTCGCGGTCACGGTCTCGAATATAGCCGGTCTCCGCCACGCGTGCTCCGATGTAGTAATTCAAATTGCCGGTCATGTGCAGCACCAGATGGCCGACGCTGTTTCCGTAGGGATACGGCTTGCGCCAGAACTGTTCATTCGAAAGCGGGTCCACCCACTCGTGCAGCTGGGCTGCGACGTATTCGTAGTAGGCTGCCAGCGCGGTCGCCACCGTTTCGTTCAGTTCCGCCATAAGAAGAATCTCGTTCGTGATCCAGCCCCGGGGTTACTCCATTCGACTCTCGAGCTGCCGAGTTTATTCCCTCGAAACGAAACGCCCTTCCGCCGTCCATTCCGATACCGGCCCATGTCCCGGAACGCAGACAATATTCCTACTCCAGAAAAAGTCAAGGATTCGCTTTCCTGTGGTGGGTCAGCTTCTGACTAGCGCGGTTGTCTGGCAATCATACAACGTTGCAAGGGGCTAATTGATTGTGCGGCGGACGGCAAGACAATTTTCTGCTGAACCGTTCGCGTCATACCAAAGCGCACCAGTCTGGTCGGTGCAAAACGCCCGGACGCCCGATTTCCCCGGTTCGAGCGGAACGGCAGTAACTCGATAGTGCGTTACCACTCCGTTTGCTTCTGGTTCACACCCGGTAAGCGCAATTCTATAACCCAGATGGTCAACCGATAACAAGAAGGAGTCATAGTCGTCTGTAGTGGGCGCCGTCTGCTTTAATAACGGCAATCGACACGCGAATCCCTTAGTGGGATGCGAAGCGGCGTAATCACTTTGAAGGGTCGTAATTCTGCGGAGCTTGCCGACCGCGATGGATTCGCGGGCTGTGCGATGGCTGTTTGGACCATCTAGTGTTGGTATGAAGATGGCAGCTACAAGAAGAATGCTAAACACGACCGCAATCGCGATTAGAAGGTCGCGTGAGTTCTTACTGAGGGAAGATGGCTGAGCAGCGCCCTCTCCCGGGTAGGCTTTCGTTGTGGGCATAGACCCAGTCGCTCAAGCTCAATCTTAGCTTAAGCCGTAACCTCCGCGAAGCGGAGGATTAGTCGGATTTCCTGAAACTGATCGGCAAAACTGTAGCGCCGCTGATTGTTGCTCAAGTCCGGCCGTAGCGAATTCTCCGCCATTTGCCGTTTTCCACACCCTTGCACGGGGGAGCACTTCCGTACTATTGACCCTGTTACTACCCGCCGCCGACACTGAGTACAGCATGGCCCGGTACTCCCCCTTTCTCGGTCGTAGTGTGGAAGTGCAATATCGCGCCGGAGATATCCTCTTGCCAGCTTCCGGTATCCTGGTGGCCGATTCCGGGCGCTCCATCTTTCTCGAACAGAACTTCGAACAGCGCGGGCAGCACAAGCATTTTCGCTGGGAAATCCCCTATCAGTATTTGGTGCGCATTGAAGAAAAGCCCGACTCCGGCGCCGGCGTAAAAACCGGTTCTACGCCCGCGGCGCCTGCTTCCGCGCCCGAACCTTCGCCCGTCTCCGAATCCGGCGAAGAACCGCGCAGCGCGGCGGCCGTTGCATCCGCCGGAGGCGCTTCCCCTTTGCTCCCTCTCCCGCACCGTCCCAAAACCGCCTGATCCGACGCAAGTTTCTCTGCACCACTTCCGCCCTGCGATTCAGCTACAATCGTTTCCTCTTTTTAGGCAAATTACCGGCGCGCATCTCGCTCGCCGCCGTCGAGGAGGCCCTACGTGGAACCTGCTGCCGCTGCAAAGAGAATTGGATTGATCGGGCTGGGCCTGATGGGCCGTCCCATGGGCATGAATCTCCTGAAAGCCGGACACTCGCTTACAGTTTGGAACCGCACTCCTTCGCGTGCTGATGAACTTGTCGCCGCTGGCGCCACGCTTGCGAAATCTCCGCAAGAAGCCGCCGCAGCTTGCGATTTTCTCTTCACCATGGTCAGCGATCCTCCGGCGCTCGAAGAGGTGCTCTGGGGACCCGCAGGCGCCATGCAAGCGCTGAAGCGCGGCGCCATCTACGTGGACTCCAGCACGATTTCTCCGGCGCTCGCCCGCAAGATCGCCGCGGCTTGCGCCGAACGCGGCGCGCGCTTTCTGGATGCGCCAGTAACCGGCGGTGACTGGGGCGCCAAGAAAGGCGAATTGCTTTTCATGGTTGGCGGCGATGAGGCCACGTTGAAGGAAGCCGAACCTATCCTCAGCGTCATGGGCAAAAAAATATTTCATCTCGGCCCCAACGGCGCCGGACAAACCATCAAGCTGGCGATGAACCTTATCCTCGCTCTTCAGGTGGACTCTCTTGCTGAAGCGCTGGCCCTGGTTACGCGCGCTGGCCTCTCAGGCGAAAAACTCGTCGAAGTTTTGCAATCGAGCATGGCGCGCTCCGGCGTACTGGACGTGAAAGCGCCCAATCTCCTCAAGGGCGAGTATGTTCCCAGTTTTCCCCTGCGCCTGATGCACAAGGATCTCGGCTTGGCGCTCGATCTTGCCAATCAGCTGGGCGTCGCTCTTCCCGCCACCGCCGCCGCCCGCGAAACCTATAGCGCCGTCAAAGGTGCCGCGAAGGAAGACCTCGACTATTCCGGGGTCATGAAGTTCTGGAAGCCCTGACACACGCATATCCCTGCTAAACTTTCGCAAGACAGAGGCCCTTTATGAGTTCTCCGAGCGGTTCGCCCGATCCCGCCAAAATCCAAAAGTTTCGTGAGCATCTGCGCCAGGAATGGACCGGTGACGCCACCGTAACAGCCTGGCGCAAGTGGCACGCGCAGATCGCCGCGTTCACGCGCGGCGCTACCGAAAGTATTCTCGAAGCCGCTCAGCTTCGCCCTGGTTTGCGCGTTCTCGACCTCGCCTGCGGCGTAGGCGATCCCGCGCTCTCCATCGCTCAGGAGGTGGCGCCCTCCGGCCGCGTCACCGCTACCGATCTGGGCCCGGGCATGATGTCGCTTGCCGAAGAGCTCGCGCGCAAGAAAGGCATCGCCAATATCGAGTTTCGCGAGGCCAACGCCGAATCGCTTCCTTTCACGGATGCCTCCTACGACGTGCTCACCTGCCGCTTCGGCATCATGTTTTTCCCTGACCTCGCCAAAGCACTTAGCGAATGCTTCCGCGTCCTCAAGCCCGGGGGCCGCGTTGCGTTTGTTGCCTGGGGCAAGATCGCGCAGCCGTTCTTTACTACCACCGCGGGCATTCTGCTGAAATATGTTCCTTCGCCACCACCACCTCCCGATCCCGATGGGCCCAGCCTTTTCATGTTTGGCGAACGTGGGCGGCTGCGCCGGGCCCTCGAAGCCGCTGGCTTCGCTGGCGTCCACGAAGAAGACCGCACCATCCCCGGCCGGTGGACCTCCTCCATCGAAGAATATTGGGAGCAGTTCACTGAAGTGGCCGCGCCCTTCCGGCCGCTGCTTGCACAACTCACGCCCGAAAAGATGGCTCAAGCCAAAGCAGAGATTATCGCCGCGCTCGGAAGATTCTGGGACGGCAAGGAACTGAACATGCCGCTGGAAATCGTCCTCGGCTCCGGAACACGCCCTTGAAACATTGAACAAACAAGTTTGGCCACACCCCGCCTTTTCCTTGGAAGTTCTTGTAAAATATAAGGTTAGTGAGGGTTGTCCTGGCTGGCTGAGCCTCTGAATCATGCCAGAACCCGACGTCCGTCCCGACGCCACAGGTGCTAAACTTGGCGAATTGGGGAGGCCTATGGTGCGCTCTCGATTTCCAAAGGAGCTAGCCACCTTGGCGGTCTTGGCCGCTGTCTACTTCGTGGCTGGGAAGCTAGGGCTGCGGCTGGCCTATGTCAATGCCAGCGCCACCCCCGTTTGGCCCTGCACGGGTATTGCTCTCGCTGCCTTTCTGATTCTCGGTTATCGCGCCTGGCCCGCCATCCTGGCCGGGGCATTCCTCGTAAACCTGACTACCGCTGGTACCTTCGCCACCTCTGTCGGCATCGCAATCGGAAACACGCTCGAGGGTGTCGTCGGTTGCTTCCTGCTGAATCGCTTCGCTTCAGGGCGGCAGGTCTTTGAACGCGCACAGGACATTTTCAAGTTTGCGTTTCTTGCTGTTATGGCCAGCACCACGGTTAGCGCCACGGTCGGAGTCACCACCCTGGCGGTGGCCGGGTTCGCGAGCTGGAACCTCTATGGACCCATCTGGCTAACCTGGTGGCTCGGGGACGCTGTGGGCGCCATGGTTTTCACTCCCTTGGTTCTCCTCTGGTGGGAGAATCCCCGCCTTCATTGGACCCGCAAGCAGATGATGGAGCTGTTTTTTTTGTTTGCGGGACTTTTCGTCACTGGCTGGATTGTTTTCCTCGGCCCCTTTCACGACACTTTGAAGGACTACCCTCTGGAATACCTTTGCGTCCCATTCTTGATCTGGGCCGCGTTCCGCTTTGGCCGCCGCAAGGCCGCCACCGTCATTGCTTTTCTGGCCGCGATTGCCACTTGGGGCACCACGCATGGATTCGGCCCATTTTCACAGGAATCCCAAAATACTTCTCTGATCCTGTTGCAGACCTTCATCGGCATCATGGCCATCACCACCCTGGCTCTGGCCGCCGAAGTCACCGAACACAAGCATGCCGACGAGCGCGTTCGTCATTTAGCCATCACCGATCCGCTCACCGGTCTTGCCAACTACCGGAGTCTTCTTGACGCCTTCGATTCGGAGATCAAAAGGTACGGGCGTACCGAGCGCTCGTTTGCGGTCCTGGTATTCGACCTGGACGGCCTGAAAAGGATCAACGACGTCCACGGCCATCTCGTCGGCAGCCGCGCTCTCTGCCGCCTCGCCAACATTCTTCGCGTGCATTGCCGTGAAATGGATACCGCCGCGCGCTATGGCGGCGACGAATTTGTCGTGCTTCTCCCGGAGACGGAGTTCGAAGCGGCTCAGCAAGTAGCCCAGCGCATTTCCGATCGCCTACGAGACGACGGCGAGGATCCGCCTATCTCGGTAACCTCCGGCGCCGCCATCTTCCCGCGCGATGGCAAGTCCATCGACGAACTTCTCGGTGCCGCCGACCATGCGCTTTATGGGAAGAAGGGCATCTCCAAGCGCAAACTCCCGCAGTCCAGCTGACGTCCGCGTCTTGTACCGCCTACCTTCAAGCTTTTTTCGCGCTGGCGTAATCGTCCGCGCCCATCAGGTGAATCGACACGTACGGTTCGTCGCCTACCACCCAACTGTCATGCCCCGGCGCGATGTAGAACACATCGCCAGCCTTCATCTCGAATAGCCGCCCGTCATCCATCGCCGCGGTCGCGCGGCCGGAGACCACCATCCCGACGTGCTCCACCAGGCAGCTCTTCGCGCCCGTGGCGCTTCCGACGTGCTTCGACCATTTCCACCACGGCTCGTACGTCGCCCGTCCGATCGTCATTCCACCCAATCGCACCAGCTCAAACCGGCCCTTCTCAAACGTCCGTGTTTCATCCGGCTGTTCGAATCGCTTCAGAATCACCTCCAGCATCGGCTTCTCCTTTTCTCCCTGTGCCCATTAGAAAGGGATCGCGACGCTTTGGTGACATCCAAATTGGAGGCCGCTCCGTTTCATGAATCGGCACGCCGGCCCAGTGCCCATTTTCCCGGCCCGCTGTAGGCGAGCATCAGCAGCCCACCCATAATCGCCAGATTCTTGCGAAAGTGCGTTTCCTGCATCGCCGCCATCATGTCGCTGGACGCCCAGTAGTTGTGGAAGAGCACCGTCACCGCCGTCGTGTACAAGAACATTACGAACGCCGCGACGCGCGCCTGGAATCCCGTTACCAGGCAAGCCGAACCCGCCAGTTCAATCACAAGCGCCGCCGCCAGCAGCACGGGAATCAGCGGCAAGTGCCTCGTGCTCATGTACGCCACGTTGCCGGACCAGCTGAAGACCTTAGCGATCCCGCTGGTCACGAAGATGTAGCTGATCATCAACCGTCCAAGAAGCGGAACAACCGGATGATCGAGTTTCATGGTGATTCCTTTCTCTATTCCAATTTGAAAACACACTATATCGTGTGACGACATAATTATGCGAGCGAATAGACGAGCGCCAGCGCCCCGCGTTAGCAGCGCTTTTTTGGCCATCGGCGGGGCACTTTCGCGCAGAGAGGGCATGCACCAAATTGGATTTTGCATTGGTTCCGCTGCGGCCCGATTCTGATGAAGCAACCGACTCAGCGCGTTTCGCCGGAGCAAGCATGGAGAATCCTGGCGGCAACCCAGCAACGGACGCGGTGCCGCACGAATTTTCAATCCGCCCTGCAAGCGCCGGAGACGCCGGCGCAATTTTGCAATGTCTCCGCGCGGCGTTCGAACCTTACCGCTCGCAATACACGCCGCAGGCGTACCTCGACACGGTCATGACGCCGGATGCGCTCCTCCAGCGGCTTCAGTCGATGACCGTGCTGGTCGCTGTCGATGCGCACGGCAAGATCGTCGGAACCATCGGCGGCGCTGCGGTCTCCTCCACAGAAGGCCACCTGCGCGGAATGGCCGTCCCGTCGGAATCGCAAGGTCGCGGCATTGCCCAGCACCTGTTGGACGCCATCGAAAAACACTTGCTTGCCAAAGGGTGTGTGCGTATCTCGCTCGATACCACCGAGCCACTCCAACGGGCCATGCGCTTCTATGAAAAAAACGGTTTCCGCCGCACGGGAAGAGTCACCGACTTCTTTGGCATGCCCTTGATCGAATACCTCAAGCTCTTCTAGGCGACAGAGCCGCTCTTTACTCGCCGAAATTCTCGCCACCCATTGCGCTTTCTTTGCATCCAAGAAACACCATGCGCCGCAAAACTCATCCCTGGGGTGCGCCGCCGTGGATCGTGGATTTCCGTCCCGCTGCACGCGATCTTCCGGATCACGTGGATTTCGCCATTGTTGGCAGCGGTTTTAGCGGCCTTTCCGCCGCAGCCTGGTTGCGCCGGATGGCTCCTAAGCGGTCTGTCCTTGTGCTCGAATCCGCATCGCTGGGTGAAGGCGCGAGCGGCCGCACCGGCGGCCTGGCGCTCGCGGCAACCGCGGCCGGCAACCTCTCTGGACTCGGCGACGTGCTCGCCGGTTACAGGAAAATTCTCCGCGCTCTACGCATTGACTCGCGCTTAACGCTCCCTGGCGTTTGGGAACTGAGCCGCTCCGCTCGGGCAAAGAAGAGTTCGCCGATCTGCTGGAAGGATTCCGGCGATCTGAAAGTTGTCCGCAGTGTGCCAGGCGGCGCCGTGGACCCCGGCAGAGTGGTTGCCGGTTTGGCGCGCGCTGCCGAAAACGCCGGAGCCCAGATCATCGAACACGCCGAAGTTCGCAAGTTGGATTTCTCGAATCCCATACGCCTGCGCGTCCGCCACAACGTGAGCGGCAGCGTCCACTTTAAAACAATTCGCGCGCAGCAAGTCCTTCTCGCCACCAACGCCTTCTCCTTGGAACTGTCCGGCCTGCGCGCGAGCACCGAGCCGAAGCTCACCTTTGCGCTGGCCACCGCTCCGCTCTCCACCGCGCAAATCAAAGCCCTCGGCCTCTCTTCGCGCCGCCCGTTTTACACCGTGGACCTTCCCTATTTGTGGGGACGCTTGCTCGATTCGAACGCCGTCATCTTCGGCGCCGGCCTTGTCCCTCCTTACCTGGGTCCGCCTTCTCTCTTTCCTCTCGGCGCCGACTCGATCAAAAACCGCGCGCACGATTTGCGCCGGTACGATGTTCGCAGAGGCGAATCTGCCGAACGTCTCCGCTGGCTTGAAAACCGCGTTCGCCATTTGCATCCTGCCCTTGCCGCTGTGCGTATCACCCACCGCTGGGGCGGGCCGATTCTGCTCACCAAAGAAATGCGCCCCATCTTTCGCTGGTTTACTCCGCAGGGGCATCCTCGCAGCAAACAGGTCATGCTCCTTGCCGGTTACAACGGTCACGGCGTCGCTCTCTCCGTCTACCTCGGCAAATGGGCCGCCGAAGCTCTCCTCGCGCGCCGGCCACTCCCTCGCTGGCCCTCTCCCGCTTAAGCTTGACACCGGCCTTTTGCAGCTTCCCCGTCGAGTCGCGCAACTCTTTCTCCGTCTCCATCCGTCGATATAGAATGGGTTCCCGAAGTTGAAAATGAAAGAGCCAGAAACGAGACGAATCATGAGAAAAGCGCTTTTCGCATTCCTGCTATTGTTTGGTGCGCGTCCCTTGCTTGCGCAAACCGCGCCGGAAGGAATCTGGCAGGGATACGATGGTGAGTGGCGCCACGTGTCCAGACAATTGCTCGCATTGGCTGAAGCCATGCCCGAGGAGAAATTCGCCTGGCGTCCCACACCCGGAGTGCGCTCCACCAGCGAAGTCTTCATGCACATCGCCATCGCGAATTTTGGCTTGCTGGCGTTTACCGGCCCCAAGAAGCCCGACGACTTGAAAGAAGGCATGGAGCAGTCCGTCACTGCCAAAGCCGAGGTAATCAATTGGCTCAAGCGCTCGCTGGATGCTGTTAAGCAATCCCATTTGGCTGTCACGCCGCAAGCCCTGCAGCGCAAGGTGCACATCTATGATCGCGACACCAACGTCGACGGCATGTATCTGCGCATCATCGTTCATGCCAACGAACACATGGGCCAGCTCATTGCCTACGCCCGCATGTCCGGCGTCGCTCCCCCGTGGTCCAAAAATTAGGAACCGACATTAACCATCCATCGAGTCGCTGACCATAGTGTTACAATCCCCGGCGGTTTCTTCGAGGAGGGTGGAGATGAGCAGGGAGTTTCGGGCGGGGATATTTCTTTCACTGATGGCCGGGGCGTTGCTTTGCGCGCGACTTGCCGCGGCGCAGCAGCAGCAGGACTGGTCCAAAGTTCAAATCAAGGTGACCAAAGTCTCCGGCAATATTTATATGCTGGAAGGCCAGGGCGGGAACATTGCCGCTTCGGTCGGCGAGGACGGCATCGTTATCGTGGACGACCAGTTCGCGCCGCTTGCGGAGAAAATCCAGGCCGCGCTAAAGGATTTGAAGATTACGGACAAGCCCGTGCGTTTTGTCATCAACACGCATTATCACGGCGACCACACCGGCGGAAACGTGCCGTTCAACGAGGCAGGCTCCACACTCATCGCTCAGGACAACGTACGCAAGCGGCTTGAATCCGGCGGCACCGCAGGTAATGGCGGCTCCATCAAGATGGAAGCCAAGCCGGCGCCAAAGGCGGCGCTGCCGATCATCACTTTCGAGCACGACGTGACCGTGCACCTGAACGGAGAGGACATTCGCGCGCTGCATTTTCCCTCCGGCCACACGGACGGCGACTCCATCATTTTTTTTCCGAAAAATAACGTCGTGCACATGGGCGACGACTTCGTGCGCTACGGCTTTCCATTCATTGACGTGGCCAGCGGCGGCAGCGTGCAGGGCATGATCGACGCCATGGAAAAGGCGACCGCGCAGCTCCCCGCCGACGTGAAAGTCATCCCAGGCCATGGAGAGCTTTCGAATCTCGACGACGTTCGCGCCTTCACAAAAATGCTTAAAGAAACTTCCGCGGTCGTGCAGAAGGCCATCAACGATCACAAGACTTTAGATCAGATGAAGCAGGAGAAAATCCTCGAGCCCTGGCGCGAAAAATGGGCGCCGGAAAAGGGATTCATCAATGCTGACGCTTTCATTGAAACGCTTTACAATTCGCTCAGCGGCCATAAGGGAGAATTCGTAAAGCATAACTAGGCAGGGCTGTAGAGGCGGCTTTACACCGGCATCCAGCTTCCTATTCTCAAGTTTCGATTTTCCAGTTTCAGGGCCGCGCATTCGGCGAGAAAAATCCGATCGGCAAATCGCGCGCAGTGCGTAGGCCGGCTGGAGCATCCAGAATCACCGGAATTGAATTTACCACCACCGATGCCGTCGCGATGTCGCCGTGCGAACCGCCGGGAATCACCAGGCTGATGTTGGGGTGTCCAGTCAGAGTGATCGTGTCGGCAGGATCTTTCGCGCCGACGTACATCTGCAGTTCGAGGTACACAAGCTCCTTGCCGTCCTTCGAAAGGCCACGGCCGATCTGATGGACGCCCGCAGCCTGCCCCGCCTCGACGGTCAAATACTCCGTTTGCACGCGCTCGGTTGCCACTTTGGGGTCGATCGTTTCAATGATCTGTTCCACTGGCAGATTCAAGCTGTCCGCCACCATGGCCACGGACTCCGGCAAGCCCACGTGCTTGATCAAGCCGGCTTGCACTTGCTCTCGGAATTCTTCGACGGTCATGCCCGCGCCGATTTTTTTCTGCAACGGCAGCCGCCGCGTAGAGGCATCGACGATGCGCAAGGCCTTGGCATGCTCGATCCGCTGCGCAACCGCCGCCAGCGTCACCACCAGCTTGTCCATCACGAAGCCGGGATTCACGCCCGTTCCGATTAGCGCCACACCTGATGCCTTTGCCGCGGCATCGAGCTTCGCCGCCAGTTCCGGACTCTTTCGATACGGATACGACAACTCCTCGCACGTCGAAACGATGCTCGATTCCGCTTCCAGGCACGCGAGCAGCTGGTCCATCACTCTTTCGAGTGATGACGACGTCGAATGAATCACCACGTCCGCATTTTGTTCCAGCACTTCCCTGGCGTCCGCGGAAATGGTCACACCCCACGGGGCGTCTTTCGCGCCGACCACTTCGCCCAGGTCGCGTCCCACTTTCGCCGGATCGGTATCGATGGCTCCGATAATTTCGATGGCCTGCTTTTCCCGCATCAGACGGGCAATGGATGCGCCGATCGGCCCAACCCCGTATTGAATGGCGCGAATTCTCTTTTTCACGTCGTTCTCCGTCCCGCTTTACGGCCAACGCACACGCCGCATTTTCGCGTCAAAAGAAACCCCTACGATAATGGAATTCCCCGGCGCATTCAACGAAGAACCGCAGCCTGGAGTGCGGGACTTGCTCCCGCTTTCGAACCTCAGGCGTGGATCGCCGCAGTCGTTGCTGGCGCGCGGATTGCCGCGCATAATGGCTCGGACGAAGATCAGCCCTGCCGGAGGTTGCACTATGCCAGCGAAGAAGCTCACCGAAGCGGAAATCTCAGCATTACTGCCGAAGGCCAAAGGCTGGAGCGTCACCAACGGCAAACTGCACAAGGAATTTGCGTGTAAGGACTTCGTCGCGGCATTCGGCAACATGACGCGCGTCGCCCTCGTTGCCGAGGCCATGAACCATCACCCCGAATGGTTTAACGTGTGGAACAAAGTGGTCATCGATTTGAACACCCACAGCGTGAAAGGCATCAGCGACTACGACTTTGTGCTCGCCGAGAAAATCAACGAAATCTTCGAGCCTTTTCCCCCGCTGCAGCTTCCGGGCAGCGGAAAAGGTCAATGAAGTTTTGGCGCTTGCATGTTCCGGCGGAGAATTAGCGGCCGGAAATGAGCGAAGCCAGCCCACTTGAAAAGCCCCGAAGCGGCTGGTTTTTTCTTTTGCTGCGCTGGGCTGCGGCGTTCGCGATTCTCGCGCTGCTGCTTCATTTTTTCCCGGCAGCGCAGCTTCGCGGGGCGTTGTCGCGCATCCCGCTGACGCGCTTTCTTGCCGTGCTTCTGATTTACATGGTCGCCCTGACCGGCGGGATCACCAAATGGTACGTGGTGGTGAATTCGGCCGACGCGCAGCTGAATTTCGCGGCGAGCGCACAGTGCTATACCAGCGGACTTTTCGGCGCGTTGTTCTTGCCGTCGATCATCGGCGGTGACGTCGCGCGCCTGGCCGTGGGGATTTCGCGCAGCCCGCACCCCGCTGCGGTGATCACCGGTAATCTCGCCGACCGTTTTCTGGACATCGCTGCGCAACTCACGCTAGTGTCGCTCGGGCTGATTCTTCTTCCCGGATCATTGCCCTTCACGCTCCAAGCTCCGGCGCGGCATGTGCTCTTTGCCGGCGCCGCGATTGCCGCAGTTTTTCTCTTGCTTCTTTTCGTTTTGTTTCGGCCGCTGTTGCGCGGCCGCTCAATCCGTTTTCGCCGCGGGCTCGCGCAGGTCCGTCACGCCGTACGCTCCGTTTCGCGCCAACCGCATCGCTTGGTCTTCGGCTGGCTGCTCGGAACTTCCGTGCAAGGCACCTATGTTTTGCTGACTGCGCTTCTTGGCATTTCTTGCGGGCTGGCGGTTCCGCTTCGCGTGTGGCTATTTGCGTGGCCGCTGGCAAAAATTGCCGCAGTCCTGCCGATTACGCAAGGCGGAATTGGAATTCGCGAAGCGGCGCTCGTGGTGCTGCTTGCGCCGTTCGGCGCTCCCGCCGCGCAAGTGCTGGCGACGGGAATTGTTTGGGAAGGTGTAATCATCACGGCAGGACTTCTCGCGGGTTTGACGGCGTTTCTGCTCCGCCGCGCGGCTCCTGGGTCCCAGCGCGCTTAGAAAAGGTCGCGGCAGGCTCTTGATTCGAATGGCTCCCCCAACATGAACCAAATGAGGGGTTGTTTCGAACCGGGACTCGCGATTCGAACTGACACACCTGGATTGCACAGGTTCCTTGTCGCATCAGAGTCGGAGGCCAATCCTCAGCAAATCGTTACGTCCTTTCAGCGGCTTACAGCGAACTAAGGCTCCGTTCGTAGATGGCTGGCATCGTGCAGCCAGTCACAGGATAAGTGTGTGACTTGCTGGAATGCATTGGCGTTAGTGGTTTCCAGCGAGGGACACGCTTACTGATGATTCGAACGGGAGTCCTGTGAAGCCGGCAAAAGCGCTCAAACCTACAGGCGGAAAAGGCGTCGAAGCGGACAGCCTGCCCGCCAATTTCCGGCGGATGGAAAGGAGAGAGTGGTGGCTGTGGGGAATGGCGTTCAGCGTCACGCTGCTGGTCACGATGGGGCTCAGTTCTTTCGTCCTGCCCGCCAAGCATCTTCAAGAGGACCTTTTTTCCTTTTTTCTGCTTCGTCAAGCCGTTCGCGGCCTAGTGGGGCTGGTGCTGCTGTTTGATGTCTACACGATTTATCAGCAACTGCAAATCCATCGAATACGGCGCGAGCTCTTGCAGCGCGAGGAGCTCTTCCGGTTAATCAATGAGAACGCCGCCGACATGATTGCCATCGTGGACATGGAAGGCCGGCGTATCTACAACAGCATGGCGTATCAAAAAATCCTCGGCTACTCGCCCGAAGAACTGAAGAGTTCCTCGGGCCTCGAGCAGATCCATCCGGACGACCGCGATCACGTGAAAAGAGCAGCAGAAGAGGCGCGGAAAACGGGAATCGGCAGGCTGCTGGAATATCGCATCCAGCACAAAGACGGGACATGGCGGGATTTGGAGTCGACTTCCAGTGTGGTGAAAAACACGGAAGGCCAGCCGGACAAACTCATCATCGTCAACCGCGACATTTCCGACCGCAAGCGCGTGTCGGTGGCCTTGCTGCAGTCCGAAGCCAGTTTCCGGTCGGTCATCGAAAACGCGCCGTACGGTATATACCGGGCAAATGCCGCGGGAAAGCTGCTCCGCGTGAATCCGGCCCTCCAGAAAATGCTTGGGTACGAAACGCAGGAAGAATTACTTCGTGCGAGCCTAGCCACGGACATCTACCGCGACCCGCAGGAGCACCGGAGGGCGGACAACTTGTTCGCGGACACCAAGGGTTTCGATGTGGAGGTCGAATGGAAGCGCAAAGACGGCAGTCCCCTGCGGGCCCGTTGCAGCGGCCGGCTGATCGAAGGTGAACAGGGTGAATGCAAGGGTGAACCCTGCTTTGAAGTATTCGTGGAAGATGTAACCGAGAAACGCGTGCTGGAGCAGCAGCTGCACATGGCCGTGAAGATGGAAGCGGTGGGAAGACTTTCCGGAGGGATCGCGCACGATTTCAACAACCTGCTCGGGGTGATCATTGGCTACGCCCAGGTCTTGAAACGCAGGCTGAAGCCAGGAGAAGATCTCTTCGAATATGCCGAAGAGATCGAAAAAGTGGGCCAGCGCGCGGCCTCGCTGACACGCCAGTTGCTGGCCTTCAGCCGGCAACAAGTGCTGGCGCCCGCAATCCTGAACTTGAATGCTCTCATCTCCGACATGGGGAAGATGATCCACCGGCTGATCGGCGAAGACATCGAACTGGTAATGAAACTGGACCCCGCCATCGGAAGCGTCAAGGCAGATCACGGGCAAATCGAGCAAGTAGTGATGAACCTGGCAGTCAACGCGCGCGACGCCATGCCGCAGGGAGGAAAACTGGCCCTCGAGACCTCCATGGCTACTTTCGATCTGGGATACACACACCAGCACCCTGGGTCGAAGGTGGGAAGACAAGTGATGTTCTCCGTCAGCGACACGGGCATGGGCATGAGCGCCGAAACACTGATCCACATTTTCGAGCCGTTTTTCACCACCAAGGAAGTTGGCAAAGGAACGGGTCTGGGATTGGCGACGGTATACGGCGTTGTGAAGCAAAGCGGCGGCTATGTCTGCGTGGACAGCGAGATCGGATACGGCAGCTCGTTCAAAGTTTATCTGCCTTTGGTCGAGGAGCCCGTCCACGCGCCAGAAGCTATGGCCCCGGCGGCGGAATCCTTCCGTGGAGCCGAAACCGTTCTGGTGGTGGAAGACGCCGACGCCCTGCGAAAACTATCGATTACGCTCCTGGAGCAATCTGGCTATCGAGTGCTCTCTGCAGCGAATGGCGCGCAAGCCCTCGAGTTAGCGCAGAAAGGAAATCAGAACATTGATTTGCTACTGACCGACGTGATCATGCCCGGGCTGGGAGGGCATGAGCTGGCGCAACGCCTGGAGGCCCTGCGTCCCGGTCTGAAGGTTCTCTACATGTCGGGATACACGGACAGCTCGATCGGGCAGCATGGAGTTCTGGAGGCCGGCATCTCTTTGTTGCATAAGCCGTTCACCGAAGAGGAACTGGTGCGAAAGATCCGCGAAGTGCTGGATGCCGGCAAGCGGAACGCGCTGCTCGCGGAAGATGCCGTGCTGGCAACAAACGTGACGGCGGATAGGCAGTAGAAAATTGGCAAAAACATGAAACGACTCTTGATTGTGGATGACGATGATGCCATGCGCCGCCTGGTGCGGTTGAATTTATCCGACAGTTACGAAATCATCGACACGGGTGATCCCGAACAGGCCCTGGCATTGGCGATGGAACACAAACCGGACGCCATCCTGCTGGACCTGCGGATGCCCAAAATGTCAGGCATCGACTTGTGTCGAACGTTAAGCGCTTGCAGCAAGACGCAGCCCGTTCCTGTTTTTCTGGTGAGCGGCGAGCCCGCTGCCGATACCCAGAGGTATTGCAAAGAGCTGGGTGCGGCGGGCGCGTTTGAAAAGCCCATCGATTTCGAGGCCTTGCGAGGCTGCCTGGCGCGGCTGCAAAAACAGAATGCCATTCCCCGAGCGGAAGTGCGCGTGCGGCTCCGGGTGCACATCAAAATCGCGGGAGTTGATTCCCGGGGAAAGAATTTCGAGGAAAAAACATACACGGAGAACGTAAGTCTCAGCGGATTTCTCTGTTCCTGTATCGCGGCCTTGCAAATGGATTCGGTGGTGAAAGTCTATCTCATGGAACCCCGGGAACAGCTCGTTGGAAACGCCCGAGCCGTGCGCTCGGAATCTGCCGCGCCGCCCTCGACGCGTTATGGTTTTCGATTCCTTGAAAAGGCCGGCCCTTGGGTCCTCGATTAGTCTGTTCAGGGACCTTCGGACACTTTGTAGGCCGCAGGCGAGAACGTTCTTCGATTCGTTTCCCCGCTTGGAATCTCCTTGTTTTTGCCGTTGACACGGGCATTTCGGAGTGTTACAAACCGCAGAAAGACAAGCTCTTTGGTGGTGAGTCTCCTAACGAATTGCAAAAGCAGTCGCGAGTGAGGCCGCAGTCCTGCCTGGCAGGGCAGGTCTGCTGTGCCGCCGAAGGCCTTGTTATGCAACACCCCACCCACCCCGGGAGGTGAGAGCGAACTTGTTTTCACCTCCTTTTGTTTTTCACAGACAAAAGAAGCGGCCATTCCACCCTTCCTGGCGCGTATGCATCTAGAGTCGGGTTCCCCTGTTTTCGTTTGTAGTTTTAACTCTAATGTCTTCAATCGGTTGCCAGGCGAAGGTGCTTCTAAGCTATGATGAGCCGAACATTGCCTTTTTAACATGATACCCTCGGCGGCTGCGCTGCTTTCTCTGGAACACGTGACTGTCCTGCGCGGGACGCGGGAGCAGCGGCCTGCGCTCGACGATATTACTTTGCGGATCAGGGCTGGGGAGCACGTCTGCATTCTTGGTCCCAATGGCTGCGGCAAGTCCACACTGATTAAGACCATTACACGCGAGTGCTACCCGCTGGCCCGCGAGGGTTCTTCCATTTCCATCCTAGGGCGAGAGCGGTGGAACATCTTCGAGTTGCGCTCGATGCTGGGAATCGTCTCGCCGGACCTGCTGGCATCGTGTACCACGGACGCAACGGGTCGGGACGTTGTGCTTTCGGGGTTTTTCAGCAGCACGCGGATCTTTCCTCATCATCATCCCAATCCTGGGCACCTGGCGCGTGCCAACGAAACGCTTGCGCGGCTGGGCATTGGGCACCTGTCGGAACGTGCGCTGGCGGAGATGTCTTCCGGCGAAGCCAAGCGGACATTGATTGCCCGGGCGCTGGTGCATGAGCCGCAGACACTGCTGTTTGATGAGCCGAGCAACGCGCTAGACATTGCAGCGCAGCTGCAGCTTCGGGACACCATGCGCGAGCTCGCACAATCCGGGCTGGGAATTCTGCTGGTGACCCATCACGTTTCAGAAATTATTCCGGAGATCGAACGAGTGGTGCTATTGCGCGAAGGACGTATCCTCGCCGACGGGACGAAATCTTCCATCCTGACGGCGGAGAATCTTTCGAACTTGTTTGGCGTCGACGTGCGATTGGGCCAGCACGACGGATATTTCCATCTCTATTGAGCGAAAACAGCGTTTCCGATCTTCCTTCCCGGCTTTTTCCAGCTGCCGTGTTCAGCTTGCTTGCGCGAGTCCGTAGAGAAGCTGTACAAACGAAAATACCGCGCCGTCCATGCCCTGGACTCTGGGATTTTTCGATTCGATGACGTAGTACTCGTCCGGCGCGTGCGCGCCGCTTCCGTGGCCGAGGCCGAAGGGGCCGGCGGCGAGGTGCAGCGGCTCGCCGGTGAAGACATAGCCGGGCCAGGAGCCGGCGCTGCGCGGCAAGATGATGGGATCGACTCCGCCTTTGCGGTAGACGTCGGTCTCGATGCGAATGAGCGCGGCGTCGGCGGGCGTGCTGTTGGGATCGTAGCCGCCAGTCATGCGGACCTCGATATCGCCGAACCCTTTTTTGGCCAGATGGGTTTTGAGCGCGGCGAGGGCTTCCGCGGCGGTCATGTCCGGAACGAGGCGCAGGTCGAGCTTGGCGAGCGCCCTTCCGGGAAGGATGGTTTTTCCGCCGGGCCCGGTGTAACCCCCGACGAGTCCTTCGATGTTCACCGTGGGACGCGACATCAGGAGTTCGAGGGCTTCCTGCCAGCCGACGTCGTGCACCCAGTGCTCCGCGCCGAGAAGTTTCTTCGATTCCACTTCGCTCATGCGCCGCGCGGCTTCGGTGATCATTTTTTTCTCGGCCGCGGAAATCGGGCGAGCCTTGTCGGCAAAGCCTTCGATGGCCGGATCGTTTCCGTCGGGCGAGACGAGAGTTGCCAGTGCTTCGACCAGATGCCATGCGGGACTGTCCAGCCGGGCTTTGTTGCTGGAGTGCACGTCCTTGCGCGGGCCGCGGCCCCAGCGTTCGCCGCTGGAAACCAGTTCGCACTCGATGACGCCTTTTGCGCCCAGCGTCATGGTGACTTCGCCGTCGAGCCCCTGCGAGGCGCTGGGCATGAAAATGCCCATGCAATTCTTTAACGCGCCAAGGACTTCCGGGCGGCGCACCACTTGCGGAAAGTGCGGCGAACCAATTTCTTCTTCACCCTCGGCGACAAAAACTAGATTCACGGGGAGTTTTTTGCCGGCGCCGCGAATCGCGTGCAGCGCGGCGAGGAACGAAGCTTCGGGGCCTTTCTGGTTGACCGCGCCGCGGCCCATGACAACTTTGCCCAAGCCGGGTTTCTCAACGAGATTCGCTTCGAACGGCGGTGAAGACCACTCGGCGGGATCGGCCTGCTTCACGTCGTACATGTAATAGAGGCCGAGCGTTTTGGGAGCACCGGCATCGAGCGTGGCGAAGACACCGGGCTGGCCGTCGGTGGGCATTTTTGTGACGCCGCCGAATCCAGCCTCTCGAAGCATTTTCATCATCAGCTCGCAGCCTTCGTTCATGCCACGGTTTTCGGCGGCGATGGACGGCTGGCGGATCCAGTCCTGCAGCCGCTTCACGGACTCGTCGTGGCGCTTCTCGACTTCTGCGCGAATTGCATCGAGATCGCCTGGAAGTGCATGCGCCCAGCGCGGTATCGCGAGGGTGGCGGCGGTAGCTACAGCAGTGGCCGCCGCACCTTGCAGAAATGTGCGGCGGTCATTTTTGTTCTTGGGAGAATCAGGGGAATTTTTCACGGCAGCCTCCTGAAGTGCGTTCGCGATGGAATTCGAAACAAGGCAACTATCCAGTTCTGTCAACGCCGGAGACTATACCTTCTGGATTCAGACGGCAATGACGGGTGCGGGTCTCGTGAGCTCGCTAATTTTGGATTTCGAATGGCGTACGGTTCACGAAGATCGCAATAGTGCCCTTGGGACCCACTGCCCATCCATGTTTGAAGTCCAGAATCGCCACAGCATTGAGATTCAGCGAATCCGTGGGTTTCCACCCTGCTGGGGCAACTCCGCTTCCGATGATATCTTCGCCGTTCGGCCCAACAGTCACACACAGTAAGTCGTCATCGCATGCGACGGCAGAGCGATAGCCGCCGGGCTGCGGCTTGGAAAGTTGCCAGGTTTTGCCTCCATCGCGGGAGTACGCCCCGACGGCGGAGGCGCGCTTCGGCTCTTGATAGTCACCCCCGACGACCACAACGTGCTTTCCATTTCCGCTGGCAATAGAAAAGACTCCGGAAGAAGCACCGCCGTGAGCGAGTGGCGTTTCAACCACGTCCCAGGTGCGACCAGAATCACCGGAGTGGAAGACGCGGGCGGCTGGGCCACCCGTCCCGAAAAAAATCTGTTCACCGGAGAGCAGAAGACACGTGTTGCTGGCGGCGAATGCGCCTTCGGAAGGAAGGGCCGCGGGCATTTTGTCGCTCGGCAGTGGATTCCATTGCTCACCGTCTGTGGTGGTCAACAGGAAAAACTTGCCGTCGAGGGGATCGCTGAGAGCGAAGCAATGTATTTCGGAAAGACACGCGATGGAGTCTAGGAAAAATTCCTTGCGATTGCCGGTGTATTGGAGTTTCCAGGTTTCGCCGCCATCGGTGGTTTTGTAGATACGCGATTTTTCGCCTTCGCCACTGGACACTACGTAAGCGTTGGTGGCATTGAACGCTACGATGCCGCGAAAGTCGAGCGCGTCGCCGCCCGCGACATGGAGGCGTTGCCAGGACTGGCCTGCATCGACCGAACGAAGAATCACGCCGTTCGAGCCCGACGCCCAGACGACGGGCACAGGCCTGCCATTCGCGTCCGGTGCATAGACCGCGCTTACCCCACGCAGATTAGTGTCGATGCCACTCGTCTGCACTTGCCACGATTGAGCGCCGGCGGGAACAGCGGCGAGCATCAAAAGCAGCGTTCGAATGCCGAGCATCTTAGCGGTCATCGCGCACCTGGTGTTTTAGCTGCGTGCGCGAGATTTTCGACCACTTTTCCGCCCTTCATGACAAAAACCACGCGACGCGTGGCTGTGATGTCCTTCAGCGGGTCGCCATCGAGAGCGATGATGTCGGCTTCGAGTCCGGGAGCGATCGAGCCGATGCGGTCCTGCAGGCCCATGGCTTCAGCGGCAAGCGAGTTGGCGGAGACCAGCGCGGCCATGGGATCCTGCCCGCAAGTCTGCACCCGAAAGAGAAACTCCTCCGCGTTGCGGCCGTGCGCGCCCGCCACGGCGTCGGTGCCGAACACCACTTTGAGCCCGCGTATGGCAATGGCATGGCGGAACAGTTCCTGATCCTCGGGCAGCACCTTTTGCATAATGTCGAACGCCGCTTCCGTGTAATTGCCGATGCCGAGATAATGCGATTTGTTGTCGAGATAATTCTGGATCACTAGGCCTGCCTGCGGATCGAAATACGTGCCGCGCTCCGCCAGAAAGCGCAAATCCTCATCGGTGGCGTAAAGGCCATGCTCGACTTGCGTGCACCCCGCGAGCGAAGCCATGCGCACCGAGGGGCCGTACGCGTGCACGATGGTGCGCAGTCCCGCCTTCTTCGCCTCGCCGCAAATGGCATTGAGCTGGTCCTGCGAGAGCGTGGGCTTGCCGCCTTCGCGGATGCTACCGGAAGCAAAAATCTTGATGACGTCAGCGCCGTCCTTGGCGTGTCGCTGTACGATGGCGCGAAGTTCGTCCGGTGTGCCGGTCGCATCGCCGCGGCCGAAAATCGGGTCGAGTGAAGTGAGAATTCTCGGTCCCGGTAATCCCAAGCGATCGGTGGCGTCGCGCAGGTCCTTGTCGAGGGGAGAGCCGACGCTCTGCACCGTGGTGAAGCCGGCGGCAAGCATCTTCCAGCTATTCACGGCAGCGGCCAGGACCGTTTGCTCTTTGGGTTCGTTTTCGCCCGCAAGCCGGCCGTTGGTGTCGAAATGCCAAGTGGGATGCACGTGGGCATCGATCCAGCCGGGCGAGACCGTCAGAGCGGAGAGATCGTAGGTGATGGCGTTTGCCGGCGCTGCTCCGCCGATGCGCGCGATCTTTCCTCCTTCCACAACGATGATCGTGTTGCGGAGAACCTTCCCTTTTCCATCGAGTATCGTTCCGGTTTTGAGCACGATGGGCCGTTCTTGCGCGCGCGAAATCATTCCCGCGAACAACGGCGCGAGAAACATCGCGCAAAACAGCAATCGCAAGTTTCTAGCCATGGCTACTCCTTCTGTTAGCGCGCGTCGGGCATCAAGAAATCGCACTCGCGCGAGGCATCATATCGCTGGGCGTTTGGCATCGCAACGACGGCTCCCACGACATCGACCACGGCAGCCGCAAGCATGCCGAAGATCACAGAGCCATTTGCAACGCAAACTAAACCTTTGAGTATTGCGTCCCGCTGTCTTAGACTTCCGCCGACTTCCGGGAGGGGATTCCATGCAAACAACGCGAAGAACTTTCTTAGGAGCAGTGGGCGCGGCTGCCGCCCTCGGGGTCGTCGAGAAGACGGCGTTTGCGGCAACGCCCGAAGGCGCATCAAGCGCTGCGAACAACGCGGCTCCGGCTTCAGGAGAAAAAGTTTTGTTCTGGGTGGCGGTTTCCACGCCCTGCAGCAAAGATTTGAAGTTCGATGAAGAATTGTACAAAGACCTGCTGGCGTATTTGAAATCCAACGGCGCCGATGGCGTCGTCGTGCTGGGAACGACCGGTGAATTTCCGTCCTTTTCCTTCGCAGAACGCAAGAAAGTAGCGGAGGCGGCCTTCAAGCACCGCAACGGACTGAACATCATCGTGAGCTCCGGCACGTCGAATTTTCCGGAGACCCTCGAGCTCTCGCAGCACGCCGAAGCCAATGGCGCCGACGGCCTGCTGATCGTGCCGCCGTTCTACTACAAGCGCGTGCGCACCGAGCCGCTGACAAAATATTTCTCGATGATCTTCGACAAGGTGAAAATCCCCATCAACCTGTACCACATCCCGTTTGCCAGCGGTGTGCCCATCAGCCACGAGCTGATGCACAGCCTGGAAAAATATTCGAATCTCGCGGGGATCAAGGACTCCGTGAGCGACCCCACCGTTTATCAGCAATTTGTCGCCGAATTTCCCAAGCTGAACATGCGCACGGGAACGACGGAGAATCTGAAGTACGCGCTGGACCACGACATGGGCGCGATCCTCGCCGAAGGCAACAATTTCACAAAGCAAATCGCGGCCGTTTTCGCGGCGAAACGAGCTGGGAAAGATCTCAACGAATCGGTCGCCAAACTGGAAACGGCGCTGAAGCTGCTCCGCGCCGGCGGCGTCGATGAATACGGCCCGATGAAATACGCCCTCAGCCTGCAAATGGGGACGCAACAATTTTACCAGCGGCCGCCCAACTCCGACGTCACCGACGAGCAGAAAACAAAAATCAAGCAAGCGCTCGAACAAATGAAGCAAATGGGCTAAGCAGAGCCGCAGAGCAGGAGATTTCAAGCGGAGGATCGAACATGATTCGGAAAATATTCGGTGGATGGAAAACGCTGATCCTTGGGACCGCGATCGTTGTCTTTGCGATGCCGTCAAGCGCTCCGGGCCAGTCGCGCACCAAGGACACCGAGTGGCCGTCGTATGCCGCCGACCTGGCAGGAACGCGTTACCGCCCGCTTGACCAGATCAACGCCACAAACTTCAACGACCTGGAAATCGCGTGGCGCATCAAGACGGACAATTTTGGCGACCGGCCCGAGTACAAGCTCGAGGGGACGCCGCTGATGGTCAACAATGTTTTGTACGCAACGGCCGGTTCGCGTCGCGCGGTGATTGCCCTGGATCCGGCCACCGGCGAGTTGCTGTGGATTCATGGCGAGCATGAAGGTAAACGCGGCGACGCTGCTCCGCGACAACTTTCGGGCCGCGGCCTGGCTTACTGGTCCGACGGCAAGGAAGAACGAATCCTTTACGTGACGCCCGGCTTCCGCCTGATTTGCCTCAACGCGAAAAATGGCATTCGTGTCGCGTCCTTCGGCGACAACGGCGAAGTAGACCTTAAGCTGAATGATGACCAGGAAATCCTGCCCGATTTGATCACCGGAGAAATTGGAATCCAATCAGCTCCCGTTGTGGCGAAAGACACGGTAATCATCGGCGCGGCCTTCCGCGAAGGCATGACTCCCCGCAGCATGCGCAACAACAAGGGCTACGTCCGCGGCTTCGACGTTCGAACCGGCAAGCGCCTCTGGATTTTCCACACTATCCCGAAGAAAGGCGAGTTCGGCTACGACACCTGGGAAAAGGGTTCCGCCGAATACACCGGCAACACCGGCGTGTGGACGCAAATCACCGTCGACGAGCAGCTCGGCCTGGTCTATCTGCCGGTCGAGTCCCCCACCAGCGATTTCTACGGGGGTCATCGGCCCGGAAATAATTTGTTCGGCGAAACTCTGGTGTGCGTCGACCTGAAAACCGGCGAGCGCAAGTGGCACTTCCAACTGGTCCATCACCCACTGTGGGACATGGACATTTCCTCCGCGCCGATCCTCGCCGACATTACCGTTGATGGAAAGCCCGTCAAAGCCGTCGCGCAGCCGACGAAGCAGGGCTTTCTCTACCTCTTCGATCGCATCACCGGCAAACCCATCTGGCCCATCCCAGAAAAACCCGTGGAAGTGGGCAGCGTGCCAGGCGAAACGTACTCTCCGACGCAACCAATCCCGTCAAAGCCGCCTGCCTATAGCCGCAACGGCGTGTCCATTAATGATTTGATCGATTTCACGCCGGCCCTCCGCGAAAAAGCAAAAGAAGTCGCCTCGCACTATCATCTCGGCCCGGTCTATACCCCACCCACCGAAAGCAAGCTCGAAGGCCCGCTCGGCACGCTTACTCTGGGCACCGCGTCCGGCGGAACGAACTGGCCGGGAGGCTCGTACGATCCGGAAACCCACATAGCTTATTTGTACGCATGCAACGCGTGCGTGGAACCGATTGGGCTCGTCCCCGCTCCCAAGGAAGTTTCGGACTTGCGTTACGTTGCGGGAACCGCTGGAAGAGAAGTGGAAATTCTCCACGGCCCCGGAGAAAACGCTGGGGCCGATTCTCCCAAGCCACCCAAGAAGTCGGCTGGCGGCGGCTTCGTTCGCATGGAGGTCGACGGTCTGCCGCTGATCAAGCCGCCCTACGGCACAATCACAGCCATCAATCTGGATAAAGGGGAGTTCGCCTGGCAGATTGCGCATGGCGAGACGGAAGATGTGGTGCGAAATTCCCCGGTGCTGAAGGGCATGAAAATCCCGCGAACCGGCCAGGAAACGTACAACATCGGCACGCTGATCACCAAAACGCTCGTGATTGCGGGCGAAGGGCACGTGACCACCACCGCGGATCATCCGCGCGGCGCGATGCTGCGCGCCTACGACAAGGCCACCGGAAAAGAAGTCGGCGCGGTGTACATGCCAGCGCCGCAAACCGGTTCGCCGATGACCTACATGGTGAACGGCAAGCAGTACATCGTCGTGGCCGTCAGCGGCGGCCCATATTCCGGCGAGTACATCGCCTATACGCTGCCGTCGAACGACAATTAGAAGGCGGCGTGAAGCTCAAAAATCCAGCAATTGCCATCGCCGGGCTCACCGCACTTGGAGCGTTTGTTTGCGCGATTCGCGCTCAGGAGCCGCCGGCCTCGCCTCGTTCCGTGTGGGACGGTGTGTACACGGAAGAGCAGGCCAAGCGCGGCGAAGCGATCTATGAAAAGCAATGCTCGGCCTGCCATGGCGACAAGCTCGCTGGCCGGGAATCCGCGCCTCCGCTCACTGGCGGCGCCTTTCTTTCGAATTGGAATGGTCTCCCGCTGAGCGACTTGTTCGAACGAGTTCGCAAGACGATGCCGCAGAACGCGCCGGGAAAACTGACCCGCCAGCAAAACGCTGACATCCTCGCGTACGTGCTGAGCTTCAATAGATTTCCGGCAGGAAAAACAGAATTGTATCGGCAAGCGGAAATGCTGAAAGAGATTCTTTTCGAAGCCGAGAAGCCGGAAGCGAAGAAGTAAGCACAAAACGATCTGGATATCAATTGGTGTGTATCCCTGGAACCTCGTGCGTTAGCACCTGAATAAAGCGGTTTTCAGTTTGTTTTAGTATTTTTTCTTAACTGACAACTGAAAACTATCAACCAAAAACTCTTTTCAGCGAAGCTGGCCGGGCTCGACGCCTCGCCTGCGGGCCTCGTCAAGAATGGCATCGGATTTCGCCTCCAAATCTTTCTTTTTTTCCTGCAACGCGCGAATTTGCACCTCAATCGGTTCGCGGTCGTAGTTTTTGTTGAGCCGGATGCCGCTTGCGCCAGTTGAGGGTTCACCCGAACTGAAGTTTTTCAAATCCACGAGCTGCTTGTCGATGTCCGCGATTTGTTCTTGATATTTATCCAGCTGCTTCCGGACCGACGCGATGTACTGCGCATCCGCGGGCTTGCCGCTGCCCGGCTTCACTCTCGAAGCGTTTTTTGAATCGCCTACGACGGAGATCGTGCCGTGTGCATCGGACAGGTTTTCGTCGGTCCAGACTTTCTTGGGTTTCTTGGTTTCTGGCGGCGGAGCGGGATTCTGCGCCGGAGTAGCCGGCGCGGGCGGATTTGTAGCCGGAGATTGCGCCGCGGCGGTCGAAGCGAACAACATGACAAAAAGTGATACTGAGAGCGAACGGGGCATGAAGCCTCCTGTCTCTCGGATCGAGGACGTGGGCTGATAAACCCATTTTAGCGGGAAAAGTCTCAGGGGTCCGCGGTGCTGGAGCCGGACTTGCCTAACCCGGCAAGCCCAAGTTCCTTGCGGATGGCCACAAGAGCCTCTTTGGGCGGGCCGATGTAGCGGTAATTCGAATAAAACGTGCGCTCGTGAATGGAAAAACCGGAAAAGAACTTGCGGCCGTCAAAATCGTATTGCGAAAAACTGGCGAGCCATAGCCCAGGGAAAAATTCGTAACGTTCCTGCATGAAGTGGCTGCCCTTGTAGACCTTGGCGAGAAACAGTCCGACGGAAATGTCTTCGGTGACTTCGCCTTCGATGCGCGCGAGCTCGCCGGAATCCTCATCAATCCAGATGAATCCGCGTACTTTGGTGAACACGGCAGTGAATCGCGAAGTGGGTTTGAAAGCCGGATTGGGCTGCATCGTGTATTTGGAAAGCACGCGCTCGCCGCGCGGTTCTCGCGCCACAAATGTAAAAAGGAAAGCGCTCCGTGTGGAGTCGATAAGATCGTTCCGCTCTTTCCGCTTCTTTGCGAACTTTTCCAGCGCGTCTCGCTGCGAGCGGCTTTCACCCGCCGCGAGCGCCAGTGCCTTCTCCAGTCTTGCGAGATCAGCGCGATACGCGGCTAGATCGACGGGCTGGCCGTCCGGGCCGACCGCCAGATGAGTCATGCCCGTCCCCGAAGGAATGACCCGCGCGATTTTCACTGATGTCGGAGCGGAATCGCCTGGATTCTTGCGGACTTCCAACCGCTCGATGCGCTCGTAAACGTCGCCAGCTTCCTCGTTCTTCCGCTGGTTGGCTACAACACGGTCGAAAAGACCCGGCTTCGCGGAGGCGATCGCTGGCGTGGAATCCGGCGCGACCGATTGCCCCGCGGCGCTCGCGCCAAGGGCGAGCGATAGCGCTGCAACTCGAACGAAGGTGGGTTTCAGCATGATCCGAAGTGGCAGGAAGCCTGCCAGCGTGCAAGCTGATTGGATTCGCAAGGCCACACAATTGTTGTACACCCGGTACGCTCTGAACGGCACTCGCGCGTGCCAAAGTATCAATGGCTACTCCCGTAACGAATAGAAAATGCAGATACTTATGGATTGCGCAAGCTCAACTGGCCGGTTCTGAAGCTGCCACTTGCCGCGTCCAGGCGCTCCCTAACCAAGGTATAATGTCGTTGGTAGCCGCGAGACGGGCGCTACCCTTTCAAACCGCACGCCAAACTACTCCCGGAACGGCTGAAAGCTAAGCGCTCCTCCATACGTCTAATTATTGTTGAACGAACAGTCGGGTTAGTTCGTCTTATAGAAGGTCGGGGGTCTGTCTGGGTGTCACTCCTATCGACGGTTTAAGCGCGATTGAGAACGCGCGGTCTCGCGTTGCGGGAGCCGGACTGAAGCTGGGCGGGTTTCGCAGCATTGCTATTACCATGCTCGAAACCGTGCGCCTGTCGCTGGATGCGCTGCGCGCACACAAACTGCGGAGCTTCCTGACGCTGCTGGGCGTAATCCTGGCGGTGACCACGCTGGTGGCGGTGATGAGCGTGGTGGCCGGGCTGAATTTCTACGTGGCCGACAAAATCGCCAATCTCGGCGCAAACGTTTTCCTCGTTACGCGGTTCGGAATCATCACCAGCAACGATGCCTGGGTGAAGGCGCAAAAGCGGCCGTTGGTCACTCAGGAAGAGCTTGTCAATCTGAGGACAGGAATGCGCACCGCCAGCCAGATCGCCGCCCTGCTCGGCACTTCTTCGGACATCCGTTATGGAAACGATCTGATGCAAGACGTGAACATCTTGGGAGTGACCCCGAACTATTCCGCGGTGCGCAGCGTGAACGTGGCATCGGGCCGGTTCCTCATGGAAGCGGACGAAACGCATCATTCTCCTGTCTGCTTCATCGGCGGAGACGTGCAGAAGAAATTCTTCTCCAACGTGGATGCCATCGGAAAAACGATCCGCGCGGGGACGCACAGCTATGAAGTGGTTGGCGTCGCCGAAGTGATTGGAAGCGCGCTCGGGCAATCGCAGGATAATTTCATTTATATTCCGCTGGGCACCTACAGCAAGGAATGGGGGACGCAGCGGGATTCCCTGGTGCTGTTTATCCAGGCGCAGAACGCGGAGATGATGGAAGCCTCGGAGGACGAGGCGCGGATGCTCTTGCGCGCGTGGCGGCACACTCCCTGGGACGATGCCGACAGCTTCGGGATCATTGGTTCGGACTCGATCATGGGGCTATGGAAATCATTAACCGGGAATCTCTTCATGGTAGCGGTGGGATTGACCGCGGTGTTCCTGGTGGTCGGCGGAATTGTGATCATGAACATCATGCTGGCCAGCGTGACCGAGCGCACACGCGAGATTGGTCTGCGGCGTTCGCTTGGAGCAAGAAGAAAGCACATCGTTCTCCAGTTCGTCACGGAGTCGGCGGTGCTCGCCGCGACGGGCGGGCTGATTGGAATAATTCTGGCCTATTTGGTGGTTGCCGCGGCGCGCGCGGCGACTTCGATTCCCATGAAAACGCCAATGAACGCGGTCATCCTTTCCCTGAGTGTTTCGACGGCGGTTGGGCTTTTCTTCGGCATTTACCCGGCGATGCGCGCGGCAAAACTCGATCCCATTGAAGCTTTGCGAGCGGACGGCTGAGGAACGGCAATGGCACAGGCACACGGTGAAAACCTGAAGCAGGCCATGGACACGCTGAAGGCACACAAGCTGCGCAGCTTTCTGACGGTGTTCGGCGTGGTGCTGGGCGTTAGCGTGATTATGCTAGTGGCCGCGCTGATCACCGGCTTCGACCAACAGGTCCAGGAAAGCATCAAACAATATGGCGCGGACACCGCGTTCATTTCGCGTTTCGAGCAGGGCCCGCACGGCGGGCGTCGTCCCAAGGACGAACGCGAGCGCAAGCCGCTGACGCTGGAAGATGCGGAAGCGATCAAAGAAGGAAGTCCCGCAGTCAAGAATGTGACGGTCTTCCTCACCTGGTGGGAGCAGCAGCATTCCGTTCGCACCAAGGCTGGCGAAGTGACCTCCATCGATTTCCGCGGCGTGCAGTCGAATTTTGGAATCGTCTATGCCAACGCCGCGACACTCGAAGGCCGCTTCATCAGCGAAGGGGACGATCTGCATCGCGAGAAAGTCGTGATGCTCGGAGAGAACGCCGCCCCGGTGTTGTTTCCTGGAGTTTCGCCGATCGGCAAAGACGTGATGATCGATGGCTCGGCGTTTCGCGTGATCGGCGTGGTGGAAAAACCCAAGGGCATGTTCGGCACCGACGATGAAGACCGCCGCGTGCTCATTCCTTACAACACATTCCGGAAAATTTATCCTGGCGCTTACGAGAACAGCATCCGGCTGCAGGCCTATCCGAACATGCTGGATCAGGCGGTGGATCAGGCCACGGAAGTGCTGCGCCGGCGCCGCAATGTTTCCTACAACGGGAAAAGCAATTTCTCCATTCAGACGTCGCAACAAATCGTCGATCAATTTCACAGCATCCTGGGGATGGTGGCGCTCGCCACCATCGTGCTTAGCGCGATCGGGCTGCTGATCGGCGGTGTTGGCGTAATGAACATCATGCTGGTGAGCGTGACGGAGCGAACCCGCGAAATCGGAATCCGCAAAGCCATCGGCGCAAAGAGCGGTGACATCACCTGGCAGTTTTTGCTCGAAGCCATGACACTGACCGGCGCCGGCGGTGTCATCGCCCTGATTCTTGTAAATGGCCTGGTGCTGCTGGTGCGGCTGGGATTGAAATGGCCGGGAAGCGTCCCGGTGTGGGCCGCGGTCACGGGAATCGTCGTCAGCATCTGCGTGGGCCTAGTTTTTGGCGTGTGGCCGGCGATGAAAGCAGCGAAGCTCGATCCCGTCGAAGCTCTTCGCTACGAATAAACCGCACAGTTCCTCTCGAGTTCTTGAAAAAATCAGATGGCTGCCGCGTGGCGATCGTTGCGATTCGCATGACCGCATGCGTATGCACGGAAGTTCGTGCGGTCGCGCGGAGCGAGCGGTTACCAGACTTGCGGGATAGGGTAGCTGCGAATCTTTGAACTCGGCCGGCGCGTTTTCCGCGGGGCGCGACGTGATTTTGGTTTGTGCGCCGGGGATGGCGGAGGAGCGGGGCGAGAACGTGCGAAGGGGTAGAGGGCACGGGCGAGGTCCTCGCAGGATGCGAACCGGTCTGCGGGGTTTTTTGCCAGGCACTTAGCGATAACGGCGTCGAGTTCCGCGGGCACTGCGGGATTGTGGTGGGAAGGCGGCGCGGGTTTGGTGTTCAGAATCTCGGCACAAACGGCGCCGAGGGTAGCGCCTTTGAAGGGGCGCACGCCGGTCAGCATCTGATAGAAAACAATTCCGAGAGAAAACTGGTCCGAGCGGTGATCCTGCGTTTCGGATTGGATTTGTTCGGGCGCGAAGTAAGATGGCGTGCCCATGACAAAGCCGTCGCCGGCGGCTTGCGAAGCGAGACGCGCAATGCCGAAGTCACCGAGCTTCACTTTATTTTCCGGAGTGACGAGGATGTTGCCGGGTTTGATGTCGCCGTGAAGAATGCCGGCGCGATGCGCGGAAGCGAGTGCGCCCGCCAGATCCACGGTCCAGGCGCAGGCCCGCTGAATCGTTAGCGTGGAAGTCGCGAAAAACTGGTCGAGCGTCTTGCCGGCGATGTATTCCATGACCAGAAAGGGCATGCCCTCGGCATCGGTGCCCACGTCGTAAAGCTGGATGACCGAGGAATGGGAGAGCTGGCCGACAAGCTGGGCTTCGCGGAGGAACTGCTGCTCGATACCGGCGCCAAAACCGTAGACGAAAGTCTTGAGAGCGACGGTGCGGCCGATGACGTTGTCTCGCGCTTTTTCAACGCGGCTCGTGGTTCCAGAGCCGATGAACTCGAGTGCTTCGTAGCGGCACTTTTGCAGCGTAAGCATCAGGCGGTGCGGAGCAGGCGGGCGGCGCGGTCGCGCAGGCCATTGCCATTGCTGGCAGGCTGCGGCGCAGGCTGGGCAACCGTTTTGCGGCGTGCGAAAGGATAGAGATCCTCCGCGAGCGTTTCGGCGACGGCGTAGCGCGCGATGGGATCTTTTGCCAGGCAGCGGGCGACGACTTCGTCGAAACCCGTGGGCATGGATGGATTGGCATGAGAGGCCGGGAGCGGCGTGGAAGAAAGCACGCGGCCGCAAATGGCCTGAAGGGATTCCGCGTCAAAGGGACGCTTTCCCGTGACCATTTCGTAGAGCACGACTCCCAGCGAAAAAATATCGGAACGCGCGTCTTGCGGCTTGCCCATGATCTGCTCAGGGCACCAATAGGCCGGGGTGCCGAGAAGCGGCGAGGCACCGGTATCGTGGCTGGCGAGGCGAGCCATGCCAAAGTCCATGAGCTTGACGCGACCGTCGTCTGTAATGAGCACGTTGGCGGGCTTGACGTCGCCGTGAATGACACCCTTGCGGTGCGCGGCACCAAGCGCACAGGCGACCTCCGCAACGATGGCGCAGGCACGAGAGTAGGGGAAGCTGCCCCTCTCCAGGATGCGGTCGAGCGGCTGGCCGTCCAGGAATTCCATCACCAGGTAGGGCGTTTGCGTGGCTTCGTCAATGCCCATATCGTGCAAGGCGATGATCGAAGGGTGCGAGAGCTGGCCGACAACGCGTGCTTCCTGAAGGAATTGCTGGCGGCCTTCGCCTTTCGCCAAGGACTTGGAGAACATCTTGATGGCCACCTGGCGGCCGATCATGGGATCGTGCGCGCGCGCCACACGTCCGGTGGCACCGGTGCCGATGATTTCGAGAATCTCGTAGCGTCCGACTTGCACGGGGACCTCTCCCTCAGACAGGTAAAGTTCGTGTCGATAGATATAGTGGAGGAAGGGGTAGCTCTATTAAATGGGGCAAGCGTCCTGTTGTGAAGGGTACGGAGGTACTAGGAGATTAGGGGATTTTAAGTTTTGGAGTTCAGGTGGGCGGGTCTGAAGCCCCCGCCACCACGGGTTGTAGGCGGGACCCCTCCCCCCATTTTCTTGCAAGTGCGGATTCTAAAAGACTTAGTGTTGCCGTAAGTCGTTTAGAATGAACACTTATAAGGATTCTTGTAAGTGCGCATTCTAAAGAGCTTAGGGGTTAACGTAACTTTGGGACTGCCTCCCTACACGTCATCGCCTTGCGCATGTATACCTAAGGTAAAGATAGCGCATCAGGTAAGAGATGTCCAGGAAAAAGGAGGGATCTGGGCACGGTGGGAGTCAGTTCGGTGGGGGTGCGGGGCGGAGGGGAGCGAGGGCGGGGGCGGAGTTGAGGCGGGCGGGGAAATCGCGGATAAAAGTGATCATGGAGGGATGCCAGAAGCCGTTGAAACCGAAGAAGTACATTTCTTTCAATGCTTGCTCGGCGGGCCATTTTTCGATGGCCATGCGATAGGTGGCCACGAAGACGCCGGTGCGGTCGTCGCCATAGCGGCAATGCACGAAAATCTTTTGGTTGGGGTCATCGCGAAAGTAGGAAAGAAATTGCAGGACCTGTTCGTTGGTGGGCGGGGCCCATCCGCTGACGGGGATGTTGACGAAACGCATGCCCAAGGACTCGGCCTGGCGGCGCTCCCAAAGGATTTTTTCGCGATCCTCGCCGCGGAGGTCGACGATGGTGGTGATGCCGAGTTTTTTGAGTTCGGCAAAGCCTTGGGGACGCGGTTGCGCGCCACGGTAGAGATGATCGTTGATTTTTCCGCCATTGGGAATGGCGGGGATATGAAGCTTTTCTCCGTAGGCCGAATGCATTTCCGAAGTTACGGCGGGTTGCGGATGTTCCTGCGCTGAAAGGAAGCGAGGGAGAAACGATATGATCAAGAGGGAGAGAAGGAGCGCGCGTTGCATCATGAGTGTGATGCCACCAGTGTAGCGCGGGGAGGAAAAGAGAGAAACGTTGCAAGGAAAGCGGTTACGAGAAAGAGCACCACTACAAATAGACGCAGTACGAAAACGTCAACCACATTTTGCGTTTTTCTCTTGACAGGAAATTATCATCCGTTGATACTTCGATTCCAGATTCGGGGGACGTGGAAGCGCCAGACGGACCGAGTCGGGGATCCAAAAGTGGTCCGGATGAACCCACGAACTCGGCCCGGGTTCAAAGCGAAAAAACCGAGCGCGAAGTAAATGCTCCGCGCCCGCATTTGAGGCGCGGCACCTGCTGTGAGGCTGTGTGCGACCCACCAGCCCGAGGCAGAGCATTGGCTTTTTGCGCGGGTCTTAAAGAACGATCGCCAAGCGATCGGCTTTTTTTTCGCAGGCCGCTTTCACGAACTTATCGAATCGAGCCGCAGTGGCTTCGGACCAGACCCTGAAGCGAAGCGCGGCGACTCTGCGGGGCGCAGAGGAGTAAAATAGGAGGGTTCCCCGCGCGAGTGGGAGCCCAAAGGCGCGGAGGAACGGAATGGCGACAGTAAAGCACGCATTGAGCGGAAAAGCAGTGACGACAGACATGGCGCCGCAAACAACGACAGAAACGACAGCGAAGGGTCTGGCCTTCGAGCGGTATTTTACCGATGGGACGAAGTCTCCCTTCGACATGGTCGAGTGGGAGAAGCGCACCGCACTGATCGGAAACGAAAAGGGCGTGACGATCTTCCGGCAGGAAGACGTGGAAGTGCCGAAGAGCTGGTCGCAGACGGCGACGAACATCGTCACCAGCAAATATTTTCACGGGAAGCCCGGAAGCGCGCAGCGCGAAGGCTCGGTGCGGCAACTGATCAGCCGCGTAGTGAATACCATCGTGCGGTGGGGCGAAGAGTGCAAGTATTTTACGGATGCGGCATCGCGCGATGCGTTCCGCGATGAACTGACGCACCTGCTGGTGGAGCAGAAAATGGCGTTCAATTCGCCGGTGTGGTTCAACGTGGGCGTGCAGCCGAAGCCGCAGTGCTCGGCGTGCTTCATCAATTCGGTCCACGACAACATGGAATCGATCATGGGGCTGACGCGGACCGAGGGGATGCTCTTCAAGTGGGGCTCGGGGACGGGAACGAATTTTTCGAGTTTGCGCGGAAGCCGGGAAACACTGAGCGGTGGGGGAATTGCGTCGGGGCCGGTAAGCTTCATGAAAGGCTTTGATGCGTTCGCAGGCGTGATCAAGAGCGGTGGGAAGACGCGACGCGCGGCGAAAATGGTGATCCTGAACATCGATCACCCGGACATTGTGGAATTCATCGAATGCAAGATGAAAGAAGAGCGCAAGGCGCACGTGCTGATCGAGCAGGGCTACGACAGCTCGATTGACGGCGACGCGTACAGCTCGATCTTCTTCCAGAACGCGAATCACTCGGTGCGCGTGACGGACGACTTCATGCGCGCGGTGGTGGAGGGCAAAGACTGGTGGACGAAGAACGTCATCGACGGGCAGCCGAACGAAAAGCTGCGGGCGCGCGACTTGATGATGAAGATTGCGGATTCGACGTGGCACTGCGGGGACCCGGGGATGCAGTATGACACGACGATCAACCGGTGGCACACGTCGAAGAACACGGCGCGGATCAATGCGTCGAATCCTTGCAGCGAATACATGTTCCTGGACGACACGGCGTGCAACCTGGCTTCGCTGAACTTGATGAAGTTCGTAAACGCCAGCGGACAGTTTGACGTGCCGGCGTTCAAGCATGCAGTGGACGTGACGATTACGGCGCAGGAAATTTTAGTGGACAACGCGAGCTATCCGACACCGAAGATTGCAGAGAATTCGCACAACTTCCGGCCTCTGGGCTTGGGCTATGCGAACCTCGGCGCGCTGCTGATGTCCATGGCGCTGCCGTACGACTCCAATGAAGGGCGCGACGTTGCCGGGGCGATCACGGCGATGATGTGCGGAGAAGCGTACGCGCAGTCGGCGCGGATTGCGGAGCGCATGGGCCCGTTCCCGGGCTACGAAGTGAACCGCGAGCCGATGCTGGACGTGATTCGAATGCACCGCGAAGCGATGCGGGGAATCAAGCCGGAGCACGTGCAGACGGAATTGTTCCGTGGAGCGCAGGAATCATGGGACACGGCGCTGGCGCACGGGGAGAAGTATGGCTACAAGAATTCGCAAGTGACGGTGCTGGCGCCGACGGGGACGATCGGCTTCATGATGGATTGCGACACGACGGGAATCGAGCCGGACCTGGCGCTGGTAAAGTACAAGAAACTGGTGGGCGGCGGGCTGATCAAGATCGTGAACAACACGGTGCCGCAGGCGCTCATGAAGCTGGAGTACACGCCGGAGCAAACCAGCGAAATCGTTTCCTACATCGACAAGAACGGGAAGATCGAGGGCGCGCCGTACTTGAAGATGGAAGATTATCCGGTGTTTGATTGCTCGCTGGCGCCGATGGGGGGCGGGCGGTCGATCACTTGGACGGGGCACGTGAAGATGATGGCCGCGGCGCAGCCGTTCCTCTCCGGTGCGATCTCGAAGACCATCAACATGCCGGAGGAATCGACGATTGAAGACATCATGAACGCGTACATCGAATCGTGGAAGGTTGGGCTGAAGGCCGTGGCCATCTACCGCGACAATTCGAAGCGTTCGCAGCCGCTGAATGCGGGCGGGAAGAAGGAAGAGAAGGCGGCCTCGACGGGTACGGGAATAGCGGAAGCCGCGGCGGTGGTGGAACACATGCAACGGGAACTGTTTGCGCGAGCAGTGCGGGAAAAGATGCCGGTGGAACGCGCGTCGGTGACGCACAAGTTCAGCGTGGGCGGGCACGAAGGCTACATCACCGTGGGCATGTATGAAGATGGGCGGCCGGGTGAGGTGTTCATCAAGATGGCCAAGGAAGGCTCAACGCTTTCCGGGGTGATGGACGGGCTGGCGCTGACGATTTCGCTGGGCCTGCAATATGGGGTGCCACTGAAAGTGTTCGTGGACAAGCTGGTGAACACGCGGTTCGAACCGTCGGGGATCACGCCGAATCCGAACATTCGATTTGTTTCGTCGGTGCTGGACTACATCGCGCGGTGGATGGGGGGACGGTTCATCTCGGCGGACTATTTGAAGCTGAACAATCCGGCGCCGGTGGAGAACGCGGCAACGGCGGCTCCGGCGGCGGTGCTGCCGGCGATGACGCAGGCCAACCTGGACGCGATGCAAACGGCGCTATCCGCTTCGAGAACGACGAACGCGCAGGATGGCGCGCCGACGTGCAGCGAGTGCGGCATGCTGATGGTGCCGAACGGTGCATGCTACAAGTGCGAAAATTGCGGGAGCACGAGCGGATGCAGTTGAGGAAGGAAGGATTGGTGAGAGCACACTCGCGATGAGCGCACTCCCATCGGGTTCAGGCGTTGCCGCAAGGCTCGCCCCGGTAAAATCAAAGACGCGCGGGTTTCTGCACATCGTGCGGCACGGCGCGGGGCCGCAGGCCATTTACATCCTGACGTATCACCGGCTGGACCGCGAAGGCCTGCCGGCGAAACCGGCGCTGGCGGAAGGCGCGCAGGCGCTGATCGAATTGCTGGAGCGGATCGGCGTGGATTTTCATTTAAGCGAAGTGCGCGGGGCACTGGAAGATATTCTTCGGCTCGGCTCAGCCAACATCCCCGATCTGTGGCTCAGCGATGAGGAGATGATCGAGAAAGGCCTCGTCGAGGGCTAGGGTCAAAGTGCAACTGTGAGCAAGAAGGCCGGAAGCAACGCTTCCGGCCTTCTTGCTTTTTCAGAAAAGAAAATGCCGTCAGGGAATCGTTATTCAGTTGCCGGAATTGCCGTCGGCACGTGACGGAATCGGCGCCAAACGAGCCGGATGGGAAAAAAGAGGAGAGCAAGCCAGAAGAGCAGGGGTAAGCCGAATTCGAACAGCGCGCCGACAAAGAGCGCGATCGAGGAGAAGACCGAGCCAATTCCCTCTACAAAGGAGTTTCGAATCTGGAGATATTCCTCCGCGAGATTTGCCTGAAGAGGGGCGCGATAGTCCTCAACCATCGCAATGGAAATGACTGCCCGCGCAACGGTGGTGACCAAGCCTGTGTGCTGGCGCTCGGCTTCCACGACGGCTTCATTGGCTTGGGCGATGTCTTTTTCAAGAGCGACGGCATCACGCAGGTCCCCTTTTCGCTCGTGCTGCAATTTCTGAAGCCGGGAGAGATTTGTTTGTGCCAGGGTGAGACGTCTTGCTGCGGTAGCGAGCTTGACGGCAGAGTCTTCACCGGACTCCGAGATGGCTTCGATACGCCCGAGCGTTTTCAGATCGGAGAGAGCGCCGTCAAAATCGCTCGAAGGCACGGAAACATTTGCCGACAGGGCGCGGCCAAGGCCGGAGCGGCTTTCTGTCTGCAAGTCTTCGAGATAGCCCTGATGAATGGAAACAAGCTGATGAAGCGTCGCGACGGAATGGTCGAAATCCGAGGTACGACTACGAAGCTCGGCACTGCGAGCAATCCATGATCCGCTTGCTACGCCTTTTTGCAACATAGGGCGAGCATCCCAAGGTACGAAGGCGGAAAGACCAGTGCTTTTCGAACTCGCGATGCCCTTGAATATCGATTCCACAGCGATGCGCGCACTAATCATGGAGGCCGTGATGAACGCGGCGAGAGCGACGACTGCGATGACCAAGCGCTTTGCGAAGGAACGACGAGGATTGGATTCGGACATGGATGCCTCATGACGCCAGGCCGTAGTGACTGCGGTCACGGATGCGAAGCGCTACAGAAATAGAGGCCGCCGAACGATAAAAGTTCCCGGGAACCGAATGGGAACATCGGTCACGGGGATGTTTTCGAACGCAAAGCATAAGCAATAAAAGGCGGGAGGCGGTTGCCTCCGGCCTTTTTGTTTGGCTTCAGCGATTCAAAGCGAAGATGACGTCGATGGTGGTATCCACTTCCACGGGCTGGCCGATCAGCATGGTCGGCGTGTAACGCCATTGGCTGACTGCCTGGATCGAGGATTTGGCAAGCGAACAGTAGCCATGCAGCACCACCAACTGTGAGACGGAACCATCCTTGCCAATAATTGCGTGAAGCCTGACCGTACCCTGAAGATGCTCTCTGCGGGCGGTCTCCGGGTACTCTGGCTGAATTCTTCGAACGATTCTTGCCGCCTGAACATTGCCGCCAACGCGAACCAGATTCGGGCTCTTGTCCGGTGGAGCTGAGGTGACCTCAGTGGCCATGTTGGTGTCGTGCCGCTGAACGTATGGAAAATGGTCGGGAACCCGGGGAGCCACAGCGAAACGAAAAGCGCCGTCCACATAAACAATGGCGAACAACCGGAGGAAATGGTCACCGTTCCTTAACCGCAACTCATAGAGCGGCACGGGTTGCAGACGCAACTGCAAGGTGCCAAATGCGCTTTCGCCCGCGTTATCGTCGCAATTCTCTGCAAAACGAGCGGCCGTTACGTCCGTGAAATCGCTCTGAATGGCATCGAAGAAGAACTTGAGAATCTGCTTAGGAAGAGTGTTTCGTCCGGCCATGTACTTGGCTCCTTCATCCCTGGCGATATCCGGCCCAAAAGTCTGAAGGTACCAGGCTGCGGGATCTGGAAGGACCATGCTTTGCGACAATTCGGAGGCGCGGGATTCATGGCCGTCCTTTTCTGCTTTGATGATGTCCTTGGCGAGACGTTCCAGACCGTGAGTGTTGTCAGGGTAGTCGAGACCCGCGGGTTTGGGAGAGTTGGCCGATGTAGTCGCAGGAGCCGCTTCCTGCGCGCGGATCGGGAAGGCCGCAACAAAGGAAAACACAAGACAAAGCAAACATGCTGTAAGGGATGAGCGGAGCACGTCGGACTAAACCTTAGGCGAGAAAAAAGCAACTTCGAAATCCCAAATGAGTTTGGCGTTTGCCAACCTTGGGTCCTTTGGCAATGGCGGGAATTCGCCGCGTTTCACGTATTCTTTGGCGTCCTTAACGAAGGAGGGATCGCCGGACAACACCTGGATGTGTTTGACGTGCCCGTCGTGGCCAACCTCAATTTTCATCTGAACGACGGCGACGATGCCGTTCCCGGGCTGATCGTTGTGAAAGGCCCTGCCCTGAACGGTCATGCCGCGAATCTGCGCAGGCGGCAGAGCCATAGGGCCGCGTGTCCCATTCAAGCTTTCGGCCCAGAAAGGATAGGTACCGCCGATGAAACGAAATCTGCCGTTGACATAGACGAATGAACTCACCCAAGAAGGAGGCATGGAGCCCGAAGTAGATTTCGGAGTAAGGCGAAAGTTTTCAATGACAAGCGGATTCCTGGGATGGGGAAGAAGCGATTCGAATCCGACAGGCTGGAGCGGAGGAGGAGCCTGTGAAGATTCGACGATCAGGCTGAAGCCTGGAGCGTCAACGTTGTTGCCCAAGACCCACGAGATATGCGATTTGTGGCCGTCGAGCATTTTGAGGTAATTCTGCTGAACTTCCGCCAACTGGCTTGCTTCGAAATTAGCTGCCAGCCAGGCATCGGTATCGGGGAGCCCGAAAGAATTGAGCGCGGGATAATAGGTGCGATCGTTGCGATCCTTGGCGATGCGCACGAACTCGTCAATCTGCGATTGAAAGCCTTCCAAAGAATCCGGCACGGTTGAGGCGGAAACTCCCCCTTGTGCCGCAGTGGATTGCGGGCATGCGAAGACCGCTGTCCCCAGAAGCTGAGCCAGCGCAAACGCGAGAAAGCTGCAGAGACATACGCGATGTGTATTCATTTCGGAAACTCCTGCGCAGTGATATGGAGAGGCAGCTTATCACGTCGCAGGCAAGGAGTAAGCGTCCGCTAGTGGAATGCCTTGTAGCGGGAACCGATTGGGAACATCGGCCGCGGGGATGCGGCCGGGCGCGTAGCATAGGGAGAAGGGAGAGAATTCAGATGAAACGACTGCTCTTGCTTCTATTGCTGCTGCCGGCGTTCGGGGAACAGCAATCGGGGCATACGCCCTCCGACATCATTGAAGAAGGCGAATTGCGGGAGCATCTGGCGAAACAATACGAGTGCGAGCCGGATCAAATTTATTTTTGGAAAGTGGATCAATTTGATTTTCTCGGGAAAGGCTACGACCAGGCGGTGGTGGTTGCTTCTACCTGCATGACGGGAACGGCGGGTCCGGATGTTCATGCGGTTTATACGAGGGACGAAAAGGGCGAGCTGAAAGAACTGGCCATGCAGGAACTGAAGCTGGAGCACCGCGTGCTATTCGGCAATCCCAATTCGGGGTTCCGCATTGAAAACGGATTGTTGGTGGATGTGTATTACGATACGTCGGAGCGCGACGAACCACTGGTGATCAAGTACAAATGGAATTCGGCGAAGCAAATGTTTGAAGTCGTATCCGTGAAGGCCGCGAAGCCTTACACCACAAGTTATGACTGCGCCAAGGCAGAGAAGACCGAGAAGGACGGGAACTACGAAGACGAAGCAGCGCTAGCCATTTGTTATGTGGAAAGCCTGGCGGACCTCGATGTGGAACTCGCCAAGTTCTACAAGACGTATTTGGCAGGGCTGGATGCGGAGTCGCGGAAAGCAGCGGTTGAGGAGCAGCGGAGCTGGCTGAAGGAGAGAAACAAAAAATGCATTATTTACAAGTGGTGGGTGGACTGCTTGAACGAGGCTTACACGATACGGATTGCGGAATTGAAGAAAAAGATGGAAGAACGGAAAAAAGAAGCTCCTTCCAAGTAGAGCAGGTTGATGGGTAAATTCTTGCTGAGGCCGCAGCTAACGAGGCCGCGGGCGCAGGGGTGGGCGGGCGGTGAGGGAGCGAGGGCGCATGCGAAAGCGCGGGCCGAGAGGCGGGGGGACGTTGCGGAGGAAATCTCCGCAGCAGGGGCAGTGGCCGTCGCTGCCGAGGGGCGTGGTGAAATCGGCGCGCATCCATTGGCCACGGACATCGCAGAGCGGATTGATGCACTGCACGGTAAAGCCGGGCAAGTATTGCATGTAGTCTCCCTCAGAGGCCGCAAGCTCGAAAGTGCCGAGCCCCCTGGCGGCCGATCCCCGCGTGTGAGTCCAATCGAAAGAAGGCCGCGTTTGAAAGATCGCGGCAAACACTTTCATCAGGACGCGCGGGAACAGTGCGAATGATGGGGCGGATTGTGGCGCGAGAGGGCTGTGGTGTCAAGAGAAAAGACTACAAGATATTGTGGTAAGGTTGCGGGGGCGAAAACCGGTGACTGGTGGCTGGTGACTCGTGACTGGTGAAGACTCGCCGAGGCGAAGGCCCTGAAGAATCGGCGAGGATATTAAGCACGTTCATTTTACGTAGTAAGAGGTGAGGGTGGCGCGGCTCGGTTTGTGTGTGCAAGAGCCGCGAGACGGAGGGGGAGATGCCTACAACGACGAGATTTGATTTGGGTGGCGGGGGAATGCCGAGTATTCCCGGTGCCGCGAGGAAAATACTGCAGCTGGCGATTCTGGTGCTGGTGATTATCCTGTTGATGGCGAGCACGACGTCGATTCCCACGGGAAACGTGGGAGTGCTGACGCTCTTTGGGCGCGTGACGGGCGATGTGCTGCCCGAGGGGATTCACCTGATTAACCCGCTGAAATCGGTGGAGAAGCTTTCGGTGCAAACGCAATCCGTGAAAGAAAGCGCCAACGTGCCTTCGAATGAAGGACTGATCCTGGCGCTGGACACGTCACTGCTGTTCCGGCTGGACAAATCGATGGCGGCGAAGGTGTACCAGACGGTCGGAGCGGATTACGCGGAGAAGATTGTGGAGCCGACGCTGCGGGCGGCGATTCGCGCATCGACTTCGGCGCATTCGGCGAACGCGCTGTATACGAATGCGCGCGAACTGGTGCAGAAACAGATTCTGGACGAGTTGACGGCACAACTTGCGCCGCGCGGGGTGATCGTGGAAAACGTGCTGCTGCGCGACGTGCAATTGCCGGCGATGCTGAAGAGTTCCATTGAGGCGAAGCAGCAGGCCGAGCAAGACGCTTTGCGGATGAGCTTCATCCTGCAGAAGGAAAAGCAGGAGGCGGAGCGCAAGCGCATCGAAGCGCAGGGCATCGCGGACTTCCAGAAAATCGTGGCGGCGGGGATCAGCCCGCAATTGCTGGAGTGGAAAGGCATCGAGGCTACGGAAAAACTGGCGGCGAGCTCGAACGCGAAAGTGGTGATTATCGGGAATCCGAAGAACGGGCTGCCGCTGGTGCTGGAGCCGAAATAGGAGTTGCGGACTGGCCGCGACCTGGCAGTTTTCGCGGTGCGAATCTCGGGAAATCCTTCCGAATCAGTTAGCTAAGAAAGGCATTGCAGTGGTCAGACGCTTTCGTTTTTGAGGCGTCTAAGAAAGTACGAAGATTTTCGTTGACAATACGAAGGTCTTCGTAATAGCCTCTGCGCATGGCACACGAACCACTACAGAAACCAACGGCCTCGGAACTGGAGATCCTGCGCGTGTTGTGGACGCGGGGGCCTTCTACGGTGCGGGAAGTCCACGACTCGCTGCGCGAGCAGAAGGCGTTGGGTTACACCACAGTACTGAAATTGCTGCAAATCATGACCGCCAAGGGCACGGTGCGCAGAAACGAAGAGCAGCGCGCGCACGTTTACGAAGCTTGCCTGCCGGCAACGGAAACCAAGCGACAACTTGCGGGTGACGTGTTGCAGCGGGTGTTCGAGGGCTCCGCGAGCGAATTGATGATGCACGCGCTTGCGGGCCGGCGAACGTCTAAAAAAGAACTGGAAGAGTTACGCCGCCTTCTGGATGAGTACGAAGGGAGAACGCCATGACGAACTTCGCCCACTGGATTTCACCGGAAGTGATGCGGACGCTGGGCTGGACGCTGCTGCATTTTATCTGGCAGGGCGCGGCGCTGGCGGCGTTGTTCGCGGCGGCGGTGGCGGCTTGCCGGAGTTCGGCGGGGCGCTATGCGGTGGCACTGGCAACACTGGTTCTGATGATGGCTGCTCCCGCCATCACTTTCACCTGGTTGTATCGGGAAGCGAATCCGGCCGTGCGGTCCGGGGCGCAAGAGGCTTTGCCCTGGGTGGGAAAAGCAGAGCAACACGCGGCCGCACCTTCCGGCGCCCCGGCCACGGAAGTTCGAAGCGAACAGCCGACGGCGATGTTGTGGCTGGTGGAGTTGTGGTTCCTGGGCGTGCTGGTGCTCAGCCTGAGGACTGCAGGCGGATTATTTCTGATTGAGAGGATGCGGCGCAAGGAGATCCAGCCGGTGGGGCGCGAGCTGTATCTGAGGTGCATTGCGCTGCAGCTGAGGATGGGTGTGGAGCGCGCGGTGCGATACTGCGGGTGCCAGAAGCTGGACGCGCCGGCGGTCCTGGGATGGTTCCAGCCCGTAGTGCTGCTGCCGGTGCGAGCGCTGATGGGGCTGAGCGAAGAGCAGATGGAGGCGGTGATCGCGCACGAACTGGCGCATATCCGGCGGCTGGATTGCTTCGTGAATCTTTTCCAGATTGCAGCGGAAACGCTGCTGTTCTATCACCCGGCAGTTTGGTGGGTCAGCCAGCGGATTCGAGCGGAGCGCGAGCACTGCTGCGACGACGAAGCGATTGCGGTGTGCGGCGATGCGGTGAATTATGCGCGCGCGCTGACGCTGATGGAAGAGTGGCGGGCGGCGCCTGCCTTGATGATGGCGGCGAATCGCAGCCCATTGGCCGAACGCGTGGTGCGGCTGTTGGGTTTGAACGGAGCTACGGGGAGGACGCGCATGGCGGGATTGGGAGTGAGTTGTGTTTGTCTGGCTGGGGCGTTGCTGGCGGGGAATGCGTTTCTGGGGGTGGCGCACGCATCGCTGGGGAATAGCGGCAATGTAAAACAGCAGCGGGAAGGCAGCGTGATTGTGGTGAGGCCGGAACCTGCTGCGAAGGAGCGCGCTCCGAAGGCAACGAGACCCTTACCTGCGGCGGCACCGAGTGAACTGGCGCCGAATCCGCAACCTGCCAGCGAGCCGGAGCAGCAAACGGCGGGCGCGGACAAAAAACAATCTTACGTGGAGGCCATGGAGGCTGCTGGCTTCAAGAATCTGGGCGTCGACGAACTCATCGCCATGAAGGTTCAGGGAGTCACGCCGGAATATATCAAGGCGATTCGCGAACTGGGGTTGCAGCCGACCGCGGAGGAAGTCGTGGGGATGAAAGTCCAGGGGATCACGCCGGAATACGTCCGGGACATGCGAAAGATAGCGGCGAATCCTTCGGTTGAAGAGCTGATTGGGATGAAGGTTCAGGGAGTCACGCCGGAGTACATCAAGGCGATGCACGATTTGGGGTTTCAGCCCAACGCCGATGAAATCGTGGGGATGAAGGTGCAGGGCATCACGCCGGAGTATATTCGCGAGATGAAAACGGTGGATCCGAATCCCACGGTTGAGAGCCTGATCGGAATGAAAGTGCAGGGTATCACTCCTCAATACGCGAAGGAGATGCGCGAACTAGGGCTGAAGGCGGACGCCGAGGAATTGATTGGAATGAAAGTGCAGGGCGTATCGCCTGAGTACGTTAAGGAGATGCGAGCGTTGGGACTGAAGCCGGATACCGATGAGCTGATTGGAATGAAAGTGCAAGGGATCACGCCCGAGTACGTGAAATCGATGCAAGCAGCGGGATTCAAGGACCTGAAATGCGAGGAACTGATCGGGGCCAAGGTGATGGGCGTCAACGCTGAATTTATTGAGAAGGCCCGGAAGCACGGGTTTCAGAATTTGACGCTGGAGAAGTTGATTCAGCTGAAGCACGCCGATATTTTCTGAGGTTGGCGGGAGACACGGGGAGGAGTAACAAGCGATGAAACTCGAACGAATTGCGGGGCTGGTGCTGATCGTGGCGGGCGTGGCGCTGGGAGTTGCGAACTCGACTGGGGGGCAAACGCGAAGCGGCGACTGGACCATTCACCGGTCCGACGAGCCGGGTAAAGTGGAGTTTTCGCTGATGGATTCGCGCGCGGGACGGCACTTCCACTACGGTTCCGACTGGCCTGCGAGTGAGTTTGTCGGGCTGGATTTCTCAAAGCCCGGACGGCAAGAAGTGCGCTTCACGATTTCGCGCGACGCCGGGAAATTCGAATGCGAAGGATTCCTCCAGGATGGCGAAGGCGCAGGCCTGTTTCATTTCATTGCTGACGCAAAGTATCCGCAAGAGATGAAGGCGCTGGGATTCGAAGGAATCGACAGCGACAAGCAAGTGGCAATGGCAATTCACGACGTCAGCTTGAAATTCGCCAAAGAAATCAAGAGCAAGAACTTGCAAGGACTGGATACGGACAAGCTGATCGCGTTCAAGATTCACGGAGTGACGCCGGAATTTATCGACGCCATTCGATCCTCGGGATTGAATGTTTCGGAGAGCGACAAGTTCATTGCGTTCCGGATCCATGGGGTATCGCCCGAATTCATTTCGGGGATTCGTTCGTCGGGACTGAACATTTCCGATGCCGATAAATTTATCGCCTTCCGCATTCACGGAGTGAGCCCGGAGATGATTCGCACCCTGCACCAGGCCGGTTATACGCCGGATGCAGACAAGCTCATCGCCATGAGAATTCACGGCGCAACGCCGGAATGGGTCGAGGAGCTGAAAAAAGAGGGCTACGACCACGTGGAGCTCGATAAACTGATCGCGTTTCGAATTCATGGAGTCTCGCCGGAATTTATCGATCAGCTCAAGAAGCTGGGGTTCGCGCATCCGGAGCCGGATCAGCTCATCGCCATGCGCATACACGGAGTGACACCGGAATTCATCACTGGGCTGCAATCGCGGGGAATGAAAAACCTAACCGTGGACCAGCTCGTGAGCCTCCGAATTCACGGAATCGACTAAGCCAGATCCCGCAGCGCGCTCGCACGCAACTACCCAACGAAGATCAAGAGAGACGACAAGAGATCTCTTTGCAGAAGCTAGGACTTAGGCGGTGGGGCCGGTGCGGCGGGCTGCGCCAGCTGGAGTTCCGCAAGTTTTGCTTTCAAACGATCGAGCGCCTGCTGCGCGTCACCGACTTGCTGCTTGATTCCATCCACTTTGGCTTTTCCGGCGGTGTCGTGGGTGTAGTCGGGTTTTGAAAAATAGTTATCCTGTTCGAGTGAAAGCTGGCGCTGAAGCAGATCGAGGTCGCCCTGTGCTTGCTTGATCTGCTCTTTTAGCGCAGCGAGCTCCTTAGCATTGTCGGAAGCCTTCTCGGTCTGGTTCAGGGAGGATGGCGCATTTGCGGCAGCCGGTTGGCCTTGTGTATCCGGCGTGCCTGGCATTCTGAGCTGCTCCGCCGTGGCGCTCTGCACATCACCCTTCTTTACTTCCAGATTGTCATCCGTGATGACTTTGGCAGGCTTTTCTGGTTTTTTCTTCTGCTCGCGAGCGCGGCGAGCGGCCTCCGCGACGGACTGAGAATCCTGGGATTGCGCGAAGGAAGCCGCAGGGAGCAAAGCGAGAGCCAAGACAACCGAAATGGCCAGGCGCAATGGGATGAAGCGCAACATGGTGCAACTCCTCATAGAAGGCTTAGCTGGGACAATTCTCACGATACGCCGGAAACAGCCGGAAGCGCAATTCTTCCGCGGAAGAGCGGAGCTAATCCGGCAACGGCGAACGGGCGGCTTGCGTGGGCGGTCAGGATGAAGACCGCGCCGAGTGCGAGAATCAATGACAGCATTAGACGGAATCGGGCCGTGGGAGGACTCCTGGGTGGGCAGAGTGGCTCGAAGTCGAGCGGGTGCGATTATACTGAAGCGGCAGAATGCAAAAGAGAGAGTGGGGGGAGCGCGGGAAGTTGCCGAGTGTGAAAATAATTACGCTGCTTCTGTTGATGGCGCCGATGAGCGCGACGAGGAGCTGTGCCCAGGATTCACCGACGGCGCAGGCGCCGGCGGAGAAAAATACAACCAAAGCCGCAGCTGCCGGAACCAAAGTGATGAGACCGGAACATCGCTTCTGGGACAAAGAGAACGCCTGGCTGTTTGCCGGAGTGGGTGCGTCACGAACGCTGGATTATTTCTCGACGCTGAATCTAAGGCGTCGGCACGACCAGGAGATTCTGGTCACCAATGATCTCGTGGACAACCATGCGGCTTTTGCCGTGGTGGAGGCGGCGGGAACCGGAGTCTCGATCGGAGCGTCGTATTTGTTCCACCGCTATGGGCATCACAAACTGGAACGCTGGACTTCGATTGTGCACATCGGTCTGGCGACGACGGGCGCGGTGCGCAACTACTGCTTGAAAACGGCACATCCAAGGACTTCGCCTTAAGTCTTAACGCATCCAAGAACTGGAAACGTATTTCTGTTTTCGCTCATCTCACTCCATGGCATGAAAAGTTGTGGTTCGGAGGACTGTGCGGCATACTCGCGGCGCGTGAAAGCCTTTGTCGGGGGCGCACAGGAAACTTTGGCAAGGGAAACGCCTGGAGGTTTTATGGGACGGCGTATTTTCCGTCGCCATTCTTGTTTGATTCTCTGTGCGTGTTTGTGTTTCGCCGCCGGTTCACCCTGCGCGGCAAACTTAGGCGCCACTCTTAACAAATCGCAGGAGCAGGCGGCGCCGCTGGAGAGTAATTCCCTACAACCAGCGCCTGGTGAATTAAACACCAAGGAGGAGACGACAACTGAGCAGTACACGCTCTCCCATGACCGCTATGAAAAAGCGGTGGCATATTCGAAGGCCGGTTATACGTTGTACTTTGTTTCCTATCTCTTCGGCGCGATCGTTCTGATCCTAATTCTCCGGCTGGGAGTGGCTGCGAGATTTCGCGATATGGCCGAGAATCTGAGCGACAAGCGATGGATGCAGGCGTTTGTATTTGTTCCGCTTCTATTCGTCACCATCGACCTTCTCCACTTTCCGTTGCGTGCCTACTGGCATGCGCTTTCACGGCACTACGAGCAATCGATTCAGGGATGGGGCTCCTGGCTATGGGATTGGACGAAAGGGGCGCTTCTGGATACGGCATTTGCGATTGTGATTGTCCTGATTCTGTTCGCGGTGATGCGGCGGAGCCCGCGGCGGTGGTGGCTGTATTTCTGGTTTCCGGCCGTGCTGATTCTACTGGGACTGATCGTCCTGACTCCGCTTGTGGTCGATCCGCTCTTCAACAAATTTGAACCGCTGAACAAGGAGCACCCGGAGCTCGTATCCTCGATCGAAAAACTCTCGACGCATGCGGGAGTTCCGATTTCCCCGGACCGCATGTTCCTGATGGCGGCAAGCCGGAAGACCAATGCCATCAATGCGTATGTAACGGGATTGGGGGCGTCCAAGCGAGTCGTGATTTGGGACACGACTCTGAAGAACACCACGAATGACGAAGCCCTGTTTATCGTAGGACACGAGCTCGGCCACTATGTGCTGGGCCATGTGGGCCGGGGGTTTCTGATGGGCGCCGTGGGCCTTTTTCTCGCGCTCTATCTCCTGTTTCGAGGCCTGCACTGGGCCCTCGACCGCTGGGCAAAGGATTGGAAAATCTATGGGCAGGAGGACTGGGCGTGCCTGGCGGTGCTGCTTTTGCTGCTGCAGGTGCTGCTGTTTTTCTCTTCGCCGGTGATCAACGCAGTCAGCAGGATGGAAGAGCACGCTGCGGACGTCTACGGATTGGAAGTGATTCACGGGCAAGTGCCGAATTCGGAGAAGGTCGCGGCGCACGCGTTTCAGGTGCTTGGGGAGCTGGATTTGGCGGATCCGAATCCGCCTGCATTCATCACCTTCTGGCTCTACTCCCACCCGCCAATGGCGGAGCGGCTGGTGTTCGCGCACAGCTATGATCCTTGGGCAAAAGGGGAATCGCCGAAGTATGTGAAGTGAAGGTACCCAGGTGTTTCGCGCTCGGGTCAGGAGTGCTGCGGCGGGGAGGAGTGTTTACGCGCAAAAGCGGCCACCTTGTTGCGGTTACCGCAAACGGCCATGGAACACCAGCGCCGGCGATGCGTGCGGGAATTGTCATAAAAGAAAAGGCCGCAACGGGGATTGGCGCAGAGCCTTAGTCGCGCTCCGGCACCCTCGGCGACCAATTCCGCCGCGGAGCGGGCTACCGCTGCCAGCAGCCAATCAAGACCGCCCTCGCGGGCCATGAATTCAATTCGCCAGATGCCATTCTCGCAAGTAAGTTCGTCGTGTCCTTCTGTGATGCGCAGGATGTCGTTGACGGATTCGACCCATTCCGCAGTTATCTTTTGTTTGCGGTGCACAGCCGTGAAGACCTTGCGTAGGGAGGAACAGAGCTGCCGGGCTTTCAGAAGCAAACCCTCGGCGGCCTGCGGGTCGGATTGAGGCAAAACCAGGAGTTGGGCGCCACGCTCGGCGGAGACGATGCGCGCACCCTCGAGGAAGTGGATAAGCTCCTCCCAGGAAAGGGCAAGTGGGTTGGGCTTCGAGTTAACGAAATCGAGGCAGAGCCGGCCGCCGAGGGTGTTAATGGGGGAACTAGGCACAGCGAGCCTCCAATAACCGGTTAACACTAGCATAGAGGTTAATCAAGAACAATGATTAGTCCGCATCCCTGCTGTAACTTTGTGCCAAGGCACGAATCCCATGCCTTAGCAGTCTGGAGTGAATTTCAATGAAAGCTTTCTTTGCCGGATTGATATTTCTTGGCCTCACGATTTTGGCGACCTTCGCCGGCATCCGATCACGAGGGCAATCTTCCCCCGCCCCTTCCGATGCGCATCGCACACCGGTGGTGGTCGAGCTGTTTACCTCCGAAGGATGCTCCAGCTGTCCTCCTGCGGACGCGTTACTCGCAGGGCTGGAGCTACAACAGCCCGTCGAAAATGCCGAAGTCATTGCCCTCGAGGAGCACGTGGATTACTGGAATGAGCTTGGTTGGGTAGACCCCTTTTCCTCGCACAGCTGGACGGCTCGCCAATATGTTTATTCAGAGATTCTGGGAAACGGCAACCCGTACACGCCGCAGATGGTGGTGGATGGCCGAACGGAGTTTGTCGGCAACCAGTCGCGGAAAGCGCGGCAGACAATCGCCGAATCGGCGCGAGCGGAGAAGACGCAGGTGACATTGCTCCACGGGAACGCGGCTAAGCCGGGAGAGGAGCACTTGACGGTGAAGGTAGGAAAGCTGCCGGGAGCCAAGCAGCATGACACGGCGGAAGTTTGGCTGGCGATCACCGAAACCGGCCTGCATTCCGCGGTGAAGCGCGGCGAAAACGCGGGAGAAGATCTGCATCACGCGGCGATTGTTCGAAGCATTCAAAAGATCGGCGAAGCCAAGGCTGGAGAAGAGACCTCATTCGCGGGTGAGGTGAACGCCGCAGTTCAGGCCGAGTGGAAACGCGAGAACCTGAAGGCGGTGGTCTTCGTTCAAGAAAAGAAAGGCCGCCGGATTCTTGGCGCCGGGGAACTGCCTGTGGCACGATAGGAGAAGGCCAGCCTGATTTCCAGATGATCCGCCGAGGGGCGCAACTAATCTGGGCATCGTTCATTTCTGGGCGACTTAAAGACAAGCATTGAGCGAATCCGTTCCTCAAGGATTTTTTCTTGAGATAAAACCTTTGTGAGTTTAAAGCGATTCAGGCTTACGGCGAGCCCGCGGACCCGTCCGAAGTGCATGTAGGCTCGTATCTTTCCTCGAGGTGATCGTTGGATTTTGAACCGTCTCCCGATGCATCCCCCGCACCGCCCTCTACGCCCCCGCAAGGACTTCGCGGAAACATTTTTCTGAACCATGGAGAATTGCGCGCGGGCTGGCGCTTGCTGCTGTACGCGGGCTTCGTAAGCGGGCTGGCGTTTGCCGTCGGGATCGCGCTTGTGCTTCTTGTACCACCGGCAAGCAACCATTACTTTCCTGGCTTTTGGTTTACGGAGGAGGCTTTCGGCTTCCTGGTGGTCTTTGGGGCGGCGCTGATCATGGCGCAGATCGAGCATCGGCCCGTGGGAGCATATGGGCTGCCGGTGCGAAGCGCATTCGGAAAGTTGTTCTGGCAGGGCTGGCTGTTTGGATTGGTGGAAATCTCCGCGCTCGTCGGGCTGATTTACGCTTTTGGCGGGTATCGATTCGGAAGCCTGGCGTTGCAGGGCGGGGAAATATTCCGCTGGGGAATGATTTGGGCGATTGTGTTTGTGTTCGTAGGGCTCTTTGAAGAGTTTTTGTTCCGCGGCTATACACAATTCACGCTTGGAGAGGGAGTCGGGTTCTGGCCTGCGGCAATTCTACTTTCGTGTTCGTTCGGGGCAGTGCACCTGGAAAACCAGGGGGAGAACTGGGTGGGCGCTGCAAGTGTCGTGATGACCGGACTGGTTTTTGCTTTTGCCTTGCGGCGCACCGGCAACCTCTGGTTCGTAGTCGGCTGGCACGCTAGCTTTGATTTCGGCGAAACATTTCTTTTTTCCGTGCCGAACAGCGGCCAGCTCTTCGACGGGCACCTCTCAAACGCCACCTTGCTGGGCCGCACGTGGCTCACCGGTGGGTCGGTCGGTCCCGAAGGCAGCGTCTTCAGTTTTCTTACGATGGCAGTTCTTGCCCTGCTGATTCACTTCCTTTTTCCAGCGAAGAATCCAAAACCAGCGGTCAACTAGAAGCTTGAAGTTTGCCTAGTGGACAAGGTCGGAGGCGAAGACGAGTTGCACGCCTTGCGTCCGCGCTTGAGGCAGGACTTCACGCAGAGCCTGCAGTGTGGCGGGATGCGGATGCCCGATGGCGATGGCTTCGCCCTTCTCGCGGGCGCCGCGCAGGGCCAGCTGCAGTTGCTTGCGGACGGCCGCGACTTCGGGCACATCATCGAGGAATGGAACATTCCGGAAAGCGGAGCGAACACCGAATTCTTGCGCCGTATCAAATGCCACCGTAGCCGCCGTCGTGCGGCTATCGACGTAAAAGAGATGGCGGTCGCGCAACACCGGCATGAGTTCGGACATGAGTTCCGGATCGGAGGTGGCTTGCGAACCCTGGTGATTGTTGACGCCTACAACGCCGGGAACATTCCGCAAGAATTGCTCGACGAGCGCGGAGACATCCGCCAGTTGCATCCCAGGATGCAATTCCTGCGCTTCCGGGTGTTCGTTGGCAACGGATTGCATGGGCAGATGGAGCAAAACTTGAAAGCCGCGGCGGTGGGCTTCGCTGGCAATTTCGATGGAATGCTCGTGGTTTGGCAAGACGGAGATCGTCAGCGGATAAGGAAGAGCAAAGATGGCGTCGGCGGCAGCGCGGTCGTTCCCTAGATCGTCCAGAATGACCGCGAGCTTGGGAGAAGATATGATGCCCGGAGTGCTACTGGTTCGTGCGGAATTCCTTGGGCGCGTGTGAATGTGAATCGTGTGCGTGCGCACGCCAGTTTTCAGATAAAAGAAGAGAATTCCTTCACGGCTTTCGGAAGGCTCTTCCTTCAAACCCTCACGAGTCGCCACGGCACCGAGAGATTGCTGGATTCTCGCGACTTGAGAGCGCGTCGCCGAGTCCGCTGTGTCTGAAAAAATCGTGATATCCAAATGATCGGTGGACTCTACGCCGCCGGCGGGCGCTTGAAACGCAATGCGAATTTCAGAGTTAGCGGGGGCTGCCGCTTTGGCCGCCGCAGCGAATTCTTGCGTAATGGCATGGATTTTCGGTGGAGACAGGTGCGCTGGCTCCGGCTTTTTGCAGCCAGAGGCGACCAGAATTAAGGCAGTAAGGAAAAAGAATAGGTAAAGGCTGGAGAATCCGGCCTCAGTGTCCATGGAATGAGATGAATCGGGTCCAATGCCAACAAGCTGACAGCCCACGGAATACTAAGCGGCCTTTTTCGCGGGAGCCTTCAAGAGATCCAGCGCGCGGTGGAAGATAGGATCTTCCGGAGAAAGAGGCCGCGGGCCAAGGCCGGGTTCCTTCGAAGTATCAGGGGCGGGCGCGGCATCATCATCGCCGGAATCAGAATCGTCCCCCGGAATGGCGCGCACCACTTCCGTTGGTGTTACGCCTTCTTCGAGGATCGACTTCCCGCCAGGATTGTAGTAGTTGGCCACGGTGAGAATCAGCGCGGCGCCATCGTCCATGGTGATCAGTTTCTGCTCGGAAGCCAGACCAAACGTGCGCTCACCAACGACATCGCCTCGATGATTGGCGAGGATGGAGGAAGCGAGAACTTCCGCCGCGCCGGAAGTGGTGGCATCCACCAACACCGCAACCGGATTCTTCCAAACCACCTGCTTGGGCTCGGCAGAGAAAACCTGCGTCGAGACCGTTTGCCCGCGGAGCGTCGTCAACATGCCGGATGGAACGAAGAGACGCGCGATGGAAATCGCTTCGGAAACCGGACCGCGGCCGCATTCGCGAACATCCAGAATCACCTTGTGAATGCCTTGCTTCTCCGCGTCAATCAGCCGGTTGCGCACTTCCTCGGCGCGTCCCGCATCCAGGGTGGGCAGGCGTAGCACGAGAATATCGGGATCGGCCTTCTGCGTGATAATTTTGGGCGCAGCCATTTTCTCGCGCACCAGATCGACTTCTTCAGGGGTAGCCTTGCCGCGGCGGATGACCGCCACTTTAACGCCCGTGCCGGGCTGCCCGGTGAGCAAGTTCAGCGCCTGGCCGACAGACATGTCGCGCGTGGTGAAGCCGCCGATGGATTCAAAAATGTCTCCGCTGCGGATGCCCGCCTTTGTTCCGGGGCTATCGGGCAGAACGGAAAGAACAATCACGTAGCCGTAGCGCTTGCTGATGGTCAGGCCGGTCTCGCCGGTGCCGGAGTTCTGGAGCCTCTTTTTGTATTCGTCATATTCGCGGGGCGTGAGGTAGCTGGATTGCGCGTCCAGGGACTCGAGCAGGCCGTGGAGGGAACCCGCGGTCACTGTGCGCATGTTGGGGTCGTCGACGTAATCCTGCTGAATCTTCTGTAGCACTTCAGCATAGACCGTGAGCGACTTGTATGCTTTGTCATCGGTCGCGTGCCCCAGGACGTGCCCGAGACCTGCGTAGCAGAAGATGACCACCGAAACAGTGATTATGCCGATGCGAGCCGATCGATTCATTCTTCACCCGTCCTCAGAAAGCTCCACGACTGATTATAGCACTGCCCAAGGTTGGGACGCGGTAGGAATGAAAAAGGAAGCCTGTTGAAAGTGCGGAAGAGTTCAGTCTGGGAAAAGAGACACGCGCAATGATGGAAATGTTGTGTAATTACCACGCGGTCAAAGAAATGAGCTGCAGCTCTGTTCTTAAACTGTTGATAATAAAGAACAAAATGACTTTAGGCTGGCATGCAACATGCTAGGATTAAAGGTGGGGTATGTTCCAAACAACCATCGCTAGCGGCGCCGCTGCAGAGGGTGTGGGCCTACACACTGGGGTGTACGGCCACGTCCGCCTCGTCCCTGCGCCAGCAGAAACTGGAATCGTATTTCGGCGAGTGGACCTTGATAATTTTCCCATTGAAGCCCAAGGCCACAACGTTGCGCGCGTGAGCTACGCAACGAGCCTGATGAAGCAAGGTGTCCTACTCTCCACCACCGAACATCTGCTTGCCGCGATCTATTCCTGCGGGATCGACAACATTTTCATCGATATCGACTCCATCGAAGTGCCAATTCTGGATGGCTCCGCGGAACCGTTCATGCAGATGCTGGAGCAGTGCGGCATTCGAAAGCTGCGCAGGAAGCGCCGCTACCTGAAGGTGCTAAAACCGCTAGAAGTGGCGGAAGGCGACCGACGCATTGGCATCTATCCCGCGGATGAATTCCGAGTGCGATGCTACGTCGATTTTCCTCACCCGTTGGTCGGCCAGCAGGAAGTGGAAATGGTCGTCGGGCCGGAGACCTTCCGGCACTTGCTGGCGCGTGCGCGAACCTTCTGCTTTGAACGCGACATCGAGCCGCTCAAGGCCATGGGTCTGATTCGCGGGGGGTCGCTCGACAATGCCATTGTCCTCACCAAGGACGGCGTCATGAACGGCCCTTTGCGCTTCCCGGATGAGTTCGGCCGGCACAAAGCCTTGGATTTGATTGGGGATCTGGCGCTGGCGGGTCTTCCGCTTCTGGCGCGCGTCGAGGCCCATAAGGCTGGCCACGCCCTGCATACCCAGCTGGTCAGCCGGCTTTTGGCCGACCCCACCCTTTGGACTATCACTACGGAGGAGGCCTCCCGCTCCGAAATGGATGAAGCCTACCTGACCGCCCTGTCTCCCGCCCCTGCTGCTGATTAGGCATTCGCCGCGTCGTTACCATCCCTTGATTGCGAAATGGCCGCTGCTCACGCAGAATGGGCTGAAAACTTATGTCCAACAATGACCTCGCCATCGTGATCCTGGCCGCGGGAAAAGGTACGCGGCTGAAATCCAGCACCGCCAAAGTGCTCCATCGCGCGGGAGGGCGAACGCTGGTCGAGCAAGTGATACACGCTTGCACGCCATTGAAGCCGAGGGAAACGGTTGTTGTCGTAGGCCATCAGGCCGAGCAGGTGATGGCCGTGGTCGAGCCGCTGGGCGTGGCGACGGTTCTGCAGCAGCCGCAAAACGGCACCGGCCATGCCATACAAGTTGCCAAGCGCGCGCTGGGCCGGGCGAAGTTTGCGATTGTGCTCGCGGGAGATGCGCCGCTAGTGCGCACGGAAACGATAAAGGCGCTGGCAGCCACGCATCACAAGGGAAATGCTGCTGCAACGATCCTCTCTGCGGTGGTTGTTGATCCAACCGGCTATGGACGAGTCGTGAGGAAGTCTGAAACTTTGGTCTCCGCTATTGTCGAGGAATCGCAGCTCAGCGACGAGCAGCGCCAGATCAACGAAATCAATTCCGCAATTTACTGTTTCACGCTGGAAAAACTTTGGCCGGCGCTCGCCAAGGTGAAGCCCAACAACACGCATCGCGAGCTTTATTTGACGGATGCCATCGGGGTCTTGAATGCCAAGGGCGAGACGGTGCTGGCTCACGTAGCTGAGGATCCGCGGGAAGTTCTCGGCTGCAACACGCGCGCGGACCTGGCCGAAGTCGACCGCATTTTTCGAGAAAGAAAGCGCAGCGCGCTCATGGACGCGGGCGTGAGCATTCAGCTGCCGGAAACCGTGCTGATCGATCCGGACGTCATCGCGGGCGAAGACACGGTGATCGAACCTTGCGTACAGTTACTGGGGAAAACAAAAATTGGCGCGCGGTGCACGATTCGAACCGGCAGTGTTCTGAGAGATGCGATTCTGGGAGACGACGTAACGGTCGAACCGCATTGCGTGGTGGCACAGAGCCGCCTCGATGACCGCGTGATCATCGGACCGTTCGCGCGGCTGCGCCCGGATAATCACGTAAAGGCGGACGCGCGGATCGGCAATTTCGTGGAGCTTAAGAAGAGCACTATCGGCGAAGGCACCAAAGCCATGCATTTGTCCTATCTCGGCGATACGAAGATCGGCAAGAAATCAAACATTGGCGCCGGCACGATCACCTGCAACTACGACGGCTTCCATAAATATCCAACGGCCATCGGGAACAAGGCTTTCATCGGCAGCGATTCCACGCTGGTGGCCCCTGTGCGCATCGGCGATGGCGCGTACATCGCCGCGGGATCGACAATCACGGAAAATGTTCCTTCCGAAGGATTGGGAATCGCGCGGGGGCGCCAGGTGAACAAGCCCGGGTGGGCCGCGAAGAAGCGGCGCGAATTGGCGGCCGCGGAAAAACCAAAACGGACGAAGAGGAAATCCCGGCCCCGCAAAGCGGCCCGGAAGCGGAAGTAGTGTTTTTTAGAACCACGCAGTCCTATTTGGTCGCAGGGTGTTCTAATGGCAGGAATAAGCGTCAAGCCGGAAGTTCGCCTGACCTCAATTTCGCCGCAATTTGTTGTCCCCGATGTCGAGGCTGCGGCGGAATACTATCGGGACGTTCTTGGATTCCGCATACTCGGGTATTTCCTCGATCCGCCGGTCTTCGCTATGGTGGCCCGAGATACCGTTGAAATTCATTTCGGCAAGGCCAGCGACGGCGTGTTGCCTTCACCGAACTCCGAACGTCGCGGGCGTGGCCTCGGTCTCGACGCCTACATCTGGGTGAACGATCTCGATTCGCTTCATGAGGAGTTGAAAGGGCGCGGTGCGAAAGTCGTCGAAGCGCCCGCGCTGCGCGTCTACAAGTGCTACGAAATGGTGGTCGAGGACAATTTCGGCTTCCGCTTGTGTTTTTCCATGGATCACAGCTTGAAGGAGAGCTGAGATAAAGGAAGCGCAGTTTGTTCCACCTCTTCTCTGCGATTTCTCTGAGTCCTCTGCGTCTCTGCGTTATCACTCTTTCCTGTACTATCCTCCCCCGTCCGAACTCGCGCGTGTGTGCTAAAATAAGAGTTCCCGCAACGCTACAGGGAGCTGCAACCGCATGAAATTTGGAGTCGTCGTCTTTCCCGGGTCCAATTGCGACCACGATGCGTTTTACGCCATCGGCAACGTTCTGCACAAACCCGTCGAATTCATCTGGCACCAATCGCAGGATCTGGCGAATTGCGATGCCATTATTCTGCCGGGCGGGTTCGCTCATGGCGATTACCTGCGCACAGGAGCGATCGCGCGGTTCTCGCCGGTGATGAAGTCGGTCGAAAAATTTGCCAACAGCGGCGGTATGGTGCTTGGCATCTGCAACGGCTTTCAAATCTTGCTGGAAGAGGGTCTGCTTCCCGGCGCAATGATGCGGAACAGCGGCCTGCGTTACATCTGCCGCCACGTATACATTCGCGTCGAGCAAACCGATACGCCGTTCACCAATGCGGCGAAGGCTGGCCAAATTTTGAAGGTCCCCATAGCGCACAACGAGGGCAACTACACTTGTGACGACGCGACCTACGCGGAGCTTGAGAAAAACCGCCAGGTGATTTTCCGCTACACGACTCCCGACGGTTCGAATGACGACGCGGGCAATCCCAACGGCTCGATGCACAATATTGCCGGAATCTGTAATCGCGAGCGCAATGTTGCTGGCTTGATGCCGCATCCAGAGCGGGCCGTCGAACCCGCGCTCGGTTCCGACGACGGTCTGGTTATTCTGCGTTCCATGGCCGAAGCGCTGGTCGGCGCCGCAAAGGCATCAGCTTGATGGCCACCGCAGCTACCGAAATCAAAGTCACTCCTGAAATCGCTGCCGAACACGGCGTGAGCCCTGAAGAATACGCGCGCGTGAAACAGATTCTCGGCCGCGAGCCGAACATCACCGAGTTGGGAATTTTCAGCGTGATGTGGAGCGAGCACTGCTCCTACAAATCGAGCAAGGTGCATCTGAAACGCCTGCCGACGCGCGGCAAGCTCGTGGTACAAGGGCCGGGCGAGAACGCCGGCGTTGTGGACATTGGCGACGGCCTCGTCGCTGCTTTCAAAATCGAATCGCACAATCATCCCAGTTACGTCGAGCCGTTCCAGGGTGCCACGACGGGCGTGGGCGGCATCCTGCGCGACATTTTTACCATGGGTGCACGGCCGATAGCGGTACTCGACTCGCTGCGGTTCGGCGAGATCACTCCCAGCAAGTATACGAGCAAAGAGGAAGCCGCAAAAAACCGACGCATTTTCGACGGCGTGATTCGCGGCATCGGAAATTATGGAAATTGTTTCGGTGTGCCGACAGTCGGCGGCGAGGTTGGGTTCGAGCCATGCTACTCGCAGAATCCGCTGGTGAATGCGCTGGCGCTGGGCATTGCTAGAAAAGAAGAAATCTTTCTGGCCAAGGCCAAGGGCATCGGCAATCCCGTGATTTACGTCGGCGCAAAAACCGGCCGCGATGGCATTCATGGCGCGTCTCTGCTGGCCTCGGCCGAATTCACCGAAGAATCGAAGCAGAAGCGCCCGAACGTGCAAGTGGGCGATCCGTTCATGGAGAAGCTGCTGCTCGAAGCGTGCTTGGAAGCCATGCAGACGGGCGCGGTTGTCGCGATTCAGGACATGGGCGCTGCCGGCCTGACGTGCTCCACCATGGAAATGGCTTCGCGCGGCGGCACCGGCATCGAAATCGACCTCGCGAAAGTTCCGCAGCGCGAAACCGGCATGACGCCGTACGAAATCATGCTCAGCGAATCGCAAGAGCGCATGCTGCTCGTCGCGGAAAAGGGCCGCGAGCCGGAAGTCCTTGGCGTTTTCAAAAAGTGGGGACTGGACGCCATGGTCGTCGGCCAGGTCACCGAAGGCGGCATCGCCCGGATCAAGAACAACGGCAGAGTCGCTGCGGAAATTCCCGCGCATCCCCTTGCCGAGGAAGGCCCGGTCTACAATCGCCCGCTTGCCGCGCCCGCGCCGCGCATAGAAACTGAGAAAGATTTGTTCGCGTTTGCCCTCGAAGGCACGAATCTCACGCAGAATTTCTCGAAGCTGTTGGCATCGCCCGCCATCGCATCGAAGCGCTGGATCACCGAGCAGTACGACACGAGCGTTCGAACGAACACGCTCGCAGGCCCCGGCGCAAGCGATGCCGCCGTCGTACGCATCAAAGATCCGAAGACGGGAGAGGTGAAGCGCGCCCTCGCGCTTTCCACCGACGGCAACGGCCGCTGGTGCCAATTGAATCCGCGCGTGGGCGCCATGCACGCCGTCGCCGAAGCCGCGCGCAACGTCGCCGCAAGCGGCGCGCGTCCCATCGCCGCCACAAATTGCCTCAACTTCGGCAATCCGGAAAAGCCCGAAGTCATGTGGCAATTTTCCCAGGCCATCGACGGCCTCACCGAAGCCTGCACCGCCCTCGGCACGCCCATCACCGGAGGCAACGTCAGCTTCTACAACGAAACCCTTGGCAAATCCATTTACCCCACACCGGTCATTGGTGTTCTCGGCGTGATCGAAGACGTCTCGCGCGTCCTGAAAATTGCCTTCCGCGAAGAAGGCGACACAATCCTTCTGCTTGATGGAGCCGGACTGTCTGAAATGGCATGCGTAGGGGCACGATACATCGTGCCCTCTTCCGACGATCTCGCCCGCGAATTCTGCTCAAGCGAATACTCCAAAGTGATCGCCGGAGTCACTGCTGGCGAGCCGCCCGCGATCGACCTCGCCGCTGAAAAGCGCCTCATCGATTGCTTGGTCTCACTCGCATCCGATGGCGCGTTGCAATCCGCCCACGACGTCAGCGATGGCGGCCTCGCCGTCACCCTCGCCGAGTCCTGTTTCGCCTCTGTAGTGGCCGGTCTTCAGACCGGTGCTTCTCCTTCCGGCGCGAACCCCGCTCATCTGAGCGCGAACATCAAACTCAATGGCGATGCACCGGCCGAGCATGCCGTCTTCAACGAACGCGGCGCCCGCGCCGTCGTCTCCGTCACCCCATCAAAACTTGCCGCTGTTCTCCATACTGCGAGACAATACAACGTGGCGGCGCACCAGATCGGCCAGGTCATCCGCGGCGATGCTTTCCGCATCGAATATAAGGGGCGCGCGGTGATCGATAGTTCCGTCTCCGCGCTTCGCGACGCTTGGGCGAATTCGTTGGAGCGCGCTCTGAAGGCCACAGCGTAAGATGATGAACGAAGTTCATCAAGGTACTTCGTCGCTTCTAGCACGAGCCTCGCAGACATCTCGAGGATTAGTAGGGGTCTATCATTTTCTCATAGCGACAATGCTTCTTGTCGTCATTCTTGTAGATTGGGTGAGGTTGAGATCCTCAGGTGACGATCTATTCATGCTGAAAGCATTGACGGCGGTAGGAGTTCCTTTCGCTCTTGTTTATAGTGTGACGGGCTGGGGGATTCTGAGATGGAGAAATTGGAGCCGGACTCTTTCCCTTGTCTTGAACTGGCTTAACGTCGTACCGGCGGTATTTATGGTGATGAGTGGTCGGATCAATCTAACAGGAGTTATTAGTGTCTTGCTTTCCTGTCTAGTTCTCTGGTGGCTGTCAACGCCGGCGGTCAAATTTGAATTTCGGCGTCAGGACGCGGCTCGGTGAGAAATTCAGAACACATTTTCGACGACCACTTCCACGACGAGTGTGGTGTATTCGGCGTGTTCGGCCACCCCGAAGCGGCCAACCTCGCTTATCTCGGTCTCTACGCGCTGCAGCATCGCGGGCAGGAATCCGCGGGCATCGTTTCGAGCGATGGCAGTGAGCTTCATCTTCATCGCGCGATGGGTGAAGTCGAAGAAATCTTTCAACCTGGCGTGCTCGCGCAATTGCCCGGCAGCCTGGCCATCGGCCACACGCGCTACTCCACGGCCGGCGACAAGGCGCTGCTGAACGCGCAGCCCATCATGATCGACTGCAACAAGGGCAAAGTCGCCCTTGGCCATAACGGCAATCTGACCAACGCGGCCGAGTGGCGCCGCAAACTCGAACATCGCGGCTCGATTTTCCAGACCAACAGCGACACCGAAGTCATCGTGCACCTGATCGCGCGCTCGCAAGCGCGAAATCTCTCCGGCGCTCTGGGCGATGCGCTCAATCAAGTGGAAGGCGCCTACTCGCTGGTGATGCTGACGCAGGATGAATTGTACGCGGTGCGCGATCCGCGCGGTTTCCGCCCGCTGGTGCTGGGAAAACTGATTACGCCCGGCGGCTTCGTTTCCTGGCTGGTGGCGTCAGAAACATGCGCGTTCGATTTGCTCAACGCGCAATACGTGCGCGAAATCGAGCCTGGCGAAATGGTGCGCATCTCGAAATCCGGCATCGAGTCCATCCGCTTCGCGCCGGCAAAGCCGCTCCAACAGTGCATTTTCGAACATGTTTATTTTTCCCGCCCGGACAGCATCATTTTCGGCCGTTCCGTGAACGAAAGCCGTGAAATGCTCGGCCGTCTCCTCGCCAAGGAACATCCAGTGGATGCGGACATCGTTGTTCCCGTCCCTGATTCCGGCGTCCCCGCTGCGGTCGGCTACGCGCTCGAATCCAAAATCCCGTTTCGCATGGGCCTGATTCGCAACCACTACATCGGCCGAACTTTTATCGAGCCGTCGCAAGCCATCCGTAATTTCGGCGTCAAGCTGAAATTGAATCCCATCCGAGGGCTGATCGAAGGCCAGCGCGTGATTCTCGTGGACGACTCCATCGTGCGCGGCACCACCAGCCGAAAAATCGTCCGCATGGTCCGCGAAGCCGGCGCCAAAGAAGTCCACGTGCGCATCAGTTGCCCGCCGACAATTTCTCCGTGTTACTACGGGGTGGACACGCCGACGCGCGAAGAATTGATCGCCTCTTCCAATTCGCCGGAAGAAATCTGCAAATTCCTCGGCGCCGACTCGCTCGGCTACGTGTCGCTCCCGGCGCTGCGGCAAGCCCTCAGCGATACCGAAGGCAAGTTTTGCACGTCTTGTTATACGGGGAACTACCCGACCGATCTCGTGCAGTTGGAAGTGCGCGAAAGCGCCTCCAACGGCAAGACCGGCGAAGTTATCCAAAACAACGGCAGTGAATCCGCGCCCGCCGAGCGCCCAGTGACGGTGGAACGTGAAAGCTGAAAAAAAGAAAATCCAAGAAGAACAAAACCTACCAGTGAAAACCAAAATCCAGCGCGAGATTATCGCCTGGTTCTGGGTAGGCCTCGCCTTTTTGCTTATCAACGGGACCATCGGCCAGGCGCGCGTGATTCCTTCCGGCTCCATGGAGAACACGCTGTTGATCGGCGACCACCTGATCATGAGCCGCATCGGCTACGACGCCGGCGTACCCTTCACCAACTGGCATGTGCCGCTGTGGCGAAATCCCAAGCGCCAGCAGGTCATCATCTTCAAGCCGCCCTTTGCGCCGGACACGCCAGACTATGTGAAGCGCGTCATCGGTTTGCCTGGCGATACCATCGACATTCATGATGGCGCCGTGTGGGTCAACGGCCAAAAGCTCGTCGAAAAATACACCATGGGTCCCAGCGAGCCCTACGAACTCCATACGCCCTACAAAGTTCCGCCGAATTCCTATTTTGTGATGGGCGACAATCGCACGAATTCCTACGACAGCCGCTTCTGGGGCCCCGTTCCGCGCAACGACATCATCGGCACACCCGTGATGATCTACATGTCGCTGGACGTATCGCCGGAAGCGTGGGAGCCGGGGCAGATTCGCGAACGCTTCTTTGCCTACGCGAATGCCATCCTGCATCCCGGAGTCGTGCGTTGGAAGCGGATCTTTAACACGTTTTGAATCGTCTCTTGATGAGCCCTCGCAGTTGGCAGCACCCGCCGCGGCCCAGCGCGGCACTCGAGTGAATTCCTCAACGAGAACCGCGGGCGGAACGCCGCGCCCGAACGAACAACGGAAGCGGACAGGTCGCTCATGAAATACGCCGATGCTGGGGTGAACATCGCCGTCGCCGACGACGCCAAGCAACGAATCCGTCATCACGCCAGCCACACGTTTACTCCCGGCGTGCTCGGCGGCATCGGCAGCTTCGGAGCGCTCTTCGCGCTGGACCGCAAAAAATGGAAAGAGCCCGTGCTGGTTTCGAGCGCCGATGGCGTAGGCACCAAGCTGAAAGTCGCCATGGCCATGGGCGTGCACTCCACTGTCGGCGGCGACCTCGTCAATCACTGCATCAACGACATTCTGGTACAAGGCGCGGAGCCGCTCTTTTTTCTGGATTATCTCGCCATGGGCAAGCTCGATCCGCAAGTGGTCGAGCAGCTCGTCGAGGGGATGAGCCGCTCGTGCCGCAAAGCCGGCTGCGCTTTGATCGGCGGCGAGACCGCGGAAATGCCCGGGTTTTATCCGCCCGGTGAGTACGATCTCGCGGGCTTCATCGTCGGCGTCGTGGAACGAAAGAAATTGCTCACGGGCAAAAACGTGCAGCCGGGCGACACCTTAATTGCATTGCCGTCCGCGGGCCTGCACACCAATGGATACTCGCTGGCAAGAAAACTTGTCTTTGAAATTGCAAAATTGAAACCGGACACTTACGTTGCTGAAGTGGGAAACAAAATCGGCGCGGAGCTGCTGAAGCCGCACCTCTGCTACGAGCCGGCCTTGAAAAACATCGTCGCGCGTGGCTGGATTTCCGCGATGGCGCACATCACCGGCGGAGGCATTCCTGGAAACCTGCCTCGAGTGCTGCCCAGCGGCGTAAAAGCTCAGATTGATCTGGGATCCTGGCCGGTGCTGGCGATCTTCAAATACCTCGCCAAGCTCGGCAAAATCGATACCGACGAATTGCTGCAATCCTTCAATATGGGCGTGGGCATGATTCTCATCGTCCCGCCGAAAAACGTGAAGCCCGTCGAAGCCGCCCTCAAAAAGCACCGCGAAAAATTCTTCCGCATCGGCCGCATCGAGCGCAGCGAATCCGGCAAAGCCCGCGTCGCCTATTCCGGCTCCCTCAATCTCTAATGATTGCCGCTTTTTTCACGTTGCATAGCTGGGCCGCCGTGCCTTCTCCCTCTTAGGCAGCTCTTGGGCCAGCTTCTTCAGCCAGCGCAGCTCCGTTCGAAACTGCTCGATCATCAAGCTGATCATCCACACAGCTTCATGGTGGGGATGCCCGACTTCCTCCAACACGGACTTGAGCGTTTCCTCTTCTCGCGTTACTTCCCGTCCCAAAAACTCTTCGCGTCTCACAATTTGTTTTTCCATCATCCCCGGCCGCGCCAGCCAGGAAAGCGCAATCCAGGTTAAGAACGGTGGGCGGTCCCGCTGCGTCGCCCACTCTTCGCGCTCCAAAGCGTCGGCGAGTGCCCCGCGCCCTTTCGCCGTCGTCTCAAAACTGCTGCGCTCTGGTCCCCCCGCCGGTTCGTCTGTCTCTAAAGCGCCAATCATCCCAGCCCGCGCCAGTTTTTCCAGCGAGTAATAAACCTGCGGCCGCGAAATTCCCGCCCAATCCCGTATCTCGCGCCGCTCCAGCTCCAGGTTGGCTTGATAGCCGTGCATCGGCCGCTCCGCCAGCAGGCTCAGCAGCACCAGGTCTGGCGTAGTTAGCGGCAATTTTCTGTTCGCGCGCACAGTGCGCACAGGTCTCTCAACGCTCTTCTGCGCACTCCGCGTCTCTGCGTTGTCTCTTCTCTTCATTTCTTTCCCGCTTTCCGCTTCCTGCTCCAATACCACCACTGGCATTTCTCCGCCGCCAGCCGCGGATTCCGCGCCTGCGCCACCGCCGCGCAAAACGTATCCAGCACGCAGATATCCTGACGCTGCCTGGCCACGCGTCCCAATTTGTCATACAGCTGCCGCGGATTCTGCCGTGCCAACTGCGTCACACTGTGAATCCCGAGCAGCTCGAAGTCGCGCAACATCGCCGGTCCGATGGAGATCAGGTCGCCAAGCTGGCGGTTACTGGTAGCCATGAAAATCTCCTTGACTTCGAATTTGCCGTCCTGTATTCTCAACTAGTCTAAATTAGACTAGTTTACCTGTCAAGGAGAAAACTCACCATGCGTCCCTTTGCTACCGCACTTACGGCCGTTGCGCTCTCTCTCGGTTTTGCTTCTTTGCACGCGAATCAAACTCAGGAGAAAAAAACCATGAACGTCAAACGCATCACCCCAGTCCTGCTCGTCAAGGAAATCGAACCGATCGTCCCTTTCTGGGTCGATCGCCTCGGTTTCACCAAAACCGTCGAAGTTCCCGACGGTAACAAGCTCGGTTTCGTGGCATTTCAGAAGGGCGCTGCGGAAGTGATGTACCAGACCTACGCCAGCGTGGAGAAAGATGCTCCGCCGTCTATGGCCGCCGAAGCCAGGAAAGGGCCCACGTACCTCTACATGGAAGTCGACAATTTCGACGCTGTCCTCGCCGCCATGAAGGACGTGAAAATCGTCATGCCCGTCCGCACCGCTTTCTACGGCATGAAGGAATTCGGCGTCCAGGATCCCGGCGGCCACTTCATCACCTTTGCCCAGCCAGTCGCCACGCCGCAGCACTAGAACGCGGCCAGCCGCCGGGCCCCTGGCGAATGGCCCTTATTCAGGCCCTTTTGGCGCGCAAAAGGGCCTGCAACTCTTTTCCATCCTCGGGGTTTGAGTAAGTACAGGGGGCGCTTCAGACTAACCTGAAGCACCAGTAGGCCTCTCAGATCCAGTTAGGTTTAGAACAGGTCATCCGGATCTGACGAAAGGTCTAACATGCGCTACTTAAAGTATCTCGTTGTACTCGCCTTTTTCATGCTTACGGCAAGTTACTCCCAGGCTCAAGTTTCGGTTGGTATTGGAGTTGGCCCGGGCTACGTCGGCGTAGCTCCCGTTTGCTCCTACGGTTACTATGACTATTACCCCTACGAATGCGCGCCGTATGGATTCTACGGCCCAGACTACTTTGTCAGCGGCGTCTTTATCGGCGCCGGCCCTTGGTACCACGGCTATTATGGCCGTGGCGGATACGGCTTCTCCGGACGCGGACGTGGCTACGATCGCGGTTTCGATCGGGGCTACAATCGCGGCTACTCCAACGATCGTTTCAATGGACGAAGCAACGGTCGGGGCTTTGACAACAACCGCAACTCCGGCCATGGCAACGGCTTCAATGGCAATCGCAATCGCGACTCCGGACGCGGCGATCGCAACTTTGGTCGCGGCAACGGAAACTCCGATCGCGGCCACGGTAACTCCGGCCGCGGTAACGGCAACTCCGGTTGGGGCGGCAACGGTCATGGCGGCGGAAATGGACACGGATCAAACGGCGGTGGAAACCATGGCGGTCATGGGAACGATGGCTCCCACGGCAATCGAGGCGGCGGATCCCGCGGTGACGGACATCGGTAATTCGTTCCGATTGATCCAATAGAGAAGAGGAACGGCTGGCGGCATCTGCTGCCAGCCGTTTTCATTTCGAGGCAGCTTCCCGCCGCAGTTGAAGATAAATCACTGTTTACCCGGTGCGGGCAGCGGCGGAGGACGGCGCTCGATTTCGGTGGGGACGGCAATCGAACGCGCGCCGTTCTTGCCTACGGCGCGAACGGCAAAAAAGTGGTTGTCGGTGGAAACGCCTTTCAAAACCGTTTCGCCGGATGCTGCCGCAAACTCATAAACCTGCCAACGCGGATCGCTCGTCTCGCGCCACAGGATTTCAAATCCGGCGCGGTCAGGATCGTCCTCGGCCGACCAGGATACCCTCGCGTCCGGTGTCACTGCGCCGGTGAGTTTCGCGCCGGTTGGCGCGGCCGGGGCCAACGCCAGCTGCCGCAGCGCTTCCGCATTGTCGCGCGCCACGTCTCCCATAAACGTGAAGTTCAGATACTTTTCGAAGTCTCCGTATTCGATTCCGTTCTCCGTGCGAGGTGTCTGGTGCTGGTGATTGTAATTCTCCAGCGGTTCGGTGAAGCGCACCGCGGGAAGCCCTGCCTTATAGAAAGGATAGTGGTCGCCGCCGCGCCCGTAGCGGTCCACGCGGAAGATCATTCGAATCGCGGCGCGTCCATCAATCTCTTCGACTGCGCGCGCCAATTCCCGCGAAGGCGAATCCGCATCGTCGATCTCTCCATTTCCGGAAAAAAGCCGCACACGATGCGGTGCGCCGGCCGCGGGATCGGCGCCGACGATATCGTCATCCAGCATTCCGCCCACGGTGTAGCCTTGCTGCTTCACCCAGTCCACAAGATGCGTGCTACCGAGCAATCCCTGCTCTTCGCCAGAAACGGCTGCAAACAATATCGTCGCGCGATACGTCCCGCGGCCGTTCGATCCTGTCTTGCTCAGCAAGCGCGCGCACTCCACGCTTACCGCCACGCCCGAAGCATCGTCGTCCGCGCCGGGAGCATCGAGGTTCGGATCCATCACGTTCGAAGGCCGGGAATCGAAATGTCCCGAGACAATGAAAATCGTTTTCGCCATTTTGGGATCGGAACCGGGAAGAATGGCGTACACGTTTTCCAGCGGGATTGGTTTCGACGAGGTTCGCTCTGAAGTCGATGCGAATTTGTCCACCACCACCTGCAGTTTGCCGTTCGAATCCTTCGCAATTTCATTGAATCGTGCCGCGATCACATCGCGCCCGCACCCAGCGCCGCGCTTCGGATCATCCCAGGAAGAAAGCGTTAGGCGTGTTCCGCAAGCCACCAGCTTCGCAATGATCGCCCGCATCGATTTTTCGTCCAGCGAGGCGCGTGCCACCGCTCCCGCCGGCCGTGGCACCAGTTTCGGCTGCGGTTTTCCCTGCGCCGGCTCCGCTGGGTCACGCGGCCGCACGCCCTGCGCCGAGGACGGCGCCGTGCCGAGCAAAAGAATGACAAGTGCGAAAAGAATGGAACTCAACGACCGCCGGCAATATCCGACTTGCTGCTTATTCATGACTTGTGATTCCTCATTCGATTTGGCCATCCGCGAATCCGGCATTCTAGCAAAGATTCCTTTTGATTGTGCTAGGAAGCCCCGATAGCAGGCTCCTTTGCATGGACGGGGGGATATATCCATCGAATCCGCCATGAAAAAAATTCTGCGTCGGCGCTATAATGCGGGCTCGACTAGCTAGAATGACCACTGATCTACTTGAGGCGTTGCGTTCCATCGCGCACGCGCCGATCTGAGGACTATGGCGAAAATCGCACAGATACATTGGGGTCGTATATTGCTCGGCGGATTCCTAGCGGAACTCCTGGTTTTCGCCATCGTTTTTCCCACGCGCACTCTGTTTGGCCAGCAGGCCTTTCTGGCGTCCATCCTGATTGCCTCGGCCCTGATGCCATTCCTATTCGCTGTATGGGTGGGCCGGCGCATCGACTCGCGCTTTGTACTTCATGGAGTGCTTGTCGGTCTTGTCGCCGCGCTCATCTACATGGGCTTGGCGTGGGGGCAGCCGCAGCCTCTCCTGTACAAGATTGCTCACGGGCTCAAACTCGTGGGAGGAGCGGCCGGCGGCATCGTAGCTTCCCGCCGGAGACCGGCGGCCGCCATCGTTACGCAAGCAAAGTGAAAGGATCCCTCCGTCCGCCGTCCCTCTCGTTTTGCCGATTCCCGCGCTTATGCTAAGTTTTTCGCTTATGAAAAAACGCATCGGCGTGCTCTTGAGCGGGCGCGGCTCCAACTTTGAGGCCCTTGCGGAAAGCGCCGCCGCAGGGCGCATCCCCAATGCGGAAATCGCCATCGTCGTCAGCAATCGCGAAGGCGCTCCGGGAATTCAGCGCGCGGAGGCACGTGGAATCCAAACGCGCGTGATTCCTTCGAAGGGGCTGGAGCGGGAAGCGTATGATCGCCAGGTCGCCGCAGTTCTGAACGAGGCCAAAGTAGACCTGATCTGCCTGGCGGGATACATGCGGTTGCTCTCGCCATTTTTTGTGGCTGCGTTTCCGAATCGCATCTTGAACATTCACCCATCGCTTCTGCCCTCGTTTCCGGGTCTGGAATCGCAGCGCCAGGCGCTTGAATACGGCGTAAAATTCGCAGGCTGCACCGTCCACTTCGTCGACGAAAATCTGGACGCCGGCCCCATCGTGCTGCAAGCTGCGGTGCCCGTGATGGATAAGGATACGGAAGCAACGCTTTCCGATAAGATCCTGAAGGAAGAGCATCGCATTTATTCGGAAGCCGTTCGTATTGTGCTCGAAGGTAAATTCAAGATCGAAGGCCGGCGCGTGCTTCGAACAAATTAAGAAAATCATGACGCCGACGAAATTCAAACCCGTCGAAGATCAGCTCGCCTACCTGAAAAAAGGCGTCGCGGAAATCATTCCCGAAGAAGAGCTCAAGGCCAGCCTCGCGAAATCGCTGAAAACCGGAATCCCGCTGCGCGTCTATCTGGGTGTGGATCCCACGGCGCCGGATATTCATCTGGGTCACACGGTTGTCCTACGCAAGCTGAAGCATTTTCAAGACATGGGCCACACTGCCGTTTTCCTGATCGGCGATTTCTCCGCCATGATTGGCGATCCCACCGGCGTATCCGAAACACGGCCGCCGCTGACGCGAGAGCAGGTAGACGCCAACGCGAAAACGTATCTCGAGCAAGTCTTCAAGATTCTTGATCGCGAAAAGACCGAGGTTCGCTACAACAGTGAATGGCTCGGCAAAATGTCCGCCGAAGACGTCGTCCGGCTCTGTTCCCACTACCGCCTCGCGCGCATGCTAGAGCGCGAAGATTTTCGCTCACGCCTCAGCAACAACCAGCCGATTGCCGTTCACGAGCTTCTCTACCCGCTCTTGACGGCGTTCGACGCCGTATCCCTGAAATCCGATGTCGAGCTTGGCGCCACTGAGCAAAAATTCAATTTGCTGGTGCACCGCGAAATCCAGCGCGAATATGGCTTGCCTGGGCAGGCCATTCTGACTATGCCGATTCTCGTCGGCCTCGACGGCTCGCGCAAAATGTCCAAGAGCCTGGGCAACTACGTCGGCATTACCGAAGCGCCGCAGGAAATGTTCGGCAAACTGATGTCCATCCCCGACAACCTGATGTGGTCTTACTACGAGCTCCTCACCGACCACTCGCCGCAAGTCATCGAGGCACTGAAAAAAGAGGTGGCCCAGGGCAAATCGCATCCCATGGACGCAAAGATGCGGCTTGCCCAGGAAGTGATCGGCGCGTTCCACGGGGAAGACGCCGCGCGCAAAGCCGCCGAAAACTTCCAGCGGGTTTTCCGCGACCGCCAGGCGCCCGAAGAAGCAAAAATCGAGAAACTGCCGCGCGGCCCAGCAAGAAAACTGATGGCACTGCTCGTCGATTTGAAACTCATCACCTCAAAAAGCGAAGCGGAACGGCTGATCAAGCAAGGCGGCGTCGAGATCGATGGTGTACGCATCGATGACCCACGAAAAGAAATAGATTTCAGCAAACCTGCCGAATTCCTGCTGCGAGCCGGAAAGAAGAAATTTGTGCGCGTGGTAGTCGAATAATTTACGCAAGAACTTCCGCGACAAGCTTGGAAACATGCTCCGCGATGGCCGGCGCCGCTGTGAGGCCGGGCGATTCGATCCCTACCAGGTGAATGGCCTGCGGCGCGTTCGAATCGCGAGTAATCACGAAATCAGCAATCCCTTTTCCACCCGGAGGCACCAGCTTCGGCCGTAACCCCGAATACCCGAGCTGCAAATCGCGCTCTTCGATTTCCGGCAGCAGCGTTTTCGCGCTGTGAGCGAAGTCCGCTATGGGCAGACGATTTTTCTCGTAATTGTCTTTCCCTTCGACATACGTGGCCGTCGGCCCGACGAGCACGCTTCCCCAAAGCGTCTTTGTGAAATGCACGCCCAGGCTGAGGCCATCCGCATGTGGCAGCGGATAAACCAGGTTCTTGATCAACAAGGATTGCGGCCCGCGAATTTCGCAGTATTCACCGCGAACCGGATAGATGCGCCAGGAATGATTTCCGAGCAGTGCCGCGACTTCATCCGCGAAAAGCCCCGCCGCGTTGACCACGCATTTCGCTTCAATCGTCTCGTCTTGCGAATCTTCCTCATCCCCGATGCGCAGCCCCACACGAATGGCTGCGCCAGACGGCTCCAGCGAAACCACTTGCGCGTGTGTCACGATGTTCGCGCCCTGATTCGTCGCCACGCGCGCGTAACCGTGAACCAGTTCCTCGGCGGAAACAATCCCTGTGGAGGGCACATCCAGCGCCGCGACACCTTTGATAAATGGTTCGCGAGCGCGAATCTCCACCGGCCCGATAATCCGCAATCCCTCGACGCCGTTATCCTCACCGCGCTTCTTCAGCGCGAGAAGCTCCTCCTCCTCATGCGCGTCGCTCGCGACAACTAGCTTTCCCGTGTGCCGGAACGGGACGTTGTGCTTTTTGCAGAATTCATACGTAAGCCGGTTGCCCTCCACGCACAGCCGCGCCTTCAGCGAATTCTTAGGGTAGTAGATGCCCGAGTGATTCACGCCGCTGTTGCGCGTGCTGGTGGCCATCCCCAGCTTCGGAAACTGTTCAACAAGAAAAACGTCCTGCCAGCGTTCGGAAACCGCGCGAGCGATGGCGCACCCAACGACGCCACCGCCGATAATCAGAATGTTGGCTTGATCCATGTTTCCATTTTACTGATCCCCATTGACTTCGTCGAAGAACGGCGTGCATTCAGTAAGCCGTGACTCTGACCCATCGTGTACCGCGTACGCCGCCCTCTTATTGGCCTCATAGCCGTTGCGCCATAGTGAAGCGGCGCCATGCACGCCGTCCTTGTTCAACGCATAGAAATAGAGGTGAAACGTCCCAAGCTTTTTCTTGTCGTTCTTGTAGTTGCGTGCCACGCGGCCCATTGCTTCCAGGCACGCGTCCGTAGGCGATTTCCCCTGTTTCATCATCTCGATGATGGTATGCCCGCCTGAAATCTTGATATTTTCCTCGCCTTTGCCCGTCGAGCCCGCCGCGCCCACTTCATTGTCCACGCAACACCCTGCACCGATGATTGGTGAATCCCCCACGCGCCCCGGAATTTTCCACGAGAGCCCGGAAGTTGTAGTCGTCGCGGAAATATCTCCCTTGGCGTCCACGGCCATGCACGGAATCGTTCCCGTCCTCGGATGCGCGATCACGTACTCCGCGTAGGCGATTTGTTCCTGATCGCCGTCGAAAAGGGCGGACACATGCTGCTTCCACTCCGGAGAATCAATCCCCGGCCGCCAATTGAACGAAGACGACGCCTTCCACGCAAGCCAAATTTTGCGCGAGTGCTCCGTCAGGAGGTTCATCTCCTCGAAACCTTCCGCCACCGCGAAGCGCCGCGCTCCGTCGCCGACGATCATCACGTGATTGGTTCTCTCCATCACCGTTTTGGCGAGCCGCGAAACATTCTTGATGCGCCGCACGGACGCGACCGAGCCCGCGCGGTGCGTCGGTCCGTGCATCACGCTGGCATCCAGCTCTACTTCTCCTTCTTCGTTCGGCAAGCCACCGTACCCCACCGAGTCGTCGTTCGGATCGTCCTCAACCACGGTGACTGCCGTCACCACGGCATCCAGCGTGTCGCCGCCTTTCTTGAGAATGTCCATGCCCTTATCCAGCGCATACAACCCATTCGCGCTGGAAATAATCAGCGGCCGTTTGCCCTGCGCAGCAGGAGTGAGACTCGCCAGCGAGGAAGCACCGCTGCCATTCGCCGTTGCACTCCCAAATAGTTTGCCGGCGCTGGCAATCGCGCTGCCCGCCAGCGAAGTCAGAAAGAATTTGCGCCGTGACCAGAGTTCCATTTGAAAGCCTCCTCGATACGCGGAGGCAATATACATCACCTGGCAGCCGACAGTTCATTTCCTACGACGCTAGAAAAACAGAGCGGAGAAGGAACAAAAATGCGAGGAGTGACGTATCTTTGACAGCGACAGAAAGCCGTTGACGCTGGCGCAGCCGCAAGGGAGAATCGCGCACCCACCATGATTCGCCTGGAAAACGTCACCAAGGAATACGACCTGCCGCCCGGACAGCCGGGACAGCTTGTCGCCGCCGACAGGTTATCCCTGGAGATTCCCGCAGGCGAGGTCTTCGGCCTTGTCGGACCAAACGGAGCCGGGAAGACCACGACGCTAAAGATGATCTGTGGGCTGATGCTGCCGACCGCCGGACGGATCACCGTAGACGACGTTGACGTCGAAAAGGAGCCGGAAAAGGCTCAGGAACATATCGGCTACCTGGCGGATTTTTTTTCAGTCTATGACGACCTGAAGTCTTGGGAATACGTCGAACATTTCGCGCGCTCTTACAAAATGGATGCCGCAAAGATTCCAGGACGCGTTCGAGAAGTCATCGGAACGCTCGGCCTCGAAACAAAATACGACGCCATGGCCGGCAGCCTTTCTCGCGGCATGAAGCAGCGCCTGGGAATCGCTCGCGCTATCGTGCACAATCCGCCGCTCTTGGTTCTCGACGAGCCCGCGTCGGGCCTCGACCCCAAAGCGCGCCTGGAACTCAAGGACTTGATCCGCCGATTGAATCGTGAAGGCCGGACCATCTTCATCACCTCGCACGTCCTCTCCGATCTGGAAGAAATCTGCACTTCGCTGGCCATCATGGAAAAGGGAAAACTCCTGCGCGTCGGAAAAATTGGCGACGTCATGCGCGGAGCAGGCAAGACAACGCGCGTTCGAATGCGTCTGGCTGCGCCGGGATTTGCACTGGGCGCTTGGCTCGCAACGAAGCCGGGCGTCAGCGAAGTCAAAGAAGAAGGTCTTGGGGCAGAGTTCGTCTTTCCGGGAACGGAAGCAGATCTGGCGATTCTCGTCCGCGATGCCGTCAACGCTGGCGCGCCCCTGTGCGGCGTCGAAGAAAAAGTGGAAACTCTCGAAGCGCTCTTTTCGCGCCTTTCGAGTGGAGAAGTCATGTGATCGCGCTCTGGTCCAATCCCGAGTTCATTCGCAACGTACGAGCACAGTTGCGCCCGGGGAGAGTCGCCGCCATCGCGTGCATCTGCGCGGTGATTTCCATCGCCACCGGCTTTGCCATGTCGCATCAGTTCCGCTCTGCGACGGGACCCTACGGCTGGGGCTCGGAACTCTTTCAAATCGCGGTTTGGGCGCAAGCACTGGTGCTCGCCGCGGGCGGCGGCATCGCCTGCATCAACAGCATCTACCGCGAGAAAGAACAAAATACCTTCGACTATCAACGAGTGACCCAACTGACGCCCTTGGAACTGACCATGGGGAAATTATTTGGCGCGCCGGTCTTCACCTATTTTGTCTGCTTGTGCCTGATGCCGGTAGCCATCTTCGGCGCGGTCATGGGCAAGCAAAGAGTTTCCACTTTGCTCCTGGTGTATCTTGTGCTGTTTGTCGGCTCCGTAACCATCCACGCGCTGGCCCTCTTGATTTCGCTCCTCACCGTCCGCGGATCGCATACCCTCGCGATTCTTCTACTGCTCGTTCTCCTGTGGGCGACCTCCATTGGCATTGGCTCCCCGCGTTACTTCCAGCTGGGCCCGTGCGGGCCTTTCTACGCGCCCCAGTTCACGGAATGGGCGAGATGGGAGCCCGCAAGGTCTACCGAGGCGCGAGTGGTGCAGTCCGGCGTTTCGGAACCGATGGATGTTTTCTTCGGGCAAAGAGTGCATCACATCCCCGTGCTTGTCGCCATCGATTTGATGTTCGCAGGCTGGTTCTTGCTTGCCCTGGTGCGCAACATCAAGCGAGATCCGAATTACTACGAGATTTATTCTCCGTTGCAGGCGTTGGGATTCGCCATGTTCGCCAATTTGCTATTCGTTGCTTTCTTCCGCTGGCAAAGCGAGACGCCCATCGACTCTCAATCGCTTCTCCTCACCCTCAACATGGTGGTTTTCTTCTGCGTCGGTCTGGCGACGCTGCGAAATCGCGAGCGTCTCCGGAGGATACTGCGAGCGCGTGAAGGCATGGGAACGTCTTTGCTCGACATCACCTGGCCCGCCCCATTGCTGATTGTCGGCACGCTGGCCGCCGGACTGATCGTGGTTCTAGGAATCGAGAACGGACGCGATCCCAGCGTGGAGTGGAACGGAAACTTTGCTCTGCTCCGCTCCCTGTTCTTCGTCGCCTGGATCGTCCGGGACGTCCAATACCTCCAATGGATGAGCTTGCGGCGCGGCAAACATTCCCTCGCCACCGGAATGCTTTTCCTGGGGATTTTTTACCTCTGCGTTCTCATCTTGATGGCTCCGCTCGGAATTTATACGCGTCCGGAACGCACGGCATTTTCTGCATTTTTCCTTCCGTCGCCGGTTTATCTTTTGGACCACGGCGCGTGGGTCATCCGTCCCGCGATTTGGGCCGCTGCCTTCGTTGCTCAGTGGTTCATGATTGCAGGATTTATCTGGCTACAGCAGAAGCCAATTGCAGAGTTAAGTTCATCCGCATCGAGCTCTTTGCCCGATCCGGCCCCGGCTAGAACCTGAGATTTCTGAGCTGGATTTCATCCCGGCACATTCTGTCTTTCAGGGCAACGGAAGTCTCATGCAAGAGAAGTGGGACGTGGCGGGAATTCCCCTTCCCAGCGCGCAATCACCACGCATGCGACGCAGTTCCCCAGAACGGTTACCGCTGTACGCCCCATGTCCATTAGTTGATCGATCGCGAAGAGCAGAAACAACGGTTCCATCGGCAAGTGAAACGATGTCGCGGCTCCAAAAACAATCAGCAGCGATGCGCGTGCCACTCCTGCCGTTCCTTTGCTGCTGATCAGCAGCGTCAGGATCATCAAGATTTGCTGGCCTATGCTCGGGTGCGACCCCGCGGCCTGCACGACAAAAAACAACGCCAGCGATTGATACAGGCTCGCGCCGTCCATGTTGAAGCTGTACCCGGTGGGAAGAACAAACGCTACGATCTCGCGCGGGACGCCGAAGGCCTCCAATTGCTCGATGGCGCGCGGCAGGGTGGCCTCCGAGCTTGCGGTCGCAAACCCCAGCGTGACCGGCTCGGCGACCACATTGATAAATTGCTTGATGGGGATGCGCGCCCATAGCGCAATCGGCAGCAGCACGCAGACAATGAAAAAAGCCAGCGCAACATACATCGTGGCGAGCAGTTTCAGGAGTGGAAGCAACACTCCCACTCCCAGGTGGCCGACAGTGTAGGCCACCGCGCCAAATACCCCTAGCGGTGCCGCGTACATCACAAGATTGGTAAACTTGAACATCGTTTCCGAGAGGCTCTCGGCAAACGCCAGCATTGGCCGCCGCTTCGGCTCCGGAACCAGCGCGAGCCCCATCGCAAACAGCACGCTGAACACAACGATTTGCAAGACCTGGCCTTCGGCCACCGACTTGGCGATGTTCTCCGGGAAAATATCGATGATCAGCTGGCTTGCGGTGTGCGGCGAAACATTCAGCGCTTGCGCCGACGCAGACGGCGGGAGGTGTACACCCTCTCCCGCGCGGCTGATATGAATAGCCGCATAGCCGACGAGCATCGCCAGCGTCGAGACGATCTCGAAATAGACGAGGGACTTGATGCCCAGGCGGCCGACTTTCTTCAGGTCCGCATGGCCTGCGATTCCCACGACCAGCACGCCAAACAGCAGCGGCGCAATGATGACTTTGATGAGCCGCAGGAAAATCGTGCCGAGAAGCTGCAAGTTCACCGCGACCGATGGCCAGTCGTGGCCAACCTCCGCGCCCGCAAGAAGTCCGACGAAGATCCACGTCGTCAGCGACCGCCGAGATATCGCATACGCTGCGATCAGAATGATCGTCACCCAGCGCAGCAGCCCCGGCACAATCCCAGGCAGCGTCACCATTTGCGCGCCAGCTAGCAGCGACACCGTCACCGCAATCGTAGCCGCCACAATTGCCGCGAGCAAAAATCTGTTCTTCATCGGCACCTTGCAAACGATTTCGTTGGTGCCGAAAGGTATTCTGGTTAGGAGCCTGTGTCAATGGAGAGCTGTCGCAGCGGAAAGCAGGAGCGAGTCTGTGCTTCTTAACTCTTGAGCTCCTGGCACAGAAGATTCCGAAGCAAAGTCTTACCTTGTTCGCTCGTAAGATTCCCCTGCCGAACCAGCGAAATCGTCCGTTCGACGAGCGCGAAACATTGTTCGTCATCCGGAGGCTTTTTGCCGTAACTCTCGCCGTTTTCTTCGCTCGGTCCCGGTTCGAACGGCGCCGCGCCGCTCAGCTCCGCAAGCCAGCGATCGAGGATCACCAGTTGTTCCGGTTCCACCGTTGTGAACGCCAGCCCCATGCCCATCCCTGTTTTGGAATAGACCACGACCGCGTGCGCCTCGAAGGACCTCTTTTCACTGGTGATCCGCAACTTCACGCCTGTCTTCAGCGGGAACGGGCTGAACGCGTCAACATAACAGCCTCCCCGCCCCAGGTCGCTGATTCGCGCATTCAATATGGAGCGTTGCGCCGTATCTACGGCTTGCACTCCAGCCGTGAACGAGAACCGAGGATAACGGCGTTGCTCGGGGGCAGCTAACGCCGCCGCAAAATCACAGACTTTCTTTGGATCATCCGGCATTTCGACACGACGCTTTCAGCGATCAATGCGAGAGGGGGTCTGACAGAAGGGGGAACCAAACCGGCCGCAGAGACACGGCAGCAGGTTCCAGTCTAGTTTTCCTGCGCGTGGAGAACAAGCGCTTCAACGCGGCACGGTGTCCTGCTCGCCATGTCGCGCCGTACGGTCTTTGCTTGCCGCAAACTTATAGCTGCAGCGCTCGCCGTCACTCCACCCGCAGCGCCACCAGTGGATCAATCCGCGTGGCCCGTCTCGCGGGAAGGTAGCACGCAGCCAGCGCAACGCCCATCAGCAGGAGACTGATGGCAACATACGTAAGCGGATCGGTCGCGCTTACGTGGTACAGCAGCCCCGACGCCAGCCGCGCCACCGGTAATGCCACAACCACGCCGACCACCGCGCCGATCAGCGCTAGTAACATTCCCTGTCGCAGTACCAGCGCCAGCACCTGCCGCGGCTGCGCTCCCAGTGCCATGCGCAGCCCGATTTCGCTCGTTCGCTGCGCCACCGAATACGCCAGCACGCCATAAATCCCAATCGACGCCAGAATCAGCGCCAGCGCTCCAAACAACCCCAGCAGTGCCGCCCCCATGCGCGCGGCCCACAGTCCCTGCCCCAGAATCTGTTGCACCGTCTGTCCATTGGTGAACGCCAGATTCTTTTCCAGTTGCTGTACCTGCGTTCGAACCGCTCCGAGCAGCGGCTCCGGGTTACCCGTGGTGCGCACCATCAGCGTCGCGAACGGAGAATATTGTTGCCGCATCGGAAAGTACGCCAGCGGCTGCGGATCTTCCCCGATCTGCGCCACCACCGAGGTTCCCACCACACCCACCACCTGATACATTTTCGGGTCAATCACCATTGCGAAACGCTTTCCGATCGCTTCCTCGCCCGGCCACATCAGTTTGGCCATGGCCTCGTTCACGATGACCACCGGTGTCGTGCCCTCGCGATCGAAGTCTGTGAAATCGCGGCCGCGCAACAGCGGGATGCGCAGCGTCTCGAAGTGCCCCGGCGTCACGTCATCAAGATTTACCAGCGTTCCGCGGTTATTCGGGTCCGCCTGTTCCCCTTCTCTAAAAATCGTCCCCGCGATGCCGCCTCCCAGCAAGCCGTTCGACGCCACCGTGGCATTCACGACTCCGGGCACGGTCTTAGCGCGCTCGATGGCATCGCGGAAAAACTGTTGTCCGTGATCGGAGTCATAGCGCAGCGCCCCCAGATCAAAATTAAATTGAAATAGGTTCTGCGATTCGAATCCCGGATTGAATTGCTGCGCATTCTGCATGCTGCGCAAGAATAGTCCCGATCCCACCAGTGCCACCAGCGCCAGCGCAATTTCCGAAATCACCAGCAGCCCGCGCAGCCGGTTGTGCGTCCAGCCCAGCGCTCCGCCGCGCCCACCGGTTTTCAAGACCTCGTTGATGTCCGTGCTCGAAGCCTTGATGGCTGGGATGATCCCAAACACCAGTCCGGTCAGCAGCGAAATCAGCAGCGTAAATCCAAGCACGCGCGCGTCAAACGAAAGATCAATCGAGCCATCCAGCAAAAACGGCGGCCGGAACGACCACAAAATCTTCCGTCCCCAGTACGCCACCAGCAGCCCCGCCAGTCCACCCATCAGCGAAAGCACCGTGCTCTCCGTGAGCAGTTGCCGCACCAGCCGCCAGCGTCCCGCCCCCATGGCCGCTCGAATGCTCAACTCTTTCTCGCGCTTAGCCGCTTGCGCCAGCAGCAGATTCGCCAGGTTTACGCACGCGATCAGCAGCACCAGCCCCACCACGCCCATCAGCACGCCGCCCGCCAGCGAGAACTGTTTCCGCTGATTGATCCCCAATGCCGATTCATTCAGCGGATAGAGTTCCACCGTGCGCCCTTTGTTCTCGCGCGGATACTCTTTCTCCAGTCCCCCCGCGATGGTCTTCATCGCCGCCGACGCTTGCTCCACGCTGACCTGCGGCTTCAACCGGCCCACAATCGAAAGCCAGCGGAATCGCCGGTTATTCTCGTACTCCTTGATCTGTCCCGAAAGAACGTAGTCGCGCATGCTGATGGGAATCCACAGCACGTCCGGAGGCCCAAGCGAAGTCGTTCCCTTGAAATTCGGCGGCGCAACGCCCACCACCGTGTAAGGCGTGGCGTTCAGCGTGATCACTTGCCCAATTGCTTTGTCATCGGAGCCGAATCGCCTTGCCCACAAGCTGTAGCTCAAAACCACCTCTGCGTTGGCGCCCAGCTTCTTGTCTCCATCCGGAATAAATGTCCGCCCGCGAACCGCTTTGATTCCCAGCACATCGAAAAAATTCCCGCTCACCAGCACCGCGTTCAATTGTTGCGGCTCCGCCTGCCCGCCCCAGTTCAGCGGAATCGGAAATGTGGCCATCGCCAGCCCGGTGAAAACCGTATTCTGGTCGCGATAGTCCTCGTAATTGGGCAGCGAAGAACCTGTCAGCCGGAACGTCGCATTCGTATCGATCGTCCGCGTGTCCCGCGTGAACATCTCCGCCAGCCGCGCAGGTTCTTCCACCGGCAGCGGATGCAGGAACACCGCGTTGATAATCGTGAAGATCGCCGTGTTCGCTCCGATGCCCAGCGCCAGCGACAGCACCGCCACAAACGTAAATCCTGGGCTCTTCCTGAGCATCCGCAGCCCGCCCCGCAAATCCTGTTGGAAGTTTCCCGCCATCGCGACACCCCCACTCAACGCATAGGACGCACAAGCAGTCTTTTTGTTTCCTCAGTCTCGTCCATTTTTCTTCGGCCAGCCCTGCGAGTTAGCCCGCCGCGCCGCTTGCCAAATCGCTGAGGGTTTGCTGTTCCACGTCGTGTAAAATAGTTCAACGGGAAAGGGCCTATGACGGACGAGAACACCAAACAAGCCGCCCAGGAATACCTGGCCGCAAAGCTCGTGGAAGAAGAGCAGGCCAACGAGGAGAAGCTCAATCGGTCCGCCGCCGTCGCGTGCGCTCCCCAAGTTTGGAAGAGCCTGAAAGAAGCCGTCTTCGCGCAATGTACCGAGTGGAATTCCGTAACTCAGGAGCAGACGCTTACCTGCCGCGAAACTCCTCTTGGCGATTTTCGTGTCTGGTGCACTGCCAAATCGCAACAGATGACCCTGCACTACGACGTCAAGAATCTCTTGATCACCGTGAAAAACACCGCGCGCCCCGAACATGAGAAAGACATCATCCTGCGCATCGAAGGCTACGACACCGGCTCTTCCCGCGAAGCTCGCCTCATGCGCAACGATCAGTCCGTTAACCTCCCCATGTTCATTCTCGCCGAATTGCGCGTCCTCGCCGGCATGTCCCGCCAGCGCAACGCCTAGCGCCAACTCCCATAGTGGCGGGTCTTCATACCCGTGTTCCAGGTTTTCCGCCGCATGCAAACGAAACCCCATTTTCGTCTCACCGGTCCTAGTACGCAGAAAGGGACCGCTTCCTTTTTCTCGTTTGTATTTTCTACACGCTTCACAAATCAGCTCTCACCACCTTTTATCTCAAGCCACTTCTTCTAAGCCATTGAATTTTCAGATCTTTACTCAATTCAAGCCCAGTTTGGCGCGGAAGTTGCCTTTCTAGTTGCGGGACCAGGAACAAAAATGGGCATCAGCCGCCCGAAATCAAAACAGAAGCTTTGTGCACACACGAACACACCACGCGCTCAAGGAGGCGCTGCGAAATGAAGTACACAAAATGTGGAATCGTCTTGGTGGCGGGCGTACTCGCTTTGGGCCTGTCTTCCTCAGCAAAAAATCCCGGCGACGCAAAGGCCGAGGAAGAGCGTCTTCAGAACTCCGGAAAAGTCATGCAGGAAATTCTGAATGTTCCTGACGACATTCCGCAAGACCTCATCGACAAAGCCCGTTGTGTCGTGGTCATGCCGTCGGTTTTGAAAGCTGCCTTCGTTGTTGGCGGCAGCTACGGCCGCGGCACCATGGTTTGCCGCACCGGCAAGGACTTCACTGGTCCTTGGGGCGCGCCCGCCATGTACGCTCTCGAAGGCGGCAGCGTTGGCTTGCAAATTGGCGGTGAAGCCACCGACTTCGTTTTTCTGGTCATGAATGATCGCGGCTCCAGCAGTCTCTTGCACTCGAGAGTCAAACTCGGCGCGGATATTTCCGCCGCCGCTGGCCCGAAGGGACGTTCCGCTTCCGCCGGCACTGATGCCTACATGCGCGCGGAAATTCTCAGCTACTCCCGCGCACGCGGCGCCTTCGCCGGCATCTCTCTCGAAGGCTCCACACTCCGTCCCGATGAGGACGCCAATCGCAAGCTCTACGGCAAATCCACCAGCGCCGTAAAAATCATCCTGGAGTCCGACGTCAATGCTCCAGAGGCGGCGCATGACCTGATCGCGTCTCTGCAAAAGTCGTCGCCTCAGCTCAGGCGGTAATCACTCGTTCGAACCCGCCCTAATTGTTTACAGCACGAGAAGTTTCCACGAGGAAGTGCGGTCGACTTGGCAATCGGCCGCACTTTCGATTACACGCAAGCAAATCTTAAGCCCCAGCCGGGAGGAACCTTGTTCTCAGACCACTTGATCACCATCTCTGGCAGAAGCTTCACCATCACCAGTCACGACATGCTCATGATGTTCGTGTCCGTCGTCACCGGCCTGCTGTTCTGGACTGCTCTTTACTTCAGCCGGAAACGCATCGTCGTGCTGAGACGATCGACCGGGACCGACCAGGTTACTTTCGAGCTGTCTCGCATCGCCGACGCTCTTGAGCGCATCGCCAATCGCCCCGCCGATGATGCCATCGCCGCGGCATCGCGCCGCCAGCAACAGTTGCCGCCTTCACCGCAGCGCGTCTCCAAAAGCATTTCGCATTCCATGTTTGGGAGATAGCGTGCCATTTGGCGCCCTCGCTGCTTCCCATTTTTGCTGGGGAGTGAAATGCCTCGGTTCACGCGTTCTGTTCGAATGCCGAGTGCTCCTACAATGATGCTCTTATGGATCGACGGCGCAGCTTCAGTGCAATCCCGCCTGCGCCAGCATTTCCAGAAACTGCCTCTTCGTTCTCATGTCGATGGCTTGCGCCACCAGCTTCCCGTCGCGGTCATAGACGAAACTCTTTGGGATTCCTTCAATGTTGCATTCCTTGCCCACTATGCGGCCAGGATCAAGCAGGATCGGGTAGCTGAATCTGTATTCATCGATGAACGGTTTCACCCTGCTCGCCTCTTCATCCGAAATTGACAGCACCACGAGTCCTTCATTCTTGAACTTTTTGTAGAGCGTTTCGAGGTCAGGCATTTCACTGCGGCAAGGTGGGCACCAGGTGGCCCAGAAGTTCACCAGCACGACCTTCCCTCGCAAATCCTTCAGCGCCCATTTCTTTCCAAGCAAGTCCTCCAGCGCAAAATCCGCCTGCTGGTGGAGTACATCATCCGCTTCGAGCTTGGACATCGCAGCCGCAAATTGCGGATCATCCAAAGTCACCTGCACATGCTCGTAACGCACGAGTTCCGCCAGTTCGACATACGGCATCGCCGGCCCCTTCTTGCCCGCCGGAACTGGCTGTTCCCGCAGGGAATCCGCGAGTGTAGTCGACACCTCCTGCAGGGTATCCTGGCCGAGGTCTCCCTCGGTCGAGAGACTTGCAAGGTTATTGGCCAGGCGCAGCTTATTTAGCGCCGCGGGCAATTGTCGAATCTGTAGCGCCAGTTGTTTTGTGGTGCGTGCCCGCTGATCTTCGGGCAGTTTGCGCAAAGTCCGCATCTGCTCCAGAATCGGCTTTTCCTGATCGCTCCACACGATCTTTTGTGCCTGCGCGCGCCCCTCTCCGGGACATACGAATAGGATTCCGGCCAAGCAAAGATACAAACCGCGAGCGAGCGCAATTCTTCCAAAGCCCTTCCATCGAGAGTTATGTAGCATCACGCTCGCACCCTTTCACCCTTCTACTGGAAGCTCCGACTCAAACCACTCGCCCAACCAATACCGTACATCCTGCCTCGTCATCGTGCAATGCTCCTCAAGCGCGGGTGCTGGTCTAGTTTTGATCTTGATTTCCGTCGCCCACGCATCAGTGGTGGGTGGAGTCGTAGGCGAACACGCGAGCCGTCACATACATTGCCAATACCAGCACCATCGCAGCGCCTTGGCCTAAGTTCTCTGACGTTGCAGTGGTACCCAGGACAGGGCCTCTTGTGACTTCACCGTAGGAAACGGACACGCTTTTGTTTTTCTTCACGCGGAGAAGGAACGAGTCGGAAGAAATCACCGCGATGTTCCCCGTCAGTTTTTGGCCGTTTCGGAGCCACACGATCACCCTGGCCCGGCACGGCGGCCCGTACACAGAAACCTTTTTTCGCATTTCTTCCTGGAGCTGCTCGTGTTCGCTGTCAGCCGCAGTCTGGGATCCGGATTTCGAAGGCTCTCGATTTTCATCCGTGCGCGCGGACTGGGGCTTGTTTTGAGCAGCCGAAAAGAGCATCAAGTTCTGCATTCGCTCCGGCTCCACGGCGACCGGAAGGTATTGCAAAAGAACAGCCTGATCCTGTGCTCGGGCATTCCGGATAGAAAACAAGGATACTGCGCAGCAAAGGAACCACAGCACCATCTTGTTGAGCACTTCGCCCTCCTCGCAAGAAAAAGCAACAGCACCGTGGTAGGAGCACACTCGGTGCCGCCTGGGGAATTTCCGCGAGGTTTACCTTAAATCTAGCCGAAAGTGTTGAAAATGCTAAGCTTGGATGCACTCTTCCAGGTGCTCAAGCGCGCTTGCAGGAGAACGTCGTTGGCAGCTTCAGGCGACAACTGTCCGTTGTCTCTATCTGATTGAACATGCCCCGGTGCCTCGCGGTACCTGTTCGACAACCGGGCCCTTTGACTTTTTTCGTTCCTGAATTGGCATCGGTGGGAACATAGACCGCCGGGCCAGTAAAACCACCTGCCCGTTTCCTGGCCTTTCCACCAGTTCCCTCTGCCAGAACCGTGCAGTAAATTAAACGTGTCCCAGTCCAAGGTGAGGCCATGAACGAATTCTCTACTTGGATGCAAAACAATTGGTATGCGCTGGGAAACCTCCTCCTACAAGCTGGCTTCCTAACCGCAGCGATCTGGTTTGCGCGCGACATCCTGAAATCCATGCGCGCGTCCCAGGAGCAGGTCGGCGCGCTGCTCAAGCTCTCAATCACCGGCGCGCTCACGGACCGCCATTCGGCAACTGCTCCGGAGCGACCCTTTGCCACTGCCAGCCCGTATTGGCTAACGCCACAAGAAATCTCCCCCGCTCCCCTGCCCGAGCCTATTGAAGCAGGTCCGAGCCGCTGGGCCGTTGCATTACACAGCGTGTCCATTTGGCTGCAAGCGCCCATGAGCACTGGAGAAGTCACCCCTTGGCGCAAAGCCATCAAGTGGCTCCAAGCCCCTGCCCGCAGCTGAGCCGCCGCGCGCGCCGCCAGTAGAAACAGGCGTCCAAATTCCGAAGTGTCTCTGGCGAAATGCCGCAGTCCAACGTGTGGGCCCCCAACAGTGAACGCTTTGTTTTCTTCCCCCTACTCACCCATTCGAAGCAAGTGGACCTTCCACGCCGCACGTACCAATGCGGTTCTTGCTGCGACCCATTCTCGAAGCGTAATCTGCCACGGGACGTGGGGAGGCGCTCATGGCACACCGCAATGCGATTCGAGATTCGGTTTTACAGGCGATTGGCAATACACCGGTGGTGCGGCTGCGGAAAGTCGTCACGCCCCCCATGGCCGAGGTGCTCGTCAAGCTGGAGTATTACAACCCCACCGGCTCTTACAAAGACCGTATGGCGCTGGCGATGATTGAAGGTGCGGAGGAGCGCGGCGACCTGCGCCCGGGGATGCGCGTGGTCGAGTGGACGGGCGGCAGCACGGGATCGTCTCTCGCGATGGTCTGCGCGATCAAGGGCTACCGTTTCACGCCCATTTCCTCGGACGGATTCTCGAAAGAAAAACTCCAGACTATGCGTCTTTTCGGCGCCGACCTGGAGATTTTCCCAGCCGAAGGCGGCAAGCTGGTGCCGGAGCTGTACCAGAGAATGAAGCGCCGCGCGGAAGAGTTGGCGCAGCAGCCCGGCACATTTTACACCGACCAATTCCATAACACGGACGCCATTCGCGCCTACATGGGAATCGGCACGGAGCTGGTCGAACAGGCGGGCACCGGCATCGCAGCCTATTGCGGCGGAGTGGGCACAGCGGGAATGATCTCCGGGGTGTCGCGCGCGCTGAAAGAGGCTGGATGCAAGGCGCGGATTGTGGCGCTAGAGCCTGCGGGCTCACCCGTACTCACTACGGGGAAAGGAGGGGCCCACCGTGTCGAGGGGATCGCCGCAGGATTCCGGCCCCCGCACCTGAAGGATGCCGATTTCGACGAAGTGCGCACCATCGAGGAGCCTGCCGCGCGCGAGATGGCGCGGCGATTGGCTAAGGAAGAAGGAATATTCGCGGGCACCTCTTCCGGCCTCAATGTCACCGCGGCGCTGCAATTGGCACAGGAACTCGGGCCCGGCAACATCGTCGCCACCGTGGCTGTAGATTCTGGGCTTAAATACCTCGCCGGAGACCTATACCAGACCTAGTCGAAGCCCTTACTCGGAGGCGCCGAGGGGCAGGAAATACTGCGTGCCCTTCACGGGCTCTTGGAGGCGTTTCAGCAGGAGTTGAAGATCTTCGCTGCGCTCGACGAAATCGATCTCCGAAGTATTGATCACCAGGAGATCGGAGGCGGCGTAGCGGAAGAAGAAATGTTCGTAGGCGCGGGCGACTTCCTCGATGTATTCCGGGGAGATGTGCGACTCGTCGCGCGAGGCCTTTTTGGCGATGCGCACGCGCAGGACTTCCGGCTTGGCCTGAAGATAAATGACCAAGTCGGGAGCGGGAATCTCCGCACTCAGAGCCGTGTAGTAGCGCTCGTAGAGTTTTAGCTCTTCGTCGTTGAGATTGAGGTTGGCGAAGATGCGGTCCTTCTCCATCAGGTAGTCGGAGAGGATCGGGCCAGGAGCTTCGATGGCCAGGGCTTCGCGAAGGCGTTTCTGGCGTTCCATGAGGAAGTACATCTGGCCGCGGAAAGCGGCACCTGGCTTTTCGGCGTAAAAATCGGCGAGAAACGGATTGTCTTCGCAATCGTAAATGCAGCGGGCGTGCAGCTTTTCGGCGAGGACTCTTGCAAGGGTGGTTTTGCCGACGCGCAACGGGCCTTCGATCACGATAAAGCGGGGCGCTTGCGGACCTCGCTGAGGGGTGCGAGCGCGCTTGGCTGCGGAGGATTCGTGAGCCGCCATTTTTAGAGTGGACGCCCCAGGTCCGGCGTCAACTTGCGGGATTATAGCAGAGTCATTCCCGGAGCGAAGCGGAGTTCGCAGTGGGGCAGCGGCGCGAAATCTTCCGGGCAAAGAGCAAAACGAGCGTCTGCAGGTTTCCCAGCGAGCCGGACTGGACGGCAGGACAGGGCCCGGAAAGTAAAAACATTTTCACATTTATGGCCTAGTACTGCCGTTTTAGAAGTGGCAAACGGAGGTGCCAGAAGCTCGTACCAAACAGAATGAGACCGATGGGCCAGTGCCACCTGCCCTTTTGTCCAGTAATTTAGCCATATTGCGAGTGGGGACGGACTTGCAATACCCACGGCAATACTGAGGTGGCAAAATGGTCCTCGCAGCACTTTTACTGATTTGTTCCATCCCGCAGATGGACGACGCAGCGAAACTTGGTACCGACTCCCCAGCAGTCGCTTCCGATGCAAAAACAAACGATTCTTCCGGCCCCGCGGCGCTGCCCTCCACGCCCGCGCCAAAGGTGAAGACGGACGCAGAGGCTATTCAACCCGCGACGCCGGGCCAGCCGTTCCAGCCGGTGAAACCGGCGTATACGCGCCCCAGCGAAACCGCGCGCGAACGAAAGATCTGGTATGGGCTGCTACTGGCGGGACACAGCGCGGCGGCGTTTGACGCGTGGTCCACGAAGCGCGCGGTTGTGGGCGGATACGGCCAGGAAACGAATCCGTTCCTGAAGCCTTTCGCGCATTCGAACGCGATTTACGCGGCCACCCAGGTGAGCCCCGCAGTCATGGATTTTATCGGCAAGCGCA